>OGPB01001460.1_pt1 | contig 13613 bp, 12 predicted proteins | sample 1552821 | NCBI WGS metagenome assembly OGPB01 (sample SAMEA2580192, study PRJEB22360) | human gut metagenome | biome: human gut; feature: human-associated habitat; material: faeces | place: Denmark | collected 2008/2010 | reverse complement strand
TTAATCGATTATAAAAATGTTCAAGAAAAAGTAAAAGCTATTTTTCTTCAAGAGCGATCAGGCCGGATAGCGTTAAAATACTCTATTTCCAACTTTTTCCATTGACTCCGAATTCCTAATCCGTGGATAGGTTCCAAACCAGACATAATTATAATGACGAAAAACAATGCCATTAAGTGTTTTGGGATGTTTGCATTCTCCCAGTGTCGATCAAATTCATCAATTTTCTCCAGTCTTAACCACTGTGCAGCCCGCTCCCGCCAATTGCCTGAAAAGTTCGACCCTTTTCCTGCGGCCACTCTGGTACGACAACCATTCTTCGCGCAAATCGCCACGTTCAGCCATTCTCTTGCTTGAACGGCTTCTCAAGGAAACATTATTTTCCAAAAAGCTAAAACAAAGGGGCATTCGGCAGGGTGGCACAGCATGCCGCGCCCTGTCGCCGGAATGGAGAACAAGGCAGCGGCTTCCTTCATGTATTGGAGAGCAAACCATGAATATCGTCCCACTGAATGTGAAAAAGCGTCTCCCGCTACCTATGTCACTGTGTAAACGACCTCGCCTGCTCCATTCCCCCTTCTGAATAACGGAGAGAGCCCCACCTCCACATCGTGGAGAAATCCTCTAGATACGAACCTTGCCGGGGGATTGGAAGCGGCTCAACAAACAAATTTTACAGGTTTTCGCGGAGGTGAAAAAGTGCAAAATCGTTTCGTGTACACCACGAAATACTGCTTGCCATTATTAAGAACGGCTAAAAAAGAAGAACGCATCATACCAATAAGACATACTTAAATCATCCTGATAAACTGGAATTTGTCAGCCTTGCTTCAATTCTGGATAGGGGATAATCAGGGACTGTTTCGTTTCATGACCCCCAATAACCTTTTCCATCCAAATCATGTTATACCAACGACCAAATTTATACCCGCATTGATGAAACTCTCCAACTTTTACAAAACCCAGATGCGCGTGGAAATCGGCACTGTTAGCTGTCAGGTATTCATCATCACATTCTGGAGAACCGATACAAGCGTATAGGTTGAGAATACCCATATCACGCAGAGCCTTTTCCAACGCCTCATAAATAGCCCCCCCCATTCCGCATTTCCGTGCGTTATGGTCAAGATAAATTGTCATTTCGCAGGACCAGTCATAGGCAGCTCTGCCGATAAAAACACCTGCATATGCGTATCCTTCAATACGGCCATCTTTCAAAATGACCAGATACGGATAACGTTGCATGGTCTTTTTCATCCGTCTCTTAAATTCGTCAAGGGACGGCGTATCGTATTCAAAGGTTATTGCCGTGTTCCTTACATAGTAGTCGTATATTTCCAAGATACGCTCCGCATCTTCCATTGTCGCATCACGAACAACAACCATAAATATTCTTCCTTCACAATTTTCGATTTGTCGTTCTGTGCCTTATCCGTCTAAGGAGAAAACACATAACCCACTTTCCTTATTTTAATATCAGCGCATGGAAATGTCAAACAGCCCATTTCGTTTCATTACTTTCCGCTGCTGCTTATAACCCTGTTTGTTCGCTTGGGCGTCCTTTTACTCTTTGCAGGATTGCATTGCATATAGCAGCAATACTGATTTCCGGGCTTTTCCGACTGGAAAAAGGACTTTATCGCCGCCTGATATTTACTATTTTTTATTCTAATTCAAATATCTGTGTTGACTGCGGATTTTTCCCACCTGCACATCCTTTCTGATGGGCAATCATTATTGCCATCACGACGAAGGGCATGAGTCACTCCCTTCCCACTTCATTCAGCGTTTCATCTATAGCTATGTGCGGAAAGGATGAACGTACGTACGGGCCGGACGGGGTTTGTTCTCCGCATCAGGAAAATTTGACCGGCAAATCCGTCAATCCGCGAGTCCGTCCACGCGGGCCCGGTCAAAATCCGCCGGACAAATAGTTACGTTCACCCGGTCGCCCGGTCGGAGAACATCCCTTAACGAGGCATTCTTCTTCTCCACGAAAGCCACAGTCGTCTTGCCATTAGGCAGAGTGGCGCGGAATGCTGTATCGGCAATGCGTTCCATAATAACAGCCACCGTCTGCACCGTATGGAAAGGATAAGGTTTCATCAGCAAGCTCCGTCTAGAGATTCATCAAGCCGTCCATCAAACCGCTTCCGGTCTTGAGTCCTTCTTCCACGGCATCCCGCAGATTGGGCATCACCGGAACAGGAACCTTGTCCGCGGCAGGAATCCTGAATCCGTCCTCCCTCTTCCCATCCTTGTCCCTGCCGTTCCCCGCCGCCTTGTTAAACAGGCGCGAGGCTACGTCCGCCGCCTCCGCCACTTTCTCCATGCCGATTTCCTTCAAACGTTCTCCGGCCGCCTTGAGCAGACGCGCGGACAGATCCTCCGAAGGATTGTCCCATGTGCCGCCAATATTCACATTCGCCCAGACGAGTCCGCCCCCCCCGCCCTGGCGGGAAGCGGAAAACACGTCGGAAAATCCCGGAAGGGAATTCCACATGCCATCGGCCCGCAAGCCAACCTGAAAACGCCCCTTCAAAGAGCCGTCATCACCTCTTTCACGCCAGCCTTCCGCCCGCATCAGGTTCTCGCTCTCTATCACTACATCGGACACATGCCAAACGCCTTTGATATAGCGGAACTGGGCGGAAGCCTTGTGCAGAGCCAATTGGCGGAATCTGGAGGAATCGCAGAACAGGGCCAGCCTGTCCAGAACGGGCAGCCCGGACAGCATGCCGTTCTGCAGGCGGACCAGGCCGGCCACATGAGTCAGCCTGCCCTGTTCCCCGCGCAAATCCACTCCGCCGCTCACTTCTCCCTGGACGTGCTTCTTCCAGTCGTCAGCCAATATGGAAGAAGCGGGAATGCTGTTGATCACGACGTTGGCAGTCCAGGACGAGGACATTTTGTCCCAGTCGCCTTTGATGTCCAGGTACCCGCCCGCCCCGGTCGTCAGGCGGCAGGTGGGAATGTTCAGCCGTCCGCTGGAGTGGTTGAACTGCACCGTCCCGGACATGAGGGAAAATTCCGGACAAAGCTTGAAGGGAACCATCAGTTTTCCGCCGCGCAAGTCAAACCTGTACTGGCTGGAGCCGGCGTCATGCGTGCACTCCACACCCGTCCCGTCCAGGGTATACAGATGGCCCGGAGTTCCGTAGGAAACGGAAAAGGAATTGATGCTTCCCTTCTCCAGCCGGAACGTATCCGGCAGAATATTTTCTTCCACCCAGCTTTTGGGTTCGTCCTCCTTCTCCTTGAAGCGGAAGGGTACAGGAGACAACTGAAGCTTCAGCTCCGCAATACTGGCGGAATTAATGACAAAAGCGCGTTTCAGCAGGTCCCAGCGGCTGAACTCCGTTTCAATGGACCTGGCCTGGAGGCTGGTCAGGAATTCGTGCCCCTGCATGGTCACCCCGCCACACCGTATTCCGGAGCCGTCCCACTCCAGGGGTTCGATCCGGGCGTCATCCACATTCATGTCGTCAATGGCCGACTGGCGCAGCATGGACAGGAAAGAGTCGCTTTTCAGGTAGGACCTCACGTACAGATAGGACCCCGTCACCCCCGCAACCGCCAGAACGGCCGCACCAAGAACGCCCCACAGCAGCAACTTCTTCCAAAGTCCTCCGGTCCGGGCCTTTTTTCTGCGTACCCTCCCCGTTCTGGGCATGGTATCAGACTATAGCAAATCCGCGCACGGTCAAGCCTGCGAATTCCCCCGGAAGAAGCCCCAAACCCTTGCGGCGTGCAGATAAAACGGAAGCTTCTCCCCGTACATGGCCGCCTGCGTCCAGAAGCCGCACGCCCGTTCCCCGCCGCCTACTGGGGACCATGGTAGATCTTGTGCCTGCCGGAAGCCATGGTGATGAAAACCAGGAACAGCACGTAGGCCGCCAGGAACCCCATCGGGATCACGGCGCCATGCTCCCCGCGTCCCAGGGCGGCTACGGGCGCCGCCTGCTTCACCCAGATGTTTTCCGCCAGCCAGACCAGGAAAATAACCAGCAGCAGGGTAGGCGTCACATACTTCATGATGAAACGGTAAATCCTGGGAATCCGGATGGCGGAACCGTCCTCCAGGTCCCTCAGGCCGGAATCTACCCCCAGTTTCCAGGAAAACAGAATCATCATCACCATGCCGCTCATGAAAAAGCAGAGGGTGCCGAGGAAAAAGTCATACGTATCCATCGCCAGCAGGTCCTTGCTGAACCACGCCACGACCAGTGTTCCCGTAGAAGCGAAAAACCCCTGCACCACCACGGCCAGCTTGCGCTTCAACCCCATGAACTCCTCAATAAACGCCAGCCCCACCTGCATCATGGAAATGGAGCTGGTCACCGCCGCCACGGAAAGCAGCAGGAAAAACAGGCTGCCGAATACCACGCTTGACCCCATCTTGGCAAAAGCCTGGGGAAGAACCATGAACCCCAGCGCAAAGGTGCCCTGCCCGGCCGCCCCGGCCACTCCCAGAAACGCCACGGCCGCCGGCACGGTCATCATGCCGGCCAGCCCTACCTCGCACACCTCGTTGGAGGCGGAGGCCGACAAGGCGCTGAGGGCGATGTCCTCCTTCTTCCGCACGTAGCTGGCATACGTCAGAATCAGCCCCGTCCCCACGGAAAGGCTTAAAAACACCTGCCCGGCGGCGGCCACCCACAATTCGATATTCCGCAGTCCATCCCAAAGCGTCACCTTCGTGAGCCTCAGCGTTCCGTTGGACATCTCCACCTGGCGTCCGGCCTCCTCCATCGCTCCCGGCCTGGAGGCGGAAACCATGGAAACCGTTTTCCACTCCCCGCTTTCCGGCGTTTTTTCCTCCACCAAAACCTTGCTGGGATTCCACATATACCCCAGCCCCTGTTCAATGCTGCGGTCGGGATAATTCGGATCAGGGGTGCCGATGCAGAGGATGCGCACCAGCAATATCACGGAGACCAGAAGCAGCACGGGCATGAACCAGCGGGAAAACATCTCAATCCCCTTGCTGATGCCCCGGTAGATAATGCCCAGATTGATCAGAATAACGCCGCCCACGATCCAGAGCATTCCGTTGTCCGACAACAGGGCGCTTCCGTCTCCGGCCATGCCAGTGAAGCTGAAGAACGTCTGCGCCGTGCTCTCCGCCGTAACAAACAGCTCCGGCTGCGTCAGCATTTTCCAGAAGTAGCCAAAGCACCACGCCTCCACTACCATATAATAAAAAGCCACGGAAGACGGCCCCAGCACCGCCAGCACGCCCAGGAACTTCCACAGCCTGGACCCTTTCGTCAGGTACCAGAATACGCCGGGGGCGCAATGGGCGCCCTGCTGGCCGCCTCTGCGCCCGATGGACCATTCCGCCCACGCCACGGGCACGCCCACCAGAACCAGCATCATGCCGTAAGCCACCATGAACGCCCCGCCGCCGTACTGGGCGGCCAGGCCGGGAAAACGCAAAAAATTGCCCAGCCCCACGGCGCTTCCGGCCACGGCAAGAATCACTCCTATCTTTCCAGACCATTGGTCCTGCTGCGCCTTCAGGGATGACATGCAGGCAATACTGACAAAACAAGTCTCGTTTTCAAGAGAAAACAGGCCCTTTTGCCACTTGCGGAACGTCATTGCCACTTGACTTCCTCTCGTTTTTTGGAATCATTCTTTTAGAACCAAACCAAAAAACATATCATGCTCCTCATCGGAAAACCAGCACCTCATTTCAGTGCAAACGCAGTCGTCAACGGTACCATCGTCCCGGACTTCAGCCTTGACCAGTTCAAGGGTAAAAAATATGTGATCCTTTTCTTCTATCCGAAGGACTTCACATTCGTGTGCCCCACGGAACTGATCGGGTTCCAGGAGGCGCTCGGCGAATTCGACAAGCGTGACGTAGCCGTCGTCGGCTGCTCCACGGACAGCGAATTCTCCCACTGGGCGTGGGTGAACACCCCCCGCGAACAGGGCGGCATCCAGGGCGTCAGCTACCCCATCGTGGCCGACATCAACAAGACCATTTCCTCCGACTACGGCGTTTTGGCCGGCAACGAGGAAATCGACGAAGACGGCAACATCGAAGTCTCCGGGGAAATGATCGCCTACCGCGGCCTTTTCCTGATTGACAAGGACGGCATCGTCCGCCACCAGCTCATCAATGACTTCCCGCTGGGCCGCTCCATTGAAGAAGCCATCCGCGTCGTGGACGCCCTCCAGCACTTCGCGCTGTACGGAGAAGTCTGCCCGCTCGGCTGGCACAAGGGTGAAGCCGCCATGACTCCGTCTCACGAAGGCGTGGCCAGCTACCTCAGCAAGTAAACCGCGTTTTAAGCAATTTCAAGGCCGTTCCGCATGTTGCGGAGCGGCCTTTTTGATTTTCCACGCACGCGGGAAGAATCGCGACAACGCCGTCGCCCCTATTCCAGAGTTACGTTTACCTTGTTGTTGGCAATCAAATACTTGATGGCCTCCGCCGCCTGCATCCTGCTCATGGTCCCCTGTTTCACCCGCCGGGACAGTACCTCCACCAGCTTTCCGGCGAGAATATCGTCCACCTTTTTAGCTTCCACGGCCAGTTTCAGTTTCTGCATGGCTCCCAGCAGAGCCTTTTGCTCCACTTCCCGTGAAGAAATCTTGGCGCGCGCATCCTGCTCCGCCTGGTTGACAAAGGTTCTGGCCTTGGCCCCCTGCCTTTTCTCCCAGGCCTTGCGCGCGGCCCTGGCCTTCGCTTCGGGGTCTTCAATATCCACCTCGTACTTTTTCCCGTCCTCACCCGTCACGGAAACGGAAGCCGTGCTTCCGGAGGGGGAATGACGCTCCTTGAAGCGTTCAAACCGGGCCTTGGCGCTTCTGGAGCCGTCCCCGGAATGGGTATAATAACCGGCGGCACGTCCGGTTTCCAAAGAGCGTGAAGGTCCGGCGCCAGCCGAAACGGCAAGAACAGTAAATCCAGCACATCCAATAACAAGGTAGTTTTTATTCATGTTGATCCAACACATTTTCCACCAGGGAAACGGCTCATACCCGCATTTTTGTCTATTTTCAAGTACATTTCCGCATCTTTTCCAGGAAAATGTTCCCGTCATAAAACGGGGAGAATACGCGCACGCCCCTTGAGCCGCATGAACGCCTTTGCTACACACTTGGCATGAATGCGGATTTCATGGCAGCAGGCCCCACGGAAGACATATGGACAAAAACCATGGACTTTCTGAACATGCCGGACTGGCTCAAGCTGGAGATGGTGCAGTCCGCCGGGGCAAAAATCGTGCATGTGATCATCTGGCTGGTCATCAGCTGGATTCTTTTGAAACTGTTTTGCCAGGTGCTCCGCAAAATCACCTCCATGAAAATGTCTCCGCAGGCGTCCCGCCTGACGGTGAAAATCGTCAAAAACGCGGGTTATATCATCATCGGCGTGGAGGCCTTCGCCCTGATGGGGTTTGACATCCTCACTCTGCTGGGTGCGGCCAGCATCATCGGCGTGGCCGTGGGCTTCGCCTCCCAGACCTCCCTGTCCAACATCATCAGCGGCCTTTTCCTGGTAGGGGAAAAGCAGATCAACCTGGGAGACATGATTGAAGTGGACGGAATTACCGGCAACGTGGACTCCATCAACCTCATGTCCGTCCAGCTCCGGCTGCCGAACAATACCATGGTGCGCATTCCCAATGAAATGATCATCAAGAATCCGGTCAGCAACATCACCCGTTTTTCCACGCGCCGCTGCGATTTGACTTTGGGCGTGGATTATAACTGCGATATTGAGCACGTCGTAAGCGTCCTTCAAGAAGTAGTCAAGGAAAACAAGCTCTGCCTGGACGACCCGGCGCCACTCATCATGTTTTCAGGTTTTCAGGACTCTTCCCTGGGTTTCACGGTAGGGGCCTGGTGCCTGAAGGACAACTTCCTGGACTGTCAGAAAACCCTGGCGCACGATATCAAGCACCGTTTTGCGGCGGAGGGCATTTCCTTCCCCTTCCCCACCCGCAGCGTGGAGAGCAGAACCCCCATCAGAGTGGAAATCACCGGCACGCCAGAGAAAAATCAGTAAAGCTGTTCTTTTTGCTTTCTTTTTCCCCCGTGAAATTTCAATCTTGTCTGCGTAAAAGCCGCATTTATGTCTGACACACCAGCACCTGTTTTTAAAAGAATACTTCTGAAACTCAGCGGAGAAGCCCTGCGAAGCCCCGGAAGCATGGACAATATCTCTCCGGAAATCGTCGCCCGCATCGCTGAAGAAATCGCACAGGCGCACCGCGCGGGCGTCCAGATCGGGCTGGTAGTGGGCGGCGGCAACTTCTGGCGCGGCGCCAAGGCCAGCGTGCGCGGCATGGACCGCGCCACGGCGGACTACGTGGGCATGCTCGCCACAGTCATGAACGCCCTGGCCCTGCAAAGCGCCCTGGAACGCGCCGGAGTGCCCTGCGTGGTCCAGTCCGCCATTGAAATGAAAAACGTGGCGGAATCCTTCATCCGCCTGAAAGCCCGCTCCTACCTGGACAACGACAAAATCGTCATCTTCGGCGCCGGCACGGGCAACCCCTTCTTCTCCACGGACACCACGGCCGCCTTGCGCGCCAGCGAGATCAACGCGGAAGTCGTGATGAAAGCCACCTCCGTGGACGGCGTGTATGATGCGGACCCCAAGAAAGTTTCCGGGGCCAAGCGCTTTGACTCCATCTCCTACCAGGAATGCCTGGAACGCCAGCTCAAGGTCATGGACTCCACGGCCTTCACCCTCTGCATGGACAACAAAAAGCCCATCATCGTATTCGACATGCACACTCCGGGCAACATCACCCGCGCCCTGCTCGGGGAGCCTATCGGCACCACGATTTGCTGAACCCGGCGAAAAAACCTTTCAACCATACAAAAAAAACACTTAGCATCAACCATCATATGGACGCAGAAACATTACTATTGGAGACGGAGGAAGCCATGCTCAAGGCCGTGGACTTCGCCAGGCAGGAATTCTCCGGCGTACGCACGGGCAAAGCCTCTCCCGGCCTTGTGGAAAACCTGGACGTGCACGTATCCAGCTACGGCTCCGTCATGAAGCTGAAGGGCTTGGCCGTCATCAGCACGCCGGAACCCCGCCTCATCCTCATCCAGCCCTTCGACCCCAGCACGGCCCACGACATCGGCCGCGCCATCAACGAAAGCAAGCTGAACCTCAATCCGATCGTGGAAGGACGCTCCATCCGCCTGCCCATCCCCGCCTTGACGGAAGAACGCCGCAAGGACCTGGTGAAGCTCGTCAAATCCCAGGCGGAGGAAGCCCGCGTGCGCGTGCGCGGCGCCCGCAAGAATGGCATGGACTCCGCCAAAAAGCTCAAGACGGACAACATCGTCACGGAAGACGGCCAGCGGGACCTGGAAACGCAGATCCAGAAGCTCACGGACAAGTACGTCAAGGAGATTGACGATCTGGTAGCCGCCAAGGAAAAGGACATCATGACCATCTGAGCCAGCACCCTTCACCACCCAACCACTTCACGACAATGACAGACAATGTAACGAACTTCCTCGCCTCCGGCATCGAAATCAAGGGAACCATCCGTTTCCAGAACGACATGCACATCGACGGAAAAATTGAAGGCGAAATCATTTCCGACAAGGGGAAAGTCACCATCGGTGAAACGGCCCAGATCAAGGGCGACATCACCGCCGGAGACGTGCGCATCTACGGCAACGTGGAAGGCAAGGTCACTTCCGACCGCTGCGAACTCAAGCAGCAGGCCCGCGTCGTCGGAGACATGAAGACCCGCAGCCTGGCCATGGAAGAAGGCGCCCATCTGCTGGGCCGCACGGAAATCGGTTAAGGCCCGGAAAACCCCATCTTCAAGCCGTTCCCCCGGAAGGAGGGACGGCTTTTTTCATGGCCGGAACCGGAGCGGATATTTCCTTCCGCCGCATTCGGGAAAAGCTTCAGCCGTAAAAGAAGGAACGCTTCCGTTTCCGGAAACCGGTGCCGCGGAACTACGGCAAACGCAGCCTTCCGGGCGTCCATTTACGGATTCTCCGGACGCACGATGGACCAGGAACGGGGCTGGGACGGGTCCAGAATCTTTTTGATAAAGCCATTCACCTGCTCCACAGTCATGTTTTTGATGGCCCGGGTCTGTTTTTCAAAGGCGTCCAGAGGCAGCCCGAACAGGATATCCAGAGCCAGCATCTGGCACAGCGTGCCGTTGGACTGCATGGCCAGCAGGCGGGAGGAGAGGGCAGAAGCCTTCGTACGCTCCAGTTCCTCTTCCGTCATGCCTTGTTCATAGATCATGGACAGCGTTTCCTCCAGACGCCTTTCGGCTTCCTCCAGCTGTTCCGGAGACGTCCCCAGGTAAAAGCAGATGCCTCCGGCATCCATGCCGATGAACAGGGAGGAACTGGCATAATAGGCCAGGCCCGCTTCTTCCCGGATGTTCGTGAACACAGGGCCCGCCATGTCTCCGCACCAGGCTTGGAATATCAGGGCCATCGCCATGTCGGGGGAAACCACGTCCACTCCCGGCACGCCCACCACCAGAACGGCCTGCTGCTTGTCCAGCACGGTCACTTCCCTTCCCGGCTTCAGCGCGGGGGTAGGGGCAAGAGCGGGCGGACTACCTTTTCTCATGGCGCCCAGATGTTTTTCCAGCAGGGGAAGCACTTCATCCTTCGTCACATCCCCGGAAATGCACAACACGGCATTGGACGCGCAGACGATGCGCCCGTACTGCTTCCGGATGTCCTCCACCGTCAGGGAGGAAAGGCTCTGCGCCGTTCCCGCCGGGGAATTGCCGTAGGAAACGTTGCCGTAGGCCACGTGCCGCTCCTGTCTGAACGCCACGGAAAGGGGGTCTTCCATGTCTTCCTCCGCATCCGCCACAAAGGTTTCCTTTTCCTTCAGGAAAGCGTCCTCCGGGAAGGAAGGATTCATCACGACGTCCGCCATCAGTTCCAGGGCGGCATCCAGGTCTTCCGCCAGCGTCTGGCAACCCACGCTCAGGGAATTGTTGCCCGTAGAGGTATTGATCGCACCGCCGATGTCTTCCAGAAACCGGGCAATGTCCGACGCGGACCGCGTGGAAGTCCCCTTAAGCAGGCATTCCGACATCAAATCCGTCACCCCCGCATTCTGTTCATTTTCCGCAGGGCATCCGCCAGCGGCAGCCGGTGGTCTTCCCGGACAACAACTTTCAATCCGTTGGAAAGCACAAGCTCGCTCAGGACGGTATCCGTCTTCTCACTGCCGGCGGGAACCTCCTCCGCATTGCTGCCCAGCGGGTCCAGGCTGACTTCCGTCACATTCGGGGAGGACAGCCACCCGGCGCACACCCGGTGCAGGTCTTCCGAGGTCACGCGTTCAATGGCCTCCTGCCATTCGGAGGACAAGTTCAAGTTGCGTGCGCCGAACCAGTCAGCACCCATTTCCGAAGCCATGCCGGAAGCCGAGCTTTTTCGGCTCAAACGGCTAACTCTTGTCTGCTTGCAGACTCTCTTGAGGTCTTCCGTAAAATCTTCCCGTTCCAGGTCCCGGAGTTCCTGGAGGACGAGGTCCCGCACCCTGTCCCGCTGGGCGCGGTCCACATCCATAGTGATGGTGAACGCCCCCTCGTCGGACTCGGACTGGTTGGAATGCACCTCAATGCTGTACACCAGCCCCAGCCGGTCATGGAATTGCTCATAAAACCGCGCGGAACGGCCGCCGCCCAAAATACTGGCCAGGGCGGACAACGCCGGAGTATCCGGATGCGCGGAACAGGGCAGGCGCCACGCCAGGCTCAACTTGGAATAAGGCACAGCAAACTCCTTCCGCACCGTCCGGGAACCGAACTGATGGGGCTCGTGCGGGAGCGGCTCCCGGTTCAAAGGCTTCGCCTTCAAATCCTCCACCAGCAGCTCCAGGTGGGACAACACTTCCCTGGCATCCACATCCCCGGCGATTGAAAGCACCACGTTGTTCGGAACATATCGGGAGGCGTGATACTCCAGCACATCCTCCCTGGTCAGGGTGTCGAACACCTCCGGTTCGCCCAGCACGGGCCAGCGGCGGGGATGCTTGAGATACAGCGTCTGCATTAAAAGCTGATAGGCCACGGAATCCGGTTCATCCGCGTACATGGCCATTTCCCGGCGCACGACCTCCTTCTCCCGTTCCAGCTCCCCTTCCGGGAAGGTGGGGGAAAACACCAGCTCCGTCAGCAGGTTCAGGAAAATCTGCCAGGACTCCGCCGGCCCGTCTATGTAGAAAACGGTGCGGTTCACGCTCGTATAGGCATTCCAATGGCCTCCCCGCTCCTGCACCTTGCGGGCCAGGTCCTGCCCGGAATAACTCTCCGTACCCTTGAACACCAGATGCTCCAGCAAATGGGAAATTCCGCTGCCCTGCAAATGCCCCTCATTCATGGAGCCCGTCCCCACCCAATATTGAAGGGATACCACGGGGTGGGACTTGTCCCCCTTGATCAAAACCGTCAGACCGTTCCCAAAACGGTGAATCACAGGTTCCTTAACTGAACTCATGTCTCTTACCGTGCCTCAAGACGGAGGACGGTGCAAGCCGCCGCTCCGTCCGCACTCCGGCACTGTCAGACTTCTTCTGTCCTGCGCGGGCACAAATGAATACAGAAACACCCTGTAAAAAACATGTTTCAACCATCTTTTTTTGAACAAATCTTAAAGTCCGCAACTCTATGCTGTCGTAGAACGACAGTTAACGCGCTGTCCTCATTAAATAAACCAACCATAAAGAAATAAACCATATGAAGAAAATACTCGCTGTAGCAGCTTTCGCATTCGCATTCAGCATCAATGGCTACGCCCAGGAAGCCGCCCCGGCGGACTCCTCCGCCCCCGCCGCCCAGAAATCCTGCTGCAACGACAAGAAATGCAGCAAGGATGCTCCGTGCGACAAGGACGGCAAGTGCGCCCAGAAATGCGACAAGCCCTGCAGCAAGGGAGAAAAGCCCTGCGACTGCTCCAAAAAGGCGGAAGCTCCCAAGGCCTGATCCCACGGAAACCACTCCCATGAATATGAACCCTTGCCGGAACGTTTCCGGCAGGGGTTTTCTCCGCCGGACGGAGTGAACAGACTCTTCCCGGTGACCATTAAAATACTTGATTTCAACCTTCAACCCATTTTATAAGAAAATCATGAAAGCCACCTCCATCCTCACCATCGGCTGCGCAGCCATCGCGCTCTCCGTTACATCCTGCACCAACTTCGGCTCCCCGAACACTTACAACATGAATGAAATCGGCGGTGTTCAGGAAACCTATTACGGTACGGTCACCAGCGTGGAAACCGTCAAGATCCAGGCCAATAACGCCAATGCCGGCACCGGCGTGGGCGCCGTGGCCGGCTGCTATGTGCTGGATGGCAAGATGCAGCGCAACGCCCAGATGCGCGTCCTCCGGGACAACATTGTCATTTACGACGGGGCCATCGCCTCCCTCCAGCGCTTCAAGGACAGCGTGAAGGAAGTCACCAGCGGCTACGAGTGCGGCATCACCCTGGAGAAGTTCAGCGACATCAAGCCGGGCGACATCTTCGAGTGCTTCGAGATGCAGGAGATTGAGCGCTGAGGCGATTCGGTGAGAAAATCGAGATAAGGGGAAACCCCCGGCGAGGGTTTCCCCTCTCCCCGGCAGAGCCG
>OGPB01001458.1_pt1 | contig 13620 bp, 11 predicted proteins | sample 1552821 | NCBI WGS metagenome assembly OGPB01 (sample SAMEA2580192, study PRJEB22360) | human gut metagenome | biome: human gut; feature: human-associated habitat; material: faeces | place: Denmark | collected 2008/2010 | reverse complement strand
CTACAATAGCCTGTGCACGGGTGCTGCGGCAATACAGCAGCCACACCAAGCCTGCCGCGCAGAGCACCAGCCAGATCAGTCCCTGGGTGCGCAGCTGGCCCAGGCAGTTGTTGCCAAAGCCGCCGCCGTAGTAAGCGCCGTAAATATCGGCGTAGTCGGTTGTCAGGATGGTTTTGAAGGTGGGCAGCAGCGCCCCCACGATGATCACAGCACTGGGCACGCCGAACAGCAGCATATGTTTGAGGGTACTCCCCAGCGTTTTGCGGCGCACCGCCCCCACCAGCACCGCCAGCACATACACAGCATAAAACGCCAAGATCCAGAACATGTACCAGCGCCGGGTCAGGATCAGGGCAAACGTTGCAGCAAAAATCGCCAACAGCCGCGGCCAGGGCAGCGTTTCAAACCGGTAATCTGCGCACTGCAGAGCGATCACTGCGGCAAAAGTCAGGCCAAAGGCATCCGGCATGCCGTGGGTGGCAGGCCACAAAAACATGGGCCACAGCACCATAACCGCCATACACAGCGGGTAATACAGCGCCGTATGGCAAGCGGGCAACTGCTGGGCCAGGTATTTTGCGCTCATCAGCAGCGCAAACCACATGGGCACAAAGCAGGTGATGGCATAGCACACCATAAACGCATTGATGCTGCGCCCGGTAAAGAGATACGGCACACTGATAAAGAGATTCATGAACATCTTATAGTCCGCCGTCAACAGGCTTTCCAGCAGCACATGAATGCCGTAAAATCCGCTTTGACCAAAGCTGCCGAACAGCAGTGTCTGCTTGGCAAAATAGTTGATCGCGTCATCACTGTACACCGTTTGGCGGTAGCACACCAGTGCAGCGATGACCGCAACGCCCACAGCGGAGCCAGCCAGCCAACTGCGCAGGAACGTTTTATCCTGTGCTACCCTCTGACCGGGGAACACCGTCTGCCAGGTAAAGTGCAGCAGCAGGCACAGCCCGCCCATGCAGACAGCCCACATCAGCACCACCAGCAGCATGCCGCCATAGGCTGTGATCACACCGCCCACCAGAATGGCACACAGCAGCAGCACGCCATACGCCAGCCAGCGTGGACCGGCCGGGAGTGCGCGAAGGTTCGGGAACTGAATTTTTCCCATCGGGGGCCTCCTTTCGCCCTTTATTTGTTTATACAATTTGTTTATATAAAATCGTTTTATACAAAATATTTATTTTGTTCGTGTTGTCCTGCTCTTGTACAACCCTTATGCGGCTTATTTCACAGGGGGAACAGTTACACTCCACACAGTCACACAACACTGCGGGCATTCGGCACTTCCACACTTTGCAGGTCAAATACAAAAGCAGCCCGCGAAACCAAGGCTCCGCGGGCTGCCGAGTTATGTATTTACTTTCTTCCGGCCGCCGGCTGATTCAAACGTTCCAGCTCGGCATTCAGGTCCTGGCTCACACTGCGGCGGGTATCACCTGCGCGGCGCAGGCGGTGGGTGTTTGCATTATTGGCCTGCACCTGCGGCTGGCTGCGCACAGGGCGCACCCGTTTGGCAGCTGGCTGAGCAGACTTATTATGGCGCACCTTTGCCTGGGCAGCGGGATAATTTTCCTTTGCGGCGTTCTCTCCAAAGTGGCGCAGCTCCGCACCAAAGGCTTCAAAATCTGCACCGGTGGCATCCAGTGCCTGATAAATTGCCGTGGTGGCATCATCCAGGTCCGCAGTGGCGGCGCTCAGGCGTTCATCCACGCGGGTCACACGCTCACGCAGCATGGCAAGGCTTGCGGCCAAATCGCGGGCATGCTCTGTCATGCGGCCCTGCTGCTCTTCAGCCTGCTGTTTCAGGCGTTCTTCGGCCGCATCGGCTTTCAGGCGGGCTTCCATCAAAATCTGACGGGCCTCAATGCGGGCTTCCTCGGTCACATCAGCCTGGGGTACCTTCGGTTCCGGGGCCGGCTCCGGCTTTTCCTGCGGGGCAGGTTGAGGTGCGGGGACCGGTTCCTGCTTGGGGGCAGGCATACCGCCTTTGGGGATCATCGCCTCGTATTCAGCAATCTGCTTTTCGTACTCGTCGATCTGTTTTTGCAGATCGCGGCAACGGAACTGCCATTCCACCACAGCCTGCTGATTTTCTTTATTGCGGCTCAGGTTTGCCGTGGCGCGCTCTTCTACCGATTTGGCACGGGCGACCACCTCGGCAGCCGATTTTTCCGCAGCTTCGGCGCGCTGGTTAGCGGCTGAAAGATCGCTTTGCAGCTTTTCCACACAGGCACGTGCAGCGGACTGTTCAGAGCGCATTTTATCCAGCTGGGCCTGCAGCTGGGCAATCTGCTCTTCCTGCTCTGCGCTGTGCTGCCGGTTTTCGTTGTCAAGTGCATTGAGGTAAGCCAGCACATCATTTTTATCAAAGCCCCGGAACGTGGTTCGGAACCCTTTTTCCTGCAGGGCTGATAAGGTTTGGCTGCTGGGCATAGCTTTCCTCCTAAACTGGTCAGCGGGCCGTTTTGTTTTTTATGCGGGCATGCCTGCCCGCAGCCGCAAAGGATAGAGAACGCACAGCGATTAGGAACGCTTGTTCAGGATGCTGAGCAGATCGTTGAAGTAATCACCGTCATCTTCGTTGCTGTCATCTTCCTTGGCAGCGGGGGCGGTGGAAACCGGGGTGTCAACATTGGGGTTGAACACATTGCTGAATACCGGGTTGGGGATGACCGGATCAGCGGCCGGGGCCGGGGCCGGGGCGGGAGCCGGGGCAGGTGCAGCGGCCGGGCGCGGTGCAGCCGGGGCAGCAGCAGGTGCAGCGCCTGCGGCAGCGCGCTGGGCGTTCACAACAGCCTGGATGGGCTCGTCCACGCCAGGCGTGCTTTCAAAGCCGGTAGCCACAACGGTAATGCTCATCTCATCCTGCAGGCGCTCGTCAAACGCAGTACCCCAAATGATGTTCGCATCGGGATGTGCGCTCTGGGTGATCATGGAAGCAGCAGTCTCAACATCGTCCAGGCCGATATCCGGGCTGGAGGTAATGTTGATGATAACGCCGCGTGCACCGGCAATGCTGGTTTCCAGCAGCGGGCTGGAGATTGCAGCCTTGGCAGCGTTTTCTGCCTTGCCTGCACCCTTGGCAACGCCAACGCCCATGTGGGCAAAGCCGGCATCCTTCATGATGGAACGGACGTCAGCAAAGTCGAGGTTGATGAAAGCGGGAACATTGATCAGGCTGGAGATGCTCTCAACGCCCTGGCGCAGCACGTTATCGGCTGCTTCAAAAGCGTTCATCAGGGTGATCTTTTCCTGGCTGATGAGCTTCAGCCGCTCGTTCGGGATCACGATCAGGCTGTCTACATGCATCATCAGGTTGGCAATACCCTGTTCGGCCATGCTCATCTTGCGCTTGCCCTCAAAGGCAAAGGGCTTGGTGACAATACCGACGGTCAGGATGCCCAGGTCATGGGCCGTTTCGGCCACGACCGGTGCAGCGCCGGTGCCGGTGCCGCCGCCCATGCCAGCGGTGATGAACACCATCTGGGCACCTTTCAGTGCATTGGCGATCTCATCCTTGCTTTCCTCCGCTGCACGCTGGCCGACCTCCGGGTCAGCACCAGCGCCGCGGCCCTTGGTCAGCTTTGCGCCAAGCTGAACCTTCTGGGTAGCCTTGGAGTTGACCAGTGCCTGCTGGTCGGTATTCATTGCTACAAATTCAACGCCATTCAGGCCAGCTTCAACCATGCGGTTCACAGCATTGCCGCCGCCGCCGCCAACACCGATAACCTTAATGTTGGTTACATTCTGCATCTCTTCATCGAGAACGAACGCCATAAGTGTATCCCCCTAAAGAATATAAAATTGCAAATGCAATAGGGCCGGATTTCCGCCAGCGGACACACTGACCCCCATAAAGGAAGCGCCGCCCCACACCCCAAACTTTGCTTATGCGCGTTGCGGTGCAGCCAGCTCTTCCTAAGATATCGCATATAACTGTTTATAAGGATAACAAATTTTGCGAATAATTTCAATACCCACACGCTAAAAAGCCAAAAAATAGATGCTCGCATTTATTTGTATCACAAAAAGCCCCGCAGGTTTTGCGGAGCTTTGGTGAATTATGACAATATTTTTACAGTTTTTTCGTCTGTCTGCCAGCTTCTGTCCCGGTGTGGCCTGCCCGGCAGTCGGCCCCCAGGCGGCGCAGATCCCCCGCCAGGTCGGCATAGCCGCGCCGGATATGTCCGGCATCCAGCACCCGCACGCAGCTCCCGTCCCCCACACCAAGGCCCGCCAGCACCAGTGCTGCCCCGCCCCGCAGGTCTGGTGCAGTCACAGTGGCACCATGCAGTTTTGCGCTGCCGCCAAGGTACAGCAGCCGTCCCTCGCTACGGGCATCAGCCCCCAGGGCGGCAAAGCCCTGCGCACAGGCAAAGCGGTTTTGGAACAGGCCGTCATAAATGCGGGATGCTCCCTCCGCCCCCAGCAGCACCGCTGCAGCCAGCGGGGCAGTATCTGTGGCAAGGCCAGGGTAAGCAGCCGCTACAAGTTCCTGACCGCCGCGCAGCTTTGTATCCTGATCCCGCGTGATGCTAAACTCATTTTCCCCGCGGGCAACCTCGCAGCCGCTGCCCTGCAAAAAGTCCAGAAACGCCGCCAGCCACACCGGACTGCACTGCGTTACCGTCACCCGCCCGCCTGCAATGGCCTGCCGCATAAGTCGCTGCGGCAATGCGGTCTGGCAGCACGGTATGCACACAGCCGTCCAACAGCTCGCCGCCGGTACCTCGGATGCAGACCACCGGCGTACCCGCCCCCGTGATCTTTGCCCCGCAGGCGTTCAAAAAAGCGGCGGTATCCGCAATTTCCGGCTCGCACGCCGCACCGCGCAGGGTGGTAACGCCCGCCGCACAGCAAGCCGCCAGCATCAGGGTCAGGGTTGCTCCCACGCTGGGCAGGCGCAGAGCAAAATCCGTACCACGCAAAACGCCGTGGCGGCGCAGCACCACGCACTCTGCCGCCGCGCACACCTGTGCCCCCATGGCCGTCAGCCCGGCCAGGTGGATATCAATGGGCCGCGGCCCCAGTCTGCACCCGCCGGGCAGCGGCAGCTCTGCCCAGCCCGCGCGGGTCAACAGCGGTGCCAGGTAAAACACCGACCCCCGCATAGCCCCCGCCAACGCCGTGGGCACCCGCCCGCTGATCTGCCGGGCTGGCTGGGTAACAAGGTCCTGCCCGGCCCAGGCCGCCCCACTGCCCACAGCCCGCAGCAGATCCAAACTGGTCTGCACATCCCGCAGCAGGGGCACCCGGCGCAGGGTGCAGGGCTGCGCACACAGCAGCGTTGCCGCCAAAAGGGGCAGCACACTGTTTTTGGCCGCTGCCGGGCGGATGCTCCCCCGCAGCGGGTTCCCGCCTGTTACTTCGATATATTCCATTGCCGCACCGCCCCTCTTTGTTCCCACACCAAAGCGCCCTTTTCTATCATATGCCGCACCCGCACAAAACAGCTCTGTTCCACGGGTTTTACAGCAAAATCGGCTGCAGCTGCACCCCGCGCAGAGCGGCTTCCAACGTATCCGGCAGCTGGGTAAAATCCGCTTTCAGGCTGCAGGGCTTTTTGTAGCTGTCGTCCTGGCCAAAGGGAATGAAATAATAATTTTTGCGCTGCAGCAGCGCCGCCAACGCTCCCACGCTGCCGGAAAGCCCATCGTTGGTGGATACCCCGATCACCACCGGCCTGCCGCCGCGCAGCATGCTTTTGGCCGCCAGCGTGACCGGCGTTGCGCTGATGCCCGCCGCCAGCAGCGCCATTGTTGTGCCGGTACAGGGAGCAATGACAAGTGCCTGTGCCATATGCTTGGGGCCAAGGGGTTCCGCTTCCCGCAGATCCTCCAGCGGGCGGTGGCCGGTGGCTTCCTCCAGGCGCTGCTTCCAATCTGCCGCGCGGCCAAAGCGGGTATCCAGCGCCGACGCCGCATAGCTCAGCATCGGCAGTACTTCCCACCCGCAGGCGCGCAGGCGGATGATTTGCGGCAGAACCGTTTCAAATGTGCAAAAGCTGCCGCACAGGGCAAACACCACCGTGCGCGGCGGTTCCAGGCTGGAATTCATCAGCTCACTCCCCTTTCGCTGCGGGCCGTGGCGGCACGCTCCTGTAAAATCACTTCCACGGTATGCGCCACCAGCGTACCGGCGGTTTCGGGCGCACAGCGGGCGGGCAGGCTCAAGGCATGTTCCGCACGCAGGCCCAGTTCCCGCGCGGCGGCAAAATCCGTTCCGCCGGGGCGGCTGGCAAGGTCCAGGATCAGCGCCCCCCTGGGCAGGCAGCGCAGCTGGGCCGCCCCCAGCACCGGGGCCGGTATGGTGTTGATGACCGCATCAAAGTGCGGCAGAAGCTGTTTCAACGCGGTCAGCGGTGCGGCATGCAGCCCCGCGCAGCGCGCTGCGGCCCGCTGCTCCCGCGCGCGGGCGGCCATGGTCACCTTCACCTGCCCGCCCAATGCCTGCAGCCGCCGGGCCACCGCCCGCCCAATGCGCCCATACCCCAACACTAGGAACTCACTTTCCCATATCGTGCGCTGGCGCAGCTGCATCAGCAGGGCCAGGCACCCTTCCGCAGTGGGTACTGCGTTCAGGCAGGCCAGCTCCGGCCGCAAAAAGTAATCCACCAACTCCACCCCGGCGGCCTGCGCCGCTTTGCGCACCGGTTCGCTGATGCGCCCGCCAAGGGCCAGCGTACCCGGGGGGGCGGCGCGCAGGATGCGGGCAAGGTCCGCCGCCTCGGCATCCATCGGCATAGGCAGCAGGATGTAATCCGCCTGCCCGGCCCCCTCTGCCCCCAGCACGGTATAACCGCTGTTCTGCAGCGCCCGCGCCGCCGCCAGTTGGCGGGCATCCCGCCCAACCACACAAAAAGTCAAATTACATGCTGCCGCCATAATGCTTCCCCCCGGTGTTGTATCTGGCCGTTTGTTCCATGTTATGCCGGGGTGGGCGACATGGTTCCGTCAGAACATCAAAAACGCCTGCCGCAAAAAAGTTCCCCCGCCTGCATCACAAAGAATACAGACAGGGGAATTTTTCTATTTATTGGTTATGCTCCGTTTTAATAGCTGCGCAGGGCATCGCACTGACCGCGCAGGATACGCAGCGGCTCCACGGGGGTTTTGCCCACGCGCACTTCCACCACGGTAGCTTTGTCGGTGGTGCCAAGGGCATCGCCCTGGGCCACGATTGCACCTTTTTCTACCGTCAGCCTGCGCAGGCCATAGTAAATAGTCTTTACGCCCGCGCCGTGCTCGATCACCAGCGTATTGCCCACATTGGGCAATTTTTCCGCCAGCAGTACCTTGCCGCCCGCCGGGGCAATCAGGTCGCACCTGCCGGAAAGCACCACATTGATGCTGGTGCGGCCGGTACCGGTGTTGTTCTTGCGCTCGGTCTGGGTACGGTTGACATATTCGGTCAGGCCATACGGCAGGGTGACCTCCACCTTATCGCTGAACGGCGAAGCAAACCCAGTGTCCGCCCAGTAGATGGTATCCGATGCCGTATCCAGCAGGTCCAGCACTTCCTGCGGGGTATCATCCGCGCCGACATACGGTGTGACCAGCCTGGACTTGGAAGTATAATCCCGAAAAGATGCGGCGCTCTTGCTCACGTTCAGGGTAAGCTCCTGCACCTCACCGTCCACGGTGACCTTGATGGTATAGCTGCCAGGCTCGGTTTCCAGCGGGACCGCCAGGTAAGCCACCCAGCCATCGCCGGTCGCGCTGGCACGGAAGCCGGTATCCGGCAGTTCTGCCGTCAGGCTTGGCTTGGTATCCGTCTGCTGGCCCGTTACCTTTACGGCCACAACGCCACCCGGCGTAACAGCCTGGGTATTCAGCCGCACGGTAGCCTTAATCGTTACATCAAATGTGAACTCATAGGTCTGGTGGCCCGAAACTGTCGGTTCGCTCTGGTAACCCTCGCCGCTGTTGACCACCAGCTTGGCGGTGTAGCTGCCGGGCGTGGTAAAGCGGTAGGCGGCAAATTCCTGGGCACTGCCGCTGAACACTTCTTGCTTGTTCTCGTCCTTAACGGTCACTTCGGTGCTGCAGTCCGCCGGGGTCACCCGCAGCGTCATGGTGCCACCGCCAAAATCAGATTCCAGCGCTGTGGGAGTGCTGGAAAGTGTCTCGGCATAGGTACGCTTAAGGTGGTTGCCTGCCACCGGCACCTGCCAATGGTACGCCACGGGGTCCAGCTGCTGGCCCGCCACTGTTACCGTAACGGCAGGAATCATATCCGGCGTGGCTTTTTTGTACAGCCAGTATATGCCGCCTGCGGCGATCATACCCGCCAGCAGCACCACCAGCAGCAGCCAGCCGATCAGCAGCCGCACGGCGCGGCCCACTTTGCTGCCAGTCGATTCCGGCGTATCTGCCTCTTTCTCCGCCTGTTCTGCTTCGGCATCCTCGATCTGTTCAATCGAAACCTGGACCGTTCGGGTGATCTCCGCCTTGCGCCGCTCTGCTGCAGCGCGCTGTTCCGGGGTCAGTTCCGGTTCGTCATCCTCCGGCTCCGGCGGCTCCGTGGCCTGGGGCAGCTGCGCGGCTTTGGGTTCCTGCACCGCCTTTTCCGGCATTTCCGGCGCGGCGGCTGCTTCAGCCGGTTCGGCCACAGCGGCAGGTTCCGGCGTTTGCGGTTTTTCCGGCGCTTCCGGGGGTTCCAGCCGGGGCTCAGCATATTGCTGCGGTTTTGCTTCCGGCTTGGGGGCAGCCTTTTTGTGGCGGCGTTTGCCGCCTGCCTGCCCGCTACGCGGCGCTTTGGGCTTGGCTGCCACCTGTTCCGGGGCGGCAGCTTCGGTCTGCTCGGCTTGTTCCGCCCGCGTTTTTGGTTCTTGCGGGGATTTTGTATTTTGGGGTTCGCTTTTTTGTTTTTGCGTGCCCGTTTTGCGGTGCGCAGTATTGCTATTGCTGGCATGGGGTTTGGCCATCCTGCCTCGCCCCGTGCCTGGAGCGGTTTTGCCCTGCGTGCGCTGCCCGCCCCTGGCTTTGGGCTTTGGCTGCTGCGCCGGCTCCATCGCAGTCTGTGTTACCTTCTCTTCGTCCATCGCTTTCTCCACCAACATTTGCGATTTATCGTTGCTCTAACTCTATTTTGTTACATTGTTTCGCGGTACAAAAGGCCGCTGCTTCCCGTCAGGGCGGCAGCAGGGTCAATGGACTTGCTGCCAATGCGCAGCTCCCAGATCAGGGTATGCTCCTCACTGGTGGTGCCCAGTTCTTCGCCGCGGGCAAGGCTCTGCCCACGCTGCACCTTTACGGCATCCAGCCCAAACAGATAGCTCTTAACCCCGCAGCCATGGTCAATCACCACAGTGCCGCCGGTCAGCGCCAGCGTTCCGGCGTACACCACAGTACCCGCCTGCGGTGCCGTAACGGCGGTACCCGCTGCGGCGTTATAATTGATGCCAGTTGCCCGGCCGGTAATGGTCCCATCGGTGCGCAGCCGCGCGCCGTAATCCGCCAGAATCGCACTGGGCACCGGCGAGGCAAAATTGCCCTGCCACAGCTTTTCGCTGCTGCCCTGTGTGTAAAGGGGCCAGATCGCATTTTTATATTCCGTTGCTGCGCCCGGTATGTCTGCCTCTGCGGCCACATCCACGGTTTTGGCCTCGCTCTGCATCACGTTCAGGGTCAGCTCCTGGGTCAGGCTGCCGCAGGTCACGGTCAGGGTATGGGGGCCGCCCTCGGCATTATAGGTTACCGGGATATAGCCCATATACCCACCGGTCACCGGGCGGAACCATACATCCCCCAGGTCGGTTTCCACGGTCGGCTCGCTGCCATCCAGAATGCCGGTGATGACCAGTGCCGCCACGCCGCCCTGGCTGACGCGCTCACTGCTGAGCACCGCCTTGGGCTGGATGTTCATGGTATAAGATGCACAGTACCGGTACCAGCCGGTGGCATCGCCGGGGTCCGCTGTGTTGCGGTAAGCGGTCAGGGTCAGCTCATAGCTACCATTTTTGGGGTAAGCATACATCGCAAAGGCAGCGGCATCCCCCTGCACCACAACACTGCCGGTCGAATCTTTCAGCGTAAGGGTCGTGCGCTGCGCCCAGTCCGGCAAAACCAGCTCCGGGGCAGCTTCCGTCATTTCGCCCAGCTTTTGCACCGTCAGGGTGCTGGGCTGTTCAAACGTGCGGTTCAGCACATTGCCCAGCACCGGCACACTCCAGTCATAGCCGATCGGTTCCAGTTCCGTATCGCCCAAAGTGGGGTGCTGCGTGGGAAGTTTGTCATCGCCCGTCATAGCGTACATGGCGTACCCGGCGCCGCCCAGCAGCACCGCCAGCATAACCACCACCATAACCAGCCACAGCAAGAGCTTTTTCATGGCGTTCCCTTTCCTTGGCACAGCAGAAAAATCGAAATTCAGTCTGATTTTATAGTCACTGCCGTCATTTTTCTTATTTTCAGCAGCGCCTTATGGTTTATCTGAGCCTTTTTTATCATTTAATAAGTATCACTACTGATTGCAAGAAACACGAACAGCCGGGCCGAAGCCCGGCCATTTTCACTTTTCTGCTGGCTGTTCCGGCTTATTCAGCATCGTCAGCAGCCTTTTCTTCGGCGGCTTCTGTCGGTTCATTGTCGATGGGCAGATATTCGTCGTCATCGTCATAATCGTCGCCGTCATCGCTGTACAGCAGGCGCTCGTATTCGTCCAGTTCCTTTTCGCGGCGGCGCAGGTAGAGCGCAGCGGCAGTCAGGGCACCGGCAGCAGCAAACAAAAACGCCAGAATGGCACCAAAAGTGGATTTCTTCATCATAATACTTTTCCTCCGCGTATTCTAAAAGGGATGGGTCTGTAAAATATTATACCCGATTAACCGGGTGAATACAATCTTTCCCTTGTAAATTTTTCACACAAAAAGGTTCAGGTATCAAGGTGATACCGCACCATTCTCCGCAGCATGGTCTCCGGAAAATTTCTTCACCTGTCAAAAGCCATGCCACTCTGCTTGCTTTTTATTCCGGCCGCCACTGGCGCATAATACCCGCAAATGCGCTTGGCACCGCGTATTCCCCGTTCAGCTCCGCGCGGCTGGCCCAGACACAGCCCTCCGGCGCCGGGCCTGCGGCTGTGCCGCAAAACCCGCTGATCTGCCAAATGCGATGGGTGAACACATGGCGGGTGCTTTGCAACGGGGCCTGCCACTGCACACAAAGGCCAATGGTGCGCAACGCGGCGTCCAGTTCCGGTTGGGCCATGGCGGTACCCTCAAAGGCAAGGGGCTGCCACAGCCCGGCCAGCAGCCCTTTGGACGGGCGGCGCTGCAAAAGCACGCCCTGCGGCCCGGTGATCAACGCGGCCGTGACCGGCACCAGCGTTTTTTCCGGCTTAGCCGTTTTGACCGGCAGCTGTTCGGCCCGGCCTGCAGCGCGGCCCTTGCACTGAGCAGCCAGCGGGCAGACCTCGCACTTTGGCGCACCGTTGGGCAGGCAGACCAGCGCCCCCAGTTCCATCAACGCCTCGTTATAAGGGCCGGGGCGTTCCTTGGGCATTTCTTCCAGCACACGGGCTGTGAACTCGCGCTTGGCGGCAGGTTTGGTAATATCGGCAGAGCTATTATCCAGCCGGGCAAATACCCGCAGCACGTTGCCGTCCACCGCCGGGGCTGGGATGCCAAATGCAATGGAGGCAATAGCCCCAGCCGTGTAATCCCCAATGCCGGGCAGAGCGCGCAGGGCGGCATAATCTGCGGGAAGCTGGCCGCCGTACTGCCGGCAGACGATCTGCGCCGCCTTTTGCATGTTGGCCACCCGGCTGTAATACCCAAGCCCCTGCCACAGCTTGCGCAGCTTGTCCGGGTCGCAGGCGGCAAGGGCGGCGGGGTCCGGCAGTTCGGCCACAAAACGCTCGTAATAGGGCAGCGCCGCCGAGACGCGGGTCTGCTGGAGCATGATCTCGCTGACCCAGATATGATATGCCGAAGGCTCCTGCCGGAAAGGCAGGAGCCTTCGATTCAGTTCAAACCATTGGATCAGCGGTTCGCTGACCGCCCCCATTAAAAGCCGCCGCAGGTGCGCGGGAAGGCAATGACGTCACGGATGTTGGGGATGCCGGTGACATACATCAGCAGGCGCTCAAAGCCCAGGCCGTAACCGGCATGCTTTACGCTGCCAAAACGGCGCAGGTCCAGGTACCAGTCATAATCTTCGCGCTTCAGGCCCAGTTCATCCAGGCGGGCCAGCAGCACATCCAGGCGTTCCTCACGCTGGGAACCGCCGATCAGCTCGCCAATGCCGGGCACCAGCATATCGGCGGCGGCAACCGTCTTGCCGTCCTCGTTCATGCGCATATAGAATGCCTTGATCTCTTTGGGGTAATCGGTAACAAACACAGGCTTTTTGAACACCTGCTCGGTCAGGTAGCGCTCGTGCTCGGTCTGCAGGTCAATGCCCCAGCTTACTTTATACTGGAAGTTGTCATCGTTCTTTTTCAGCAGTTCGATGGCATCGGTGTAGCTCACGCGGGCAAAATCGCTGTTGGCAACCAGCTCCAGGCGCTCGATCAGGCCCTTATCAAAGAACTGGTTGAAGAATGCCAGCTCGTCCGGGCAGTTATCCAGCAGGTAGCGGATGACATACTTGGTCATGGCCTCGGCGGTGTCCATGTAGGTATTCAGGTCAGCAAATGCCATTTCCGGCTCAATCATCCAGAACTCTGCGGCATGGCGGGTATCATAGCTCTTCTCTGCGCGGAAGGTGGGGCCAAAGGTGTAAACCTTGCCCAGGGCCATTGCCATGGCCTCGGCTTCCAGCTGGCCGGAAACCGTCAGGTTGACCGGGCGCTTGAAGAAGTCCTTGCTGTAATCCACCTTGCCGTCCTCGGTCTTGGGCACATCGTTCAGGTCCAGGGTAGTAACCTGGAACATCTCACCTGCGCCTTCGCAGTCAGAACCGGTAAAGATGGGGGTGTGTACATAGGTAAAGCCGTTCTTGTGGAAGAACTCATGCAGGGCATAAGCGGCCTGGCCGCGCACACGGAACGCCGCGTTAAAGGTGTTGGTGCGGGGGCGCAGGTGGGTCAGGGTGCGCAGGTAATCCATGCCCATCTTGTTTTTCTGCAGCGGGTAATCGCTGCCGCAGGTGCCCAGCACCGTAACGGTATCGGCGTTGATCTCAAACGGCTGCTTCGCGTTGGGGGTCAGCACCAGGGTGCCGGTCACTTCAAAGCTGGTGTACAGGCCGGATTTTGCAACCTCGGCATAGTTTTCCAGCTTGTCCGCCTGGAAAACGATCTGCACGGGCTTATAGCAGCTGCCGTCTGCCAGAGAGATAAAACCGATCTTTTTAGAATCGCGCACGGTTTTTGCCCAGCCGCAGACAGTAACTTTGGTACCATCCGCCGGGGTAGCCTTATAGAGCGATGCAATTTCAACTCGTTCCATGTGTTCCCACTCCTAAAATGCAAATGTAGGGGGTGTATCTGAAAACAAAGAAAATGACGACTATTTCGCAAGCACATGCCGGATTCAAGGCAAAAGGCCGCAGGAATCCTTTGTGGATTCCAAGGCTTTTTAACGCGGAATCCGGCTGCGATTGTAGAAATAGGGCAATACCGCATAATTCTAAGTGCCGATACGGCGAGCGAGGT
>OGPB01001448.1_pt1 | contig 13698 bp, 7 predicted proteins | sample 1552821 | NCBI WGS metagenome assembly OGPB01 (sample SAMEA2580192, study PRJEB22360) | human gut metagenome | biome: human gut; feature: human-associated habitat; material: faeces | place: Denmark | collected 2008/2010 | reverse complement strand
GTTCATACATGCAGCCGACTTGCATTTGGGGGCGCCGTTCAAGGGGCTCCGCGCAAGCTCGCCCTTGTGGGCCGACGTGCTGCTGAAGGCAATCCCAGATGCGTATCGGCGTATTGTCGACACCGCTATAGAAAAGCAGGTCGATTTTGTGGTGATCGCGGGCGACATCTTCGACGATTCGCGCCCTTCGTATGCCGATTTTTCTCTGTTTGTATCGGGTTTGGAAAGGCTCAACGATGCGGGCATTCCCGTGTACTTTGTAACGGGCAATCATGATCCCTTTACATCGTGGGATAACAGCTTTTCTGCCTTGCCGGAAAACGCCCATTTGCTGGGCGCGGGCAAGCCCAGCTTTGCGCTGTACGAACGTGAAGGCGAACCCCTTGCATTGATTGGCGGACGCGGGTACTTCAGCCAATCTTGGCCTGCTGGTGTTGATATCTCTGAAGGGGTTTCACGTGAAACTGCCCAGCGTGAGCTGGGAGTTCAGGCACCTTTTATGGTTGGCGTTCTGCATACAGGCCTCGATATTGATCCCACACGCTCGCCAGTGCAACCTAAAATCTTGCTTTCGCGAGATGTTGATTATTGGGCGTGCGGTCATGTCCATCAGCCGCGCCTGCTGCCCACTTCTCAATGTCCGCGCATTGCCTTTTCTGGGTGCCCTCAGGGCAGGAGTGTGGTGGAAACCGGCCCTCATGGGGTGTATCAGGTTACGCTTTCGCAGGGATCCCCCGTTCAGGCAGACTTCCTTCCCATGGCGCAAGTTGAATGGTGCCGGTTGGAGGTGGATGTGTCTGAGTGCCCAACGGTTGCCGATGTTCAGGAGCGCATTGTTTCTGCACAGTTCGCCGCCAATGCCGATGCGTGCTGTCAGCGCATGATATTCCGTGGGATCCTTCCTGGAAAGACGAGCTTCCACTCTCGCCTTGACGCTCGTGTGCTTGATGATCTTCGTCAGGCGGTGAACGACTCGTATCCGTTTTTCTTTATCGACGATATCTGGGGCCGCACTTCGGTTCCTTTCAACAAAGAGGCTCTTCGTACCGAGGGTCTGTTCCCTGCGGCATACCTTGGTGCGCTCGATGAGTATCGCAAAGGTGATGCGGCGGCGCTTCAGGGTGTGGAAGACGAATTCTGCAGCCGCGACCTTCCTTTGCCTAAAACCCTTGGTCGCGCAATGCCCTCTTTGTGCGATGAGGCTGAAACGCTTGTGCTCGATCTGTTGGGGCGTGAGGCGTAATGGGCAAAAAGAAAAATACCAGTGGCGAGGCACGCATCAGCCCTTTATTTCTTGAGCATGTGAAGATGTCGAGTTTCGGGAAATTCTCGAACATTATTGTAGGCCCGTTTTCTCCTGGTTTGAATGTGGTATACGGCCCCAATGAAGCTGGCAAAACCACGCTCAATGAATTGGTGAAGGGCGTTTTGTTCGGTTGGCCGAGCTCTAGGGGTCAGGGCAATTCGTATCGTCCCGAATCGGCAGAGCGTGTAGGGAGCCTCTTCTTCCGCGACAGCTCGAATGGCGAAGTGTCCGAGGTCAAGCGTGCCAAGAACAGCGAAGGGATAACCGTTCCTACAGGGCTGCTTGCCGACATTGACCAGGAAACCTATAACACCATTTTCGCGTTAACGAGCGATGAGCTTTTGCGTCTCGATCGCCATAACGAAGTAACGGCTCATTTGCTTACCGCTGGTTCTGGTACAGGGTCTTCCCCTGCTCATGCGCTTGACGAAGTGAACGAACGTATCAAGCAGGAGCTTTCCCGCTCCGCTAAGAATCCGAATTCGGTGCCCAACTTAACGGAAGAGCGGCTTCGTCTGCGCGAGTTGGTTCATCAAGGGCGTGAAGAGGCAGATGCGCTGCGCGCACAGGAGAAAATGCTTGCCTCGTGGGGTCCGCGGAGAGATTTGCTTGCGCAAACGCAGCAGCAGCTTAATGCGGAAATAGAAGGCCTGAAAACACTCCGCGCTCGTGTGGAGGAAATTGATCGTTCTATCGAAGAATCGCGCACATCGCTCCATGAGGCGTTGCGTTTGGAGGATGAAGCCTCCATGCATGAGGGAGAGCCGCCGCATGAGCTCGCCGAACTGGTCGGCTTGAGCAGGGAAGATCAGTATCAGCTTGCAGATAGCCTTGAAGATTTCGAGCGCCGTCGCGCAAAATTGGAGCATTCTCTAGATGCTGCACGCATGGATGCTGTTCGCTCTCAGTCGGATTACGAAGTGTTTGCCGAGCGGGCAAAGGCCGCCGACAGCAAGATCCAGTTTGCTTCGCAGCGCAAAGTGAAACTCGGATTGGCTTTGGCGTTGACGCTGCTTATGGCGTTCGCCGGTTCGTTTGTTTTGTACAGCTCCCCTGATCATGGCGGTGTCTCTTACTTGATTGTCGGAGTGGCCCTGGTTGCGTTTGCCCTGGTAATCGGTGCGGCAGGTGTTTCGATAGCGTTGAAGCCGATTCCTGGCGAAGACGAGCTCGACGAGGAGCTAAAGAAGCGCGACTGGGTGGTTCAGCAGGATAAGAAAACAGTGGAAGCTTGCGAGCGGTCTCTCCGCGATTTCGACGTCCAAGTCGTAAGTTTCTTGGAGGCGAACGGCCTGAAGGCTGCTGCTGGTTCTCTTCGTCGTGCTCGCCGATTGCTGGATCAGCTTGACGATTACCGCACTTCTTGCGCAACAGAAAACCTGAACCATCAGGCACGATCCCTTCAGTGTGCAAGTATTCGCAAGGAGCTAGCCGAATGCAAAAACCAACGCGTGGAGCTGTGCCGCAAGGCGGGCTTCGACGATGGCGCATCGCTGGAGGCGATATCCCAAGCCATCGAGCGCAAAGAGCAGGACCGTGCTAAGACGGCGGCTGCAGCGGCCGAAACAGATCGCCAGCATGGAGAGCTGTCGGAACGTTTGGCTGCTGCTCGCAGCTCAACCGATTTCGACGAGGCGAAGTTCAAATGCGAAGAGGTGGAGGCGCGCCTGCGGGAAACGTACCGAAGGCTCTCGGTGCTGTTCATTGCCAAACGGTCCCTTGAAGCGGCAATTGCCGAATGGGAGCGCAAAAGCCAACCTGAGGTATACCGCACCGCTTCGCGCTTGCTCTCGCAGATGACCGATGGTGCCTGGCGGCAGGTGCGCATGAACGCCCAGGGTGAACTAGAAGTGATTGATGCGGTTAAAACCGTGCGCCCACCTCATCTGCTTTCGCTGGGTACGCGTCAGCAGTTGTATTTGAGCCTGCGTATTGCCCTTCTTCTTTCGGCTGTAAATGTTGGCCGCGGGCTTCCCGTGCTGTGCGACGACATATTGGTCAATTTCGACGACGAGCGGCGCGCGCAAGCTGCCCGTGCTTTGGCGGAATTGGCACGGTATCGGCAGGTGATTTTGTTTACATGCCATTCAGACGTTGCAGCCTTGATGGGAACTGTTGATCCGCGAAGCAATTTGATTCAACTGTAGTATGATTTTGGTTGCTAGGGCTTGTTGCGCGCTTTGGTGCGTTGCACCTGGCTAATTATTAAAACATCGAAAGGACCTTTCATGCCAAGCACGGTTCTCCTTGGCGCTCAGTGGGGCGACGAGGGCAAAGGCAAGATCACTGACCTTATTTCGAGCGACTACGATTACGTTGTTCGTTATCAGGGCGGAAACAACGCAGGCCACACGGTTATCCACTGCGATACCAAGCTGGCGCTTCATCTGATTCCTTCTGGCGTTATGTACGATCACATCACGCCTGTTATCGGCAACGGTTGCGTTATCGACCCGAAGGTTCTCGTTGAAGAGATGAACATGCTGCAGGGCGAAGGCTTCTCCTGCGATCGTCTGCGCATTTCCTGTGACGCTCACATCATTATGCCGTACCACATCGATCTCGATGGTGCGTCTGAGCGTCATCTGGGCAAGCACAAGATCGGCACTACTAAGCGTGGTATCGGCCCTGCTTACGAAGATAAAATCTCTCGTTGCGGCATCCGTGTTCAGGACCTGCTCGATGAAAAGATCTTCCGTGAGAAGGTTGAAGCTGCCCTGTTCCTAAAGAACCAGATCCTTACCAAGATCTACGATCTTGAACCTTATACGGTTGATCAGATCTGCGAGATGTATCTCCCCTACGCCGACGTTATGCGCGATCATATGGCCGAAACCACGCAGCTGCTGAATGCAGAGCTCCGTGCTGGCAAGAACGTGCTGTTCGAAGGCGCTCAGGGCACCATGCTCGACGTTGACCATGGCACCTATCCCTTCGTAACCTCTTCTTCGTGCTGCGCTGGCGGCGCGCCCACCGGTTCTGGTGTGGGTCCGAAGGCAATCGGCAAGGTCCTGGGCATTGCTAAGGCGTACATCACGCGCGTTGGCTCCGGTCCGTTCCCTACGGAGCTTCATGACGAAACTGGCGAGCTTCTGTGCAAGACGGGCGGCGAATACGGTGTAACCACCGGTCGCAAGCGCCGCTGCGGTTGGTTCGACGCGGTTCAGGCTCGCTACGCGGTAGAGGTCAACTACATGACGGACGTGGCTCTTACCAAGCTCGACGTTCTTTCCTGCGTTCCCCGCATCAAAGTATGCGTTGCTTATGAGGCGGACGGTCAGCGTTACGACTACTTCCCTATGCAGCATTCGGTTATCTATCCGAAAAACGTAACGCCTATTTACGAAGAACTTCCTGGCTGGGAGGGCGTCGATATCTCCGATTGCAAGAAGTTCGAAGACCTGCCCGCAAATGCGCAGAGCTACGTTAAGTACCTTGAAGAGGTTTCTGGCGTAAAGGCGTCCATCATCGCTGTTGGCCCTGACCGCAACCAGACTATCTTCAATGGCTGGGAGAGCCGCTAGCAATATGGGCTTCACCCAGTAAAGCAAAACAAGCAAAGCACCTTCGCGGAATAACCTGCGGGGGTGCTTTTTGGCATCAAACAAGAAAGGTTTGAACCATGAACATTCTGGTTCTTGGCGGCGGTGGCCGCGAGCATGCTATTTCGTGGGCGCTTGCGAAATCGCCTCGTTGCACCGAGCTGTACGTGGCTCCCGGTAATGGTGGTACGGCAAACATCGCTCGCAACGTTAAGGATCTCAATGCTGAAGACGCTCAGGCGGTACTTGCATTTGCCCAGGCTCACAACATCGAATTGGTTGTAATCGGCCCTGAGGCCCCCCTCGTGGCTGGTGTTGCTGACGTTCTCCGCGAAGCGGGCATTCCCGTGTTCGGTCCTGATGCGCAAGGCGCTCAGCTGGAAGGCTCTAAGACTTATTCCAAGCGCTTCATGGATGCAAACGGTATACCTACGGCACGTTACCAGAGCTTCACCGACGCCGCTTCTGCTCGCGCATACTGCGAAGAGCTGGGCGCCCCATTGGTCGTTAAGGCTGACGGCCTTGCCGCGGGCAAGGGCGTTATCGTGGCGACCGAACTTGAGCAGGCCGAGGAAGCCGTGCGCGAGTGCTTTGGCGGCGCCTTTGGCGATGCCGGCAACACCGTGGTTATCGAGGAGATGCTCGTTGGTCCCGAGTGCTCGCTGCTGGCCTTTACCGACGGCAAGACCGTGCGCCCCATGGCCACCTCGCAGGACCACAAGCGCGCGCTTGAGGGCGACCTTGGTCCCAACACCGGCGGCATGGGCGTCTACAGCCCGGTGCCCATCGTGACTGACGAGGAGCACGCCACCATGGTGAAGGTCATGGAGCAGACCGTGGCCGAGCTCGCTGCCGAGGGCATCGACTACCGCGGCTGCCTGTATGGCGGGTTTATGCTCACCCCCGCCGGCCCCAAGGTACTGGAGTTCAACGCCCGCTTTGGTGATCCCGAGACTCAGGTCGTGCTGCCGCGCCTTAAGAACGACCTGGTTGAGGTCATGCTGGCTTGTGCTAACTGCGAGCTCGATCAGATTGAACTCGACTGGCGCGACGAGTGGGCCGTGGCCGTTGTCCTGACGAGCTCGGGCTATCCCGGCAGCTACGAGAAGGGCAAGGTCATCACCGGTATTGAGGATGCCGAGGCCATGGAGAACGTGACCGTGTACCACGCGGGCACTGCCGTGGTGGACGGCCAGCTCGTGACCAATGGTGGCCGCGTGCTTGCCGTGACCGCTCTGGGCGACACGTTCGAGAACGCTCGCAACCTTGCCTACGAGGCCTGCGAGAAGATTGATTTTGAGGGCAAGACCCTGCGTCACGACATCGGCCTGCGCGCGCTGCGCGGTCGCGACGCCTGGGATGCCTAAAATCCGAGAGGAATGAGACTGATGGACGAGAAGAACGAAGAGCTCGTGGACGCGCAGATCGTCGAAGAGGACAGCCGCATGTATGGGCACGCCGAGGGCGAGCCTGGTGGCGAGGTCGCTGACGAGCCGGCACTGGTGTTGGGCGACGACGACCCGCACGATGCCGAGCTGCACGAGAAGATTCTTTCGGAGGAGTGCGCCTGGGAGGGCAAGATTCTCGACGTCCACCGTCTTGAGGTTGAGCTGCCCAACGGTCACCGCAGCGCCCGCGATATCGTTCGCCATCCGGGTGCGGCGGCCGTTGTGGCACTGACCGAGAGCGGCAAGATCGTACTGGTGCGTCAGTACCGCACCGCCATCGACCGCGTGACGGTCGAGATTCCCGCCGGCAAGCTCGATCCAGGCGAGGACCCGCTCGATTGCGCCAAGCGCGAACTGCATGAGGAGACGGGCTTTAGGGCTGGTCGTATTCGCTTTTTGACGTCGATTGTCACGTCCTGCGGTTTTTGCGATGAGATTATCAACATCTACTTGGCTACCAAGCTCGAGTTTGATGCGCCCAACCCCGATGATGACGAGTTTGTCAACGTGGACCTGGTGCCGCTGCACGAGCTGATCGACGCCGTGCTCGACGGCAAGATCGAAGACGCCAAGACCGTCGTAGGCGCGCTTGCCTGCGACAGCATCGCGCACCGCTTGGGTGGGGCCGAGCTCTAGGTTACGCGGTTTTACCAAACCGCGTAACGAGTCGACGCTGCAAACGCCCCTAAGCGGCAATCTGCCTTTCAATCGTCGCTCGCGTACCGAAGTACGCGTCGCTCCTCTTTCAAGGCACCTTGCTCGCTTAGGGACGTTTTCGCTGACGCTGCCAGATCATTGGCGTTATGCTTGTTGGGACGCTTTGTTTTCAGCCTGACCGGTTCAACCGGATTTCTCACGCTATTTATTTCTCTTCGAGGATTGCATGTTTAAAAGGTTTCTTTCGTATTACAAGCCCCAGATGGGGCTTTTTGTTGCTGATACTGTTTGTGCTCTGGTGCTTGCCACCGTTGACCTGGCGTTCCCCATTATCCTGCGCAATTTGACCGGTGGGCTATTTACTCAGGGTCAGGCTGCCATTATGCAGGCGCTCGGCATGATCGCGGTGGGCTTGGTGCTGATGTATGCCGTCCGCTGCGCCTGCCGCTACTTTGTGAGCTATTGGGGTCACGTGATGGGCGCGCGCATGGAGTCCAAGATGCGCGAGGACCTGTTTGACCAGTATGAGCGCTTTAGCTTTGCGTACTTCGACCGCAACAGCTCGGGCGACATGATGAGCCGCGTGGTCAACGACCTGTTCGATATCTGCGAGGCGGCGCACCACGTGCCCGAGTGGATCATCATCTGCGGCATCGAGATCATCGGCTCGTTTGTGATCCTCTTTACCATCGCCCCGGTGCTGGCGCTCGCCATGGCCGTGGTGACGGCGGCGTTTGCGGTCACCATGTTTTGGCAGAACATGCGCATGCGCGAGGTCTTTAGCGACAACCGCAAAAAGATCAGCGGCATCAATGCTCAGCTGCAGGATTCGCTGGCGGGCATGCGCGTGGTCAAGAGCTTTGCCAATGAGGAGACCGAACGCGCCAAGTTCCGCGTCTCCAACAATCGCTACCTTTCGTCCAAGGAGAACATGTACCACGCCATGGGCGTCTATACCGCGACGTATGGCCTGCTCTCGGGTGTGCTCTATGTGATCGTGGTGTTGCTGGGCGGCTGGCTGGTCGCCCAAGGCCAGCTGCAGGCGGTCGATATGGCAACCTTCGCGCTCTACATTTCGCTGTTCTGCACGCCGCTTGAGACACTCGTCAATTCGGCCGAAATGTATCAGAAGGCTATCGCCGGGTTTAAGCGTATGGACGAGGTGCTCTCGACCGCGCCGGATATCCAGGACAAGCCGGACGCCACGGATCTGCAGGTGACTGCCGGCGCCGTGGAGTATCACGACGTGTGCTTTAACTACGAGGATGTTGAGCTAGGCGAGGGCGATGCCGACGAGCGTCCCGTTATCGACCATATGGACCTGTCCATCAAGCCCGGGCAGACCATCGCTTTGGTTGGCCCTTCGGGCGGTGGCAAGTCCACGACCTGTTCGCTGCTGCCGCGCTTTTATGACGTGGCTGCCGGATCCATTAGCATCGACGGCCAAGACGTGCGCGATGTGACGCAGCAGAGCCTGCGCCGTGCCATCGGCCTGGTGCAGCAGGATGTCTATCTGTTTGACGGTACGATTGGCGAGAACATCGCCTACGGCAAGCCGGGCGCTACGGCGGAAGAGATCGCCGAGGCCGCCCATCGCGCCAACATCGATGCCTTTATCGAGTCGCTTCCACAGGGCTATGACACGGTCGTGGGCGAGCGCGGCAGCCGTCTATCGGGCGGACAGAAGCAGCGCGTTGCCATCGCGCGCGTGTTTCTCAAGAACCCCAAGATCCTGATTCTGGACGAGGCGACGAGCGCTTTGGATAACGAGAGCGAGGAGGCGGTGCAGGAGTCACTCGAAGAGCTGGCACGCGGCCGTACCACAGTCATCATTGCCCACCGTCTTTCGACCATTAAGCATGCCGATGAGATTGCGACCGTTGAGCATGGTCGCGTTGTGGAGCGTGGCACGCACGAGGAGCTTCTCGCCCGTGGCGGCACCTATGCCCGTTACTATCGAATGCAGTTCGAAGGTGCGCGTGCGCACGAGCTCGACTGATTGATATGACAGGAAGTTTATGGCTGACAAGAACCCTTTGACTCCGGAAGAAGTGACGGAGTTATTCTCCGAAATCGATGCATCCGGCGTCTTGGATCCTACGCTCGCCAAAAAGCGCACCGAGCGCATGCGCGAGAAAGAGGCCGCCGTCAAGCGCGGCGACAAGGCGACGCTGGCGCGGCTGCGCAGCGAGGATCGCGCGAGCCAGGCAAAACATATCGACCCGCTGTCCGAGGACGATCCTTCGGGCTCGCAGGTGAGCCATACCATTACGAAGACCGCGATGGCCGTGGTCATTGGTATTTTGGTGTTGATCGTGGGCATGCAGGTCGGCTACGGCGTGATGCGTCGTCTGAACACCGCCAACCTGTCCGAGAGCGTTTCGGTTGATACCGTTTCGACGGCGCTGAAGGGCGGCCTTGAGTGGGGCAACGGCTTTACGCAGTTCCCACTCGACTTTACCGTCGATGAAGCCGATGAGCGTACGGGCACGGTCGAGGTGACGGTGTTGGACACATCGTCTGCCAACGAGCTCGAGCTGCTGTCCAACGGGCAGGTTCAGGCCGCGGCGCTTGCGACCAACGCACTGCTCAACGATAAAATCGACCGCGTTGTGTATAACGTTCACGCCTATATCGACGAGGATAGCAACATTCAGCACGATTCCTTCTTTGGCATGTTTCCCGCTCAGGGCCATCAGAGCGCCATCCTGACGTTCGTCTGGACCAAGAGTTCGTCCAACGCCACGAGTATCGACTGGAAGATGCGCATCGTAAGCATGGACGACACCATTGCCGAGCGCATTCAAAAACAGGTGAACTCGGTTTCGTCGCTGATCGAGGACCCGGTGGTGAGCCAGACCAAGATTGACGAGGAAAAGGCCGAACGTGACCTGGAGCATCGTCTGCATGGCCGCGAGATTTTCCGCGGCGGCAAGCTCGACCGAACGCCTTCCGAACTGCTGGAGCAGGACAAGAAAAAGTAAGACGCCATCATCCCGTGTGAGTCACAAGCCCCGCGGGATGATTTTTTAATCCACGTCCCAGAAAAATCATTATGCATAGAAAGTCATAATAATCATTTCGTAAACATTTCGATGAAATTAACGCCATGAGGCATGCTTGCGGTTACAATACCGCGAGGCCTAACCACATACCTTTAAGCCGGTCCTGTGAGACCGGGAAGGAGAATTATGGCGAGCAACCATACCGCGGGCACTGCCGCCCGCACCTTCGCGCCCAGCGAGCTTTGCCAGCGTATGCTGGCCAAAACCAGCAAGGGCACCTGCGGTCCCTGCATCCTGTATCTTGAGGATGGGACCATTTTTTATGGACGTGCATGCGGCGCCGAGGGCACCGCGACCGGCGAAGTCTGCTTCAACACCTCGCTCGAGGGCTACTTTGAGGTCATGACCGACCCGAGTTATGCCGGCCAAATCGTAACCATGACCTATCCGCAGATCGGCAACTACGGTATCGACGAGACCGACGTCCAGTCGGCCTTCCCCGGCGACGCCGTGCGTCCTGCGAGCGCTCCGGCCATGCGCGGCATGATCGTTCGCGACATGTGCGCCACGCCTTCTAACTGGCGCTCGGCCGTCAGCGTGCCGGAGTACCTGCGCGCTCACGGCATCGTCGCTATCGAGGGCGTTGACACCCGCGCTCTGGTGCGCCACCTGCGCGACAATGGTTCCAAGATGGGCATTATCTCGACCGAGATCTTCGACGTCGACGAGCTTGCCGAGCGTCTGGCCGCAGCGCCCACGCTGGTAGGCGAGAACCTGGTCAAGACCGTAAGTTGCCCCGCGCCTCACGAGTTTGTGGCCGCCGACCTGCCCGCCACGCATGACTTTGCGCTTGCGGTTGCCGCTCCTGCCCGTCACAAGGTGGTTGCCTACGACTGCGGTGTGAAGCGCGGCATTCTGGAGGGGCTGGTCCGCGCCGGCTGCGACCTCACCGTCGTGCCGTGGAATACGCCCGCGAGTGAGGTGCTCGGCATGAACCCCGATGGCGTCTTTTTGTCCAACGGCCCCGGCGACCCCGACGCCGTGGTCGAGACCTACGAGCAGGTGCAGCAGCTGATCGGCAAGGTGCCGGTCTTTGGCATTTGTCTTGGTCACCAGATGATCAGCCTGGCCTGCGGCGCCCAGATGGAAAAGCTTAAGTTCGGTCATCGCGGTGGCAACCAGCCGGTCATGAACCTGGTAAGCCGTCGCGTGGAGATCACCGCGCAAAACCACGGCTTTGGCCTGCTGTTCCCCAGCTTGGGCAAGCTTGTCCCCGAGCTTTCCGGCGGCGAGACCGAGTATGCGGTCGATGGAGATCTGCGCGTCTGGGTGCGCCGCGGAATCGCGCCGGTCGTGATGAACGAGCGCTTCGGCCGCATTCGCCTGACGCATGTGAACCTCAACGACGGCACCGCCGAGGGCATTCAGCTGCTCGACGCGCCGTGCTTCTCGGTCCAGTACCACCCCGAGGCCTCGCCCGGCCCCACCGATGCCCACTATCTCTTTACCGCCTTTACGCGACTCATGGACGGCGAGGAGAACTACCTAGACATCGACACCGCGAAGGACCGCCTCGCCGGCTGGAATTTCGCCGAGTCCGAGAACGCTGCGACCGAGGAGAACTAACATGCCGAAACGTACTGACATCAAGCGCATCCTCGTCATTGGTTCGGGCCCCATCGTTATTGGCCAGGCCTGTGAGTTTGACTACTCCGGTGCCCAGGCTTGCAAGGTGCTCAAGGAGGATGGCTTTGAGGTCATCCTGGTCAACTCCAACCCGGCGACCATCATGACCGATCCGGGTCTTGCCGACCGCACCTATGTCGAGCCCATCACCGCCGAGTTTATCGAGCGCGTAATCAAGAAAGAGCGCCCGGACGCGCTGCTGCCCACGCTGGGCGGCCAGACCGGTCTGAACGCCGCCGTCGAGCTGGCGAAAGACGGCGCGCTGGACAAGTACGGCGTCGAGATGATCGGCTGCGACCTTGCCGCTATCGAGCGCGGCGAGGACCGCAAACTCTTTAACGAGGCCATGGCCGAGATCGGCCTGGAGGTCGCGCGCTCGGGCTATGCCTACAGCGTGGCTGACGCCGAGGCCATCGCCGAGCGCGTGGGCTATCCCTGCGTACTGCGCCCGAGCTTTACCCTCGGTGGTGCCGGCGGCGGCATCGCGCATACCCACGAGGAACTCGTCTCCATCGTGAGCCAGGGCCTTGAGCTCTCGCCTGCCCATGAGGTGCTGGTCGAGGAGTCCATCGAGGGTTGGAAAGAGTATGAGATGGAGGTCATGCGCGACCACGCCGGTAACGGCATCATCGTGTGCTCCATCGAGAATCTCGACCCCATGGGCGTGCATACCGGCGACTCCATCACCGTGGCGCCGGCGCAGACCCTCTCCGACCTTGAGTATCAGCGCATGCGCGTGGCCTCGCTCGCCATCTTGGAGAAGATCGGCGTCGAGACCGGTGGCTCCAACGTGCAGTTTGCCGTGAACCCCAACACCGGTCGCCTGATTGTCATCGAGATGAACCCGCGCGTGAGCCGTTCGTCCGCCCTCGCTTCCAAGGCCACGGGTTTCCCCATCGCCAAGGCCGCCGCGCGCCTGGCTGTGGGCTACACGCTTGACGAGATCGTCAACGACATCACCAAGGCAACGCCCGCCTGCTTTGAGCCCACGATCGACTACTGTGTGGTCAAGGTGCCGCGCTTTGCCTTCGAGAAGTTCAAGGGTACCGACCCCACGCTCACCACGCGTATGAAGGCAGTGGGCGAGATCATGGCGATCGGCCGCACCTTTGAGGAGGCCTTTGGCAAGGCCATGCGCTCGCTGGAGGACGGGCACCAGGGTATTTGCGCCGGTGGCAAGGAGGGCGCCGATAAGCTGAGCGACGATGAACTCGCTCAGGCCGTGGGCACCCCGACCGAGCACCGCATCTTCTTTGTGGTCGAGGCCCTGCGCCGTGGCTGGGATGTTGCGCGCATCCATGCCATCTGCGGTATCGATCCGTGGTACCTCAACCGCATCAACGATATGGTGCAGGTCCAGGAGAGCATTCGCGACCTGCGCGTGGAGGACATTGACGCCGACGCGATGCGTCTACTCAAGCAGTACGGTACGAGCGACGCCGAGATCGCTGCGCTGACCGGCTCGGACGAGCGTTTTGTTCGCGCTTACCGCAAGGGTCTGGGCGTGGTTCCCAGCATGAAGACGGTCGATACCTGCGCTGCGGAGTTCTCGAGCGCCACGGAGTACCACTACAAGACGTACGAGAACATCTACCGCACGAGCCCGGATGCCAAGAAGTGCGTGGCTCCCGACGAGACCACGCCGGCGGACAAGCCCAAGGCGATGATCCTGGGTGCCGGCCCCAACCGTATTGGCCAGGGCATCGAGTTCGATTACTGCTGTGTGCATGCGAGCTACGCGCTGTCGGCCCGCGGCTTCGAGACCATCATGGTCAACTGCAACCCCGAGACCGTTTCGACCGACTACGACACCTCGGACCGCCTGTACTTTGAGCCGCTCACCTACGAAGACGTCATGGACGTTATCGATGTTGAGCGCCCCGACGGCGTCGTGGTGACGCTCGGCGGCCAGACTCCGCTTAAGCTGGCGCGCATGCTCGAGGAGAGTGGCGTGAACATTATGGGCACCAAGCCCGATGCCATCGACTTTGCCGAAGACCGCGAGCGCTTCGCCGCTCTGCTCGACAAGCTGGGCATCATGTATCCGCCGGCGG
>OGPB01001439.1_pt1 | contig 13728 bp, 9 predicted proteins | sample 1552821 | NCBI WGS metagenome assembly OGPB01 (sample SAMEA2580192, study PRJEB22360) | human gut metagenome | biome: human gut; feature: human-associated habitat; material: faeces | place: Denmark | collected 2008/2010 | reverse complement strand
ATTACATGAACGCCGCCACCGAGCTGCAGTCCGGCCGGGGCGAGCCCCTCAAGGATACCGCCCGGGTGCTGGGCCGCTACTACGACTGCGTGGTCTGGCGCACCTACCGTCAGTGCGATCTGGAAGAGTTTGCCGAGCTGGCCGGTGTGCCCGTGATCAACGGCCTGACTGACTATGCTCATCCCTGCCAGGTGCTGGCCGACCTGATGACCATCCGGGAGCGCCGGGGCACGCTGGAGGGCCAGAAGCTCTGCTTTATTGGCGATGGCTGCAGCATGGCAAACAGCCTCATCGTAGGCGGCCTGCTGGCAGGGATGCGTGTGACCTGCGTCTGCCCTGAGGGCTACCGCCCTGCCGCCGACGTGCTGATGTTCGCCCACAAGTATGGTGAAAAGTTTCACCTGCTCACCGACCCCGCCGAGGGTGTGGAGGATGCCGATGTGGTGGTGACCGCCGCATGGAACACGGCCCCCGGTACCCCCGAAAGTGAGCGCCGCCTGCGGGACTTCGCGGGCTTTCAGGTGACCAGCAGGCTGATGGAGGGGGCAAAGCCCGCTGCCATGCTCCTCCACTGCCTGCCTGCGCACCGGGGCGAGGAGATCTCCACCGCTGTCTTTGAAGAGCACGCCGACGAGATCTTTGACGAGGCCGAGAACCGTCTCCATGTGCAGAAAGCCGTGCTGGCCATCCTGCTGGCCGGTCTGTAAAAAACGAGAAAGAGCCCTGGGGCTGCAATTTTCTGCAGCCCCAGGGCTCTTATTGTTTCTCTCAGGGTCTGCGGCTCAGGCCGGGGCCCTCATCAGACACCAGAGTAGGCGGAGAAGCCGCCGTCAATGGGTAGGCAGATACCGGTGATGAAGCCGGCAGCCTCGTTGTTCAGCAGGAACAGCAGGGCACCCACCAGATCCTTTTCGCTGTCGCCGAAGCGGCCCATGGGGGTGGCAGCCAGGATCTTTTCGGTGCGGGCGGTGGGGGTGCCGTCCTCGTTGTAGAGGAGCCGTGCGTTCTGCTCGCTGGCAAAGAAGCCCGGGGCAATGGCGTTGACCCGGATGCCCACCTTGCTGAAGTGCACTGCCAGCCACTGGGTGAAGTTGGTGACGGCAGCCTTGGAGCCGGAGTAGGCCGGGATCTTGGTCAGGGGCAGGTAGGCGTTCATGCTGGAGATGTTCATGATGTTGCAGCCGGGGCGGCCCACCATCTGCCGGGCAAAGGCCTGCGTGGGCAGCAGGGTGCCGATGAAGTTCAGGTTGAACACCATCTCCACGCCGCTCTCGTCCAGATCGAAGAAGGTCACGGTGTCATCGTCCAGATCCGCCATCTCGAAGAATTCCTTGTCGGTGTTGGCCCGGGGGTTGTTGCCGCCGGCACCGTTCACCAGAATGTCGCAGGGACCCAGATCCGCCATCACCTCCTCTGCCACCTGCAGGCAGTTGGCCTTGTTCATAACGTTGCAGGTGTAGCCCTTGGCCACGCCGCCTTCTGCCTCGATCGCATTGGCCAGCTCCTTCAGCTTCTCCATGTTGCGGCCCAGCAGAGCCACTTTGGCTCCTGCCCGGGCCAGAGCCTTGGCGAAAATGGAACAAAGGGTGCCGCTGGCACCGGTGACCACGGCAACCTTGCCGGACAGGTCGGTGTTCAGAACATTCTTTTCCACGAGGATACTCCTTTTTTGATCAGATGGTTGTGGTGATACGGATGATTGTTTTCAGGCGGACAAGGCATCAGACCCTGCCAGCGCCCTTGTCCAGGATCTTATTGAACTGGAGGAAGAAGGTGGTGGCGGTCACGGTAGCGGCGATGATGTCACTGACGGGCTCGGCAAGGAACACGCCGAACACAGGGTTCGCGACCACATGGGGCAGGATGAAGATGAGGGGGATGAGCAGGATGAGCTTGCGCAGGCAGGCCAGCAGCAGGCTGACCTTGGCCTGACCCAGCGCCATAAAGCTCTGCTGGCAGGCGATCTGGACACCGGTGGAGAAGATGCCCGCCATATAGATGCGCATGGCCCAGGTGGTGTAATCGATCAGGGCGGCATCCGAGGTGAAGATGCCGGCCACTGCACCGGGAAACAGCATCATCAGCAGCCAGAAGATGGTGGTGTAGCTCAGGCAGAGGGTCAGCTGGAAGCGGAATGCCTGCTTGACGCGGTCTTTCTTGCCTGCGCCGAAGTTGAAGCTCATCACCGGCTGGCCGCCCTGGCAGATGCCCGAGATGGGCATGGTGCACAGCTGGGAGGCGCTGGTGATCACAGTCATGGCACCCACGGCCACGTCACCGCCGTAGCGGGCCAGGCTGGAGCTGAAGCTGATGGACAGCAGACTCTCGGTGGAGAGCATGACGAAGGTGGAAATGCCCAGTGCCAGCACGGGCATGATGATCTTCCCCTCCAGCTTCATGTCCTCTTTGCGGATCTTGAGGATGGTCTTGGGGCCGGTGAGGAAGCGGATGACCCAGATGGCACCCACTGCCTGGCTCAGCACGGTGGCAATGGCAGCACCCTTTACGCCCATGCCCAGCCCAAAGATGAGGATGGGGTCCAGCACGATGTTGATGACCGCGCCGATGACGGTGGTCAGCATACTGATCTTGGCAAAGCCCTGCGCAGTGATGAAGGTGTTCATGCCAAGCACGATCAGCACGCAGATGGTGCCCAGAATGTAGATGCGGCTGTAAGTCAGAGCGTAGGGCAGGGTGGTGTCACTGGCACCAAACAGCCGCAGCAGGGTGGGTGCGGCGGCGTAAAAGACGATGGTCAGGACGACCGAGAAGAGCAGCAGCATGGTAAAGCTGTTGCTGACGATCTTTTCTGCCTGCTTCTTGTCGCCCTGGCCCATGGCGATGGCGGTGCGGGGCGCGCCGCCGGAGCCGATGAGCATGGCAAAGGCGTTCAGGAGCATCAGGATGGGGGTAAACAGGCCCACGCCGGTCAGAGCCGCCGCGCCGATCCCCGAGATGTGGCCGATGTAGATGCGGTCCACGATGTTGTACAGCAGGTTGACCACCTGCGCCACAACGGCGGGGATCATCAGCTGGAGCAGGAGCTTTTTCACATCACCCGTGCCCATATCCTGCTGTTTTTTCTGCGTTTGTGCCATGGAAAGTGTCTCCTTTGGTTTGAGCGAGACGGAGAGGGCTGCCCTCAGAACGTCAGGCCGAAGTTCATCTCGTAGTAGTTGCCTGCGGCATCACGGTAGGCGTAAGCCTTGCCGTTCTCGTCCTTCATGCTGTCGGGCATGTAGGCATCCTTTGCAAAGCCGGGCACGTCGTTGGGGCTGATGCAGACACCGTCCGCGTTCACAGCCAGCACCTCGTCGCCCTTGGGCAGGGTCAGGGGCAGTTTGCCAACGGGAGCAAAGCGGCCGAACATCACATCCAGCGTTGCGGAGGGGTAGGTGTCAAAGCCGACGGTCAGAGCGTCGGAGACCTTCTCCACATTGCCGACCTCCCAGGCCAGCGGGCAGTTGATGTTGGAAACGACCTTGCCGCCGTGGGCGTGGACCGCAGCAGCGATACCGGCCAGACGGTTTGCGCCCACCAGAGTGGTCTCCTTGTGGGTCTCGGTGGTGGGCTTGCCGCTCTCATCCACGTTGCAGACAGTCTTGTCCTCGCAGATGTCCAGCTCCAGGTAGCCCGGGGTGGCGTTGAAGTATGCACCGGACTGGGGGCTGACCATCAGCAGGGCCACCTGGGCCTCATCGGGGGTGTCCACCAGAGTGACATTGCCCAGCATCTCGCGCAGGGCCTTGGTGGCGGCCTCACCGGCCTCGGCGCTCTTGCCAAAGGCCTCAGCGTAGACCTTGGTGCCGTCCTTCAGGGGCAGGGTGCCGTCGTTCTTCAGCAGGACAACGGACTCGCGGTGCACGCGGGAAGCTTCCTCCCAGTCGGCCTTGGTGGCAACGACCTCGGCGGCCTTCCTGGGGTCGGCGTAGGTGTCCTCGAACATGCCCTGACGGAACAGCTCGGTCAGGGTGCGGCTGACAGCGCGGTTCAGGCTGGCATCGGTCAGCACCAGATCTTCCTTCTTGAAGCCGGCGGGCACTGCGTGGGTGTCGTAGTAGTCGTTGGTGCCGCGGGCGTAGCTCTCCTCGCCCAGCTCGTTGTCCAGCAGGCCGGAGATCAGGTCCACGCCGCTCTGGGTGACAGCATAGCCGATGCGCTCGGGCTCGTCCAGCATGTCAACGCCCCAGCACATGTTGTGGACGATGCCGGTGTCGGAATTGATGTAGCCCTTGAAGCCCATCTGGCCGCGCAGCAGGCCGTCGATGAACACCTTGTTGTAGGCAAAGCCGTAGGGCTGGAGCTCGATGGGGTTGCCGTTGAAGTCCTCCTGCGGAGCGCTCTTCTCGGCGCTGGGCTTGGAGTAGTAGGGCATGATGGACTCGGCATTGTGGCGGATGGCTGCGCGGAATGCCGGAATGTGGTACTTCTGCAGGGAGCCGGGGGTGGCGTAGATGTTCCACTGGCCTGCTGCATAGTGGGGGTCAAAGCCGTTTTCACGGGCACCGCCGCCGGGGAAGTGCTTCACGGTCATGGAAACACCCTCGGGGGTAACGCCGTTGCTGCCGCCCTGGATGCCGGGGATCAGGTGGTCGAAGATCTCCTCAATCAGTGCGGGGTCCTCGCCAAAGGTGCCGAAGGTGCGCTGCCAACGGGGGTCGGTGACGCAGTCGGCCATGTACATGTAGCCCTTCTTCAGGCCGCAGGCGTTCCACTCGCGGCGGATGGTGTCGGCGAACTTGTCGATGATGTCGATGCGTGCGGTGCCCTTGACGGCAGCAGCAATGCCCAGGGTGCCGGGATAGGTGGCAAACACGCCGGTGGCATCGTTCATGCCGAACACGACCTCGCCGTTCTCGTTGCGGCTGTTGGACATGACCTGCATGGGAACAAAGTGATCACAGGTCTCGGTCAGATACTGCAGCTGGTTCAGGTAATCTGCCAGATCCTCGGGCGTGGGGCTCTCGCGCAGGATGACGTGGCGGTTGAAGCTCTTCTTGACCATGTCAGAGGTGCTGGGCAGGGACTGGGAGCCGAAGATGCTGTCGGAGACGTTCACGGGTGCCTCGTCCAGCAGGCCGCTTTCGTCCGCCACGGGCTTGTGGCCGTTGGCTGCCAGACGGGGGGAAGGATACTTGGGGCCCATGCGCCAGTCGGAGGTGAAGATCTGGCCGATCTTCTCGCTGGTGGTCAGAACCTTGACATAGGCCTCGGCGCGCTCAGCCGGGGTCAAGCGCCAGTCGTTGACTGCGCTGACGGTGCCGGTGCCGTCGATGTCCTTGAAATACAGGCCGTCCTGCTCGATGACCTTGCGCTCCACGGTGCTGATGGTGGGGCCGTTGGGGTTCTGGTAGCGCTTTACACGCTCGGATGCTTTCACTGCCATAGTGTTTTCTCCTTTTCTTTTGAACGCAGCGGCCCATGCCACAGAGCCGCAGATGCTATACCTATTATAATAGGCCCCCGCGCGGAACAACTAGAAAATTTTTTGGATATTTCCGCACTTTCCTTGTATTCTTTTTTTGCGCGCGGTTGGAATACAAGTCTGTTTTGTGGAATGTGCTGTACTAGTATCTTACAATCATGTGCAAAATGACGAACGCTGTTTTTTAAAACTGTTGATTTCGCCCAAGGAGAGTAAAATTGTCCTGTTTTACCTCAAAATTTTACTAACAGAAATTTGATGGATAGTTCATAATGTATACATAAAAATCCCCCGGTTCGCGATGTGGCAGCCGCAGCCCACGGGGGACCGAATGAAAGGCCGGAGTGAGTGGCAGCACACCGGCCGCAGAATTGAAAGGAGAGCTTCTCTATGGCAAAGGTCAAACAGCCGCTTGAAGAAAACGGCATCCACAGAGCGAAAATGTGGGAGATCATGATGTACGCTCTGAACAACACCTCCACCAACACCTACATGATGGTGGTCGGTTACATCAGCTACTTCCTGATCGGTATCGTCGGTCTGGCATCCGTGCTGGCCGGTTCCATTGTTACCATCATGCGTATCTGGGACGGTGTCACCGACCCGTTCGTTGGTATGATGGTCGATAAGACCAACGGCAAGTTCGGCAAAAACCGTCCGTTCATTGTCATCGGTCAGATCATCATGTTCGTCACCACCTTCGTGATGTTCAACTTCATCCCCAAGATGGGCACTGGTGTCCGCTTTGTTGCGTTCATCATCATCTACATGATCTACATCCTGGGCTACACCTGCCAGTGCGTTGTCACCAAGTCTGCTCAGACCTGCCTGACCAACGATCCCAAGCAGCGCCCCATCTTCGCAATGTGCGATACCGTGTACAACATCATCCTGATGAACATTGTCATCCCTGTCATCGTTACCGACAGCCTGGTTCCCAAGTTCACCCTGACTGCTGAGAACAACGCTGCAGAGATCGCTTCTCTGGTGGCACAGAACCCCGCTCTGGCAGGCATCGTGGAGAAGTCCGGCGGCAGCCTGTCCGCTTTCTACAACCCCGGCCTGTTCACCACCATGCAGCTGATGTTCGGCGGCCTGTCTGCAGTGTTTGCAGTCTGCGCCATCATTGCTCTGTGGCGTAAGGATAACTCCAAGTACTTCGGTCTGGGCACCGCCCAGAAGGTCGGCGTGAAGGATTACGTTGACACCCTGGCTCACAACCGCGCCATCCAGATGCTGGTGGTCTCCGCGTCTACTGATAAGCTGTTCATGTCCACCATGAGCAACTCCACTGTTATGATCTGCCTGTTCGGCATCATCTTCGGCAACTATGCCGCATTCTCCAGCTACTCTCAGATCACCTCTATCCCCATCGCTCTGATCTCCATCCTGCTGATGAACAAGATCGCACGTCAGATGGGCCAGAAGGCATCCATGATGACCGGTACCTATGGCGGCATTATCGGTTCTATCATCATCACCCTGTTCCTGGTCTTTGTGAACCCCAAGGGCGATGCTACCAAGTTTGCGCTGCCTGAATTCCGTATCATCCGTCCCGACACCTGGGGCACCCTGTTCAACGGCTGGACTGCTACCGGCCTGATCTTCATCCTGCTGATCATCGCATGGCGTGGTGTGCAGGCTCTGTCCTCCTCCATCGTTATCACCATGACCGCTGACTGCGCCGACTACGAAGTCTACCGTACCGGCAAGTACGTCCCCGGCCTGATGGGCACCCTGTTCAGCTTTGTGGATAAGCTGGTCTCTTCTCTGGCAACCACTCTGGTGGCCCTGTTCTACTCCATGGCCGGCTTCAAGGACGCTCTGCCCGACACCCTGACTCCGTACTCTGACGGCATCTTCTGGGCAACCATCGGCTGCTTCGTCCTGCTGCCCATCGTTGGCTGGCTGTGCAACGTTGTTGCCATGCACTTCTATCCCCTGACCAAGGAGAAGATGGAAGAGATCCAGGCTGAGATCGGCCGCATCAAGGCTGAGGCTGCTGCAAAGCAGGCTTAATGCCAACCATCTCCCTGCGGAAATTTTGAATCCGGGACAGCGCCGCTGTCCTGCATCGTAACCGGAAATGTCCTGCGGCGGGCCATCCTCTGCCGCAGGACTTTCTGATACCCTGAGACCCGGAAGGAATACCACTATGGCAGAAGAAAACAAGCTGAACCAGACCCCTGAGATCACCCCGGCCCCCTCCGCTGAGGCCCCGGAAAAGGCCCCCACCACCGGCGAACTGCTGGGCGATGTGGAGCACTACGACGAGGAAAAAGACGATTGGAGCACCGGCTATTACGGCACCGGCAGCCGCCAGCAGGTAACGGACGATGTGTTCCACAAGCTGGAGACCGGCGAAAAGTTCACACGGGATGACTTTATCAAGGCGGAGCTGGCGCTGCAGGATGCCAAGCTGGAAGCCGGCATCGATCTTGAAAAGGAGAAGAGCCCGGGCCTCATTGGTAAGTATCACGATTGGAAAAAGAACCGCGTAAGGCACAAGGTGAACAAAAAGAAGTACCTTCTGCTCTGCCTGTTTCTGGGCTGGTGCGGCGGCCACCGCTACTATGAAAAGCGGTATGCGCTGGCGGCCTTCTACACCCTGTTCTTCTGGAGCGTGGTGCCCTTCTTCCTCTGCGTGACCGACCTTCTCATTGCCCTGCCCATGCAGGCCGATGAGAACGGCGACATCCTGATCTGACATCTTCCTCTATTCATTCATTTACCTCCTAGCGCCAGAAAGGGCCTGCGGCATTTGCCGTGGGCCCTTTCTGGCGTTTGCAGGCCCGTTCTCCGGCGCAGAACATAGTGGCAGCTAACTGGCGTTGTGCTATACTAGTATATCAATTGATTGTGCAATAAGCACAATAGAATTTTTCACATTAGTGAAACTTTTCCCATAATCGTAAAATCGACCTGTTTTACCTTAAAATATTACTAACAGATAGATCAAAAAGCGTTCATAATATAGACATAAAGTTCCGGACGGGCTGGTACGCAGTGGCAGCTGTAAGCCCCATGGAGAAAACGGAGAATGTTCCTGTGTGAACAAAGGAGAGAATGAAATGGCAAAAACCAGAAGTCTGCCGGATAAGTTCTATGATAAGGACTATGAGCACAACGGCATCCACCGCGTTCCCCTGTGGCGTATCGCAGGCTACGCGCTGAACAACACCGCAACCAACCTGTACCTGATGATGATGAACTACGCCACCTACTACCTGATGGGCTGGGTCGGCGTTGGCATGATGGTCGCTTCTTCCCTGACCATGATGATGCGTATCTGGGACGGTGTCACTGACCCGTTCGTGGGCTTTATGGTGGATAAGACCAACGGCAAGTTCGGCAAGAACCGCCCGTTCATCGTGATCGGTCAGATCATCCTGTGCGTCACCAGCTACATCGCTTTCCATGTGACCCACAAGCTGCCTCAGGGCGTGCGCTTCCCCTTCTATGTGGTCGTTCTGATGGTCTACTACCTGGGCTACACCTGCCAGTGTGTTGTTACCAAGTCTGCACAGAGCTGCATGACCAATGACCCCAAGCAGCGCCCCATGTTCGCTTCCTTCGACGGTGTGTTCAACACCCTGCTGTTCGCTGTTATGGGCGTTATTGTCCCCCGTATTGCTGATGGCTACACCGATGTGGGCGGCTACGCTTCCACCCAGTTCATGCACACCCTGTGGCTGATGACCGCTATCATGTCCGCCTGCTTCACCACCATCGCTGTGATCTCCATTACCCCCAAGGATCGTCCTGAGTTCTTCGGCACCGGCAAGCCCATCAAGGTCGGTATCAAGGATTACTGGGATACCCTGAAGAACAACCGTGCCATTCAGATGCTGGTCCTGTCCGCATCTACCGATAAGCTGGGCTCCTCTGCAAAGTCCAGCGCCGTCATGGTCGCCATGTTCGCCTGCATTGCCGGTTCCAACCTGCTGCAGAGTAACGTTACCGGTCTGGTCACCATTCCCAGCACCATCGTGTGCTTCCTGTTCATCAGCTTCTTTGCTACCAGACTGGGTCAGCGCAAGGCCATGCTGATCGGCTCTGTGGGTGGTCTGGTCATTAACGGCGCTCTGGCAGCCCTGTGGCTGCTGGGCGATCCCACCACCATGACCTCTAACCCCGCTACCGGTGCTCTGAACTGGGGCTACTTCCTGATCCTGTACCTCGTTCTGACCATCATCGCCGCTGGTTTCCAGGGCATTTCCGGCAACATCGTCATCCCCATGACCGCTGACTGCGCCGATTACGAAGTCTACCGTACCGGCAAGTATGTCCCCGGCCTGATGGGTACCCTGTTCAGCTTCGTGGATAAGCTGGTCTCCTCTTTCGCACCCATGGTCGCCGGTGTCATGTTCAGCATGTGCGGCTACACCGACCACAACCCCGTTATGGGTGACCCCGTTACCCCGGGCCTGCGCGGCGGCGTTGTCTTCTGCGCATACGGCATGATCATGATCGGCCTGGTCTGCAACCTGATCGCTATGAAGTTCTATCCCCTGACCAAGGAGAAGATGGAAGAGATCCAGGATGAGGTCGCTCAGATCAAGATGAAGGCCATGGCTGAGAACGCCTAATTGGTACTTGCAATTTTCTGCGGAAACCTGTAAAATCAAATAGAAAAACCGCTCGCCCTTGCGGCGGGCGGTTTTCTGCTTTTGGAACAAAATTCAGACAAGAGGTACATCGTAAATGGAAGAAAAGACACAGTGGGGAAAGGACCCGGACCATGGGTTCATCTGGAACACCATCGACCACCTGTTATACTGGAGAGAACACCGTGAAAAGCACTGTGTCAGCCGTAAGAAGTATATGCGCCTGTGCATTCTGGGCGCGTTTGGTGCGCACCAGTTCTATGCCAAGCGCCCGGTGCTGGGCCTGCTGTATCTGGCAACCTTCTGGAGTGGTTTCTCTGCCGCTATGACCATCGTGGACTTTATCATTGCCGTACCCATGAAACCGGACGAGAACGGCAACATCTGGCTGTAAAAAGCCCTCTGGCGGCCTGCTGGGCCGGAAAGGAAAACACCCTATGGATAATGTCATGCAGTTTCTGTTCAACACCAACCACGAGCAGCCCAGCATCCTGGTCTGGGTCCTGCTGATCGTGATCGCGGTCGTGATTCCCAATTACGTCAGATATCGGATGGAGCAGAAGCGCTCCAATGATTCTGTTCCCACCCAGAACCCTGCCCGTTCTGCCCCGCGCAAGAAGAAGCGTAGCAAGAAGCGCTGAGCCACAGGCTGAGATCGTATGGCAGAGATGCTTTGCCATTTGCCGCATACAAAAACCGCCCCGGCGGCTGCTTTGTGCAGTGCCGGGGCGGTTCGTTTATTTTTTGGTGTTCAGATGCAGGAAGTGCTTACTTCTTGATCTTGATCAGCTGGGCGTTCAGGCTCTCGATAAAGCCGTCGGGCATGTTGATCATCTTAGCCATAGCCTCAGGGGTCATGCGCTTCATCATATCCCACATGCCAACGCCGGGCTTGATGTCAAAGTTGGTGGCCAGCTTGACAGCCCTGGTGGCGAGAGCCAGAGCCTCTTCGTTCTTGGAGAGCTCCTCCATGCTGTCCTTGATGCTGTAATAGCCCTCGGGGAACTCCATCGGAGCCTTCAGATCCAGGCTGCCGACCTGCTTGAACCAGTTGGCAACGCCCTCCTGACGCTCGTTGAACTCAGGCAGAGTGTAGCAATCAGGCTCCTTCTCGACCTTTTCCAGCGTGATGGAATCCTTCACGTCACCGGCAACGGCCAGGATGGTGTTGAAGCCCTCTTCCAGAGCAACGTTGAACTTGAACACGCGGTGTGCAGTCTGCTGGCCGACTTCCTTGCCGTTGACGTACAGCACAACGGTGTCCTGGTTGGAGTAGACCTTGATCTCGGTGGTCTCGCCTGCGCGCTGTGCATGGCGGCGGCCAGCGATGTGGACCATGGGCTGCTTGGACCAGTATGCCTGGTAGACAAAGTAGCTGTCCTTCTTGGTCTTGCGGTCAATGGTCATCAGGCCCTTGTTGTTGCGGCCTGCAACGCCGCCCTCGTTGCGGGCAGCACAGCCAAAGTCGAACATGTTCCAGCAGTGGGTAGCCCACACCCAGGGACGATCCTCGAACACCTGAGCCAGATGCTCGTGGTACAGTGCCTGATACTCCTCGGTGTAGTCCTTGCACTGGGGATCGTTGCTGTGCCAGTTGATGATGCCCTCGGTGCCGTACTCGGAGATGCCGATGCAGATGTCGGGGTGCTCGGCGTGGAACTTGTCCAGCCAGGGGCCGTTCTGCTCCATCTTGCCGCCGTACCAGCCGAAGTAGTGGTTGTAGCTCTCTACATCGGTAATGTGATGCATGGGGCCGTCAACAGGGGTGTTGGAGACGTGGGCAATGGTGGTGAGACGGGTGGGATCCAGCTCACGCACCAGCTTCTGCAGGTCGTGGTGGTTGTCCACCAGCTCCTGGCAGATGCCGCCGATCAGGATCTCGTTGGACAGGCCCCAGAACATGATGGAGGGGTGGTTGTAGTTCTGGATGATCAGTTCGGTCATCTGGTGACGGCAGTTCTGGTGAGCGGAGGGGTCCTTCTTAAAGACGCTGATGAAGGGAATCTCAGCCCAGACGGCGAAGCCCAGCTCGTCACATGCGTCGTAGAAGTCCTGGCTGTGCTGATAGTGGGCCAGACGGATGGTGTTGGCACCCAGCTCCTTGATGAGCATGGCATCCTCGTAGTGATCCTCAGCGGTCAGGGCGTTGCCCTTGTACAGACGATCCTGATGGCGAGCCACGCCGCGCAGCGGGGTGGGCACGCCGTTGATGGAGAAGCCGTCGTTCGGGGTCACAGTATAGCTGCGGACACCCACGTTGGCGTAGATCTCATCAAAGGTCTCGTTGTTCTTCTGCAGGCGGGCGGTCACGGTGTACAGGTTGGGCTCGTCCATGCTCCACAGCTGGGCATCGGGAACGTACAGGGTGACCTTGGTGCTGTCGCAGGGGCGCACGCCGGAAGCAACTTCGTTGCCGTAGCAGTCCTCGATGCTGTACATCACAGTGTAGGCCTCTTCGCCGTTGGTGACCCAGCTCTCGATCTCAAAGGTGGCACCGCCGTCCTCGGTGGGCTTGGGAGTGACCTTGATGCCGGGGCCGCCGAAGTAGTCCAGGTCAAAGTGGGTGCCGGGCACGCTGATCAGGTTCACGCCGCGGTACAGGCCGCCGTAGAAGGTGAAGTCGGCGGAAGCGGGGTACATGGAGGGGGTGTCCTCGTTGGAGACCTCGATGGTCAGCTCGTTGTCGCCCTCGTGGCACAGGTCGGTGACATCGGCACGGAAGATGGAGAAGCCGCCCTCGTGGGTGGTTGCCACCTGGCCGTTGACCTTCACGGTTGCGGCCAGAGCAGCTGCCAGCACCTCAACGTAGGTGCGGCCGCCAGCCAGAGGCTGCTTGGGCTGGGTAAAGGTGCGGGTGTAGACACCGGTGGTGCGCAGATAGCTGCCGTTGCCGTCCATGCCGTCCACAGCGTTCCAGGTGTGGGGCAGGGTGACCTGCTCGGTGGGACGCTCGCCCTTGGGGAAGGACAGGGTCCAGTTTTCGTTCAAGGAAATGATCTCTCTCATCGATACTGCTCCTTCTGGTTTTCTTCTTTGTTTCGGCGGCCTGTATGGCAGAAGAAATGCCGGAAACAGGCCGGTTGTTGATTTTAGTATAGCACATCAGAGGGGGGCAGAGTTTGTACAATCTTTTGGCAAAATAGTAATATTTTGTGAAAATCCAGACGATGATTCCACGATTTTACAATCTTGCCCTTGGAAATGACAGTACAGCATGAAAAAGGCTCCCCGGAGCAGAGACGAAAAAGAGGGTGTCCGTCCCCGCAGAGGGTGGCAGTGGCTTCCGCTCATCCCTGACCAGAGGGCCTCTTTGGCGCTGTGGGTCCCTCCGGCAGAAAGTGTTGACGGAACGGCGGCTTTTTGCTATAATTATATAGCTATGAATATGGAGATGTATCGAAGTGGTCGTAACGAGAACGACTCGAAATCCAAGTGGATGCTTCGCCGGGTGTCTCCATATCACACGATGGAACGTCAATTTTGATGTTCAGACAGGCTTCAAAGCCTGTCTGAACGATGCGTTTTCTAACAATATTCTAACAGCAACTATTCCAAGTTTCAAGGCCGATTTGCGATATACAAATCGTAAATTTGCTATGAAAATATACTTGGAGATGTATCGAAGCGGTCGTAACGAGAACGACTCGAAATCGTTTTGTCCTTAATCGGGCACGTGGGTTCGAATCCCACCATCTC
>OGPB01001434.1_pt1 | contig 13761 bp, 8 predicted proteins | sample 1552821 | NCBI WGS metagenome assembly OGPB01 (sample SAMEA2580192, study PRJEB22360) | human gut metagenome | biome: human gut; feature: human-associated habitat; material: faeces | place: Denmark | collected 2008/2010 | reverse complement strand
TCATCGCACAGTCGTGGCGAAGCCTTTCGTCCCGGCCGACCCGTCGGCCGTGGCGACATGCACGTCGCACCCCAGCGCCCGGAATTCGTCGGCATAGAAAACCTCGTCCGCCGTATTGAACCCGAGCACCACGCCGACCCGTTTGCCTGCCGCAAGCAGCACTTTGGCCAGGTTGTAGAGCGGGGGCACGCCTACGCCGCCGCCCACCAGCAGGGGACGCTGTGCGGCATTGTGCACGTCGAACCCGTTGCCGAGCCCCGTCAACAGGTCGAGCTCCCCGCCCGCAGCCATACGGCTCATCTGTGCGGTTCCCTCGCCCACCACCTTGTAGATGAGCGTGAGCGTCGTGGCGTCGTAGTCGCAGACCGAGATCGGACGGCGCAGGTAACGGCCTTCGAGGGCGATGTCGACGAACTGCCCGGGGGCGGTGATCCACTGCGTATCCCCCCCGAGCACCATGCGCCATACGGTCGCCGTCAGCGGTTCGTTGGCAAGGATTTTATAGATGCCTTTTTTATACATGCTTTTCTGTCCCGATGTGCCGCAGGTGCGGCATAAAACCCGAAATCACTTCGCGTCGATGGTCGAAACCCCGAACGTAATCTCTTCCAGCACGTCCAACAGCACCTTCACCGTTTCGAGCGCCGTAAATACCGTCACGTTGTTCTCGACGGCCGTGCGGCGGATCTCGTACCCGTCGAGGCGCGTGTTATGCTGGTTGACGTCGATGGTGTTGATGACGTAGCTCACATGTCCCTGGCGCAGCGAGTCGATGATCTCCGAACTGCCTTCGCTCAGCTTGCGGCGCGTACGGGTACGGATGCCGTGGTTGCGCAGGAACTCGGCCGTCCCGGTCGTGGCCTCGATGTTGAAGCCCAGGTCGTAGAAACGCCGCACGAGGGGCAGCGCCTGCTCCTTGTCGTGGTCGGCGATCGTGACGAAGATCGTACCGTAGTTGGAGACGTTCATGCCCGTGGCCTGCAACGCCTTGTAAAGCGCGCGGGTGAGTTTGTCGTCGTAGCCGATCGCCTCGCCCGTGGACTTCATCTCGGGCGACAGGTACGAATCCATACCGCGGATCTTGGCGAACGAGAAAGCCGGGGCCTTGACGTACCAGCGTTTCTTCTCCTTGCCGTAGACTTCGGTGATGCCCAGCTCGCGGAGCGTCTTGCCCAGGATGACCTGCGTGGCGATGTGCGCCATGGGCACGCCCGTCGACTTGGAAAGGAACGGCACGGTACGCGACGAACGCGGGTTGACCTCGATGACATAGACCTCGTCGTTTTCGTCGAGGATGAACTGGATGTTATAGAGGCCGACGATGCCGATCCTCAGGCCGAGTTTGACCGTATAGCCGATGATCTTGTCCTTGGCCTTCTGGCTGACGCTGAAGGTCGGATAGACGCTGATCGAGTCGCCCGAATGGATACCCGTACGCTCCACATGTTCCATGATGCCGGGGATGAAGACGTCCTTGCCGTCGCAGATGGCGTCCACCTCCAGCTCCTTGCCCATGATATAGCGGTCGACCAGCACCGGCGAATCCTCGTTGACCTCGACGGCCGTCTGCAGGTAGTGGCGCAGGCGCTCCTCGTTCGAAACGATCTGCATGGCACGGCCTCCGAGCACATAGCTCGGACGCACCAGCACCGGGTAGCCGATGCGGGCGGCGGCCTTCACGCCGGTCTCGATGTCGGTGACGGCCTCGGCCTCGGGCTGCGGGATGCGCAGCTCTTCCATGATCTTCTCGAAGCAACCGCGGTCTTCGGCGTTCTTGATCGCCTGCGTATCGGTACCGATAATGGGCACGCCCAGCTGCGCCAGCGGCTCGGCCAGGTTGATGGCCGTCTGTCCGCCGAGCGACACGACGATCGCCTTCGGTTTTTCGAGGTGGATGACGTTCATCACGTCCTCGACCATCAGCGGTTCGAAATAGAGCTTGTCGCTGGTAGTGTAGTCCGTCGACACGGTTTCGGGGTTGTTGTTGATGATGATGGCCTCGTAACCGGCCTCGCGGATCGACCAGATGGCATGCACGGTCGAGTAGTCGAACTCAACGCCCTGGCCGATACGGATCGGGCCCGAGCCGAGCACCACGATCTTCTCCTTGTCGCTCACGACCGATTCGTTCTCGTCCTCGTAGGTCGAGTAGAAATAGGGCACGTAGGAGCTGAATTCGCTGGCGCAGGTGTCGATCATCTTGTATACGGGGAAGACGCCGTTCTTCTCGCGCAGCCGGTAAACGTCATACTGCGAGATGCCCCACAACTGGCCGATGAACTTGTCGCTGAATCCCATGCGCTTGGCGTCGCGCAGGGTTTCGACATCCATCGGGTGCGCTTTCACCTCGCGTTCGAATTCGACGATGTTCTTGAACTTTTCGAGGAAGAACATGTCGATCTTCGTATTGTCGTAGATCAGCACCAGGTCGATGCCGTTGCGGATCAGCTGCGCGATGGCATAGAGGCGGTCGTCCGTAGCGTCCTTGATGTATTCCAGCAGCTGCGCGTCCGACCAGTCGTCGAATTTCTTGTGGTAGATATGGCAGACGCCCGTTTCGAGCGAGCGCATCGCCTTCAGGAGGCTTTCCTCCATCGTGCGGCCGATGGACATCACCTCGCCCGTGGCCTTCATCTGCGTACCCAGTTTGTTCGACGCATCGCTGAACTTGTCGAACGGGAAGCGGGCGACTTTGGTGACCACGTAATCGAGCGTCGGCTCGAAGCTGGCGGGCGTATTGGCCAGCATGATCTCGTCGAGCGTAAGCCCTACGGCGACCTTGGCCGTCACACGCGCGATCGGATAGCCGCTGGCCTTCGACGCCAGGGCCGACGAGCGCGACACGCGGGGGTTCACCTCGATCAGGTAGTATTTGAACGACAGGGGGTCGAGTGCGAACTGCACGTTGCAACCGCCCTCGATCTTCAGCTCGCGGATAATCTTCAGCGCCGAGTCGCGCAGCATCTGGAACTCCTTGTTGGTAAGCGTCTGGCACGGCGCCACGACGATCGAGTCGCCCGTATGCACGCCCACGGGGTCGATATTCTCCATGCAGCAGATGCTGATGGCCGTGTCGTTGTGGTCGCGCATCACCTCGAACTCGATCTCCTTGTAGCCCTTGATGCTCTTCTCGACGAGCACCTGGTGCACGGGAGAGAGGAACAGGGCGTGGCGCATCATTTCGCGCAGCTGCTCCTCGTTGTCGACGAACCCGCCGCCCGTACCGCCCAGCGTATAGGCGGGACGCAGCACGACGGGATAACCGATCTGGGCGGCGACCTCCACGGCCTCCTCGATCGACATGGCGATCTTCGATTCGATCACCGGTTCGCCCAGTGACTCGCACAGCTCCTTGAAAAGTTCGCGGTCTTCGGCGCGTTCGATCGACTCGAACGAGGTACCCAGAATCTCGACCTGGCACTCCTTCAGGATGCCTTTGCGGGCCAGCTGCACGGCCAGGTTCAGACCCGTCTGGCCGCCCAGCCCCGGCACGATGGCGTCGGGACGCTCGAAACGGATGATCTTGGCCACGTATTCGAGCGTCAGGGGTTCCATGTAGACCTTGTCTGCGATATGCGTATCGGTCATGATCGTCGCAGGGTTGGAATTCACCAGAATTACCTCGTATCCCTCCTCCTTGAGTGCGAGGCACGCCTGCGTACCCGCATAATCGAATTCCGCGGCCTGGCCGATGACAATCGGGCCGGAACCGATGACCATTACCTTGTTTATATCTTTTCTCTTAGGCATTTTTACGCTCCTCCATTATTTTGGTAAACTTCTTGAACAAATAGCCGCTATCCTGCGGGCCCGAGGCACTCTCGGGGTGGTACTGCATCGAAAAGACACCGTCCCTGGCGCACTCCACGCCTTCGGCCGTGCCGTCGAGCAGGTTTATGTGCGTCAGCCTGAGGTCGGTGGCGGCCAGCGAGTCGATGTCCACGGCATAGCTGTGGTTCTGGCTCGTGATCTCGATCCGTCCCGTCTCCAGGTTTTTCACGGGGTGGTTTCCGCCGCGGTGGCCGAACTTCATCTTCACGGTCTTGGCGCCATAGGCGAGCGATATGAGCTGGTGCCCCATGCAGATGCCGAAAATCGGCAGTTTGCCGCGCAGTTGCCTGACCAGCCCGATCACCGGCGTCACATCCTCGGGGTTGCCGGGGCCGTTCGACAGCACGATGCCGTCGGGATGGAAGGCCATGATCTCCTCGACCGTCGAGTCGTAGGGCACGATGGTCACGTTGCAGCCCACGCGGTTGAGCTGGCGGATGATATTGTGCTTGATACCGCAGTCGACGGCCACCACGTCGTACTTGTGGTTGGGAACGCGCGACATCCAGCGTTTTTTGCAGCTCACACGTGAAACCATATCGTGCGGCAGGCGATACTCGGCGAGCTTGCGCATCGCTTCCTCACGGGGCGTGGCGGCATCGGTGACGATGACCTTCTGGCTGCCCTCGTTGCGGATAATGCGCGTCAGCGTGCGGGTATCTACGCCCCAGATCGCCGGGATGCCGTACTCCTCGAACACCTCGTTCAGGGTTTTCGTATACCGGAAATTCGACGGCGAGTCGTTATACTCGCGCACGATCATACCGCCGATGGTCGGGTTCTTCGTTTCGTAATCCTCATCGGCCATACCGTAGTTTCCGATGAGCGGATAGGTCATCACGACCATCTGATCCGTGTAGGAGGGATCCGACATGATCTCCTGGTACCCCACCATCGAGGTATTGAAGACGATCTCGTTGATAGCCTCTCGGTCGGCACCGAAGCCGTAACCGTAGAACTCCCGGCCGTTTTCCAGCACAATTTTCTTCGTAAATGGTTTCATTCTTATCTATTGGTTTTCATCGTTTCGTCTCTAAACACTTCCCTGCCGCCCACGACGGTCATCGCCGCACGGCCCTGTACTTCCCAGCCCGCAAACGGGGTCGCCCGGCCCATCGAAAGGAACGTCGCAGGGTCGACCCTGTACCGTGCATCGAGATCCAGCACCGTAAAGTCGGCCTGGTCGCCGACATGCAGCCCGCCGCCCAGGCCGAATATCCGGCGGGGATTAACAGCCATCAGCGCGATCAGCTTTTCGAGCGTGATAATGCCCGGCAACACCATATATTTATATAACAGGGGGAAAGCACACTCCAACCCCACGACCCCCATGGCGCTTGCGGCCAAGCCGCGCGACTTCTCCGCGGCGGTATGGGGCGCATGATCCGTGGCGATCACCTCGATCGTGCCGTCCGTGATCCCCGCAAGCAGGGCATCGCGGTCAGCGCGGCTGCGCAGCGGCGGGTTCATCTTGAAGCGTCCGTCCTCCTGCAGATCCTCGTCGCAGAGCAGCAGGTAGTGCGGGGCCGTCTCGCAACTCACGCGCAGGCCCCTGGCCTTGGCGCGGCGTACCAGTTCGACGCTCTCACGGGTCGACACATGGCAGACATGGTACTGGCAGCCGGTCTTTTCCGCGAGCGCGATGTCACGTTCCACCTGCCGCCACTCGCTTTCCGAACAGATGCCCTTATGCCCGTGCGCACGGCAGTACTCCCCGTCATGGATATAGCCGCCCCGCAGCAGGTCGTCGACCTCGCAGTGCGCCACGACCGGCTTCCCCACCTGTGCAGCGCGGCGCATCGCCTCTTCCATCAGGCCGTCCGACTGCACGCCGCGGCCATCGTCCGAAAAGCCGACGACCTCGGGCGCCAGCGCCGCAAAATCGACCAGCCGGCCGCAGCCGCGCTGCCCTATCGTAATGCAGCCGTAGGGAACTACGCGCACGACGGCATCGCGGCGGATGATGTCGGTCTGCGCACGGAGCGTCTGCGGAGTGTCGGGCGCAGGGTTCAGGTTCGGCATCGAACATACCGTCGTATAGCCTCCGCGGGCCGCGGCCGCCGTACCCGTCGCAATGGTCTCCTTCTGCGAAAACCCCGGTTCGCGCAGGTGGACATGCACGTCGACAAGCCCCGGCACCACGTGGCGCCCTCCGAGGTCTACGACCCGGTCGGCAACGCCCCCGGCGGGCACGACACACCCCCCGTCGACGGCAAACTCCCCGGCCGCAAAACGACCGCCGTCATAAACTACGGCATTGGTATAAAGCGTTTTCATCTGCGTAAGCGTAAAAAAATAGGGCAACTGAAACAGTTACCCTAATAAAACAAAATCGCCGAAAACCGGAGGAAATACGTCGCCCGACCAATAGTCTTGCTGCCAGGAAGCCTGCGCCGACAATATGCTGGGTTTACAATTCATAGGTTCTCGGGATCACTATAATTGTGCACAAAGGTAGGGCTTTTTTGCCGGGCATGCAAAATTTAGCCGGAAAATTTTCAACAAATAATCCACACCACCCCCTGCCACCGGAAACGCCAACCGCCCCGTAACGGCTCTGTAATCCGGAATAAGCTTCCCTCCCCGGGTAGCGTTATCTGACGATAATCAGGTCGACGCCCGCCTCTTCGACGATGGTGACCATCTGTTCAGGAATCCCGTCGTCCGTGATGATCACGTCGATATCCTCCAACGCACAGATGCGTCCGAAGCCGCGCTGCCCGAATTTCGACGAGTCGGCCAGCACGATATTCTGCGACGAGGCCTTCATCATCTTGCGCGTGAGTTTCGCCTCGTCGAGCGTCGAGGTGGTGATGCCGTGTTCGAGGTCGATGCCGTCCACCCCGAAAAAGAGTTTCGAGCAGATGCAGTCGTCCAGCGACCGCGAGGCCTCCTCGCCCAGCACCGAAAGCGACTTCTTGTGCACCGTACCGCCCAGCTGCACGACATTGACATTCTCCGCCTCGTTGAGCAGCACACCCAGCCGCAGGAACGGCGTGACGATGTTCAGATGGTGCCACTGGCGCATCTTGATCTCCTCGGCGAAAGAATAGATCGTAGACCCCGATGCGATGATGATCGAATCGTTATCGTCCAACAACTCCACGGCGCGCTGCGCGATGAGGCGCTTGGCATCGCGGTTGATATTGTCCTTGACATGCACGTCGAGGTCGGCGACATGGGGATTGGCGGGACGGGCGCTGCCGTGTACCTTGTAAAGCAGCCCTTTGCTCTCCAGGATTTTCACATCCTTGCGGATCGTTACCTTCGTAACCCCCAGCTCGTTCGCCACGTCGGTGATGCGCACGAAACCATATTTGTTCAGTTTGTCGAGGATATATTTGTGTCGTTCGGCAATGCTCAGCATATCTCTCTGTCTTTTTAGCAGTTATTGGAGCAAATATAGTTATTTTTTCGCTTTTATCAAAAAAAGTGTCCGAAACCGCGCTCCGGTTCGGACACTCCCGGATCGCAAGACCCGTATCATCATCTAAAATAGGAACATACTGTTTAATTCCGTTCCGGTTCGGCATCGTAACCGTCGGCACGCGCCCCCCACATCATCAGGAATACCAGCATGCCGACGACGGCTACGCCGATAATCCCTACATAAGCCCAGTTCCAACCGTAATGCTGCGCCACGAAGCCCAGCCCCACGCCCGAAACGACCGTGCTGGCATAACCGAACAGGCCGGTAAGCCCGTTGGCCGTCGCGGCAGCCTTTTTCGTAGCCTGGTTCGCGGCGGCAATGCCGATCAGCGCCTGCGGGCCGTAGATGCAGAACCCGGCGGCACACAGCGTGAGGAAGAGCAACCACACGGGAGCATCGGCAGGCAACTGCCAGAACAAGAACACGAACAGCGCAGCACCCGCCATGCAGAACACGCAGGTGCGGTGCGCACGGCCCCTGAGCCATTTGTCCGTAGCCCAGCCGGCAAACAACATGCCGACGATACCGGCGATTTCGAACATCGCCACGAGCCACCCAGCATGCGACATGCTGACGCCCTTCGACTGACTCAGCAGCGAAGGCCCCCAGTCGAGCACCGAGAAACGGACGATATATACGAAGAAATTGGCGAAGCCCAGGATCCAGATCAGCGGGTTCCTGAACACGTGCTTCATCAGGAAAGCGCGGTGCTCGGCACTCTTCGTCTCCTTCTTCACCTCCTTCACCTCGGTGCCTTCCAGTTCGGGAAGCCCGACCGAAGAGGGCGTATCGCGCAGGAAGGCGACCAATCCGATCGCCCCGGCGAATGCGATGGCCGAAGGCACCCAGAAACACCATTTCCACGCCCCGACATGCGCAGCCGAAGCCATGACGCGTTCCATCCCGGCTGCATCGTCGGGGGCAACGCCCAGATTGGCGGCGATCGTCGCCACGGCGTCGGGGTCGGCCGTCATGTTCATGCCCACGGTACCCATGATATAACCGCAGAGAATCACCACGAGGCCCGCACCGATCGAATGCGAGGTATTCCACACAGACATCTTGGTCGCCAGCTCCGTAGGCGGAATCCAGTGGGTCAGCAGACGCGCGCAGGGAGGGAATCCCGTCCCCTGCAACATGCCGTTTATCACCCACATGATCCCCATGAAGAGGATCATCGTATTGGTGAACTGCGAACCGTCGTGCTGCCCCGTGATCCAGTAGGAGACATCCTCGCCGAATCCGAAGGCGAAGTTGGCCAGCGCACAGAGCGCAAGCCCGATGGCCATGTACCAGCGGGCGTTCATGCGGTCGGCCAGGATACCGTTCACGAAACGCGAAAGCCCGTAGACCACACCGTTCAGGGTCAGGAAAATACCCAGGCTGGTTTTCGAGATCCCCAGGTCGGCCTCCAGGCCGGGCATCGCCAGCGAGAAGTTTTTACGCACGAAGTAAAAGAGCGCATAGCCCACCATCGTGGCGATGATGGTACGCGTCTGCCAATACTTGAAGCGTTTGGTTTGTTCAGGAGTCATTTCGGAATGAAAGTTTAGTAGTTTCAGTTTGCAAATATACTACTTTATTTCCCAAATTCCGCCTTTCCCGAAAAGTTTATCGAGCCATTGTTCCATCCAACCGCAACGGAAAGCGATGTCGATGACCGTGAAACGACTGCGCATGTAAGGTATTTTTTCGAAACTTGCCCGGAACCTGGCACGCGACACGCCGATCTGCTCGGGTTCGTAGGGCGCACCGACCAGCTCAAGGCGGCGGCGGACTTCCCCGAACGGGATGATCTGCCGGCGGATACGCAGGCTCAGCTCGGGCCATGACTTCTTCAGACGCTGCAACTGCCTGCGCAGCCCCTCCTTATCGACATATTTACCCCTGGTCTCCACCAGTCCGCGGGCCACGAATTCGGGATCGTTATCGAAAATCCGGCGAATGTCCGCCTCGGTCTCTTCCCATGATTTCCAGGCTGCGACACACTTTTCGACGTCGAGTTCCTCGACCGGGGTTTCAAGCAGCATTTCGAGGAATGCCGTCGACGCAAGCGTACCTATACCCACCTTGAACCCGTGCGAAACGGATGCCCCGTTGTATTTGAGGTGTTCCATGTCCCACAGGTGGCTGAACTGGTGTTCGGCCCCCGACGCGGGACGGCTCGACTGAGTGGCCTGCATCGCAAAACCGCTCAGCAGCAGCCCTTCGGCCAGTTGTTCGACTTTGGCGACATTCCCCGCGTGTACGCCCGCCGGATCACAGAGCGCCTCTTTCAGGCCGTCCTGCACCACCGAGAATGCGAAGTCGTCCATCAACTCCGACCCTACGGCGTCGGCCAGCATCCAGTCGGCACCGGCCGGGATCTTGGCGATCAGGTCGGCATAGCCCGAGGCGGAGAGCTTCGCAGGCGCAGCCGCGGCGATGTTCGGGTCGAGCACCATCCCCAGCGGCGCCGGGCAATCGAAAGTCTGCTTGTTGCCGTCCTTGGTGATCGAAGCCCCGTAAGCCGTATAACCGTCCATCGAAGCGGCCGTACCCACGACCATGTAACGGCGTCCGTTATGGCTGGAACAGAGTTTCGTCAGGTCGTTGATCACGCCCGAGCCGACGGCTACGGGCACGGCATCGGTCTCGGAGAGCACGGTATCCAGCTCCCCGACATATGCCCATTCGGCATAGAGTTTCGGGTCGGTGAAGACATATGGTTCATCCTGTGCAACACCCGCCCCGGCCAGTATCTTATGCACGTCATCGCCGGCCACGCGCCATGTATTGGCATCGGCCACGACAAGCGCCCGCTTATCCGGGAAAAGTTTTCTGAACATATCCGCAACCTGCGGAAGGGTTTCGGTTCCGATCACCAATGCCTTGGTGTCGGTCGTGCGCGACAGGGCACTTTCTACTTTATTCATAGTACGATATTAATTTATTACCATCCGGGAAAGGGGATAAACTATCCCAAAGCAAAGCAAAGACGCAAATATTTTTCTCTTCACAGTCCAAAGTTAACATATTTTACTTTATTATGCAATATAAGAAAACAAAATACCGACAAATAGTTATCTTTTCTTTCCTTTTTCAATCCACAATGTCGATAAAAACCAGGGACTGCAGACACCCGCAGCCCCCGGTTCACCATAACCATCAAAACTAATTAACCTTCTTAACCTTCAGATTATCCAGCCACATACGATGGTTTTTATCATCGTCTTCAAGAGCCGAATAGATTTTAATGCGCGTATCGGCCGTAACGCCGGTGATCTTCACTTTGTGAGTCGTATAGCGATACGTATCCTTCAGTCCCTCCTCGATCATTTTATCCACAAGCACGTTACGTAAAGTCACCGTGGTACCGCCGCCGCTGATAACGGCATCGGCCGAGGTCTCGCCCGTTACGCTCACGATCGTCGCTCCGGTCACCGTCACCCCGAAATACTCGGTAATATCGGTGTTCGAGGGGGCCATCATATCCCCCTTCGTACTAGGCTCGTAATAGGGACACGCATCGAATTCCAGCTCGATCTCCGTAGCGCCGGACAACGAGGAAAGTTTCGGCAAAGTCAGCCATGCGGGGTTGCTGCCGCCACCGAATTTCATATATCCGGCAGCAAGCCCGACATTAAAACTGTTGGCCTTCCAATCCGCACGATCCCACTCGGGCAGGTATGCACTGAAATAGGAGTCGTTGTCCTTCACGCCCTGGCAATAGATGGAGTTCGCATCGCCCGTCGTAATCAATATCTTATCCGGATCGGAAAAATCGGTCGTGCTACCCAGGCTGAAGCCGTAGGCACCATAGAACGGCTGACCGCCTCCGGGAAGATTCTCGAAGTCCTTATAGAGGAGGTATCCGGACTTGTCGGGAGCCGCGTCGGTCGTAACGGTAGCCGAAGCCCACTCGGAATCGAGAAGCGCCTCCTTATTCGCCGTCGACTTGCGGCGGAGCTCCAGCGTATAGGTCGCCCCGGGCGTCAGCCCGCCCCACACGAGCCGGTAATATTTATACTTCGTAAAATTGAATTTCGAGAAGTTCTCGATCGACCGGATCACATTCCCGCCGGCATCCTTCACCCGGAAATCATAGGTATCGGTCGACCCTACGGGCTGCTGCTCCAACGCTGCGGCGGACAGTTCCCACTCCAGCACGGCAAGGCCGTGTGTCTTCGCGTAAATCCGCGCAGTGGGAGCAATCATCGGCACTGGATCGGTAGTTACGAACTGAGTCGTCGCCTCGTCCGAATCGAATTCATTCGCCACGGAGCCGTCGCCGACGAGCGCCTGAACCGAAACCGTATAATCCGTACCGGCCTTGAGCCCGGAAGCCGTATAGCTGGTGGCGCTGACGACTGCCGAGGAAACCTCGTTCCCGTCGGACGTCGTTTTGACCACGACCCGGTAATTGGCGGCGCCGCTCACTTCGGCCCAGCTGATCTTGGCCCCCGAGGAGGTCACGTCGGCAGACACCAATTCCGTTGGCGTCGCTAATTTTTCAGCCGCGAAGCCCAATGTCCCCACGACCTTCTGCGTCGGGTCGGAATTGAATTCCGCATTCCCGGCATAAAGCGCCCTGACGGTAAAGATATAGAGTCCGGGCTCCAGATCGGCGAACTCACAGTTCGAATCCGTCGTCTCGACGGTTTTCTTGAAGTCGGGACGCGTTTGCTGCGCCACGGAAGCCTCATAGGAAGTAGCCCCCTTCACGCCTTCCCACGCAAATGCGATGGAGGTCTCGGCTGGGGTGTAGGCAATCTTTTCAAGTTCGGGTGCCGGCAGCTTCTCGGTCACCTCCACCTTGTCGGCGGCCATGACGACGATATTGTCGATATTGATACGGTACCCCGTCTGGTTGTAGGTCTGTGCCTCGATCTTGATGCGCGTCTTGTTGGTAGCATCCTGGACGGTGAAAGTCAGCGTCTTCCACTTGCGGCCGGCAGCCGAAGTCTGCGCCGGGAGCACGGTATTGTTCACTTCGCCGTTGGTTACGACCCCGGCGCCTTCGGCCGAAACGATGTAGGTACCCGTTTCGTTATCGAAACGCAGGAAGTCGATCGAAACCGATACGGTTTCGGGTGCCGCCGAAAGGCCTTCGAGCTCCGGCGTCATGATCCAGCCGCCATTGGCCGTTACACCCAGCTTTACATAGCCCGGATGCTCGTATACACGCAGACCCGACCATTTTTCAACGCCGCGGTTGAGGCGGTAAGTATCGCCCATCGTATTGAAGACGTCGCTCGTACCGTCGGTTCCCGCCGTAATCATATCGGGCTCCGCAGGCTCCGAACCATCGAAATCCTTGCCGGCACCGGAACTTCCGTTCGGGCCGGGGCCCTTCTTGTTGTTCGGGTAATCGCCGCCCCACTTGAACAAGTCGAAGCCCATGCTGAACACCTCGTTCGACGAGCTTACGTTCCCCGAGACATCGCCCTGGAACTTCACGACCCCGTCGAGCTTGAAAGTCACATGGCAAACCATCTCGCCCAGCGCCACGGGGACACCGGTGATAGGCACCGAAATCGTACCGCTGCCTTCGCGTTCGATCACGGACTGATACGGACTGCTAATGCTGAGCCCCTCGGCGGCAGGGCCGTCGAGCGTAGCTTCGATCTCCACGATTTCTTCGCCGAAAGCCTTGTCATAGGCGATTTCGAGCGTCGCAGCGGATTCCGTATTAGACTTGAGCGACCCTGAAATCACGGGGTCTTTCACCGAGAAATGGCCGTCGGCCTGTGCAACCTCGATCTTGATCTCTTCGCCGTTGGCCGGTTTCAGATAAATGTATCCCGTGCGTTTGTCGCCGGCATTACGCTCGGCCGTAACGGTCACCCACTGGTAATCGCGGCCATTGCCGGCACCATTGTCCGGGGAGATGGAGAACCAGTTGTTCACCGGAGTCCCGCTTCCGTCCGTACACTCGACACGTGCCGACCACGAACCGGCATAGCGTACCGAGATCTGGGTCGTAGCGCCAGAATTGTACGCCAGCTCGACGGCATCGGTATCCCGTTTGAGCGGAGCCACATCCGGATCGTCGGAGCAAGCCGCCAGACAGAGAACCGATACGAAGAGCATCGTCTTTATCCAATTTTTCATAAGTTTCATAACATTTTGATTAGAGTAATAACTATTACTGGAAATAGCAAAGCGGATGCGCCTCGGAGGCACGTCCTTACTCTCAAGAGATATGTCGGAACAACTTGCAGGACAAACATAAGCACATTTTTTCTTTTTTGCAAATTTTCACAGTCAAAAAATAGTATTATAATGCAAATTATTTCCTTTAGTAATTATTTAAATAGTTTTTAACACTCATGAAACACTAATAAGCGAACTTTACCACACGAAAGACAAGAATAAGACAAAACAAACCAAAACCGATAAAATACAAACAATAACAATTGACTAACAAATAGTTACAATATATAAATATAAAAATGCTCCGGAATCGCACAATTTTAGCTATTCTTTTTGCAAAGTTTTTAAACTAAATAGTTGCACGA
>OGPB01001431.1_pt1 | contig 13772 bp, 10 predicted proteins | sample 1552821 | NCBI WGS metagenome assembly OGPB01 (sample SAMEA2580192, study PRJEB22360) | human gut metagenome | biome: human gut; feature: human-associated habitat; material: faeces | place: Denmark | collected 2008/2010 | reverse complement strand
CAACCTGATGAATTTAGAAAAATTACCGAAAACCTCTTGACGAAGTCCAGCCCGAGGGAACGGGCTACCGTGCAAAAACGCGCTTTGCCCGGTTTTTCAATTTACCAGAGCTGATTTCTCTGTTCAAGGAATCGGCAGATGTACAGACAGCGGATATGCTGAACCTGCCTGTGCCGAAAGCGGAGTACATCAACGAAGTGCTGAAACCGAGCGAAACACAGGAAGAAATGGTGAGTTCCTTTGCAGACCGTGCCGAGGCTGTACGCAACGGTAATGTGAATCCCAGATTCGATAATATGCTCAAAATCACCAACGATGGCCGAAAACTGGCACTCGACCAGCGTCTTATGAACGATATGCTGCCGGACGAGCCGGAGAGCAAGGTCAATCGCTGTGTGGACAATGCGTTCAAGGTTTGGGAAGAATCGGCCCCGGATAGGGGAACACAGTTGATTTTTTGCGATTTATCAACACCAAAAGCTGATGGTACATTCAACGTCTACGATGATGTGCGGGAAAAGCTGGTGGCGAGAGGTGTTCCCCGTGAAGAAGTGGCGTTCATTCACGAGTACAACACGGAAACCAAAAAGGCAGAGCTTTTTGCAAAGGTGCGCGCCGGACAGGTGCGTATCCTGATGGGGTCTACGCCGAAGCTTGGCGCAGGAACCAATATTCAGGATCGGCTGATTGCCCTGCATCATCTGGATTGTCCGTGGAAGCCGTCTGACCTGGAGCAGCAGGAGGGACGTATTCTCCGGCAGGGAAACCGAAATAAGCAGGTGAAAATCTATCGTTACGTCACTGAAAATACGTTTGATTCGTATATGTGGCAGATTCTGGAAAATAAGCAGAAGTTCATTTCTCAGATCATGACTTCCAAATCGCCTGTCCGTGCCTGTGATGATGTAGATGACACCGCACTGTCTTATGCCGAAATCAAGGCACTGGCAACCGGCAATCCCTACATTAAGGAAAAGATGGATCTAGATATTCAGGTCAGTAAGCTGAAATTGCTGAAAGCCAATCACACCAGCCAGATTTATAGCTTGGAATCGGATATTGCGCGCCGCTATCCGCGAGAAATCGCTGTGGCACAGGGTCAGATCGAAGCACTGAAAACCGATATGGAAGCGGCAAAACTGCTTCTGGCGCAGGACAAAGACCACTTCTCTATGGAGATCAGCGGCAAGGTGTACACCGAACGCAAGGAAGCGGGTGCAGCCATCATTGAGGCTTGCAAGGCTTTGAAAGCGGCTGGCACCGAGGGAAGGATTGGCAGCTACGGTGCGTTTGAACTGCATTCCCGGTTTGACAACTTCGATAAGGTGTTCCGCTTATCCATCAAGGGCGCATGGAACTACTCTATGGAAGTCGGCAAAGACCCGCAAGGCAACATTCTGCGTGTTACCAATGCACTGACAGGCATCGAAAGAGCATTGCCACAGGTGGAACGCAGACTGGAAACCTTGGAACAGCAGTTGGCGCAGGCAAGGGAAGAAGCCAAACGTCCTTTTGCGCAGGAAGCGGAATTGGCTGAAAAATCTGCGCGCCTTGCGGAGCTGAACTCTCTGCTCAACATGGATGAAAAGGGCAGTGAGGATGCACTGGGCGTGGACGAGGATGCAGCCGAAACCGAGGTTGCAGATAAGCCGCGCCAGCCTGTGAACTATGCAGGCCGCGTTGCGGAGCGCACTGCGGACAATGTGCGGAAACCCTCTGTGCTGGCACAGCTTCATGCAAAGCAGGCAGAGCGCAGCGCAGAACCGCAGAAATTCCCGAAGCGGAAAAGTTACGAAATGGAACTGTAAATAGGATAACCCCGTTAGATCTCTGCAAGGAATCTGACGGGGCATTTTTGAAAAAGGAGGGCATTTGCTGACATTAACACCGATCAATCTGAAAACGGCAAACGCATTTGTACAGCAGTATCACCGCCACCATAAGCCGACGCGGGGGCATAAGTTCTCCATCGGCGTATCGGATAATGGTGCGCTGGTGGGCGTTGCTATCTGCGGCAGACCTGTGGCGCGGCGGTTGGATGACGGCTATACGCTGGAGGTCAACCGTCTGTGTACAGATGGAACACCAAACGCCTGCAGCATCCTGTATGCGGCGGCATACCGCGCAGCACGGGCAATGGGTTACAACAGAGTTATTACCTACATTCTGGATACGGAAAATGGAGCATCCCTGAAAGCTGCCGGGTACACCTGTGAGGGCAAGGCCGGGGGATTGGAGTGGAACGGCGTAAAAGCACCGAAACAGGCTGACCAATATCCGCGCCAGATGAAAACACGATGGGTCAAGAAAAAGGAGGGCTTGCATGGCAGTTGACCGCAAACAGCAGATGAAAGAAATCACGGAACGGCTGGAGCAGGGCGTAAAGGACATTTTTACATCGGAAATGTACACGACGTATCTGCGCACGATGGCAAAATTCCACAATTACAGTTTCAACAATACGCTGCTGATCGCTATGCAGCGGCCTGATGCCACACTGGTGGCAGGGTTCAACGCATGGAAAAACAAGTTTAACCGCTACGTTAAAAAAGGCGAAAAGGGCATCCAGATCATCGCTCCAGCTCCCATTAAGGAAGTCGAGGAGCGAGAGAAAATCGACAAGGATACGGGCTTGGCTGTGCTGAACGAAAACGGTGAACCGGAAATGGAACGTGTGGAGTATGTGGTTCCGCGCTTCCGAGTGACGACGGTCTTCGATGTTTCACAGACCGATGGGGAACCGATTCCGTCGCTGGAAGTGAACGAACTGACGGCCAGTGTCAAAGACTATGCGCTGCTTACGGCGGCAATCGAACAGGTATCGCCTGTGCCGATGCGGTTTGATGAAATCGAAGGGGATGCCAAAGGCTATTACAGTGATGCAGACAAAGAAATCTGCATTCAGGTCGGCATGGGCGAGAGCCAGACCATAAAGACGATGATCCACGAGGCTGCTCATGCGATGCTGCATAACAGCGATTTCATGAAGCAGCGCGGCGAGGAAAAAGACCGGCTTACAAAGGAAACCGAAGCGGAGAGTATTGCATTTACGGTCTGCTCAGTTTTGGGTATTGATACGTCCGACTATTCTTTCCCGTATGTGGCAAGCTGGGCCAGCGGCAAGGAGATGAAGGAACTGAAAGATTCGATGGATACGATTCGATTGACTGCTGCTGATTTTCTGGAAAAGCTGGAAGCGGCGGTGGCAGAAAGGAGCGTAGAGCGCATGACCGTGATGCAGTATGCGGAAAAGTTGATTGCCAATAAGGAGCAGGAAAAAACGATTTTTGATGATGAGCAGCGAAACCTCATCGTAAATTTCGCCTTCAAACTGGATGACCGGGCGGCAACGGAAGAACTGGTGAACGGTATTGCAGCTGCAGTGGCCGAGGATGACAAAGAAGAAGTCAACCGCCTGATGTACGATGCGCAGGAGAAAATCGAAAATCTCCCGGATGGGATGATTGGTCTTTCGGAAATGCACGACTATGGCTACCGGAAAGATGATGTGCTGCCGCTGACGAAAGAAGGTGCACGGGAGTGGCATCGGCTGGGTGAGAGGATTTATCCGCTGTTCCGTGATGGCACGGCAGGTGATTATGTAAGCCAAGAGGGAATCGAGCAGCACGATGGTATTTTCGGCATTAAGGCAGACGCATGGGATGCGATTCTGTTGGAGCAGCGGGAAGATTATGCAGAGGACGAGTATGCGCGCCCGGATTTTAAGCTGACAGTAATAAACCGTGAACAGGCTCTGCGGCTGTATGACGAGGGAAAGCAGATATATCTTGTCCGCATCAGCCCATGGCCGATTCTTGTCACGGCGCGAGAGGAAATCGAGCGCGGAAGTGATACCTTCCAGATTGCAATAGCAGATTTGGAACAGGAGAGGAACATGACAGAACAGGAAAATGTGCTGCTGTATGGCAGCGAAAAGCAGTTCGGCATTTATCAGATTACAGAGCGTGACCCGGAACATAACTATCGTTTCATGGGGCTGGACTATGTGCAGAAGAAAGGCATGACGGTTTCCCGTGCAGATTATGACCTGATCTATGCCGCACCGCTTACGGACAAGGATACGCTGGATGGCATTTATGAACGGTTCAATATCCAGCGCCCGGCAGACTTTACAGGGCATTCGCTATCGGTCAGCGATGTGGTGGTACTCAATGATGGCAGTACGGTCAAAGCCTACTATGTGGACAGCATCGGCTTTGCTGAACTGCCGGAATTTTTCAAGGAAAGGAATGTGGATTTGCAGAAAGAAAACCTTTTGAACGAAGAATTGCAGGAAATCGAAATCTTTGATAAGCCGGGTCTTTTCAGCAATGGCCGACTGCGGGATGAAGATGTGCCGGAGGGCTTGTATCGCTATGATCTGCGCGGTTCGGACTATGACCCATGCCAGCCCATTACAGTGGAGAAAACTGTGGTGGTGAACCATGCGGCATCTGTTCTGATGGCCGAAGAACTTGACCTTGGCGCAGAGGGGCGGTTGGAACTGGGCGAGGAAGGACTGAACTTCACAGGCGCAGAGTTGACTGTGCGAGAGTTCATGGAGGAACAGCAGCAGAAAAGAAATGGACTGATCCACGGTGATTCCGACCACATCGCAGTCGAAGGGCATATCGGCACATGGTATGCTGTTGATGAAACGGAAATTGGTGGCGAGAAGTTCTTTCTGCTGGAGCATGAGGAACACGGTGACATGGCGGCCTGCGTTGCAGTCAATGAGCAGGGCAAACTGGTGGCAGAGGATTTGTGGAACGGCTTCGATGAGGATTTTCAGGAGGCTGTGCAGAAATATCTCTCTGAAAAATGGAATATGCCGAAAAAAGAAGATGTGGTATCGGAAATCATTGAAAAGGCTGTGCCTGTGCCGGACAACAGCGCACAGGACTATTCGGATGTGCCTGTTTACTACGAGCCGTTCAGCTATGCCAAAGAAAATGACGAGGTGGATTTATACCGCACATCCTATCGGCTGAACAGTGAGTGCAAGCAGGCAATCCATGAAGCGATTGCGGACAACTATGATGGAATGTACCTTGGCGATGATGCAGTCGATCAGGTGGTGCGGCAGTACGGCATGGAGCGTGTGGGCTACATTCTGGCGAACACGCTGCACCATAAAAACTACGATGGCCGCTTTTCTCACGGCAATAAGGAATGGGCAGAACAGGTTAGCACCCCGGAGCATAATGCAGACCGCATGACCTTCCGCACGGATTGGGTGGTTGACAGCCACCCGGCTATTCTGGATGGCTTTGTAACGATGTTTCGAAAAGAACTGGAAGCACGGAAAGAACAGGAGCAGCCTTTCGTAAAGCAGTTCTATGTGGTCGAAAATTTGCAGGCCGCGCCTTTGAAAATTGAGCGTTTCGGAAATCTCGACGATGCAATGTCGCAGTATCAAGCACTTCCGAACCATTGCATGAAAGCCTTGGGCGTGGAGAAGAATCCTGATCCGCTGCCGGGTTCACTGGATGTTTTGCAGTGCAGGAACGGCATTGACACCATCGTAAAGGACTATAAAACGGTTCCGGGCTGGGATAACCCGTATATCCAGAATCATGTTGTCCAGCCGTTGCAGGGGGCGTTAGCCGTGCAGGATGTGGAGTTGGCCTACGAATTGCCGGATGCCTATTTTCACATTCAGACCTGTGACGATGGCTTCGACTATACCTTATATAATAAGGACTTCACGGAACGGGATGGCGGTGTCCTTGAAACAGATGGAGATAAGTCTGTGCAGGAGGCTATGACGGAGCTGCTGGCAGAGTTTGGCTGCGATGCGGCAGAGGGTAAAGTCATGGATGCGGCAGAACTGCGGGAACAGGCTGATACGGTGGCGGAACAGCAGGCAGAAGTTTTGAAAGAAAAACTCGTTGCAGAAAGACCTGCACCGGAAGAAACGCTCAGCTTTTACGTTGCGGAGTGCTTGGAGTTTACATTTGCGGGAGAGTTCCACGATCATCTGACAATGGAAGAAGCCTTGGAAGCCTACGACAAGATTCCGTCCGAACGGATGAATGCCGACAAGTGCATTGGATTCTGCATCGAGGAAGATGGCGGCTTTGTTGGAATGTATGAGCTGGTCGTGAACGATAAAGTGCAGCGCGAGAACATCAACTCCATCAACTATTTCAGGGATGATAAGCTGGTGCAACAGGCTATTTCCGATATGGAAAAACTGATGGAGGCACGGCAGAAGAGCAAGGAGCAGGAACGCAGCAGTACGAAAAAGTCTGTTCTGGATGCCCTGCGCAGTCTGAAAGCCAAGAAGCAGGAGCAGCCTGCACAGGAACAGGATAAGCCGAAGAAAGTGAAAAAGAAAGGGATGGAGTTATGAGCAATGTACGCTTTGATGAACTGGAATTGATGCTGATGGCGATGTTTGAGCAGCCGACACTCAAAGATACGATTCAGGTGTTGACGGAGATCCAGCCGCTTGTGGCAGAGGATGCAGAGATGGCTGCGCTTGTCCAGCAGACGATCCCGAAGATGCAGCAGTTGAACGAGCAGCAGTTCAAGGGGCTGGAACTGGAATGGCATAGGCCAGAGGAGGCGGAAGGAGAAAACGTAAAATGATAAACCAGTATAGAGTTTTCCAAATCAAAGAGGTACATCATCAGCATTGGGCAAAATCCTATGCACAGCAGGTAGAGGACGGCTTTTTGATTCATCATCAGAATTACCAGAGTGCATATAAAGGAAAGCCTGCCCCCAGCGATACGCCGATGACAGCCCGGAAGCGGCTGGAAGAAAAGCGGCCAAACACATTTATTGGTCGTTCCTTTGGTGTTGGCGATGTGATCGTATGGGATGAAGAAAAGGAACGTAAGTTTTTCTACGTCGATAAAGAGGAACTGGTAGAGTTCGGTGGCTTTATGGATGCTGATGCAGCCGGAAATACTGTTGTCTACATGGTTCCCAATTATCAGATTGATGGAAAGACTGGGACATGGCTTCCGTATGATAGCGAAGTTGTCGAGGGCGTTTGCTTTTTTATGATGCGTAATGAGCAGCGAAAAGATACTGTTTCACCAATCGTGGTAGACAGCAAAGGTGTATTTGTGACGGATGCACCGAACGGCTTTGAAAATGTTCGTGCGGTTCTTGCGGAATATGTTCATCGTGCTGAAAAAAAGCAGCAGGATATGACCGAACATGAGAAATGCTTGACAAATGGAACGTATGAACGTGCGCGGGAATCCGGCACAGAGCAGAATTACGACATGATAGATGGTTGCGTGAATAATGTGCCGAAAAAGCCACGGCGCATTGGTGGCAGATGGTCGGTGCTGGATCGGCTGCATATCAAGCAAGCAGAGCGGAAACAGAAAGAGCAGACTCAGCAGCAACAGCAGGAGCGAAGTCGTAGAAATTAAAAATCCGTTATGATGTAGAGTGGTGGTTCCCCTAAAAGGAACTGCCACTCTTTTTTATTGAAAGGTCTTGCTATTTGTAAAATGGTTGTACATAATAGAAAAAATAAGGAAATGGGGGAAACCAAGGTGCAGGGCTGCGAAGAAAAAGAAAAAGTTCTTCTGCTATGGGAACGGGCATTAACGCTGTTTTATGAGAACGATACAGAATTATTTGTTACGGGGGCGCAGGAACGAACGATTGCCGGCAAAATCGCAATGCACATGGATAAAATCTATCGAGAAATCTTCCCGATGCCAGAATTGGTGATTGATATTGAATATAATCGCATGGACACTGGCATAAAACCTAAATATCCGGGAAGTGAAGATAAAAAGAAAAGATGGACGGCACCAGATATTGTTTTACATAAAAGAAGAAGTATCAACTATAACATTTTTTGCTGTGAGATGAAGAAAGCATCTAAACCGGGACAGGGCGATGCGCGCAAAGTAAAAAGACTTGTACGCCATATAAACTACCATTTTGGGATTGACCTGTATAAAATAAATAGAACCGAGGCAAGGTTTACACTGTATTATCTGAGAACTGGCTACAAGCAATGCCAAAAAGAAGAATACTTTTTCAACCGTAAAACCAATCAAATTGAGCCATTGAAAGTATAGAAACAAAAGAGAGCAGGTACAAGACTTCATGGAAGAAAGGTCTTGTACCTGCTTTTCCGTTTGTATCAAATAGATTGTTCGTAGCTGCGCTTTGGCTGGGTACGGCTGTGCTGCTGCGTGTGTTCCGTTTCAAGAATCATATCAACATTCCTGCAAGCGGTTTGCAGTTCGTGGTAGTAATCTTTGAAATAGATGTAGCTTTCGTATTGTGCGGTTCGAGCAGAAAGCAACTTTTCCTTTTCTGCTCGTAAATTTTTCATTGTGGGAATTGTGCCATTCGTGGAATTGCGTTTCAAGAATTGAACGGCTTCTTCGTATCTGGCAATTTCATCCTGATGTGCAGAACGGTACATCTTCTTGTTGCCCGCCTGCAAAAATTCTTTGTATGTAGCCTTTGTGGAAAGATACTGCCCCAGATAGTGAATCTTCTCATTCAGCAGCTTTAAGTCGGCATCGGTAGATTTGGCGGTGTTGCGGGCATCTGACATTTTGGCAGATAATTCATCGCGCGCTTTTTTCAAATCATCGTAGCTGTCGTAGCCGTGCTGCTGTACATAGACGATGGTATTTGCCATCTGCTGCAAATTGGAAATTTTGACTTTCTGAGCATAGGCGCGACTTTGCTGGGCTTTTACGCAGTCCTGCAAATTCACTACCAGACGAAGATTGGACTTGATATAGAGAACGGCAATGGGGTCAGCAACACTCCATTGCTGTTTTTCTTTTGCAGCGGTGATCGCGTTACTTTCAAAAAGCGTCAGAAGATGTTCACGGTCAAAACTGGTTCCCAGCGTTCTGGCAGAGATGTGTTTTTCTCTGTCCGGGAGAAGGTAACTAAATCGACCACGGTGGTCTTTTACCAAAATGTTGGATTCGGTTTGGAGCAGGCGGCAGAATTCTTCAAAAGATTTTGCTTTCTTCGCCGCAGCAGTAATGGCATCGCGCAGTTTATCTTTCTCCGTTTGAAATTTGGTTTTCATGGGAGTGAAACCCTCTGCAATAAGCTCAGCGTTCAACTTGTCCAGATTGATCTGCCCGCGCTGTTTAGCATAATACTCCTGCTGCGTAATTTTGTTGACAGACGGGGAAAGCAAATCGACCTGATGCAGCCCTTCGCGCTGGCAAATATCCATCAAAGATTTTTGCAGGTGCTTCAAATAGTCTTTGGTAAGGTGGTGCTTGTATCCAGCCTTGCAGTCGATTGGCCGTTCGGTGTAGGTCTGAGGCTCTATATCGGATTTGCGCAGGCTGTTGATTATGATGTGGGTATGGATGTTGCCTGTTCCATTATTGCCATCTGTATGGGTGCAGACCAAAGCCTGATGCCCTGGAAAATTAGCTTTTGCGTATTCCAGCCCGATGGCCTGTGCACGTTCTCCTGTTAAATCGTGGTCGGCGTTATCTCTGGGGTCATGGCTGATAATGTAGTGGTGGCTTTTGATTTCATCGTAAGTGTTGTTCTTATGGTACTGCTGGTTTAACAGTTCACATTCAAGGTCGAAGGTTTCGGGATTGCAGTTCAAACCGTCAAGATAAAATTCTTCCCGAAGCAGCATATTCCCGCTTTCATCCAGAACGGGAACCAGATGAAACTCATCATGCTGGTATTTCAGATAGTCGATGGCACTCCCATAATTGGCATTTTTACTTGCGATGTGTTTTAGAATTGCCACGATACACCCCTCCAAGCTGAACGATTTCATGCCGTAGTTCACGGATTTCCGCAATGCACTTTTTCAGTTCTTCCAACATTCCGCGTGATGCCAGACCGCCGCCGTGGAAATAGCGGGCAATCTGGTTGAGATTGTTCCCGATGCCGGCGGCCTGCACCGTCAAATTCTGAATCTCTCCCAGATCGGCAACGATGTTGTAGTTGACAGTCACTTTTTCAGATAGAGCCTGCTTGCGCACAAAAGTGGAGATGGGATAACCAGCATCTTTTGCATATCCGGCCACCAGTTCATATTCAATGCTGCTGAAACGAACCATTACATTGCTTGTGCGTCTGATGCTTTCTGCCTTTTTTGGTCGTGCCATAGTGTGATCCTCCTGCGCTTTTATAGTTGCAAAGCAACTCCCGATAAGCCGTAGGCGTTCGGCTGCGAACACATTCATGTGGAGCCAGATAGCCAAAATCTGAGATTTTGTGCGTACCGTGGGAATGGGGAACGGAATCCCCATCAAGATTGCCGGGAACGAAAAATCACGAAAGTGAGTTTTGAGTTACTATAGGCGAATCTTGCTCTAAGACAGAAAAAAACCTGTCTTTTACCGTATGCCGCAGACCTATCAAAAGAAGTCCTTCTATAAATAGGAATCCGCAGCCCCGATTTGGAATACACTTTTTAGATTTTTTTGAAATTTTTTCAAAAATTGTATTCCAAAATGCCCGTCTGGATTCCTATTAGTAAAGGGGGATTGATTCCATGAAGCAGAAAGAGCGATTTGACGAAAAGCCTAAACAGGAGCATACGGAGCCTGTGCATCACAGAAAAGCCATCATCAGGGGCATCACGGTATATGAATCGTTCCGGCCGGAGGGCAGCGAACTGTGGGATTGCCTGTTACAGAGTATGGGAAAGCACTGAAAAAAGAAATTTTGAAAAAATGTGCGCAGCAGCTTGATTTTTGTGTAGCAGCTTGGTAGAATACAGACGGGTTAAGTAAATAAGTGCAATCACAAGCCATTAACTTTCTGGATTTTACCATGCAAATTGCGTGGAGACAGGAGGTTTAATGGCTTTGTTTTTTTATAAGGAAAAGAATAAAGACATACGGGCAGCGGCCTATCTGAGATTGTCCATTGAGGATGGCGACAAGGCCGAGAGCAACAGCATCGGTAACCAGAGAGAACTGATTCGGGATTTTGCTGCAGAACGGCCAGGACTGCATTTGGTCGAGGAGTACGCTGATGATGGCTACACTGGAACTAACTTTGAACGTCCGGGCTTCAAGCGGATGATGGAGGATATTAAATCCGGCAAAATCAACTGCATCATCGTCAAGGACTTATCCCGACTTGGTCGTAATTACATTGAGATGGGAAAGTATCTGGAACAGATTTTTCCCATGATGGGGATTCGCTTCATCGCCATCAACGACAACTATGACAATGCGAACACTGAGAGCAGCGATTCGGACAGCATTGTAGTTCCGTTCAAGAATCTGTTGAACGATTCCTACTGCCGGGATATTTCCATCAAGGTGCGCAGCCAGCTGGACATGAAACGGCGCAAGGGTGAGTTCATCGGTGGCTACGCAATCTATGGTTACTGCAAAGACAAACGGAACAAAAACCGTCTGGTGGTAGACGAGTATGCAGCAGATATTGTCCGCTCTATCTACCGCAGAAAAATGGAAGGCATGAGCGCACAGGTGATTGCCGAACAGCTGAACAGTGAGAATGTGCTAGCCCCCAGCGAGTACAAACGGCTGTGCGGTTTGAATTACCATAGTGGGTTCAAAGCTGGCACTCATGCAAAGTGGCAGGCAATTCAGGTGCTTCGGATTCTGAAAAATGAAGTTTACACCGGGACGATGGTGCAGGGCAGGCGGCAGAAAATCAATTACAAAATCAAAAAAATTCGGGATGTGGAAGAATCCGGCTGGATCAGAGTTCCCAATATGCACGAAGCAATCATTCCGCAAAAGCTGTTCGATACCGTGCAGGAAGTCTTGAAACTGGACACTTGTGCATCGAAAGGACAGCAGACCGTAAATCTGTTTTCGGGCATCGTTCGCTGCGGTAGCTGTGGACAGAACATGGTGCGGCGTACCGTATCAAAAAACGGAAAGAAATATATTTATCTGCACTGCGTCACAAACCACAATGGTTTAGGCTGTTCCTCACATCTTATCAGCGAAAGTAAGCTGGCCGAAGTGGTGCTGGCCGCATTACAGGGGAAAGTCCAGCAGATCAGTGGACTGGAACATCGGCTCGATGAAATTAATGAGATTCCGAAGAATGAGCGCAGACTGAAATCTGTGGAAGAACATCTGAAAATGCTGGAGCAGGAAGAACAGAAATACCAGACCTTGCGCCGCCAGCTCTATGAAGATATGAGCAGCGGTATTGTCAGCAAGGAAGAGTATAAGGAATTCAGCCATTCCTTTAATGAAAAGGTTGAAACCATCCGCAAGGCCAAAGCAGAAATGAACCGTCAGAGAAATTGCCTGAACAATCTGGATGTGGAACATCTGCCATGGATCGAAGATTTCAAGTCCTACCAAAACCTGACAAGTCTGAACCGCCGCGTTCTGGTGGAACTGGTAGAGAGCATCACGGTCTATGACAAAGAACACATTCATATCCAATACCGCTTCGATCAGGAAATTCGCAATGTGCTGGAATATTGCAGTAGTGTTCCAGCGGCAGAAACGGAGGAAAGTGCAGTATGAAATGTGTAAGCTATACCCGGACACTTCCTTGGAAGAACCATCAAAGTGAACTGACGATTGCCGAGCAGAATCAGTGCATTGCGGCATATCTGGCGGAACATAAAGAACTGGATTTGCAGAAAAAGTATTCTGACCGCAAGAACGATGAAAAGGCGCACATCGCGTTCGACCAAATGACCAATGATGGCGTAGAGCGAAAATTTGATTGCATTATTGTGGCATCCATGTATTACTGTGGGCCGGATTTCCCGGCGGTACGGCAGGCAATCAAGGAAACGCTCTATGCAACTGGCATCGACCTGATTGTGCTGGAGGAGGGCTTGGACACCAGAACAGCCAGCCGAAAAGAAGTTGAGGACTATTTTGAAGCAAAACGCTGTGAGATGCACGCGGAAATCATGTTTGCATGGAGAAAGAAACAAGGTGCAGGATTCCGGCTGACAAACTCTGTTCCGTTTGGCTATATCCGTAGGAATGGCGAAAGTAACATGATAAAGGATAAAGAAGTTGCTCTTTATTTGAGCGAGGCTTTTTTCAGATATGCGTCTGGCCAGAAAATGCGTGATATTGCAAAGTGGTTAAATGAGCAGGGCGTGGAACCCCCCATGAAGCACAAAAAGAGAATTTTGGGAAAGCCTTATGATGAGGAACCAGACCAGTGGACAACGGATATGCTGCGGTGTTTATTCCGAAACCCGACTTATACGGGTGCGGCGGCAAATGGAAGCCGCCAGATCATTGCAGAAAACTGCCACGAACCATACATAACCAAAGAGCAGTTCTATGCGTTTCCATGCAATATGCGCGACGGAGAAAACAAAATTCCGATTCGGAAAAGCTACAAAAAGCCGAATCCGCTGGCAAAGCACATTGTCTGTACCTGTGGACGCGCACTTTGCTGGCACAAGGATAAGAAAACAGGGAAGGAATTTTTCTATTGCCGTTACTGCCGCGCACACAAGGAAAACGGAAAGAATCTGAAAATTCCGGCAGCTACTATTTATAAAAATGTGATGGATGCTCTGGAAGTGGAACATCTGGAAGAAGAAAAGCTGACTGCAGCGATTCAGCAGGGAGCGGGTCGGAAAGCAATCGAGGTAGTCCGAGCCGAAAAGTCGGTGCAGATGAAGTCTGTTCTGGCTGAACTGAATATGGAACAGTTTCGCCGTGTACCGCTGTATGAAAGCTACATGGCCGATGAAATCACCGAAGAACAGTATCATGCGGAACTGATGGACTATGAAGAAGCACATCGGAAACTAAATGAACAGCTTACAGCAATTATGGAAGATACGCTGGTATGGGAACGGGCGTTGA
>OGPB01001417.1_pt1 | contig 13851 bp, 10 predicted proteins | sample 1552821 | NCBI WGS metagenome assembly OGPB01 (sample SAMEA2580192, study PRJEB22360) | human gut metagenome | biome: human gut; feature: human-associated habitat; material: faeces | place: Denmark | collected 2008/2010 | reverse complement strand
TAGATATTTTGATTATTATTACAAAGAGATAAGGAAATAAAATGAATGAAGTTCATTTTCTAAAGATATTTCCGATGACCAGCCAACAATTAAATGGCTAGGCAATACCACATTTTTTATAGGAGATTAACATATGAATTTTGCTCATTTACATGTGCATACAGAGTTTAGTTTGTTAGACGGCTCGAGTAAAATTAAAGAAATTACGGCAAGGGCAAAGGAACTTGGAATGAATAGCCTTGCGATTACTGACCATGGTGTTATGTATGGGGCGATAGACTTTTATCGGGCTGCAAATGCCAATGGAATTAAGCCGATTATCGGATGTGAGGTTTATGTTGCACCGGGTTCAAGATTTACTAAAGAAGCAGGGGAGAGCGAAGACCGTTACTATCATTTGGTTTTGCTTGCCGAAAATAATAAAGGATATAGCAATTTGTCAAAAATCGTATCAAAAGGATTTGTTGACGGATTTTATTATAAACCACGAGTAGATTACGAGGTGTTACAGGAATTTCACGAAGGTATAATATGCCTAAGTGCATGTCTTGCAGGTGAGGTGCAGAGATATCTGGCAAGAGGAATGTACGAAGAAGGAAAAAAAGCAGCGCTTAAATATCAGGATATTTTTGGAAAAGGCAATTATTTTCTTGAAATGCAGGACCATGGAATTCCTGAACAGCGTATGGTTAATCAGCAGCTTATGCGTATGAGTCAGGAGACAGGTATTGAGTTAGTGTGCACAAATGACGTGCATTATACTTATGATACCGATGTAGAAGCGCATGATATTTTGTTGTGTATTCAGACAGGGAAAAAACAGTCAGATGAAAACCGTATGAGATACGAAGGGGGACAATACTATTTAAAAAGTCCTGAAGAGATGGCTGAGTTATTTAAATTTGCGCCTGAAGCATTAGAAAATACGCAGAAGATTGCAGACAGATGTAATGTTACATTTGAATTTGGTGTTACAAAACTTCCTAATTATGAAGTGCCTGAAGGTTACACTCCGGCAACATATTTGAGAGAATTGTGCAATAATGGATTGCAGAAGAGATATGTCGATACAAAGCTTGATTATGATTGCCCGATGTCTTTAGGACAATTGAAAGAACGCTTAGATTACGAACTTAGCACAATTGAGACCATGGGATACGTGGAATACTTCCTTATCGTATGGGATTTTATAAATTATGCAAAGACAAATGGAATTGCAGTAGGTCCGGGACGAGGTTCGGCAGCAGGAAGTATAGTTTCGTATTGCCTTGAAATTACGGATATTGACCCTATTAGATATAACTTACTTTTTGAAAGATTTTTAAATCCTGAGCGTGTGTCCATGCCCGATATTGATATTGATTTTTGTATCGAAAGAAGGCAGGAAGTTATTGATTATGTAGGAAGAAAATATGGCAAAGACCATGTCGCTCAGATTGTTACATTTGGAACTTTAAAAGCCAGAGGTGTGCTTAGGGATGTAGGTAGGGTACTTGATATGCCATATGCACAGGTGGATGCAATTGCAAAGACAATTCCTAAGGAATTGAACATTACTCTTGATGGAGCTTTAAAACAAAATAGAGAATTAAAAACATTATACGATTCAGATCCAGAGGTAAAATACCTTATTGATATGTCAAGAAGGCTTGAAGGACTTCCACGACACGCATCAATGCATGCGGCAGGTGTAGTAATTTGTGCAAAACCTGTTGAAGAGTATGTTCCGCTTTCAAGAGCAAGTGACGGTTCAATTACAACCCAGTATATAATGACAACATTAGAAGAATTGGGACTTTTAAAAATGGACTTCCTGGGACTTCGTACTCTGACTGTGATCCAGAATGCAGTAAAGCTGATCCAGAAGGATGCAGGAGTGACTCTGGATATGCAGAAGATTAATTATGATGATAAAAAGGTTTTGAATTCCCTCGGCACCGGTCGTTCTGATGGTGTATTTCAGCTTGAAAGTGCGGGAATGAAAAATTTCATGAAGGAACTGAAGCCTCAGAGTCTGGAAGATGTGATCGCAGGAATTTCTCTTTACCGCCCGGGCCCCATGGATTTTATCCCTCAGTATATCCGGGGCAAAAACCGTCCGGATACCATCCGTTACGACTGCCCTCAGCTGGAGCCAATCCTGAAGCCTACTTATGGGTGTATTGTCTATCAGGAACAGGTTATGCAGATCGTTCGTAACCTGGCAGGTTATACTCTGGGCCGAAGCGACCTGGTGCGCCGTGCAATGTCCAAAAAGAAGGCCTCTGTCATGGAAAAGGAGCGCCAGAACTTTGTTTACGGAAATGAAGCAGAGGGAGTTCCAGGCTGTATTGCAAATGGAATTGATGAGGCAACGGCAAATAAAATCTATGATGAAATGATTGATTTCGCCAAATATGCTTTTAATAAGTCCCATGCAGCAGCCTATGCAGTTGTTTCCTATCAGACTGCATATCTGAAATATTACTATCCTGTGGAATTTATGGCCGCATTAATGACATCGGTTATTGATTTTCCCAATAAGGTTGCAGAATATATTCTGGTCTGCAGACAGATGGGGATTAAGATCCTGCCGCCGGATGTGAATTGTGGAATGTATGGATTCTCTGTAGATAACGGTGCGATCCGATATGGTCTGTCCGCTATAAAGAGTGTGGGACGTCCGGTTATTGAAAGCCTGGTAAGAGAGAGGGAAGAGAACGGACAATATCGTTCCCTGAAGGATTTTATGGAACGAAACTCTCCGCAGATGAATAAGCGAGCAGTAGAAAACTTTATCAAAGCAGGTGCACTGGATTGCCTGGATGGTAACCGCCGCCAGAAAATGCTGGTTTATCAGAAGATTTCAGACAGTATCAGTCAGGATAAGAAGAATTCACTGGCAGGCCAGATGAGCCTTTTTGATCTGGTAAGCGAGGAGGACAAAAAAGAATTTGAAATCCGTATGCCCGATGTGGAGGAATTCGGAAAAGAGGAACTTCTGGGATATGAGAAGGAAGTTCTGGGAATCTACCTCAGTGGTCATCCTCTGGAAAATTACCGGGGAATGATGGAGAAAACCATTTCTGCGAAAACCTCTGATTTTCAGCAGGATGAAGAAACAAATCTTCCGAAAGTCATGGATGGTCAGAAAGTAATTATCGGTGGAATGATTACGGATAAAACCATCAAATATACAAAGAATAATAAGGTTATGGCATTCCTCACAGTGGAGGATCTGGTAGGAACAGTGGAGGTAGTTGTGTTCCCCAGAGATTATGAGAAAAGTCAGCAGTTCCTGAATGAAGAAGGCAGAGTATTTATTCAGGGCAGAGTATCTGCAGAGGACGATCGCGCCAGTAAACTGATCCTTGAAAAAATCCGTCCCTTTGACAATATGCCAAGGGAAATCTGGATACAGTTTGACAATAAAGAAAGCTACACACAGCAATCTCAGGAATTGCTTGCAGACCTCAGACGTTCACCGGGTGACAGTGCTGTTGTGATCTACCTGAAAGACGTAAAGGCCATAAAGAAGCTTCCGGTTGGATATCATGCACAAATTCAGGACTCATGGCTGAACTATATGTACGAAAAATATGGTAAAACCAATGTTAAAGTTGTAGAAAGAGGATTGAAAAACTTATAGAAATGCGCTAAACTATACCCGAATATGTGTATAGTAAAAATGAGATAGATTCAGAAGATGGAGGAAGAAAAGATGGCAGAAAACAAGATAAAAACCATTGGTGTCCTTACCAGCGGTGGTGACGCACCTGGAATGAATGCTGCAATTCGTGCAGTTGTCAGAAGAGGTTTAAGCAATGGATTAAATGTAAAAGGTATTCTGAAAGGATACAATGGTCTGTTAAACGAAGAGATTATTGACATGAGCGCAAAAGATGTATCTGATACAATCGAACGTGGAGGTACAATCCTTTATACAGCACGTTGTGCAGAATTCCGTACAGAAGAAGGCCAGAAACGTGGAGCAGAGATCTGCAGAAAACATGGAATTGACGGACTTGTTGTCATCGGTGGTGACGGATCCTTCGCAGGTGCTCAGAAGCTTGCGAATCTCGGAATCAATACAATCGGTCTTCCCGGAACAATCGACCTTGACATTGCATGTACAGAATATACCATCGGATTTGATACAGCTGTAAACACAGCAATGGAAGCAATTGATAAAGTACGTGATACTTCCACTTCTCATGAGAGATGCAGTATCATCGAGGTTATGGGACGTGGTGCAGGATATATTGCTCTGTGGTGCGGTATTGCCAACGGTGCTGAGGACGTTCTGGTTCCTGAAAAATATGACTATGATGAGCAGAAGCTGATCAATAACATTATCGAGAGTCGTAAGAAAGGCAAAAAGCATCACATCATCATCAATGCAGAAGGTATCGGTCATTCTGAAGCAATGGCAAAACGTATCGAAGCTGCCACAGGTATCGAAACACGTGCTACAATCCTTGGACACATGCAGCGTGGTGGAAGCCCGACATGTAAAGACCGTGTATATGCATCTATGATGGGTGCTCTGGCTGTAGACCTTCTTATTGCAGGCAAGACATGCCGCGTTGTCGGATATCGTCACGGTGAATTCGTAGACTTCGATATCAATGAAGCACTTGCTATGCAGAAGGGTATCTCTGACTATCAGTGGGAAGTATGCCAGTCACTTTCTCATAACTATGATAAAAACAACAAATAACAAATGAATAAAAAGATGCAGTTATATAACAGACTGCATAAATTAAATACTGCTCAGATAATTACCCTCGGTTTTGCGGGAGTGATTATCTTAGGGGGATTACTTCTGTGGCTGCCGTTTTGTACGGCACCCGGATACCACACATCTTTTACAGATGCCATGTTTACCGCAACCACAAGTATATGTGTAACAGGGCTTGTGACAGTTGTTACGGCAACTCACTGGACTCTGGCAGGCAAGATTATTATTCTTGTCCTGATCCAGATCGGAGGTGTGGGACTGATTTCCCTGGGCAGTATTATTTTTATAAGTCTGAGAAAGAAAATATCGCTGAGGAACCGGCGTGTTATCCAGGAGTCCTATAATATGGACAGAATGGGTGGGATGGTCAGGCTGGTGAAGAAAGTTCTGATCTGTGTGTTTGGAGCAGAAGGAATCGGTGCAGTGTGTTATGCAGTTCGATTTATTCCGCAGTTCGGTCTGGCAAAAGGTCTGGGATACTCTGTTTTTACGGCAGTATCTGCATTCTGTAATGCTGGTATTGATCTGCTGGGAGAGGACAGCCTGGCTCAGTATGTTGCTGATCCGATCGTAAACTTTACAAGTGTAGGACTGATCATTATGTCAGGACTTGGATTTGTGGTCTGGTGGGATATCTGGGATAAGATCAAACGAGTCATCAGAGGGAAACTTCCTGTGGGACGTATATTTAAAAATCTCCGTCTTCACAGTAAGATCGTGTTGATGATGACGCTGATACTTGTTGTGGGCGGTACAGTACTGATCTTTCTGTTTGATCATGGAAATCCGGAAAGTATTGGGACATATTCGCCGGGAACGAAGTGGATGGCATCTTTGTTCCAGTCAGTTACCACAAGAACAGCTGGATTTTTCACTGTAAGCCAGGAGAGATTTTCCAATGCAACTTATATGCTGTGCCTGGTATTGATGTTGATCGGCGGTTCCCCTATGGGAACAGCAGGTGGAATTAAGACAACAACAGTTGCGGTCCTTCTGCTGAGTCTGAAATCCAATCTTCAGGGAAAACGGGATGTGGAAGTACACCACAGGAGAATCAGAGACAGCTATATACGTTCTGCAATCGTAGTGACAGGTATGGTACTTACAGTACTTATTCTCATGAGTATGCTGTTGTGTGCAGCCATGCCGGAAGCACCTATAGAAGATGTTGTTTATGAAATTACATCTGCGGTTGCAACGGTAGGACTTAGCAGAGGGCTGACACCCTGCCTGAATACAGCAGGCAAATGGATCGTGATCCTGACTATGTATCTGGGAAGAATCGGTCCGCTGACTCTGGGAACTGCAGTGACTGTACGTGTACAGAAAATGCCGGCAGATTCACATCTGGCAGAAGAAGATATTATGATTGGATAGTAACGGTTCGGCAGTCAGGCGGATATTCGCAGAGGATAACGAATACATGTTCAGAAAGAGAAATGAGGAAGAAAATGAAGAACAAATCTTATGCAGTGATCGGTCTTGGGCAGTTCGGGATGACGGTAGCCCTTACTCTGGCAGAGGCGAACTGCGATGTACTTGCCATTGACGATAAAGATGATAATGTGCAGGATATCGCAGAGAAAGTTTCCTATGCTGTCAAGGCAGATGTGCGTGATCCGGGAATTCTGGAATCGCTTGGAGTTCAGAACGTAGATGTTGCGGTCATCGCAGTAGCCGAGAATATGGAGGCCAGTATTACAGCAACGATGCAGGTGAAAGAACTTGGAGTTCCTTTTGTCATGGCGAAGGCAATGAATTCTCTTCATGGCAGGATACTGGAGAAAATAGGGGCAGATAAGGTGATTTATCCTGAACATTCCATGGGTATCAGAGTTGCAAGAAATCTTCTCTCCAGTGGATTTGTCGATATGTTTGAGCTTTCTTCTGATTTCAGTATGGCAGAATTTAAGATCCCGCGGGAATGGATAGGAAAAACACTTCGGGAGCTGAAGGTCAGGGAAAAGTATAACATCAATCTGATCGGTCTGAAGCATGGCGATAAGATGAATATGAATGTGGCGCCGGATGAAGTGTTTCCGGCAGACTGCACAGTTGTTGCAGCAGGAGCAAACAGTGACCTGAATAAGGTTTCGGAAAATTGAGGATAAGATATGATCACCAGTGTAAATAACGGACAGGTAAAAAATATCATACAGCTGAACCAGAAAACAAAAGCCCGCAGAGAACAAGGGCTTTTTGTTGCAGAAGGAAGAAAAATGTTCGGCGAAGCACCTAGGGATTGGATTTCGAAGGTGTATGTATCAGAAGCTCTCAGCGGTGATGCAGAACTGATGGCTCAGGTGGAGAAACTTCCATATGAAATAGTAACAGATTCTGTTTTTCGACAGATGAGCGATACGCAGACGCCGCAGGGAATTATGACAGTGCTTAAGAAACCTTCCTATATAATGGAAGATATTCTCGGCGGGGAAAATCCGCTGGTTATGATTCTGGAAGATCTGCAGGATCCGGGAAATGCGGGAACTATTCTCCGTACAGGAGAGGGTGCCGGAGTAAGCGGAGTTCTTCTGACAAAGACCTGCGTGGATATCACAAACCCGAAGGTTATACGATCAACCATGGGTTCTGTCTACAGAATGCCTTTCCTATATGTGGAAAGTGTGGTATCATTAGCACAGGAACTGAAAGACAGAAATATCCGCACATTTGCGGCGCATCTGCATGGTAAGAACTCTTATGATCAGGAATCCTACACAGGAGGAACTGCTTTCCTGATCGGCAATGAGGGAAAAGGACTGACAGATGAAGCGGCAGACAGTGCTGATTGTCTGATACGGATTCCTATGTGTGGAAAAGTAGAATCTCTGAATGCTGCCATGGCATCCGGAATTCTCATGTATGAAGCTGCTCGTCAGAGACGATAGCAGACGAAAGGAGGAGTTTCATGCAGCCTTTGATCTGGCTTGGGATTCTTGCGTTATTGCTTGTTGTAGAGGCAATTACGGCAGGACTGACCACCATCTGGTTTGCCGGCGGCGCACTGGTCGCTGCTATTGCATGTTATGCAGGAGCGAACCTCACTGTACAGATATTGCTGTTTCTGTGTGTTTCATTGGTACTTCTCATCTTTACCAGACCACTGGCAATGAAGTACTTCAACAAAGAAACCATACAGACCAATGCAAACAGTCTGATTGGAAAGAAAGCAGTTGTGATTCAGGAGATTGACAATCTGGCGCAGACAGGCCAGGTTCGTATCAATGACATTGAATGGACTGCACGTTCTGCTGATGACGAAAAAATCGGCGAAGGCACCGTTGTAACGATCGAAGAGATCCGAGGTGTGAAACTTATCGTAAAACAGAATAAGGAGGATTAGTTATGGGCGTGGTTTTTCTGATAGTTATTATCGTTATTGCGGTATGGGTCCTTGCATCCTGCGTCCGCATTGTACCACAGGCATATGCAGTAATCCTGGAACGTCTGGGAGCTTATCAGGCAACCTGGAGTACAGGAATTCACTTCAAGGTTCCGTTTATTGAACGAGTAGCCAGAAAGGTAAATCTGAAGGAACAGGTAGTGGATTTTCCACCGCAGCCGGTTATCACAAAGGATAACGTAACCATGCAGATTGATACTGTCGTATTCTTTCAGATCACAGATCCGAAGCTTTATACTTACGGTGTGGAGAATCCGATCATGGCAATCGAGAATCTGTCCGCAACAACCTTAAGAAATATTATCGGTGACATGGAACTGGATGAGACACTTACATCACGTGAGACGATCAATACCAAGATGAGAGCTTCTCTTGATGAAGCTACTGATCCATGGGGAATCAAGGTCAATCGTGTGGAACTGAAGAACATTATTCCTCCGGCAGCTATCCAGGATGCAATGGAGAAACAGATGAAAGCTGAGCGTGAACGTCGTGAAGCAATCCTGATCGCAGAAGGTCAGAAGAAATCTACGATCCTTGTTGCAGAAGGTAAGAAGCAATCCGCAATTCTGGATGCAGAAGCTGAGAAACAGGCAGCAATCCTCCGCGCAGAGGCTCAGAAAGAGCGTATGATCAAGGAGGCAGAAGGACAGGCTGAGGCAGTTCTGAAAGTTCAGAATGCCAATGCAGAGGGTATCCGCATGATCAGAGAGGCAGGAGCAGATGAGGCAGTTCTGACACTGAAGAGTCTGGAAGCATTTGCCAGGGCAGCAGACGGTAAGGCAACCAAGATCATTATTCCGTCGGATATTCAGGGAATCGCAGGTCTGGCAAGTTCGCTGAAAGAGATCGTCACTGATCCGAAAGCGGAGACAGACAAATAACAAAAGAGAATAAATGACATCGGGGAGAGAATTATTATGAACTTAAAAGGAAGAAACTTTCTGACACTGAAAGACTTTACACCGGAGGAGATCACATATCTTATTGATTTATCCGCAGAACTTAAAGCAAAGAAGAAAGCCGGCGAGCTTCACGAATATTACAGAGGCAAAAATATTGCACTTATTTTTGAAAAAACAAGTACAAGAACCCGCTGCTCTTTTGAGGTAGCTGCCCATGATCTTGGAATGGGAAGCACATACCTGGATCCGACAGGTTCTCAGATCGGTAAGAAAGAAAGCATTGCAGATACAGCAAGAGTTCTGGGAAGAATGTACGATGGTATCGAATATCGTGGATTTGGTCAGGAAGTCGTAGAAGAGCTTGCAAAACATGCAGGTGTTCCGGTATGGAATGGCCTTACGAACGAATATCATCCGACACAGATGATCGCTGATATGCTGACAATCCGTGAGCATTTCGGAGATTTAAAAGGACGTAAGCTTGTATACATGGGTGATGCCCGTTACAATATGGGTAATTCCCTGATGATTGCCTGCACAAAACTTGGCATGCATTTCGTAGCCTGCACAACTAAGAAATATTTCCCGAATGCAGAGTTAGTTGCTCAGTGCGAGGAATATGCAAAAGCATCCGGCGGAAGCATCACTCTGACAGAGGATGTTCAGGAAGGAACAAAGGATGCAGACGTTATCTATACAGACGTATGGGTATCCATGGGTGAGCCGGATGAGGTATGGACAGAGAGAATCCATGATCTGACACCTTATAAAGTAACAAAGGACGTTATGAAGAACGCAGGAGAGAAAGCAATCTTCCTTCACTGTCTGCCTGCATTCCATGACCTTAAGACAAAGATCGGCAAGGAAATGGGTGAGAGATTCAATCTGACAGACATGGAAGTAACAGACGAAGTATTTGAATCTGAGCAGTCCAAAGTATTTGATGAGGCAGAGAACCGTATGCATACCATCAAAGCTGTTATGGTAGCAACATTAGGAGAGCCGGAGAACAAATAATGGCACATCTGTATAATGAAGAAACAATTTCACAGGCGATAAACACAAAATGGGCGGGCAAAACCGTCCATTTTGCAAAAGAAACAGATTCTACCAATTCATGGATCAAGCGTCTGGCAAAAGATGGTGCAGAGCATGGAACTCTGGCAGTTGCGGAATTTCAGTCTGCGGGAAGAGGGCGTTTTGACAGAAGATGGGAAGCGCCGGAGGGCAGCTCTATTATGATGACACTGCTCTTACGTCCGGAATTTTCACCGCAGTATGCGTCTATGCTGACACTGGTTATGGGAATGGCAGTGGCACAGGCAGCAGAGGAACTGGGGTTTAACGTAAGTATTAAATGGCCCAATGATATTGTGATCTCTAAGAAGAAAATCTGTGGTATCCTGACCGAGATGGGAACAAATGGTGTGAAGATCAATTATGTTCTCATCGGAGTAGGAATCAATGTAAACCTGAAAGAATTTCCGGAAGAGATGCAGGACAAAGCGACTTCACTGATTCTGGAGGGCGGTCATGAATATGACAGAAATCAGGTGATTGCACTGGTGATGAAATATTTCGAGATCAACTATGAGAAATTTATCCAGACCTGTGATTTTACTCATCTGCTGGATGATTACCACAGAATCCTTGCAAATCTGAACCAGCCGGTCAGAGTGATCGATGGTGACAGAAGTTTCGAAGGAATCTGCAGGGGGATTGATGAAAAAGGTGAACTGCTTGTGGAAAGGCAGAATAAAGAAGTTGTGAAAGTCAGCGCAGGAGAGGTTTCGGTGCGTGGGCTTTACAGCTATGTATAAAGATTCTGAATAATTTCGAAAGAGGGAAACAGTAATTTATGTATCAGGACAACATTACTCTCTGCGGCGCAAGCGCCTATGAGAAGAAATTTTATTTTAATCAGGATTTCAATGCACTTCCGGATCATGTGAAGAAAGAACTTCAGATCATGTGTGTTCTTTACACAGAGGATGTAGGAGGAATCCTGACTCTGGAATTTGACGAAAACGGCAGACTTCAGTTTAAAACAGAAGCTCTGGAAGCAGATGCCCGCTACGATGAGATCGGAAGCGGACTGAAGATCAAACAGCTTCAGCAGGACAAGAAAGAACTTCTGGAATCTCTGGAAATGTATTATAAAGTATTCTTTCTCGGAGACATCCCGGAAGAAGAATTGAAGAAAACATCGGGCAGTGAGGACTGAATCCATGCAGACAAGGAATGAGCCGGTACGGGCAAGAGAACCATTCATGGAGATGCAGTGGAAAATAGGAAACGTACAGATTGATAATCCGTTTGTTCTTGCACCAATGGCAGGTGTCACAGACCTGCCATTTCGAACGCTCTGTAAAGAGCAGGGGGCCGGACTGATCTGTATGGAAATGATCAGTGCAAAAGCGATTTCTTTTCACAATAAGAACACCATTGCCCTGATGGAGATTGATCCATGTGAACACCCGGTTTCCATGCAGCTTTTTGGCAGTGAACCGGATCTTATGGCAGAGGTTGCGAAATCCATTGAGGACAGAGATTTCGATATCCTGGACATCAATATGGGATGCCCTGTGCCGAAGGTTGTCAATAACGGTGAGGGATCTGCATTATTGAAGAACCCGAATCTGATTGAAGAGATCGTTCGAAAAGTATCATCTGCAATCAGTAAACCGTTGACTGTCAAGGTGCGAATCGGATTTGAGAATGAACCGGTAGATATTGTTGAAATCGCGAAACGTATTGAGGATGCGGGAGCAGCAGCACTTGCAGTGCATGGGCGCACCAGACAGCAGTACTATTCCGGCACTGCAGACTGGGATACGATCCGCAGGGTAAAAGAAGCGATTACCATTCCTGTAATTGGAAACGGAGATGTAGATTCTCCGCTGAAAGCAGAAGCACTGGTAAAACAGACCGGATGTGATGCTGTTATGGTGGGACGTGCAGTAAGGGGAAATCCCTGGTTGTTCCGCGAACTGAACCATTATTTCCGGACAGGAGAACTGTTGGAACGCCCGTCTGTAGAGGAAATACGTGAAATGATCCTGCGTCATGCCAGAAAACAGATTGAATTAAAAGGGGAATTCGTAGGAATCCGTGAGATGCGTAAACACGTTGCCTGGTATACTGCAGGCATGCGTCACAGCGCAGGGCTCAGAAGAGAGTCAAACACCATAGAAAGTTATGAAGCTCTGGAGGCGCTTTTATCAAGATTAGCATAAAAGTTAAAACCATGTGAAATGAGAAATATAAACAATAGCAAAGGCGCTCGGAATGCTTGACAATCCGGGTGCTTTTTTGTATAATACAGAAATTGTGAATATCCTAGAATAAGTCTGCCCTTTTTCAGGTATGATGTATCAGGAAGCACATAAATCCATGTAGTGATCCGGGGCGAAAAGAAACGCAGAAGACTATACCGGATGTTGAAAGGGAGTAAGGTTATTATGGAAGAAAAGAAAAACTTACTAACTTATGCAGGACTTAAAAAATTAGAAGAAGAGCTGCATGATTTAAAGGTAGTAAAGAGAAAAGAAGTAGCAGAGAAAATTAAGGAAGCCAGAGAACAGGGCGACTTATCTGAGAATGCGGAATACGATGCAGCGAAAGACGAACAGAGAGACATTGAAGCACGTATCGAAGAAATCGAGAAGATCTTAAAGAATGCTGAAGTTGTTGTAGAGGACGAAGTAGATCTGGACAAGATCAGCGTTGGATGTAAGGTTAAAGTACACGATTTTGAATTCGAAGAAGACATCGAGCTGAAGATCGTAGGTTCCACAGAGGCTAACAGCCTTGAAGGCAAAATCTCCAACGAATCTCCCGTAGGAAAAGCACTTATCGGTGCGCATACAGGTGATGTAGTAGAAGTAGAGATGCCGGCAGGAATCATGAAATACAAAGTTCTGGAGATCCAGAGAAACGTATAAGAGACAGATGACTGAGGTGCGCGTAGAGATTTATCATGCAAAGGCATAACGCGCACCTTTCTCTGACTATATAAGCAGATAATAAGAAGACAATAAGAAGTTTGTTATTTCTTATTTTTGTCTGTATATCTGATAAATTGATATTTGAAAATACAGGATTCTGTTGAATGGAATCTTCTGTTACATCTGATATCACATGGAAATGTAGAACAAATAATAATTATACAAGTATATAAGGAGGAACCAAGGTGGCACAGCAGAAGCAGGAACAGGATTTAAACCAGTTACTGAAGGTACGTCGCGATAAACTGGCAGATCTTCAGGCTAATGGAAAAGACCCATTTCAGATCACAAAGTTTAACCAGACTCATCACTCAATGGAAGTGAAGAGTCTTTATGAAGCACATGAGGCAGAACTTCTCAAAGATCGTGCAGAAGTAGATGTAACAGGTCTTGATGAAGAACAGGCAAAGGAAGCTGTTAAGAAAGATTACGAAGAGAGAAGAGAAATCATGGACGCAAGCCCGATCCACGTAGCGATCGCAGGCCGTATGATGTTCAAGAGAGTTATGGGTAAGGCTTCTTTCTGCAATATCCAGGATTTACAGGGAAATATTCAGGTATATGTAGCAAGAGATGCGATCGGAGCAGATTCTTATGCAGATTTTAAGAAATCCGATATCGGTGATATCTTCGGACTGGAAGGTTTTGCATTCAGAACAAGAACAGGTGAGATTTCTATCCATGCAGAAAGCATGACTCTTCTTTCCAAGAGCTTACAGATTCTTCCTGAGAAATTCCATGGACTGACAGATACAGATATGCGTTATCGTCAGAGATATGTAGACCTTATCATGAATCAGGACAGCAAGAACGTAT
>OGPB01001410.1_pt1 | contig 13891 bp, 10 predicted proteins | sample 1552821 | NCBI WGS metagenome assembly OGPB01 (sample SAMEA2580192, study PRJEB22360) | human gut metagenome | biome: human gut; feature: human-associated habitat; material: faeces | place: Denmark | collected 2008/2010 | reverse complement strand
GCGGCTGATGGCTCCGTTGCGCATCAGGACGGACAGCGCCGCTCCCACCTGCATGGCATTCCGGCACTTGAGGCGTTCCGCCATTTCCTCCAGAGTCCAGGACACCTCGTGAGACTCCGCGCTGCAATGCTTCCGCAGCAACTCATACAGCTCCACAATAAGAGGCACGCCGGGATTGACTCCCTCAATGAAAAACTCCTGCGTCCTCAAGTCCGCATGGTTGAATAAAAGCTCACAATAAGCGTCCCGGCCGTCGCGTCCGGCCCGCCCGGCTTCCTGGTAAAAGGCTTCCACACTGCCGGGAATCTCAAAATGGGCCACAAACCTGACATCCGCACGGTCAATCCCCATGCCGAAGGCATTCGTGGCAATGACGATGTCCGCCTGACGGTTCATAAAGGCATTCTGCGCCTCCTCCCGCTGGGCGTCCGTCATGCCGGCATGGTAGGCTGTAACGCTCAGGCCCAGATCGGAAAGCGCCTCATACACCTGTTCCACCTTCTTGCGGGTGGAACAGTAAATGATACCCGTTTTGTTGCGTTTTACAAGATCGTACAGTCTCTTGTACTTCTCCTTGTGCGTATCACAGGCGGTAATCCGGAAATGCAGGTTCTCCCGGGCAAAACCGCGCACGATGGTCACAGGGTCTTCCAGATGCAGATGCTCCAGAATATCGTCCCGCACGCGGGGCGTAGCCGTGGCGGTCAGGGCCGCGACCTGCGGCCGCCCCATGGCTTCAATCGCGCGGCCAAGTTTCAAATAATCCGGACGGAAATCGTGCCCCCACTGGCTCAGGCAATGGGCCTCGTCCACGGCCACCATGTTCACGTCCACCTCCGCCAGGGCCCGCATGAATCCCTCATGGCCGAAACGTTCCGGAGCCACATACACCAGCTTGTAGCTTCCTTCCTTCATGCCGGACAGGCGTTCCTTCTGTTCCGGGAAACTCAGGGAGCTGTTGATCATGGTCGCGGGAATGCCTTTGGCCACAAGGGCATCCACCTGGTCCTTCATCAGGGCAATCAGCGGGCTGACCACCAGGCATACGCCCTCCCGGCACAGGGCGGGAAGCTGGTAGCACAGGGACTTGCCGCCCCCGGTAGGCATCACCACCAGAACGTTGCGCCCCTCCATGATGGCAGCCACCACACGGTCCTGCCCCTCCCTCAGCCCGGAAAACCCGAAGTGTTCCTTCAATGCCTCCATGGGAGATCTGATCAGCTTGAACCCACTCATCTTCACACACAGTGTGCCACAGGACACGCCATCGCGCAACGCCTTTCCCCATGAGCAGAAGGGAATGCCAGCCGGCCGGCATGGGAAAATTCCGTCCCTGGGGAAAAAGAAAATGCCGATTATTTTATCAAATTACATCACAAACATCTTGACTTTCCCGGAGAAAAATCTATATTTCTCTCACCGCTTATGCGGTAACGACGCAAGTCAAAGCGCCCGTAGCTCAATTGGATAGAGCGTCTGACTACGGATCAGAAGGTTTGGGGTTCGAATCCCTACGGGCGTGCCACTTGCATCACATCCGGTAAAACATCATTCCTGCCTGAACACGACGGCAGGATTTTTTGTCTATACCGGCAATACATATGGGGGCGCCATGGTTTCGACTGGAAGTCTGCGGTGCTGGCTGCATGTGAAGGTTAATCGGCTGGCCTTCTAAAAAGCCGATTAAAAAAATAAATGCAGAGTCTAACGACCTTGCTCTGGCTGCCTAATTAGTTCAGCCGCGTCAGAACCTCAACGCCTGCTAGAGGGGATGATGAAAGCTTAGCAGGCTGGTGCAATGCGGGGTTGCCGCGCAACGCACGAGACTTCCACAGGCAACTAGCGAGCCTGCTTAGTTGGCGCATGACGAAGCGGCCGCGAAACGCAGCAACATGCGTCTGAACATGGAGATGCCGGTATCAACGGCCTTCAGGACACGGGTTCGACTCCCGTCGCCTCCACCATTTCACAACAACCGCAAGCGTTTGAAATAGAATGCTTTCGGTTGTTGTTTTCTTGAAACTGCAAAACATAAAAACGGGGTTTTTAAAGACATTGTCTTGCAGTGATAGACATCTTTTCGTCGTGATTCGCGACGGTATTATTGCTTCTTCCCCGAAGTGTCGATAACGAGAAGGTAAAGGTACCCTTCATTTTCTGGCGTGCTGTTCGAGTTGGCAACGCGTACTACCACTTCATGGAAAGTTTCCGCCTGTTCCTGGGAAATATCATCCTGTGAAAAACGTCGGGCCCAAACAAAGCCGTTCCTATCCGGAAATACGGCCGTCAGGATAATGTTTCTATATAAATTTGAAGTATCCCTATCCCCGCCTCCAACGCGCCACGATTGCAGAGCAAACGGATATGTAGCCGTTAATGCAAGCATGGTAAGCGGAAAAACATTTGGGCCGCTTTCTTTTTACATAAGATGTCTTAATTACTCATTAAGGAACAAGCATCCTTCTTCTTATCAGCCGCCGCATTGCTGCCTGGCAGTCCTTCCTGTTGAAGTACACCGGAGCAAGACCCAAATTTCCATTTGCCTGGTTTCCTTGCCCTCTTTTCCCTCATGGAAAGACCCTTATAGGCCATGTTAAAGCAAATCCAGTTCGGCAACAGCCGCTTTGCGTGCTCCCCCGGCGCCCTTTTTAGCGCTGAATTTGACGAATCTGGCTTCAACGGGAGCAAAATTGACCTCCTGCTCCACCGGATTGTTGACGATATTGCCGAAACGACCTGAAGCCACTGAATTTCCCCACGTTTTTCCGTCGCTGCTGAGACGGATATCATACATTTCAATATGGCCCGGGCCTCCCTCCATCACAGGCGTATAAATCAACCCGGCAATTTTCTGCACTTTTCCCGTATCAATAATAATGTCACAGCCTTTGGGAGGCAGGCCCACTTCCACATAAGTATCCGTTTTCCCGTCTTTCAGCCGCTCCAACTGGGCCGCGGGAAGTTTTTTTTCGGCAACGGTTATTTTCCATTCCTTCCTGTCCAGCTTCCGAACGGATTCCACGTTTTCCTCCGTTGAGAACGGGGCCAGATAATATAAAGACAAATTGCTGAATGAAATGGATTTGCGGGAATCCAGAAAGCGTATCTTCAATTTATCAGACTTCACCGCCTCCGGTAGCCTGATCATTTTACGGAATCCGATGGTAGTACTTTCAGCCAAGGGTTTCCATTGGCCGTCCAGCCACGCATCCACGGCAAAGCGCTCCACACGCTGACCGTAGTCACGGACATTTTCCTGAAGCTTGATTACATTGAACTCTTTTTCTCCGGGCAATTGGACTTCAACCTGCGCCTGGGTTGTACCATCGGCAGTGGCCCAGCCTGTAAAAGGATTGTTGTCAAACAAAAGCCCGGAGTCCGGATTTCCGGTCCACCCGGAAAGGGCTTTTGCCCGCGCGCCCTTGGCCAAGTCGTTTTTTTTCATCTTTTCAATCACCCGTCCGAATTGAATTATCCTCCTGGCGTCCGCCTCCGGAATGATTCCTTCCTTATTGGGAGAGAGATTGGGAAGAACATTGGAGTTTTGTCCGACCGTTGAAAAATAACAGTCCACCAGATAATCAAGGGATTTGGTGGATTTGTCGTCGCGCTCATGGTAAAACCAGCCTCTGCGGATGGGGAGGCCTGCACGTGAAGGGTACCAGACGAGCTGCTTTTTCCCCACAAGACTGTCAATGGAACCCAGATTCCTGTCTTTAGCCCGAATCCCCACATTATTTCCGCCAAACAGGCGTGACGAAGCCGTAACTCCCTGGACGCACCATTCCGTTTCCCGACCTCGTCCCATCTCATTCCCGCCCCACCGAACATCGGGAGCCGCCCCGGAAAGAAGAACGTCCGGCTGCAATTCCCTGGCCTTTTTAAAGATCCTCTCCCAGTCGAAGGGAGTCCGTTTCCCGTTGACTTTGCTGTCCACCCCGGCGCCGTCAAACCATAAAAGATAAACCGGGCCGTAATTGGTCAGCAGTTCTTCCAGTTGCTTGACGTAGAAATCATTGTACTTTTCCGTCCCAAAGCTTTTTTCATGCATGTCCCACGGAGAAAGGTAGATGCAGAATTTCATGCCCAGTTCCCGGCAGGCCGTAGAGACTTCCCTGACTAGGTCTCCCTTTCCTCCCTTGTAGGGAGAACGGGAAATATTGTGATCCGTCCATTTGGTGGGCCACATGCAGAATCCGTCATGGTGCTTCGCTACAAAGATAACTCCCGTTACGCCGGCATCCTTAAACGTTTTTACCCAGGAACGGGCATCCAGCCGGGAAGGATTGAAAATTTCAGGTGCCTCCTTTCCGGTTCCCCATTCCACACCGGTAAACGTATTCATGCCGAAATGGATGAAGCCCAGCATTTCCCGCTGTTGGTAATCCAGTTGACGACTGGAAGGCCTTACCTTGACCGCCATATCCACCAGCTTTTCCCGCGAAGCCTGTTCCGGAACCATGACGGATATACCTTCCTTTCCCTTTCCACACGTAACAGCCGGATAACTCAGCAAACCACAGAGCAACAGGACGCGAAGCTGAATAAAGGCAGTCATCTTTTTTAAATCAATAAGTTTTCTTCTTTTATTTGTATATTAATAATAATCTGTTAGCAACAATATTCTTTCATTTCCTTCCGGGCCATCCCATCAGTTGGGCTGAAATGGCCGGGACTGCTGGCTTCCAGACGGGAGCCGTTCCTCACCGCGTTGAGCCGCTTCCGGACGGCAGCGGTTCCGCACGGGTTTGCCCTTCAAGAATCCCAGGGAACGTGCAGGCCTCCTTACGTCATTTAATGAATGCCGGATATCCTTCGGAACTGGAATCTCAAAGTGCCGTTCGAATGAAAATCTCCATGTTGAATGAAGTTGTGAAGCGGGGCGCCAGAAAAGGTTTGTCCGTGGAAGAAGGGATATTGAGCACGGCAAAGGAGAAATGGGAAAAGGGTTGCCAACAGAGATTCATTTGAAAAGATGATAGCGGCTCAAGCATGGAGGACCCGTTTTTCCAGATAAGCCTCAGAAAAATCGGAGGACCTCTAAAGAGGGGGCTCATTGAGGGAAGCGGACCGGGGAAAGGCGGCGGCAAATATCTTCTCTTCCTGTCCGTCAGTCACCGGCTTTCTCCGCTTTTGGGCAAAGATCAGATATTCCCAACCGGGGTAATGCCGGACCACCTGACGATGAAGAAAGAATGCTCCCGCAAATACCAGGACCGCCGCAATCACGGGAGAAGGAAGTACCTCTGGAAGGAGTCTTGAGAGGAGCGGCATCAAGTAGGGAAGGATCAGGCAATGGACGGCATAAATGAAGAAGAAGAGGGGAGCGCATGCCCGCGCCACGTTACGAAAGAACTTCTTTTCCGCCAGAAGAACGCACAGGGAGCCCATACCCAGAATCCCCGGAATCCAGCAAGGTATGGTGTGCAGAGTTTCCGTGGAAAGGACGCCGCAATGGTTCATCCACGCTATTGCCACCCACGCGGGGAGGGAAAGGCAACTTGTTTTTTTCAGGAACAGCTTAATTTCGCCCAGCGTCAGAGAGGAAAGGCAGAACCCCATCATAAAAAAGGCCAGAGAATCCGCCCAAGGAACCTGGGGAGGGTCGGAAAACAGCGCGTTGATCTCCGGAAACAACGTCACAGAGAAGAGAACGGCAACCGTTGCGGGAATCAGCAGCCTTCTTTTTCCGAGGACGAATAAAAACGAAGAGAGCATGCTCAGCGCCATCACGTATTTCAGGAACCACAGGGGGCCGTCGTAGGGAAAGGTAGTACCGACTCCCGTCAGCTTCCACGGCAGCATGCTCCAGTCCCATGTACTTGAATAACCCAGGTTCAAATAAATCAAATGCCTGAAGAACGCTTCCAGGCAAGCTGCGGCGTTCCACGCCAGATAAAAGAGAATATATCTGCACGGGGAATGCCGCCAGTCGAACGTTTTCCTGCGTCCCACAAAGTAGGCCGCTGCCATGAACAGAAAAGGCACTCTCTGGAAGAACAGCGGGAATTCCATGCCGTTTCCCGAAGCATGGAATAGAACGATGAAGAACAACCCCAGCACCCTGCCCAGGTCAAGCCAGCATTCCCGCGGGGTTCTTCCGGAAACCGGTTCAAGCACAGCGGCCACGGAAGAACCCGGTTCCTTTTCCGGTTCCCGCTCTGCCCCGCATTCGCTAATCATGCACCTTTTCATTCCGGAAAATAATCAGAACGGACTTTTACAAAACGGTTCCACGGCTCTCATGCCGCCATGGAGGCAAACCGCGGCATCCCTGTCCTCCCGGGAAGCGAACAGATACAGGGCATATCCGCCGAATCCGCCTCCCAGATATTTTGTGGCGAGCTCTTCTCCTACGACCGGGAGGGGAGCCATGCCTTCCTGGAGCTGCACGCTGTGGTACAGTGCCACGCCGGCAGCCAGTTCATGAATATTGCGCTCCATCACGCCGGCGCGGGCGATCAGGGAAGACTGGGCGATGCGCACGTAATCCCGGCATTCGTCCGCCATTTTCGGCGTATCGTGTTCGGAACCCGTGTAAAGAATGGCCATCCTTCCCTCCAGAAAGTCTCCGGTGCCCTTCATGTCCAGCACGGGAGAGGCGCCGGACCTCCAGACGCACAAGCCCGTTTCCGCAATCACGGCGGGGTCCTGCCAGCCTACTCCCAGGTCAAGCTCCGACTGGACGGGGTCCCTGCCCTGCAGCATGGCCCAGGCACCGCTGCCCCCCAGTCCGGCACGGAGTTCATAAGGCCAGTGATCCAGGGAAACAAACGGACTGATCGCACAGTTGACAATATACGCCCCGGGCCGCGCATGGCGGGGAACGTCCAGCCAGCCTCCTGCAAAATCCACGCGCAGCGGAACACTGGCCGGAGCCTTGATTCTGTTCACAAGCTGGGTGGTGGAAATTGGTTCCGGGCAGGGAGGCGTTTTGGGAAGCACCACATACCGAGCTCCGGTCCGTGCACATAATTCCTTTTTAAGATCGCCGTAACAGTCATCTTCCGTAACGGCCAAAATATCGGGCCGCTCTTTGAGAAAAACGTGTTCAAAGTCCATTCCCGGTGTCAGGCTTTCTCCGCATACCACCTTGTCCACCATGCACAGGCTTTCCAGAATCACTTTTTTATGGTCATCTGGAATGGACGGTTTTCTGCGCCTGCTTTCCCAGAGTACCTGTTCCGATGCAAAGGAAACGATGAGGTAATCCCCCAATGACCGGGCTTCACGGAAAAACTGAATATGCCCTGCATGGATGATATCGTAAAAGCCGGAAACAAAAATTTTAGTAATCATGGTTTAAATATATAAATGTAGCGGCGGAAGCCTGAAGAATCGGGAAATGTTAACGATGGAAGGACGAAACTGCTGGTTCAGAGGAGCCGGGTCCCGCTTCCAGAGCCATGGCCTCCAATTCCCGGTTTGCTCCCACATAGTCCTCAAAAAGAACCGGGTATTCCGGCAAAAGCGGCGGAAGATCCTCCGGAGCCTTCACGTTATGCCGCCTTCCCAGTTTTATCCTGACCAGGCGCTGGAGTTCGCAAAAAGCCATCGGAACAAGCCTGGCGTTGGGGGGCAGATTCCAGAATCCCGCATCGTCACTGATAATGATGAATTTCCGGTCCTTTTCCCTGCCCCATGATTCCAGCAGTTCTCCCATATGGCCGGGAACCTGCCCAAAACACGAAACCAGGGTGCAGGGCAAACGGGGAGTCTCTCCTCCCCATCCGGATGAGTCCCCCGGTCTGGCGGCTTTTTGCCGTTGTTTTTCCCGGATAAAAATCCAGGGCAATACGGAGATGATTTTCCAGCAGCGTTTCATTTGCTTTCGCGGTTCATTGAAAATGCGGTAGAGAAATTCGAGTTTGCAGGCCACCATCCAGTCCGGAGCCCTCCTGATGCGGCCGCCGGCGGCAAAGTGAAAAACGGCGCCCACGGCTACCCTAATTCCCCGCTGAAGATGGGGGCACAGCCTGTTCATGAATACCTCCTGCTTGGGGGCGCCCAGTGAAATCCAGATAATGTCCGGCAGGTATTCATTGATCCGCGCCGCAATGGCGCCGTAATCAAACTCATCCGCAGCGCAGAAAGGCAATTCCTCAAAAGGCATGTATCCCACGCGGGGATCCTCCCGCACCAGGGTCCGGCGCAGGGCGTCCAGCGTGTCGCGAGTTCCCCCCAGAAACATCATTCTGTATTTTTTCATAGCGATGACATCGTGGAAAATCTGGGCGCCGCAATACTGGGGCCTGTCCGCATGCAGCAGCCATTTCAGATAAACGGGTACCCAGCCGCTGTCGCAAATGGTCAGTAGGGCTCCGCCCAGCACCTTCCGGTATTCCCGGTTGCGCTGCACCTCGGAAAGTACGTGGCCGTCCGCCACGCAGATGTATCCCTTCCCTCCGGAACGGAGCACCCCGTCCATGCGCTGGAAAACGCGTTCCCTGTCAAATTCGTATCTTATGCTGAAATAGGTCTCCATACGGTTTTCATTCATGGGCAATGCGGTGGCCTTCCAGAATTTCATGGTAAATTCCGGCCATTCTTTCCGCCTTGCGGTTCCAGTCCAGTTCCCTCTGCTTGGCGCGGAACGCTCCATCCATCTCCTGCAATATTTTCCTGTTGTGGAAAAAAAAACGGATGCGTTCCGCAAAGTCCCGGGCGGACTGTCCGGGACGGGACAGGGGTATCTTGCATCCCACGGTTTCGTCAACAATGGTCCCCATGCCGCAGGTATCAAAACAGAGCACGGGCAGCCTGTTCATCAAGGCTTCTACAAGCACGGTGGAGGTAGCCTCCATGATACTCGGGAAAAAAAACAGATCGCTTCCGCGCATGAATCCCTGGACTTCCTCATTAGAGACCATTCCATGCCACACGCACTTCCCCTCCACTCCCAGCCGTTCCGCCAGATTCCGGCAGTCCCGCTCTTTCTCCCCTCCTCCGCAGACATGCAGCTTCAAATCCGGCAAGTCTCGGAGATAGCTGAGGGTTTTTAATGCCAGGGCCAGTTGTTTGGTTGGGATCATGCGTCCCGCCCACAACAACCTGAATTCCCTGCCGTTCTTTTCCGGACGGACGGCATCCGGCCGGGCAAAACAGCCGGTTTCACTCATTAAGAACACCTTCCTGCGGTGGCAGCGTTCCATGATCTCCCTCACCCCCTGGACGGAAGCCAGGACGGCATCAGCCCTCTTCACAGCTTTCCGCACCCTGGGCTGGAATCTGGCCTGAGCGGCATTGATCACGTTTTTCAATGCCGCCTGTACCGCCCGCTTCCAGCCGCTTTCCCACAAATAGGCCACCGGAGCATTCTCCATGCCGCCCACCGGTCCCCATACATAGGGAACTCCCTTGATTTTCCACAACATTCCCGGCTCCCGAAAGCCGATCATGTTTAACTGGTGAATGAGATCGATACGGTTTTCCTCCATGATTTTCCGCGCCAGAACAAGCGCCCGTTCCTGCCACCGCCTGTAATGATGGTAAAAGCGCCAGTCCCCCTGGTTCCAGCACATCCGGCGCACCTTCTCCGGCACGGGAAGATAATGGAACACGATGTTGCCGGCCTGCGGCAGACGGACGAGTTCCCTTTCGATGTTCTCCTGCCATTCCCCCTCCGTAATGACGTGCACCCTGCAGTGCTGGGCCAGATGAATGACCCAGTTCCACCCCATGCCGGGTTCGCTGCCCCAGTCCGGGTTGACGGCGTAAGCGTTGATCAGGACTTGCATCATGATTTGTTCATTTCAGTGAATCAAGGTAGTTCCGGTGCCTTTCCTCCTCTGCGGAAGTGGCAAAGCGGCCGGGGGTAAGCCTTGCCGGCTCTACAGTGTCCTGGCCGGATTGCCCCCTGCAATGGTCATGGGCGGCACGTCTCCGGTCACTACGGCCCCAGCCGCGACAATCGCTCCGTCCCCGACGGAAACACCCCCCAGAATAACAGCCCCATGACCTATCCATACATCATTGCCGATGACCGTCATTCCGTCTTCCCAATTCCGGGGAGAATCCCAGATGGTGCATCCCGGCAGGCTGAAGGAATGCTCCCTCCTTCCAATGAACGAGACGCGGGCCGCGCACAGGACACTGTTCCCAAAACGTATATCGCATGAAACATGGCAATGCGGCCCCAATTGCACCCGGTTCCCGAAAATGATTTTCCTGTGCGGGGCATTGAGATGCACGTGCCTTCCGATCCTGGTCATTCCCCCCACGGTGATCCAGCGCTGAAAGACGCGGAACCGGATGAAACTGCGCACGCCGTTGGCCAGGGAACGCAGAAACAGGATCAGCCGGGACCGGCCCGGGGCGGTATTGGCACGAGTATTCATAAATCCATATGTTCCATGAGGTGGTTGACGTATTCCCGGAATCCGGCAGGCATCAGGCATTCCTTCAAGTGCGGAAAGGACGGCCTTACTCCCCGGTTCCGGCAGGCTTCCCGGAGAAGAGAGGCCAGCCGCTCTTCGTCTTCCGGATCAAACAATTCCCCGTTCCATCCCTGGCGGATCAGGCAGGAGGAACCGCAGCGCCCGGAAACCAGGCAAAAACAGCCGGCAGCCAGCGCATCATTGACAACCGCCCCAAACGGTTCTACCAGGCTGGGAAGAACAAAAATATCGGCCAGATTGTACCAGGCCGCCAGGCGTACACCTTCCAGCCAGCCGGGAAAAATGGCGCTGACCTGCATACGGCCGGCCAAATGCTGCAGCTCCTCTTTCAGACTGCCCGATCCCACAATCACAAGAACGGTATCCTCCGGCAGACTCGCGGCCGCTCTGACCAGGCATTCCAAATTCTTCTCCGGAGCCAGACGCCCCACATACAGGACCACCTTTTTGCCGCGCAGTGCGTATTCTTCCTGCAAGGAAAGGCTGACGGGAAGCGCCTCGCGGCACTGCATCCTGAAAGCCTGTTCATCCCTGACAATGGGGAAAAAAATGCCCTTTCCATAGTGTTCCCGGTACCAGCGGCATGCCTCCGAATCCGGTAAAATCACATCGTCGATCATCGGCATGGCCATCTTCCGCGCCAGGGCGTGGAGGCGGGATAGTTCGTTCCCCCGTATCATGTCCATGCTGTCATCGCAAATGCTGATGATTTGGAACTTCCAACGGAAAACCGCACGCAGCAGGCATACTTCCAGGGCCAGAATGGAAAATTCCGGAACAAGAACCAAATCCGGCCTCCCTTCCCTCAAAATGCACGCAAGTCCGGAGGGAATGCGCCGCCCGGCAACCGGAACATGGTTCAGGTACCGGGGCCGGAAAACGCACCGGGATTCCATTTCCCTTCTGTTGTAGTGGTGATCCGGGGAATCTTCATATTCAAAGAACGCTTCCATGTCGCCACGCCGGGCCAGCGCATTGAAAAAATCAATGCGGTAGGGCGCCAAATATTGATGAAAAACCATCAGTTTCCGTTTCATGCCATTCATGGTTCAGTGCCTTTTCCTGTAATGCTGCCACACCTGTCTGGAAAATCCGGCAGCCGTTTCCCAAACGCCCGCACAATGAAGGGAAAACCGCACGGGATGGTGCTCCGTGCCGCCCAGCGCCAGCAATTTCTCATCGGAGTATTGGAAAATGCGGTTCAGACAGCATTTGAGGAAGGGAATTCCGTGGCGGGAGGAGCGGAAGGGAATGACGTGCACTCCCTGATGATTTTCCAGAAGCTCCCTCTGCCGCCGGTCAATGGGGGAAAACAGGGAATGAAAATAGTAAACGGGAGTCCGCTCACGCAGAAACGGCGCCAGCCTGTAGAAAGGAGCCCGCTGCACGTCATTCCTGTAGCGGACCAGCAGGGGATTGACCACGGCGGCATTCTCCATGTCCGTTTCCGGAGCAAGATCAAAATAGCCGTTGAAGGAAAAAACGCGCTCCGCATGCAGCAGGGAGCCGAAAAGAACCGCCGCGTATCCTCCCGCGGAACTGCCCATCATCGTAACGCGGCAGCCTCTTGTCTCCTCTTTCAGCCATTCCAGCACCTTCTCAGGGGAATTCAGACGGGCATTAATGCCGCCCAGGTACCACTGCTTGAAGACGTCGCGGATGAAAATGTGCCTGCCGCAGCCCGGAATCCTGGTTCCGAACCATTCAAACGTATTCCTCCGGGTCACCCGTTCATGAAACCGGGCGCGGTTATTGGGAAAATACAGATCATTGCTGCTGAAATAAACGGCGCACCGCGAGCCATCCCCCTCCGGAGAATGTTCAATGAGATAATTGTCACGGGTCCTGTACGTTTCCAGCACCTCTTCATCATCTATCTGGAAAATCCAGTCTATTTCGTTTTTGTCCATAAGGCGGGGAAAAAAACTCGTACATGCATGCACACCATGGCCCGGCACGCGGCCGGCAAGCCTTCGTGTTTCCGGACATAATGGAAGTAATACCTGGGCTGGGCATTGCCCAGCGGGGAATACAAATTGCGGAGCCTGCGGATCAGGGGAACCTCCCGGTCCGTCCAAGGAACGGCCTTGTCATGCCATGCACAGGTTCCGAGGAAAGATGGGGCAACCCGCAACGGTATTCCGCAGGAATGCGCCGTCCGGGAATAATCGTAATCCCCCAGGGCGTGCAGATAGAATCCGTCCAGAATGCCGATGCGGTCCACCACATGACGCGGCACCCACAGAATGTTCCCGTGGCATAAGGCGCACTCCTGCAAGGTTCCGTCCGGAATAACGGGCTTCCCTCCGGACATGCCGCCATAAGTCCATTCATCCGTACCTGGACCGCATGTGGAGCCGCAGATGACGGCCAGGTGCTCCATCTGCCGGGAAGCTTCCAGCAAATGGACAAGGGCCGACGGATACAGCACGGTATCGTCATTCAGCCAGAGGTAGAAATCTGCGTTCTTCTTCAGGGCGTCCTCCCACGCTTTCCGCATTCCCCGGTTCCAGAAGAGGGTACCGTCCCCCCTGATCACGGATACGGAGGGGTAGGCCTGCCGCACGGCGTCTCCGGTACCGTCGGAAGAACCGTCATCCACCAGATACACGGAAAGCTCCAGTCCGGCTTCCGGCCGGCAGGAAAACAGGGAGGTCAAACAGCGGAGCGTCTTTTCCCTGCGGTTGTGGCACGTCATCAGGACCGCGAGTTTTTTTCCGAATGTATCGTCGGTTTTCATGGAATATGTACGGAAGAAACACGGTTGGAGGAAGAACGGCGGAAGATGCTTCCCACCCATTCATGAAGTTCACGATCCGTCATGGCCCGGAAACGGCTGGAATAGCACATGGCGATCATCATCCACAGGGAGACGTTCATGATATCCAGATTGAAATTGGTATCCTCCAGCCATCCCCACAGCCACCGGAAAGCCACAAACACCCCCAGCAGCTTCATCCAGCGGTTGTTGGAACGGTAAATGGCCAGATAGGAGGCCTGCCAGTAAAATCCCGTGTAGAGAACCAGCCCCGCCACTCCCGTCCAGGCGAAAATGTTGAGCAGGACGGGCTCGCACCAGGCGCGGCGCTTCTGGTCCTGGTAGGACTGGCGCTCATCCTGGGACATCTGGAAATTCGTTTCATATCCCTGGGCCGGAGTGCGCCCCAGCAAAATGCAGCCGTCCTTCATGGAAGAAGTGGCTACCTCTTCAAAGACGATGCGCCGGGAACCCGCCAGCAGGTCGTCTTCCATGGAACTTCCCGGCACTCCGGTGTAGGAACCGACGTCCAGTACGTTGAAGACACCGCCCAGACCAAGGACGAGAAACAGGGTGGGAAGCAGGAACAGGACATGGCGCATCATCCTGTAAAAACAATCCTTGAGCAAAGTTCTGCCGCAATAGAAAGCCAGCAGGGACAAGGCTACCAGCGCCTTTAAAATCTGGCTCCTGGCCCCCATGCTGATGCATACCATCAGGCATGCCATGACCAGCA
>OGPB01001395.1_pt1 | contig 14020 bp, 9 predicted proteins | sample 1552821 | NCBI WGS metagenome assembly OGPB01 (sample SAMEA2580192, study PRJEB22360) | human gut metagenome | biome: human gut; feature: human-associated habitat; material: faeces | place: Denmark | collected 2008/2010 | reverse complement strand
GAACATCAGGTCGCGGCGGCTGCCACTGATCGGTAAAAACCGCTGGGCGCGGGTCGAACATCCAATCGGCCCGCGCCCTTTTTTAGAATGAAAAAAGTTAGCTTTGGATAACATTGGAAGCGGCTTACATTATTATAGGAGAGAGTGATACTATGGAACTGACAGCAGCCCATCTGCGGTATCTCCTGGCCATCTATGAGGTCTCCCAGACGCATCTGGATATCTGCTCCCGCAGCATTGCCGAAAAGCTGAACGTGACCAAGCCCAGCGTGGTGCGCATTATGAACCTGCTGATGGATCGGGGAATGATCGTGAAGGAACACTACGGCAAAATCTATCTGACCGATCGGGGCATCTTTGTGGCAAAGGCGGTCAGGGCTCAACTGGAAACGGTGCTGACGCATTTTCCGCCTGTGCGCATCGACATGACCGAGGAGGAACGCTATAATGCCGCTTTGGCCCTGACTTCGGCCCTGCCCGAACGGGCTTTTACCGGCGAATATGACCGCCTGTTCGGCCCGGATGAATCTGAAAAGGAGAACGCTTCGTGATCAACAAGAAACTGCTTTCCTTCGATCGGAAGGCCCTGCGCTATGTGGGGCTGAACGTGCTGCTCCAGTGGCTGGGGATGCTGTGCAATGTGGTGCTGGTGATGACGGTATCCCGCCTCATCGGCGGCGTGTTTGCGGGCAGCCTGACCGGCAATGCCCTCTGGCAGGGGATGCTGCTCTGCCTGCTGACTGTGCCGGTGCGCTATGGCCTTACCCTCTGCGCCTCCGATATGAGCGACCGGGCTTCCAAGGATGTCAAGCGCACCCTGCGCAGCAGCATCTATGCAAAGCTCACCCGGCTGGGGGCCGGTTACAGCGAGACGGTGGCCACCAGTGAAGCCGTGATGCTGGCCAGCGAGGGTGTGGAGCAGATCGACACCTACTTTGCAAAGTATCTGCCCCAGCTGTTTTACAGCCTGCTGGCCCCGGTGACCCTGTTTGTGCTGCTGGTGGGCGTGCACGCGCGCTCGGCCATCCTTCTGCTGTGCTGTGTGCCGCTCATCCCCCTGTCCATTGTGGCGGTGCAGAAGTTTGCAAAGAAGCTGCTGGCGAACTACTGGGGCGAGTACACCACCCTGGGCGACAGCTTTCTGGAGAATATCCAGGGCCTGACCACCCTGAAGATCTATCAGTCAGACGGCTGGAAGCACGAGGAGATGAATGCCCAGGCCGAGCGGTTCCGCAAGATCACGATGAAGGTGCTGACCATGCAGCTGAACAGCGTGACCCTGATGGACCTGATGGCCTACGGCGGTGCGGGTCTTGGCATCATCAGCGCGGCATCGGCCTTTGCCAAGGGCCAGCTCAGCCTGACCAGCGCCCTGACCATCCTCCTGCTGGCGGCGGATTTCTTCCTGCCCCTGCGCCTGCTGGGCAGCTACTTCCACATTGCCATGAATGGTGCGGCTTCGGCTGAGAAGATCTTCAGGCTGCTCTCTGCCCAGGAGCCTGAAGAGGGCGAAAAGACCGCCGACCCGGCCGACAGCACCCTTGCGCTGGAGCATGTCACTTTTGGTTACGAGAAGGAGCGCACCATCCTGCACGATGTGTCCCTGACCATCCCGCAGGGCAGCTTTGTCTCGCTGGTGGGAGAATCCGGCTGCGGCAAGAGCACCATTGCGGCCATCCTGTCCGGTGCCCGCACCGCGACGGAGGGAGAGGTCACGCTGGGCGGTATCCCGGTCAGCGAATGGAAGCAGGCCGACCGCCTGCGCCTGCTGACACTGGTGCCCCACAATGCGGCCATCTTCAAGGGCACGGTGGAAGCCAACCTCCGGATGGCCCGGCCCGATGCAGCCGAAGCCGAGCTCTGGGCGGCGCTGGAGCAGGTGAACCTTGCAGACTTCTGCCGCAGCCAGAGCGGCCTTGCAACGGCGCTCCACGAGGGCGGCTCCAATCTGTCCGGCGGGCAGCGCCAGCGCCTTGCCATGGCCCGTGCCCTGCTGCATGATTCACCCATCTATGTGTTCGACGAGGCGACCTCCAATGTGGATGCCGAGAGCGAGAACGATATCATGAAAGCCATCCACAGCCTGGCGGGAAAGAAAACAGTGATCCTGATCTCCCACCGTCTGGCCAATGTGGTGGACAGCGACTGCATCTATGTGCTGGAGGCAGGCCGCATCGCCGAGCAGGGAACGCACAACGACCTGCTGGCGGCACAGGGGGTGTACAGCCGCCTGTACAACGCCCAGAAACAGCTGGAAGACCTTGGGGAGGTGAGCGCATGAACAACACAAAACACCGCAGTCCGTTTGCTATTGCCGCACGGCTGATCGTGCTGGTCCGGCCCATGCTGCCCATCATGCTGGCAGCCATTGTCATGGGTGTCATCGGCCACTTCTGCGCCACCTTTATCACGGTCTTCGGCGGCTTTGCCCTGCTCACGGCGGCAGGCCTGCCCAGCCCGCTGGCAGGCGTGAACACAGCCTTTGTCTGTATCCTTGTCTTTGCCCTGCTGCGCGGCGTGCTGCGCTACGCAGAGCAGGCCTCCAACCACTATATCGCCTTCAAGCTGCTGGCCCTCATCCGGGATAAGGTGTTCGGCGCACTTCGCCGCCTGACCCCTGCCAAGCTGGAGGGCCGTGACCGGGGCGACCTGATCTCCCTGATCACCGCCGACATCGAGCAGCTGGAGGTGTTCTATGCCCACACCATTTCGCCGGTCTGCATCGCGATCCTCTGTGTGACCGGCATGACCTGCTTTACGGCCAGTTATCATATTCTGCCCGCACTGGTGCTGCTGGCAGGCTATCTGCTGGTGGGCATTGCTCTGCCGGTGTGGTCTGCCAGACGGGGCGACAAAGCTGCCCGTGAGTACCGGCAGGCCCTGGCCGACACCAACAGCTATCTGCTGGAAAGCCTGCGCGGTCTGCGGGATATCCTGCAGTACCAGAACACCGCCGCGCGTGCCGAGGGCATCACGGCCCACAGCGAGACGCTGGGGGAGAAGCAGAAGGCCATGAAGTACCGCGAGGGCGTGACCGTGGGTGCCGCCAACACCCTCATCGTGCTGACGGCGCTGGCTGTGCTGGGGGTGAGCATCCGGCTGTATCAGAATGGCCAGCTGGGCGCGGAAGGGGTGCTGATCTGCACCCTGTCGGCCCTGAGCTCCTTTGGCCCGGTGGTGGCGCTGGCCAACCTCGGTGCCAGCCTGACTCAGGTGTTCGCCAGTGCCGACCGTGTCCTTGACCTGCTGGACGAGGACCCCGTGACTGCCGATGTGATCGACGGCGCGGATACCACCTTTACCGGTGCACAGGCTGAGCATGTCAGCTTTGCCTACGCCAAGGAAGAGGTGCTCCACGACCTGAGCCTGACCATCCCGGAAAAGAAGATCGTGGGCATCACGGGCCGCTCCGGCAGCGGCAAATCCACCTTCCTGCGGCTGCTCATGCGCTTCTGGGATGTGAGCAGCGGTACCATCCGGTTTGGTGAACGTGATATCCGCGCCGTGAACACTGCCGCCCTGCGCGCCCAGGAAAGTCTTGTGACCCAGGAAACGGAGCTGTTTGACGATACCATAGAAAACAACATCCGGATCGCCCGGCGCGATGCCACCCGTGCCGAGGTGGAGGCTGCCTGCAGAAAGGCCGCGCTGGATGGCTTTATCAACAGCCTGCCCAAGGGATATGATACCACTGTGGGCGAGCTGGGCGGTGCACTCTCCGGCGGTGAGCGCCAGCGCATCGGTGTGGCCCGTGCCTTCCTGCACGATGCACCTTTCCTCCTGCTGGACGAGCCTACCTCCAATCTGGACAGCCTGAACGAAGGGATCATCCTCAAGACCGTGCGGGATGAGTGCAGGGAAAAGACTGTCCTGCTGGTCTCCCATCGCAGATCCACCATGGCCGTGGCCGACCTGAGCTTCTCGGTAGAGAGCGGACGGCTGAGCTGAGAAAACCGGATATCAAGCAAAAAAAGACGCGCTCTGTGATGAGCGCGTCTTTTTTGTGTGCAGGGAGAAATTTACTGCTTGCGTGCAAACACGATGCCGATGGTACCGGGGCCGGAATAGCCGCCGATGGTGGTGCCGATGTCGGTCTCGTAAACATTCTCAAAATTGCCGTACTGCCGCAGTCCGGCCTTGATGGCCTCCATGCAGCCGGGCTTTGCCTGAGTGGAAGAGATGAACACCATGCTGCGGTCGATGTCCTCCCGGTTCGCCAGCTGGTCGGTGATGTACTTGCCCACGCAGATGGGCAGACTGCCCCGGTACTTCCGCACGACTTTCAGTTCACCATCGATGACGGCCAGGCTGGGCTTGATGCCCAGAATGTTGGCCCCGAAGGCCAGCACGCCGGAGCAGCGGCCGCTTTTGGCCATGTAGTCCAGCTGGTTGAGCACAAAGCTCAACTCGACCCGCTTGGCAAGGCCCTGTAAGCGCATGGAAATGTTCTTGGGCGGCAGGCCGTCAGCGGCCCACTTGGCTGCCTGCAGGACGAGATAGCCCTGCCCGGTGCAGATATTCTCGCTGTCCACAACATAGACGTTGCCGAACTCCTGCGCCGCCAGCCGGGCGTTCTGGAAGCAGGAGGAGAATTTGGAGCCGACATTGATGTGGATGACGGCATCGTAGTCTCTGGCAAAGGGGGCGAGGAAGTCGGTGTACTCCACCAGATTGGGGGCGGCGGATTTGGGCATTTTGCCGCCGTTCTGGGCATGGGCAAATACATCGGCGGGGTGGATGGTAACGCCGTCCAGATAGCTTTCCTCCCCCATGAGGATGTGCATGGGGATCAGGCTGATGTTCCACTGCCGGAGCAGCGCTTCGGACAGATCGCAGGTGCTGTCCGCAGTGATTTTGATGTTCAAAATGAGATTCCTCTTTTCCAGCCGCGCGTCCGGCGGCAGCGTGATAGTTCGAAATTTGCAACTATCATACCACAAATACTTCAAAATTGTTAGATATCAAGCCGATAAAAAATGTAAATCTTTTATGAAGTGTGCAAAAGGGGCGAAAATCCATGGGATATCTGTACAGTTGTAACAAAAATGTGCCGGAGTTTCTGGTTCTTTCCGAAAATTCGCTCGGAACTGTTTATTTTGTCGGCCAAAAATTATATAATAAGTAGTACCCAAGAATTAAGATGGATTCGGTCTGCCTTGCGGCCGTTTGTTTATTGGAGGTTTGCCTGCTTATGTTCGTTACTGATTATACCATGCATCTGCTGGATCATGTAAAAAAGATCCACTTCATCGGCTGCGGCGGCAGCGGTATGTATCCGCTGATCCAGATCCTCACTGCCAAGGGATATGATATCTCCGGCAGCGATGTGCTGGACGGCAGCATCATCCGCTCGGAGCGGGAGATGGGCGTGAAGGTCAGCCTGGGTCATGCTGCGGACAACGTGATCGGCTCTGACCTGGTGGTCTACTCTGCCGCCATTGCCAAGGACAACGTGGAGCTGAACGCCGCCGCTTCCTATGGCATCCCCACTGTGGAGCGCAGCGTTCTGCTGGGCTATGTGAGCCGCCTGTACAAGGACAGCATCTGCGTTTCCGGCACCCACGGCAAGACCACCACGACTTCCATGATCACCACCGCACTGGAGCTGGCAGGTCGTGATCCCTCTGCAGTCATCGGCGGCAAGCTGCCCCTCATCGGCGGCTACGGCAAGGCCGGCAAGGGCGATGATATCGTCATCGAGGCCTGCGAGTTCTCCGAGACCTTCCTCAAGCTGACCCCCTATATGTCCGTGGTGCTGAACATCGATAACGACCATCTGGACTATTACGGCAGCATGGGCGAGCTGAAGTTTGCCTTCAAGCGCTTTGCCCTGATGACCCATTTTATGATCTTTGCCAATGCAGATGATAAGAACACCATGGATGTCATGTACACCCTGGACCGCCGCGTGCGCACCTTTGCCATTGACAATGCGGCCGATTACCGTGCTGTCAACGTACAGGAGTACAAGCCCGGCTTCTTTGAATTTGATCTGAAGGAGTGGGATACCAATGAGCTGGGCCACATCCGTCTGGCAGTGCCGGGCCGCCACAACATTTACAATGCACTGGCCATGTGTGCTGTCTGCCGCTCTGTGGGCCTGACCGTGGAGGAGTGCGCCAACGCTGCCCTGAACTTCAAGGGAGCAGGCCGCCGTTTTGAGGTCTACGGCGAGTGCAACGGCGCGGTGGTCGTGGACGACTACGCCCACCATCCCACCGAGATCCGCGCGACCCTGAACACCGCCAAGGAGCTGGGCTACAATCGTGTCATCGCAGTCCATCAGCCGTTTACATACAGCCGGACCAAGATGCTGTTCAACGACTTTGTGGATGTGTTCAAGATCCCTGATATCACGGTGATCACCCCCATCATGGGCAGCCGCGAGCCCAACGACCCCACCATTACCAGCGCAAAGCTGGCGGCGCAGATCCCCAACTCTGTGCTGGTGGACAGCCTGGAGGCTGCCGCTGACTGGGTCAAACAGAACGCCCGGGAGGGCGATCTGGTCATCACTCTGGGCTGCGGCGATATCTATAAGGCCAGCAAGATGATGGTGAAAAAAGACTGATCGTTTGGAATAGCTGAAAGCCGCCGGGTGTTTCACAGACAGACCCGGTCTGCAATACCACCCTGCGAAAGCGCCCTGCCGGGAGACCGGCGGGGCGTTTTTGCGCTATGGGATGGGCGTGATGAAAAATATCTCAAAAATTTTACACAAATCAGACCCGGAAGGGTGGCGGCGGGGGTGGGATTCTGCTATACTGATTCTGGTACGAAAAGGAGGAGAGAGGATATGCCATCTACGTATGCACACCGCCGCTTTGGTGCGGATGTTCTGGTGCAGCTGCCCAGGGAGCTGCGGGAAAAGATCACCCCATACCGGCCGCTGTATGATATGGGCCTGCACGGGCCTGACCTGATGTTCTACTACCGGGCATTGCAGTCCAACCCCGTGAACCGGCTGGGCAACGCCATGCACGAGCAGCCGGGCCGGGTGTTCTTTACCCGGGCCCGGGGCGTGGTGAACACGGCCCGCAACAAGAATGCTGCGTTGGCCTATGCGCTGGGGTTCGTCTGCCACTTTGCACTGGACAGCACCTGCCACCCCTATGTGGAGCGCTACACCCGGGAAAGCGGTGTGAGCCACTGCGAGATCGAGACGGAGTTTGACAACCAGCTGATGCGGGAGGACGGGCTTGACCCGATGCACTTTTTCACGGCGGGGCATATCCGCCCCAACCGGGAGTTTGCAAAGATCATTGCGCCGTTCTATGAAAATGTCACGGCAGACGAGACCTACGGAGCCATGCGGGGCATGGTGCGGGTGCACCATCTGCTGCAGGCTACCAGCCCGGTCAAGCGCTGGGTGGTGTTGACGGCCCTGAAAGCGGCAGGTACCTATGATGTCATGCACGGGCTGGTGGCGAACCTCCAGCCCAATCCCCGGTGCGAGGCCAGCGACAAAGAGCTGGAAGCGCTGTATCAGCAGGCTCTCCCGCTGGCAGTGCGGCTCATCACGGAATATGTGGAAGGGCTCTCCAACGGCGCACCGCTGGACAAGGCCTATGACCACACCTTCGGAGAATTTTGAGAGGAATGCAAATGAACGAAGCAAAGCAAAAATTTCGCCTGACCAGCCTGGAACGGGCGTGGATCTTATACGATGTGGGCAACTCGGCGTTTGTGCTGCTGGTGGCAACGCTGATTCCCATCTTCTTCAACGCACTGGCTGAGGAGGGCGGCCTGAGCTCGGTGGAGTATCTGGCCTACTGGGGCTATGCAGCCTCGGCGGTCACGGTCATCACGGCGGTGCTCAGCCCGATCCTTGGCACACTGGCGGATACCCGCAACTTCAAAAAGCCCATCTTCACCTTCTGCGTGGCAGTGGGTGTGATCGGCTGCTGCGCCATGGGGATGGCAAGCACCTGGCTGCCGTTCCTGCTCATCTTCATCTTTGCCAAGGTAGGCTTTTCGGGCAGTCTGGTGTTCTATGACTCCATGCTCAGCGATGTGACTGTGCCGAACCGGATGGATGAGGTTTCCTCCAAAGGCTATGCCTGGGGCTACATTGGCAGTTGTGTGCCCTTTGTGGTCTGTCTGGCGCTGGTGCTGGGGGCCGGGAGCATCGGCATCTCCCAGATGACAGCGCTGAACCTTGCTCTCTTTATCACCGCCGTCTGGTGGCTGGTGACCACCCTGCCCCTGCTGCGCCAGTATAAGCAGGTGCACTTTGTGGAGGTGCAGGAACATGCCATCCGGCAGAGCTTTGCCCGCATCGGCCACACCCTCCGCCACCTGAAAGAGGACAGGCAGGTGTTCTGGTTCCTGCTGGCCTTTTTCTGCTACATCGATGGTGTGTACACCATCATCGATATGGCCACGGCCTACGGCACGGCCCTGGGACTGGACACCACCGGCCTGCTGCTGGCGCTGCTGGTTACCCAGATCGTGGCCTTTCCCTCAGCACTGGTGTTCGGGCGGTTGAGCGGGCAATACCCCTCGGGCACCCTCATCCCGGTCTGCATTGCAGCCTACGCGGGCATTGCGCTGTTTGCCTTTTTCCTGAAGCACCAGTGGCAGTTCTGGGTGCTGGCCGTTGTGGTGGGCATGTTCCAGGGCGGCATCCAGGCGCTGAGCCGGAGCCATTTTGCCAAGATCATTCCGCCGGAAAAATCGGGCGAGTACTTCGGCCTGTTCGATATCTGCGGCAAGGGCGCATCCTTTCTGGGCACCATGATCGTCAGTGTGGGCAGCCAGCTGACCGGCAGCGCCAATGTGGGCGTGGGCAGCCTGATCGTGCTGTTCGTTGTGGGATTCGTACTGTTCCGGGTGTCGGATCAAAAGTGAATTGACCCCCCCAGTCACCTGCGGTGACAGCCCCCCTAGTAGTGGGGCCCTTGGCATAACGTAAAGCATCATCTCTTTGCCAAGGCCGCCCCTACTAGGCAACAACGACGACCGCCGCCAGCGGCGGAAACAGGGAGGAGTTGTTGGGGCCGCGGCCAGCAGGACACGAGTGCTCTGCACGATGTGGACGCTGGGTGCCGCAACCCGGACAGGTGGCATCCCGCAGGGATGACGGTGGGGTTTAACCGCAAGAGCCTTCCCTTTGGGAGGGCTTTTTTGTTCGTTGCGTCTTACCGGAAGGCGTGGTACAATAGGGCCAAACACTTTGAAAAAATAGACCCAAAGGAGAAACAACATGAACTATCCCGGTTATACGCTGGTGCGCCGCGAGGACTGCCCGGAGCAGCACGGTGTGCTGACGGTTCTGAACCACGATGTGAGCGGGGCCACTGTCCTGCTGGTGGAGAACGAGGACACCAACAAGGCGTTCGGCATCGGCTTCGGCACCTTCCCCTCCGACGACACCGGTGTGTTCCACATTCTGGAGCACTCGGTGCTGGCGGGCAGCGAGAAGTACCCCGTGACCTCGCCTTTTTTGCAGCTGCTCAAGAGCAGCATGGCCTCCTTCCTGAACGCCATGACCTTCCCGGACAAGACGGTGTATCCCTTTGCCACCCCCAACGAGACCGACTTCAGGAACCTGATGGACGTGTACCTGAACGCCGTGTTCTGCCCGCTGGCCATGGTGGACAAGGCTGTGTTCGAGCAGGAGGGCTGGCACCGGGACGCGGACGGCACGGTGAGCGGTGTGGTCTACAATGAGATGCAGGGTGCGCTGGCCTCCCCGGACGCGCAGCTGCAGAACGCGCTGGAGCGGGCTATGTTCCCGGATACGGCCTACGGCTTTGTGTCCGGCGGCGACCCGGCCTCCATCCCGACCCTGACCTATGAAAAATACCAGCGGGTGTACCGCCGCCATTACAGCGCCGACAACTGCTGCATCACCCTGTACGGCAAGATGGATATGGCCGAGAAGCTGGCGTTTCTGGATGAGCACTATCTGAGCAGGATGCCCAAGGGCACCAGCCGCCCCCGGCTGACGGTGCAGGACCAGCAGAACGGTGTGCGTGTGCACATCCCGTACTACACCGAAAACCCCGAGCCGGATCAGGTGCAGTGTGCGTTGGCCTGGTACACCGGCGCGTTTGCTGACCGGGAGCGCCAGCTGGGCGTGGAGATCCTGCTGGATGCCCTGCTGGGCACCAACCAGTCCCCGCTGAAGGCAGCTCTGCTGGAGCAGAAGCTGGGTGCGGATATTGACATTGGCTTTGACGACAGCACCCTGCAGCCCACGCTGGAGCTGGTGCTGCGGGGGGCCACCGCAGAGACTGCCCCCAAATTTGCAGCTGGCGTGAAGCAGGCTGTGACCGACCTGCTGGCGGGGGGCATCCCCGAGGAACTGCTGCTGGCCAGCCTGAACGCCATGGAGTTTGCCTCCCTGGAGCGCCCGGGCAGCCTGCCCGACGGTGTGCTGGATGCCATCTATGCCGCCACCGGCTGGCTCCACACCGGCGACCCGGCTCTGCTGCTCCACACCGACAAACTGTTTGCTTCCCTGCGGGAGAAGCTCTCCACCGGCTGGTTCAATGACCTGCTGAAGGATCTGCTGCTGGCCGAGCCGGTGCAGGTGATCCAGACCCCGGCCCTGCCCAAGAAGGACGAAGAGGATGCTGCCCCTGCCCGCAACGATGGCAAGCTGGTGCTGGACCATCCGCTGACCGTGGCCGACCTGGGCGACGGTGACAGGAGCGCTGCCGGTACGGTGGAACCGCTGGCCGGTGCGGAGTTGCTGCACCACCCCTCCAAGGGCAGCCTGTATCTGAATTTCTACTACGACCTGGGCGAGTGCACCCCGGAAGAGGTGCAGTATCTTGACCTGCTGACTGATATTCTGGACGAGCTGGATACCCCGGAGCACACTGCCCGGGAGCTGCAGACCCAGCGCGCCACCTGGCTGGGCAACAGCATGGCCTGCATCAGCTTCTGGACCGGGCGGCAGGAGGGCAGCCCCTGCCACGCAAAGCTCACCTGGAACATGAGCCTGCTGGAGCGGAATCTGGACAAGGCCATTGCGCTGGGCAGTGAGTACCTCTACAAGACCTGCCTGACCGGCCCCAAGGCCGAGGAAGCCTTTGCCCGGGTGCTGAGCCAGCAGAAGCTGAACATGGAGCAGCAGTTCATCCGGCAGGGCAACCAGTACGCTGCCGTGCGTGCCGCCGCCCACTACTCAGTGGAGTATGCCCTGAGTGAGCGGTGCAGCGGCGTGACCGGGTATCACTTCCTGTGCGACCTGCTGGAACAGGCCGACTGGGCCGCCATAGGCAAAAAGCTGGAAGCGGTGCGGGAAAAGGTGCTGAACCATGCAGCCCTGACCGTCAGCCTGCATGGCAGCGAGGAAGCGCTGGCAAAGCTGCGTGCCCTGCTGCCCGGCAGTGCCTTTGCTGCCCAGGGCCGCACCGCTGCCAAGCCCTACACAGAGGTGCTGACTGCCCCCGTGAACGAGGCCTTTATCATTGACGGCGGCGTGAACTATGATATCCTGACCTGGCCCATGGAGCGGCAGGCCGACCGCCGGGTGCTGGCCCGCATTATGAGCTACGAATACCTGTGGCACAACATCCGTGAGGTGGGCGGCGCTTACGGCACCGGAATGCTGACCCGTGCCCAGACCGAGGGACTGTACACCTACCGTGATCCCCACCTGACCGAGAGTTACGAGACCTTTGCCAAGGCCCCCGAGGTGCTGGCAGGCCGGGAGTACACCGAAAAAGACCTGACCGAGTTCATCGTGGGTGCGGTGTCCGAGATGGATTCGCCCAAAAAGCCCAACGCTGAGGCCAAGGAGCTGGATCGCCGGTACTTCTGCGGCATCACCGATGCCATGCTGGCCGCGGACCGCAAGGCCATGCGCAGTGTGACAGCTGAAACGATCCGGGCACAGGCCGCAGACCTTGCAGACCGGATGGCAAACGCCACCCGTGTGGCCTTTGGCAGCAAGGACGCTGTGGAAGCAGGCAAGCAGCTGTTTGACCGCATCGAGACCCTGTAAGCAGAACCGAAACTGAATCTGTAACGAAAGCAGGCACTCTGCCTTTGCCCCGGACGGGGCGGGCGGAGTGCCTGCTTTTTTGCGCAAAAGGCGCTTCACGCACCTGATGTGTCTGCGCGTGAAAAATCCGGGAGAAAAACGGAGATTTCTGCACGGCGCGATACAGCGATGAAAAATGAAAGGTTATTTTATACGGATTGGATTCTGCGACACTAAAAGTACAAAACGGCCCTGCAAAAGTGCGCGCTGTTGCAGGGGACGAAAAGCTGGTATCCTTGTGCCAAGCCAAACAGAAAGGATGTGAGAACACAGGATGGCGCAAGCAAAACAGACGGGCAGGGACAAGAGCCTTGCCAGCCTGCACAAGGCCACCGACACCCTGAGCACCATGCTGGCGCAGGAGGTCAAGGAGCTGAACGCCCGGCAGAAGGTCCAGCGTGCCGATGGCTCTGACCCCGCCCTGATGAAAGGGCTCAAGGAGGCTACGGCGGTGCTGAAGGATCTGGCCGCGGTGGCCAAGACCCTGAACGATCAGGGCGCGGATGCCGAGGCCCGGGCGTGCGGCGTGGTGCTTCTGCCAGCCGTGGAGGACGTATGAATGCAGAGATCGTATGGCGGCCCCAGCCCCGGCAGGCGGAGTTCATGCGCCGCCCGGAACCGGAAGCCCTGTACGGGGGCGCGGCAGGCGGCGGCAAGAGTGACGCGCTGGTGATCGAGGCCCTGCGGCAGGTGCACATCCCCCACTATCGGGGGCTCATCCTGCGCAAGACCTACCCCCAGCTCAGTGATCTGGTGGACAAGAGCATGGCTTACTACAAGCGGGCTTTTCCCACGGCGCAGTACAACGCCACCAGCCATGTGTGGGTGTTCCCCAGCGGGGCAAAGATCTACTTTGGTTCCATGCAGTACACCAAGGACCGCACAAATTATCAGGGCAAGGCCTTCGACTTCATCGGGTTCGATGAGCTGACCCATTTCGAGTGGGAAGAGTACAGCTATATGATGAGCCGCAACCGCCCTACCGGCCCGGGCACCCGGGTTTATCTGCGGGCCACCACCAATCCCGGCGGTGTGGGGCACGGCTGGGTGAAAACCCGGTTCATCACGCCTGCCCCGCCCGGCACCCCCATCGTGGAACAGTTCCCGGTGCGGATGCCGGACGGAACCGAGAAGGTGCTGGAGCGGGCAAGGGTGTTTATCCCGTCCAGCGTGTTCGACAACCCCGCCCTGCTGGAAAATGACCCGGACTACCTTGCCAGTCTGGCAAGCCTGCCCGAAGCGGAAAAGCAGGCTCTGCTCTATGGCAGCTGGGACAGCTTTTCGGGGCAGGTGTTCACCGAGTGGAGGAACGACCCGGCGCATTATCAGGACCAGCGCTGGACCCATGTCATTGCACCCTTTGCCATCCCCAGACACTGGAAGATCTACCGGGGGTACGATTTCGGTTTCTCGAAGCCGTTCTCGGTGGGGTGGTACGCGGCGGATGAGGAGGGCAGGCTTTACCGCATCAAGGAGCTGTACGGCTGCACGGGCCGCCCCAACGAGGGCCTGCGCATCGATCCGGTGGAGCAGGCAAGGCGGATCCGGGAGGTGGAGCAGAACGACCCGATGCTCAAGGGCCGCACCATTCTGGGGGTGGCTGACCCCGCCATCTTTGATGAGAGCCGGGGCGAGAGCATTGCCGCCATGATGGAGCGGGGCCCCCATTTTCTCCACTGGGTCCCCGGTGACCACACCCGGCTGGCGGGGAAGATGCAGTTCCACTACCGGCTGGCGTTCGATGGGGAGGGGCGGCCCATGTTTCAGGTGTTCAACACCTGCAGGCACTTCATCCGCACCCTCCCGAACCTGGTCTATGACGAGAGCAATGTGGAGGACATCGACACCCGGCAGGAGGACCATATCTATGACGAGTGCCGCTATGTGCTGATGGAAAATCCCATCTCCCCGCCCCGGCAGACCGTGCAGCCTCCGGTGGGGGACGACCCGCTGGAGCTGCACAAACAGGCAAGATTTTACAGAATTTAAAGGAGAAACGCAATGGACGATTACGAGAACGAA
>OGPB01001392.1_pt1 | contig 14033 bp, 13 predicted proteins | sample 1552821 | NCBI WGS metagenome assembly OGPB01 (sample SAMEA2580192, study PRJEB22360) | human gut metagenome | biome: human gut; feature: human-associated habitat; material: faeces | place: Denmark | collected 2008/2010 | reverse complement strand
TAATAAACGTGCGTTAAAAGACGAAATTTTATTGACCATAGATAAACCTGCCCGTTATATCGGAAATGAGGTAAATATGGTCCGTAAAAATCCGGAAGCGGTGAAGATACGTGTTGCCTTCGCATTCCCGGATGTATATGAAATCGGTATGTCACATCTTGGCATCCAGATCCTGTATCATCAATTCAATCTACGGAATGATGTGTACTGTGAACGTGTCTATTCCCCCTGGCCAGATCTGCACAAGATTATGAAAGAACAGAATATTCCGTTGTTCGGTTTGGAGTCCCAGGAGCCGATTAAAGATTTTGATTTTGTCGCAATGACACTTCAGTATGAAATGTGTTATACCAATGTGCTTCAGATCTTAGACCTGGCGCAGATCCCGCTCCATGCAGCAGACCGTGGGGAAGATATGCCAATTGTCATCGGAGGCGGTCCATGTGCCTATAATCCGGAGCCTTTGGCAGATTTCTTTGATATGTTTTATATCGGAGAAGGTGAGACGGCTTATGATGAGCTGCTTGACGCTTATAAGGAATGGAAAGGTTCAGGAAAGAGCCGCCGGGAGTTCTTAGAACGTGCAGCGCAGATCGAGGGTCTGTATGTTCCGATTTTTTATGATGCAGAATATAATGAAGACGGCACTTTGAAATCATTTACACCGAATAATGAATATGCATCGGCTGTAGTTAAGAAGCAGATTGTTATGGATGTAACAGATGCACCGTATCCGATGAAACCGGTTGTTCCTTTTATCAAAGTAACGCAGGACAGAGTTGTTCTTGAGATCCAGAGAGGATGTATCCGTGGGTGTCGTTTCTGCCAGGCAGGAATGCTTTACCGTCCGGTCAGAGAAAGAAATGTTGAGCGATTGAAACAGTATGCGCATGATATGCTGCAGAATACCGGTCATGAGGAGATTTCTCTTAGTTCATTAAGTTCCAGTGATTATTCTGAATTGAAAGAACTGGTAACATATCTGATCGATGAGTTTAAGAATAAGGGAATTAATATTTCTCTTCCGTCTCTTCGAATCGATGCCTTCTCTCTTGATGTAATGAGTAAGGTTCAGGATATCCGCAAGAGTAGTCTGACATTTGCACCGGAGGCCGGATCACAGAGAATGCGTGACGTGATCAATAAAGGTCTGACAGAAGAAGTGATCTTAAATGGAGCCGGAGAAGCTTTCGAAGGTGGATGGACAAAGGTAAAACTTTACTTTATGCTTGGACTTCCTACAGAGACTGAGGAGGATATGAAAGAGATTGCTCACCTTGCGGAAAAGGTTGCCCGTAGATATTATGAGATTCCAAAAGATCAGAGACATGGAAAATGTCAGATCACGGCAAGTTCTTCTTTCTTTGTACCGAAGCCGTTCACACCGTTCCAGTGGGCTCCGATGTGTAAAGCAGAAGAATATATGAGACGTGCACATCTTGTAAATGATGAATTTAAAGAACAGTTAAACCGTAAGAGTCTGAAATATAACTGGCATGATGCGGAAGTTACGGTTCTGGAAGGTATTATGGCCAGAGGTGACCGTAAGATCAGCAAGGCGATCGAGGAGGCATATCGTCTGGGATGTTTGTTCGATTCCTGGACAGAGAGTTTCCACAATGAACTTTGGATGCAGGCATTTGAGAACACGGGTGTTGATATTGATTTTTACAATCTGCGTGAGCGTGGAGAAGATGAATTGTTCCCGTGGGATTTCATCGATATCGGTGTGACAAGAAAGTTCCTGCGCAGAGAATGGGATCGTGCGATGGAAGAAAAAGTAACTCCGAACTGCCGTATGCAGTGTTCCGGATGTGGCGCAGCGAAATTTGGAGGAGGTGTCTGTTATGAAGGCAAGAATTAAATATAGAAAATATGGTTCTCTCCGATTCATCGGACATCTTGATGTGATGCGTTTCTTCCAGAAAGTGATGCGTCGCGCGGATATTCCGATTGCATTTTCAGGAGGATATAGTCCGCATATGATCATGTCATTTGCTAACCCGCTTGGAATCGGACTGACAAGTGACGGAGAATATTTTGATATTGAATTAACAGAAGCAGTCAACAGTGCAGATGCAGTCAGAAGGATGAACGAAGCCTGTCAGATTGAGGGAATCGAGATCGTAAGCATCCGTAGAATTGCTGAGGAGAAGAAGATGACCGGAATGACAATCCTTGCAGGAGCAGATTATCTGACATCTGTGAGAAAGGGAGCATTTCCGGAGGGCTGGAAAGAACGATTTTCAGAATTTATGGAACAGCCAGAGATCCGAATCGTAAAGCAGACAAAACGAAGCGAGAAGGAAGTTGACATTAAACCATTGATCTATGCATGGGAACTGCGAGGCGATTCTGTTTACCTGAAAGTGGCAGCAGGAAGTGTAGAGAATCTGAAACCGGATCTTGTGATGGAAGCATTTTGTCAGTTCCTTGGAATTGAACCGGACAGCGTGAAATTCCAGCATCACAGACTGGAAATGTATACAGATCGCAGTGAAGATGGATCCTTGATTCCATTAGAGGCAATGGGTGTTGATATGACAGGCGATGAGGAATGAGAAGAAACAGATGAAACGAAAAGTTTTGATAGAGAAAAAAGAAAATCATGTGTGGACCTTTTTTCTGGAAGAGGATCAGATTGCTGAGATTCACTGTGCAAAGTCCGACGAACAGGAAAAGGCGCATCAGATTGGCGATATATATGTCGCCAAAGTGCAGAATATCGTACAGAATATAGGGGCAGCTTTTCTTGAGATCGAACCTGGCGTTAATTGTTATTTTGATTTAAGAGATGCACAGAATGCATTTTTTACGCATAAGATTGGGAAGAAGCCACTTTGCATCGGTGATGAACTGGTAGTTCAGATCAGCAGGGAAGCTGTAAAGACAAAGGTTCCGACAGTGACCGGTAATATCAGTCTGACAGGCAGATATGCCGTTTTGACGCATGGTAATACAAGAATAGGTGTATCTTCTAAAATTTCAAAAAAAGACAGGGAAGCCTATAAGGAGCGCCTTCAGGAATATCAGAATGACCAGTATGGTCTTATTATCAGAACAAATGCAAAAGATGCTGCATTCGAAGATGTCCTTACAGAGATTGAACAGCTGAAAGCGGAATATGAACATCTTTTAAAATATGCTGCTTCCAGAGTGTGTTTCTCATGCCTGAAATCTGCTCCACCGTCCTATATTACAGATCTGAAAAATGTCTATATGGATGGCATGGAAGAAATTCTTGTGAATGATGCAGAAATATATGAAAAGATTTGTAGCTATTTCAAAAAAGAAATGCCGGAGAATCTGGAACTGGTCCATTTCCATGATGACAGTGGTTATCCACTTGGAAAGATTTATAGTACAGAAACAGCGGTTGAACACGCCTTGTCAGAAAGAGTCTGGCTGAAACATGGAGGATATCTGGTGATCCAGGTGACAGAGGCGCTTACCGTGATAGACGTAAATTCCGGGAAAAACGTCCGTAAAAAGGGTGATGATGAGTCTACATTGAAGATGAATCTGGAGGCAGCGAAGGAAACAGCCAGACAGATACGTCTTCGTAATCTGTCTGGAATCATTCTGATTGATTTTATAAATCAGGATGAGGAAAAGAATGAGGAAACTTTATTAAAAGAATTCCGATATTTTCTTGCGAAAGATCCAATCCAGACAACATTAGTTGATATTACAGCACTTGGACTTGCTGAGGTGACGAGAAAGAAAGTGCGTAAGCCGCTGCATGAAGCAGTAAGAGAGATAGAATAGTAGATGCATTTGCAGGCAGAGACAACAGAGGAGATGCTAATATAATGAGTAAGAAAGAACTGAAAACAAATGCAATGAGAATCTTGGACAGGAACAAGATCCCATATGAATATGAAACCTATGAGTGTGATGAATTTGTCGATGGAATCAAAACAGCAGATAAAATCGGTCTTCCGCATGAACAGGTATATAAGACGCTTGTGACGGTTGGAAAAACAGGCGGGCATTATGTGTTTGTTATTCCGATTGCGGCGGAGCTTGATCTGAAAAAGGCTGCGAAGTCAGTCGGGGAAAAATCAGTAGAAATGCTCCATGTGAAGGATATTACTGCGGTGACCGGTTATGTGCGTGGTGGCTGTACGGCAATCGGAATGAAGAAGCAATTTCCGACTGTGATCGATTCCAGTGCACAGCATCAGGAATACATTTATGTAAGTGGCGGGAAGATTGGAATGCAGATCAAATTGAAACCGGATGATCTGAAAAAGGCTGCACGGGCGGAATATGGAGAGATCACGTTTTAATGGATTATTATTAATGCTTATAAGAAATTCCTATAAGTTTTCTTATTTAAAAGTTTACAAGAACTGTGGAACACTGTATAATAATGAACCGATAATGCAGAAAGCAGTATTGTTACTGTTCACGGGAAACTCGAAACAGCAACGCAGAATTACATTGGAGGAATAGCAAGAATGAAGAAAGTAGTAAAGTTCGGCGGAAGTTCTCTTGCGAGCGCAGAACAGTTTAAAAAAGTTGGAAATATTATCCGTGCAGAGGAATCCAGAAGATATGTTGTACCATCTGCTCCGGGAAAGCGTTTTTCAGCTGATACAAAGGTAACAGATATGCTCTATGGCTGCTATGCGGCTGCTGAGAATGGTGAAGATTTCACAGAGAAGCTTGCAGCAATTAAAGATAGATATCAGGAAATTATTGATGGACTTGGTTTAAAGTTCTCCCTAGATGAGGATTTTGAAGTGATCCGCAAGAACTTTTCTGAAAAAGCAGGAAGCAATTATGCAGCATCCAGAGGAGAATTCCTGAATGGTAAGATTATGGCTGCATATCTTGGATTTGAATTTATTGATGCAACAGAGGTTGTTCGTTTTGATGAGAATGGAGATTTCCAGTCCGAGATCACAAATGAAATTATGTCTGCACGACTTGAAAAGGCTAAGAATGCTGTTATCCCGGGATTCTACGGAGCAACAGAGGAAGGACGTGTAGTTACATTTTCAAGAGGTGGTTCTGATATCACAGGTTCTCTTGTAGCTCGTGCAGTCAATGCAGATCTTTATGAGAACTGGACGGATGTATCAGGATTCCTGATTGCAGATCCAAGAATTGTAAAAGGATCAAAATCAATTGAGACAATTACATATAAAGAGCTTCGTGAGCTTTCTTATATGGGCGCAAGTGTCCTTCATGAAGATGCGATCTTCCCGGTAAGAAGAGCAGGAATCCCGATCAATATCCGTAATACAAATGCACCGGCAGACAAAGGAACACTTATCGTAGAAGCAACATGCTATCAGCCGAAGTACACAATTACAGGAATCGCCGGAACAGATGGATTCGCTGCGATCACAATTGAAAAAGCGATGATGAACTCAGAAGTTGGTTTCTGTCGTAAAGTACTTCAGGTATTTGAAGACAATGGTGTTTCTATTGAGCACATGCCATCTGGAATCGATACAATGACAATCTTTGTCCACAAAGATAAGTTTGAAGAGAAAGAACAGCAGATTCTTGCAGGAATTCACAAAGCGGTAGATCCGGATCACATTGAGCTTGAGTCTGATCTTGCACTGATCGCGATCGTAGGTCGTGGAATGAAGTCTACAAGAGGAACAGCAGGAAGAATCTTCTCTGCACTTGCTCACGCACACATTAATGTTAAGATGATCGACCAGGGATCCAGTGAGCTTAATATCATCGTTGGTGTACGTCATGATGATTTTAAAAATGCGATCAAAGCATTGTATGAGATTTTCGTACTGACACAGATTTAAAACCAAGAAAGGCTGAAAAGAGATGAATATCTTATTTTTTCTGAAACCGAAGAGTGAGGTTGCTTTTATTTATGATTACAGTACATTACGTCAGGTTTTGGAAACAATGGAATTTCATAAATATGCATCCATTCCAATGCTGAATAAGGCAGGTGAATATGTCGGAACAATGACAGAAGGAGATATCCTCTGGGGAATCAAGAAGTATACGAATCTGAACCTGAAAGAGGCAGAGACAATTTTTATCCAGGATTTTCCAAGAAAAGCAGATTATGAGGCTGTATTCGGTAAATAAAGAGAAACAATAGGAAATACCTCTTGAACTTCTGAAAAAAGCATGTTATACTAGGCATGATAACATAATAGACTGACTGGAAAGAGTGGACAAAAAAGTCCACTCTTTCTAATTTCATAGAAAGGTGGTGGGGGTGTGGCAAAGGGAGAGCAGTACGAAGCACGGGTAGAGGCGTGGATCGCGCCGGTTCTGGAGCAGCATCAGTTTGAGCTGGTTGATGTGGAGTATGTTAAAGAGGCAGGAAGCTGGTATCTGCGTGTCTACATTGACAAAGAGGGCGGTATCGCAGTAGATGACTGTGAGGTGGTAAGCCGTGAGGCAGATCCTATTTTAGATACAGATGACTGTATTGAAGAAAGCTATATTTTAGAGGTAAGCTCTCCGGGTCTTGGAAGACCATTAAAGAAGGATAAGGATTTTGCAAGAAGCATTGGTGAAGAAGTTGAAGTTCGACTGTTTCGTGCAGTAGAAGGCTGTAAGGAATATACCGGGCTGCTTAACGCATACGACAAGACAACCGTTACCCTTATGCTGGATGATGAAAAAACACTGGTGCTTGAAAGAAGCAACATTGCGTTGATTCGTCTGGCGCTAGATTTCTAAAAGCAAGGTAACGATTCACTCATATTGCATTGCTTTGTGAAGAGTGGATAAGGAAATAGAGAAAGGAAAGAGAACATAATGAATACGGAATTGATGGAAGCATTAAATGTCCTTGAAAAAGAGAAGAATATCAGAAAGGAAGTTGTCTTAAAGGCAATCGAGGAGTCACTTGTTCAGGCTTGTAAGCATCATTTTGGAAAGAGCGACAATATTGTCGTAAATATGGATTACAATACAGGCGAGTATGAGATCAATATGGCAAAGGAAGTAGTAGAGAATGTAGAAGATCAGCAGACTCAGATCAGTCTTCCTAATGCAAAGATTCTTGACAAGAGGGCTGTTTATGGTTCTACCGTTTATGTAAAGGTAAATTCCAAGGAGTTTGGCCGCATTGCTGCACAGATTGCAAAAGCAATTATCCTTCAGAAGCTGCGAGAGGAAGAAAATCGTGCTGTTTATGAGCGCTATAAATTAATGGAGAGAGATTTAGTAAGCGGTGTAATTTCAAGACATTTTGAGCGTAGAGGCGAGGATGGAAAGTCAACTACCGTAAATGTCAGTGTAAATCTTGGAAAGGCAGAGGCTACCTTAATGGCAGGCGAGCAGATTAAGGGTGAGGAATATAAGGTCAATACCCGAATGAAGTTCTATGTCGTAGAAGTAAAGGATCTGCCGAAGGGACCAAAGATTCTTCTTTCCCGTTCTCGTCCGGAGTTAGTAAAGAGATTGTTTGAGGCTGAGGTTGCCGAGATTAAGGACGGAACTGTTGAGATCAAGGCAATCAGCAGAGAGGCTGGATCAAGAACAAAGATGGCTGTTTGTTCTCATGATGAGAACGTAGATGCTGTTGGTGCATGTGTAGGTGTTAACAGCTCTCGTGTAAATGCTGTTGTAGATGAGCTTGGCGGTGAAAAAATTGATATCATCAATTGGGATGAGAATGCAGCACAGTTTATTGAGAATGCACTCAGCCCATCAAAGGTTATTTTCGTAGCAGTTGATGATGATGAGCATTCAGCGCTTGTTGTAGTTCCAGATAGCCAGCTGTCACTTGCTATTGGCAAGGCAGGTCAGAACGCACGTCTGACTGCAAAGCTGACAGGCTATAAGATTGATATCAAGAGTGAGAGCCAGGCTGAGGAGGAAGGTCTGTTTGATGAGATCGACTTTAGCGCAGCAGAAGAAACTGAGCAGTCCGAGGAGACAGCACAGGACAACGAGGTTCAGGAATAAGAGGTGATAGAGTGGCCGCTGTAAAAAAAATTCCGATGCGTCAGTGTGTGGGATGCGGGGAAAGAAAAAGTAAAAAGGAACTGATCCGTATCGTTTGCTCACCGAGTGAGGATCCTGAAAGGGTAACGATTGGATTTGATCTGACTGGCAAGAAAAATGGACGAGGTGCATATATATGCAGTAGTATGGCCTGTCTTGAGCTGGCCAGAAAGAAAAAAGCTCTTGAACGAGCTTTAAAAACAGAGGTTTCGCAGCAATGCTACGATGATCTGAAAAAGGAGTTGGAGCAGATTGAACGATAAAGTAATATCCCTTTTGGGATTAGCAGAACGCGCAGGTAAAATTGCGAGTGGCGAATTTGCAGCCGAAAAGGCAGTGAAGATAGGAAAGGCACGTCTGATTATTGTGGCAGAGGATGCTTCTGATAACACGAAAAAGAAGTTTAGTGATATGTGTAAGTATTATCAGGTACCTTTTGCATGTTACTCGCAGAAGGAACTGCTCGGTCACGGAATCGGAAAGGAGTTTCGCGCATCGCTTGCAGTTCTTGACGGCGGTTTTGCGAAAGCAATAGAGAAACAGTTGGACAATAAGTAAAGAAAAGGGTCGGTGATACATTTATGGCAAAACTGAACATCCATGATTTAGCCAAGGAATTAAAAAGAGAAGAAAGTGAAATTATCAGCTTATGCTCCAGCAAGGGTATGAGTGGTGTAACAAGAGCAACTATGCTTCAGGATACAATGGTAGAAGAAGTGCGTAAGGCATTCAAAAAGCCAGCAGAGTCAGCTGATGCTGCAGCTGACAAGGATGGCGCACCAAAGAAGAAGCTTCGTCTGTTGTTTCATCCGGAAAACAGCACAAAGCCAATTTCTAAAAAGAAGCGTCCAGACAGTGCGAAGAAGCCGGAAGGTGACAAGGCAGAAAAGTCTGTCGATAAGCAGGAAAAGGCTGCTGAGAGAACAGAGAGCACAAAGCCGGCAGAAAAAGCACAGGAGATGGCAAAGACTGAGGCACCGAAGGAGACTATGACAAGAGAAAATACAAAAAACGACAGAAATGATTCAAGATCCACAAACGATGGAAATAGAAGAGATAATTCCAGACGTGATGGCGGAAATGGTCAGAATGGACAAAGACGCGATGGAAATGGCCAGGGCGGTCAGAGAAGAGAAGGCGGCTATGGCCAAAGAGACGGTCAGAGACGTGATGGAAATGGCCAGGGCGGTCAGAGAAGAGAAGGCGGCTATGGCCAGAGAGATGGGCCGAGACGTGATGGAAATAATCAGGGCGGCTATGGTCAGAGACGTGATGGAAACGGTCAGGGCGGCTACGGTCAGAGAGATGGCCAGAGACGTGACGGAAATAATCAGGGCGGCTATGGTCAGAGACGCGACGGAAACGGTCAGGGCGGCTACGGCCAGAGAGATGGTCAGAGACGTGACGGAAATGGTCAGGGCGGCTACGGTCAGAGAGATGGCCAGAGACGTGACGGAAATGGTCAGGGCGGCTATGGTCAGAGAGATGGCCAGAGACGTGATGGAAATGGTCAGGGCGGTTACGGTCAGAGACGTGACAGTGCAAGGGGCCAGAGAACCGAGAGAGAAAATCTTGATTCTATGGGCACAGGAATGACCAAGAGCGAGGCAAGAGGCGGCAAAGGTCTTAATAAGAAAGAGCGTGAGATTCGCGAGAAGGAAAGACAGAATCAGGAGAAGAATACCAGATTCACAGAGAATACTCGCAATATCTCTAAGATGAAGCAGCAAAACAGTAAGAAGCCAGAGCCACAGCCAAAGGCAGAAGAAGATGACGGAATTAAGACAATTACAATTCCAGAGACTTTAACACTGGCAGAGTTAGCTGAAGCAATGAAGCTGCAGCCGGCAGCACTCGTAAAGTCACTCTTTATGAAGGGCACCATGATGACAATTAATGCTGAGCTGACATTTGAGCAGGCAGAGGAAATTGCATTAGAGTTTAACTATATCTGTGAGAAGGAAGTAAAGGTTGACGTAATTGAGGAACTTCTTCGTGAAGAAGATGATCCGGAAGAGACAAAGGTTTCAAGACCTCCGGTTGTCTGCGTTATGGGTCACGTTGACCATGGTAAGACCTCCTTACTGGATGCTATTCGTTCAACTAACGTAATTTCAAGAGAGGCCGGCGGAATTACACAACATATCGGTGCTTATATGGTTAAGTGCAATGGACAGGATATTACATTCCTTGATACACCAGGTCATGAGGCATTTACAGCAATGCGTATGCGTGGTGCTCAGGCAACTGATATCGCTGTACTTGTTGTTGCAGCAGACGATGGTGTTATGCCGCAGACAATCGAGGCGATTAACCATGCAAAGGCAGCAGGTGTTGATATTATCGTAGCAGTAAACAAGATTGATAAGCCAACTGCAAACATCGAGCGTGTAAAGCAGGAGCTTTCTGAGTATGAGCTGATTGCAGAGGATTGGGGTGGTCAGACCATCTTCGTTCCAGTATCTGCAAAGACACATGAGGGAATTGATACCTTGCTTGAGATGATCTTGCTTGATGCAGAGTTAAAGGATCTTAAGGCAAATCCAAATCGTAAGGCAAGAGGTCTTGTAATCGAGGCACAGCTTGATAAGGGCCGTGGACCAGTTGCAACAATCCTTGTTCAGAAGGGTACACTTCATGTTGGTGACAATGTTGCAGCAGGATCATGCTATGGTAAGGTTCGTGCAATGATCGATGACAAGGGACGCAGAGTAAAAGAAGCAACTCCGTCTATGCCAGTTGAGATTCTTGGTCTGAATGATGTTCCAAATGCAGGTGAGATCTTTGTCAACACTGAGAATGAGAAAGAGGCAAGAAGCTTTGCTGAGACCTTTATTAAAGAGAACAGAGAAAAGCTTTTGGCTGATACAAAGACACAGCTTACTCTTGACAGCTTAAATTCCCAAATTAAGGAAGGAAGCTTAAAGGAACTGAATTTGATCGTTAAGGCTGACGTTCAGGGTTCTGTTGAGGCTGTAAAGCAGTCCTTATTGAAGCTGTCTAATGAAGAGGTTGTTGTTAAGATTATTCACAGTGGTGTTGGTGCAATCAATGAGTCTGATGTATCTTTGGCATCTGCATCAAATGCAATCATTATCGGATTTAATATTCGTCCAGATGCAATGGCAAAATCAGTAGCAGAGCGCGAGAAGGTTGAGATTCGTCTGTACCGTGTTATCTATCAGGCAATCGCTGATGTAGAAGCTGCTATGAAGGGTATGCTTGATCCGATCTACGAGGAGAAGGTAATAGGTCATGCACAGGTTCGTCAGATCTTCAAGGCATCAGGTGTTGGAAACATTGCTGGTTCCTATGTAACAGATGGTATGTTCCAGAGAGGCTGCAAGATCCGTATTTCCAGAGAAGGCGAGCAGATCTACGAGGGTTCACTGGCATCCTTAAAGCGTTTCAAGGACGATGTAAAGGAAGTAAAGGAAGGCTACGAGTGTGGTCTTGTATTTGAAAAGTTCAACGATATTCAGATTGATGATATCGTAGAGGCTTATATCATGGAAGAGGTTCCGAGATAAGCTGCAACAAAACAAAGCCATGGCAGCAATGTCATGGCTTTTCAAAGATAGTTAAGGAGAAAATATGCGTAAAAATAGTATTAAAAATATCAGAATTAACGCTGAGGTTCAGAGAGAACTCAGCCGTATTATCCAGCAGGAAATTAAAGATCCAAGAATCCATCCGATGACAACAGTTGTCATGGCAGAAGTTACGCCTGACTTAAAGTATTGTAAGGCTTATATCAGTGTTTTAGGAAACGAGGAAGCACAAAAAAGCACAATGGAAGGTTTGAAGAATGCAAAGCCTTATATCAGAAGAATGCTTGCATCATCTGTAAATTTGAGAAACACACCAGAGCTTACTTTTGTGTTAGACCAGTCCATCGAGTATGGTGTTCATATGACGGGTCTGATTGATGAAGTTGCAAATGAGCTTGCAGCTAAAGAGCCGGCAGAAAGCTCCGAGGGAAAGGAGGCATAAGCGATGGAAAAACGCCCGAACGACACAATAAAGATGCTGCGTGCGGAGTTTGCAAATGTCAGGAAGACGGCAATTGTAGGCCATCTTCATCCAGACGGAGACTGCATCTCCTCGTGTCTTGCCCTGTATCATTATTTAAAGGATAATTATGGTTATGAGGCAGATGTGTACTTAGAGCCATATCCATCTGTTTTTGATATGCTCCCAGATACAGCAGTTATTCGTCATACTGTCAAGCCTGAGGTATATGATGTGGTATATTCACTTGATTGTGCAGATTTAGACCGTATTGGTGCAGGAAAAGAACTTTTTGACAGTGCAAAGAAGCGTGTAATGATTGATCACCATATAAGTAATCCTGTTTTTGGTGATGTCAATTATGTAAAGGGTGAGATCGGTTCTGCATGTGAGGTACTTTATACACTTTTCGAGGAAGATAAGATCAACTACAACGTGGCGATGTGTCTTTATACAGGAATGGTTCACGACACTGGCGTGTTCCAATATTCCAATGTAACACCAGATACACTTACACGCGCGGCAAAGCTGATTGCATTTGGCATTCCATTTACTGATTTGATTCAGAAGACTTTTTATGAGAAGAGCTTTAATGAAACAAGGGCGAGCGCTTATGCAATATCTAAAGCCGCACAGCTTCTTGATGGCTTTTTCGTATGGTCTTATATGGAAACTAAGGAGATGGAGAGATTTCATATTACATCAGCAGAACTTGACAGCGTTGTAAGTGAGCTTCGAAATATTCGTGGTGTAGACACAGCAGTATTCTTATATGAAATAGAGTCGGGTGTATGGAAATGTAGTTTCCGCTCAAACCATGTTGTGAATGTCAGTGAGCTGGCAGTTTCATTTGGCGGCGGAGGTCATGTTCGTGCATCAGGATGCACGTTTTATCATAAGAAGCCGGATGAGATTATTACGGAGATCGTAAATCGCATTCCGAAGGAGGATTATGCAGGCAGAGCATTATAATGGACTAATTGCAGTCTGGAAGGAGCAGGGATATACCTCACACGATGTTGTGGCAAAGCTTAGAGGTATTTTGCACCAGAAAAAAATTGGTCATACTGGTACACTTGATCCGCAGGCCAAAGGTGTTCTGGCTGTCGGATTAGGTCTTGGAACAAAGACATTTGATCTATTGCCGGATCACTGGAAAACTTACGAGGCAGAGGTAACATTTGGTGTTCAAACAGACACGGAGGATATCTGGGGAAATGTTTTAAAGACACATGATGTTTCAAAAACACCGGAAGAGATTATACAGGCAATTTGTTCCTTTGGGGGAACTTATGATCAGATACCGCCTATGTATTCAGCAAAGAAAATTGATGGAAAAAAATTGTACCAGCTTGCAAGAGAAGGAAAAATTGTTGAGCGAAAGGCAGTACCAGTCACGTTAAAGGATATTCAGGTTTTATCTGTAAAAGACAACAAGGCACGTTTTATTGTCACTTGCTCTGCCGGAACATATATCCGTACACTTTGTGTCGATATCGGAAAAAAGCTTGGCTGTGAAGCCTGCATGAGCAGTTTAACAAGAGTTATGGCAGGTGGATTTTCAAAAGAACAGGCATTGACACTCGAAAAAATAAAAGAGCTTGCCGATAAAAATGAACTGGAGAGCCGCTTAATTAGCATTGACACTGCCCTTGGTCATTTTCCAAAAGTAATCGCATCAAACGAATTTGAAAAACAGCTCAAAAATGGAAATGCGATAGGCAGTAATGCTGTTTTGGGGTTACAAGAGGCATCTATAGATGTTTGCAGTCATGATATTTGCGTGCGCCTGTATCTAAATAATAATGGACTAGACGAATTTATAGGTGTATATCATCTTGACAAAAGCAGTCGTTTACTGAAGCCTGTAAAAATATTCTATCGAAATTAATACCAGGCAGCGATAAAGAAAAGGAGACCAACGATGCAGGTAATTTGCAATACAGAGGATTTTCAAATCACAGAGAAGACCGCGGTCACGCTTGGTAAATTCGACGGAATCCATAAAGGTCATCAGCGTCTTTTAAATGCTTTGCTTGAAAAGAAAAAGCAGGGACTAAAGACTGTAG
>OGPB01001389.1_pt1 | contig 14043 bp, 15 predicted proteins | sample 1552821 | NCBI WGS metagenome assembly OGPB01 (sample SAMEA2580192, study PRJEB22360) | human gut metagenome | biome: human gut; feature: human-associated habitat; material: faeces | place: Denmark | collected 2008/2010 | reverse complement strand
AAACAAAAGCAGAGTCACAGGTTCATTCAGCATTAAAAATGACATATTATGAGGCATTTAGTGAGGCGAGAAAAGCATTAAATAGTGAAGAAAAGGCTGGCAGTATAAACGAAGACATAATATCACAAGGCAACTTCGATATGAAAGCGTAAAATGTGTGATTTAATAATGTGTCTTATATGGGAATGAGCAATGTATGGCAATGTTCAGGGAACAAAAAATCTAATGAGTCATTATGAAAGTGACGGTGATTATGTTAATTATAAAGTGTCACGTGATTAATAAGGAGGACTTGCACTATGCAGATTAATGCTAATTATTCTGTGAATGGCGTGCCGTATGATAATAAACGTAAGCAGAATAATATCCCTCAATTTAGTACGGAATGTGCGGTTCAGGAAAATGAAAATATAAATCCATATATGGCAGAAGCAGACTTTGATGAAAAAGCATTTGATATGATTGGACCGAATGCTCCACAGGATGTAAAAGATGCATGGATGGAAGCTGCTAAGGATATAAATGCAAACGGCATGGGAATAAAGAAAAATGGAATGTTGAGTCATATATCGCAGATGATGGTACAAAGGCTGAATAAACAGCTTAAAGGAGATGGAGATGCTGATAACATCGACATTTTGGGAAATACAACAGAGTCTGCAATTCAGGCAACGAGTCAGGCTCTTTACGATTTAGATCACCCACGGGAATATGTTCCGAAAAGTATCGAAGTTCAGCGAGCTTGTATGAAAGAAAGAGAGGTTTATGTTGCTTTTCTGGAAAAATTAGAAAAACTAAAAGTAAGTTGGTAGCAGTTAGAGAGGATAATGTATGAGAGACAGTACACTTTACATCGGAGCGCTTGCTTCAAACAACGTAAATAATATTGTAAATGATGCGGGCAAATATGATGAATACAAAGAAAAGGTAAAGGATTTGACAGAAGAAATCCAAACCAGAAAAGACACTTTTGAGAAAATGGCAGAACCACTGGTATATGTATGTGACTGTTATCAAAAATTTAATGTAGTGACAGGGATGCCCAAGAGTAACTTCGGAGATTCTTTTGGCTATGATATGCAGAAAGATATATCCAGTCATATGACCGATTTTTATGCCGGAAAGGTGAGCAGGGGTGAACTTAATTCCTATTTTGAGGAATGTTGTACTTCCATGCGTACCTATCGGACAAGTCAGCATCAGACATCCGGAACCAATGAAGCAGATAATACACAAATCGTAAGTGAGATGTATGAGGTATTTGCAAAAGAAAATGCAAGGGCAGCAAGTCAGGCAAACTATCAGGAAGGAAAAGCATTGAATGAGAAATACTATTCTGATAGTCACAGTGACTGGACTTATTATAATTCAGATTATTACTATCAATGCAATGAAACCAATGCGGCATTGAGGGAATCTGTCAAGCAAATGATCGAAAAATGGGATTTGGATGAGATTGACTGTGATAAAATCGAAGCAAATTCCAGTCTTACATTAGATGGTGGTTTTGATTTTAACAGCACATGGAATTTTGAGTTTAGAAATCAGGCTGGCAGGAGCAGTCTGGCAAAGGAATCAGCGATACCGCCTGAGAATTTTAAGATGTTTTTCAAGGAACAGGTAACATCTTTTACAGAGGACAATAAATTTAATGGAAATCTGAAAATAACAATCGGAGAGAATAATTACGATTTAAAGGTTCCATTTCAGACGTTACGCACCGGATCGGAAGGGGAAATTTGTAATGTCTGGGATTTGATGGAAGATTATTATCCGAAGTCAGAAGATACCTCTAAAGTTAAAAATTTCCTGGGGAATATGTCTGTATTTACACGGTGGTATGCATATGAAACAAGAATTAATGACATATTTGGTGATTATGAAGTGTCACATAAGGAGTTGAGTTAATGGGTATATCATTGTCAGGTATAGGAACTGTTGGAAAAGAGCAATTAATTTCCTCATGCAGTAACGGAGAACCGAATTGGCTTTATATTCCAACAAAAGGGAAAAGTTCAAAAACGCATGCGGAATTTGTTAGTGAAATTAAAGAACTGGCACGACGAGCAGCTACGACAGCAAATAAGACAGAGTACGAATATATTTCCAGACAGGTTCTTGGTTTACGGGCAGAATATCTATCAGATGTTGCACCTGATAGAAAACAATTATATGAACAGGCTAAAAATACTATAAAAAAACAAACTGGCAATTCGAAATGCAAAGGATGTGGAGAATTATCATTATTGGATTTTTTGGAGAAGGCAGAAGGAAAAAGCAGTAATTTTGCTGAAAAGAAGTTTGCACTGGCGGGAGGAGGAACATTGAATTGTCCAATTCTAACTACTGGTGGTTATGGTGCTGAAATTCAGTATCAGGGAGTAACGGTATTATCTAATCTTGGAAATGGCTGGGGCTATGAGATGACACCAGCGGAACTTGCAAAAAAAGATGAATTTTATTCTATTTATTGGAGCGAATATAATTTCGTAAAAGAGAATGGAAGTTCAGAATTGAGAGAGATGCCGGATTATTTGGATCAGGATAGACCTTCTTTTGAAGCCAGAGCATAAAATAAATATTGTGCGCAAGGAAAAAATGAGCATAGGAGCAGTGCCAGGTGGCACTTTTGATTTTTCACGTGAAGTCCAGAACTTTATGATAAGATTCATAATCGAAACAATTATGCCGATATATAGAAAAGAACAGGTAAACGGATTTACGATGTGATATGTACAAGGAGGACAACGGATATGTCAATGAATGTGAACACAACTACAGCTGCTTATGCAAATTACCAGAACAACTATAAGACAGGTGCAGCAGAGAAGAAAAAAGAAGTAGCACAAACAACAGAAAATACGAAATCAAAGAAAAATACGACCGAGAGCATAGCCGAAAAAAATCTCAGTAAAGCGGCACAAAAAATGCTGGAGGATTTGCGTGGTTCAAGAAACGACATGGATTTTATGGTTGCTGATTTTGAAAATGGTGATAATGCCAAGGATCTTTTAGCCCAAAGCGACAAGGAGTATACGGTTATTTTCTCAAAAGAAGAAATGGAGAAGATGGCGTCTGATCCGAAATATTATGCTGAAAAAATGCATAGCATTGATGGCGCTTTGCGTATGTCAGATGAAATCAATGCCCAGTTCGGCTTTGAAAGAGCATTTGGTAAGACTAACGGTGGTGTAGATGCTGATACAAAAATAACAAAATTTGGCATCTCTTTTAATAGTGACGGAACTACAACCTTCTTTGCACAACTGGAAAAATCATCAGCCAGTCAGAAAGAATATCTTGAAAAGCTTCAGGAAAAGAAAGCTGCTGAGAAGAAAGAGGCAAAGAAAAAGGAACAGTCAAAACAAACCGAAGTAAGAAAAACTACGGTTCAGGCAAATTCAAAAGAAGAACTTTTGGATAAGATCAAAAACATTGACTGGGATTCTATCAAACCGGAGGAGAATAAAATCGGTGGAAGGTTTGATTTTTCAATCTAGTGAATTTGGAACAGATGAAATATATGCCAATATGGAGGAATATATTATGCAGATAACAAGAGATAATTATTCGCAATATGCTCAAATGGTTCAGCAGATGTTCGGGAAAAAAGCAAGTTCAAATGATCCGTTAGCACAATGTGATTATGGTAATTTCTCATTAAGATTTAAGCCTGTGGACATTAATTTTACCAAACCAAACTGGGATACTATCATGACAAAACGAGATAAACCAGCGATGTCAGAGGAAGAATTTGACGAAGCAATAAAAGAACTTGCAAGAAAAGAGTTTGCTACTGGAAAAAGGGATGATGATGCTTATCGAAAATTGTGTATGCAGCATGGAGAAACAGTATCTCCTGATAGAAAGGCTATATATGAATCAAGCATGAAAAAAACTGGTGGCAAAATGAATGCTGCATGTATGTTTTGGGATTCAAAAGGTAATAAAACGCTTTCTTATAATCCAGAGTCAAGAAACTGGAAAGCTATAAGTACAGATGAAGAATTTGCAAGAGCAAGAGTGTTTACATCAATTTATAATGATGAGTTAGCCCGTTTGAAGGAAGAGTATGGCGAAAAAGCGAAAGGAAATGTTTCTTATAGCAAAATAAAGGCAGATATATCCGCAGAGGAATCAAAGGAAAAGAACAATAATGAAGGAAATACTATTGATTTGCAGATTTAGATTGTTGATTGCGTTTTAGTAAATAGTAGATAAAAAACGGAAAGATATTCATCGCTGGTAGCGGCATTGAGTTCATAAATTACTACTACTCTAGATAAAAGTAGTATTCCGATAAGTTAAAAGATAAAGCAGATGCAAATAGACACGAATCCCAGCGTATACCAATGAAGGAGTTTGCTTCATTTCTTTAATATTGCAGACATGATTAGAAGACAGGGCAGTGAACCAATAATGGTTTGCTGTCCTTTTCACAACAAAAAAAGGTCATTTCACAACAACTGTGTCAGAGACCATCTGTTTGTCCGATATAATAAATATATTTATCAGACAAAAAGGAAGTGACAATATGCGAATTGCTATCTGCGATGATGAAGTATCTATGGTTCAGATATTGGAGGAAAAAATAAAAAAGTTATTGCCGGATGCGGTTATAGAGAAATATTTATCGGGTGAGAAACTGATTGCAAGTGGCTGTAAGCCGGATGTTCTATTTCTGGATATTCAGATGCCGGGAATGGATGGGATGGAAACGGCAAAGGTGCTTCGTCAGGACAATGAGGATATGATACTCATTTTTGTGACAGCAGCAGAGGAGTATGTTTTTCAGGCATTTGATGTCGGAGCATTTCATTATCTGGTGAAGCCATTTTACGATGAAAAATTGAAAGAGGTTGTGACAAAGGCAGTCCATGCCGTAAAAAGGAGTTCCAGACTTGAAAAAGACGAAAAATATATCATGGTACAGACCGCCGGAAGCCATATAAAAATTTTCCTGCGTGATATTGTGTATGCTGAGGTGTTTAACCGGAAAGTTATTATCCATACACGAAATACGGATATTGAATACTACGGAAAGCTGCAGGATTTGCAGAATATGGCTGGGGAAGATTTCTTCCGAACACACAGAGCATACCTTGTACATTTTAAATATGTAGAAAAATATGATGCAACTTGTGTGACTATGAAAAATGGAACTGCATTGATTGCAAAACAGAACTATCCGGAGTTTGTCAGGAGGTATCTGAAATACAACCAGAGGAAAGGAAATGAAGTCAGATGAGTTTCGTGGAAAGATGCTGGATGATCACATCGAAGTTTTCTGTTATTGCAATTTTGATTTTTACAGGAATCTGTTTTGGTGTTTTTGTATACCCATATATGAAAAAGAAAAGGGAAGCTGCTCTGGTCAGTATTGTTTATATTGGAATTATGTCTGTGCTGTATCTGATACCGCAGCGGATTGGCAATTTTTCTGCATATTTGATGGGAGTTGTGGCTGCATTTCTTGTGATGTATGTACAGGACAGACGAAACATCTATCAGAAACTATTTCTTGCAGTGACATTCTTTTCTATCCGTTGGCTTGCGGTTGCAATGGCAGGCAGACTGGATGATTTTATCACAAAAGCTCTGGTTTTTGGGAATACGATTGCCGGAAGACAATGGCTGCAATATGGACTTTATGCTGGAACAAGAATTCTGGATATTGTGCTCTGCATCGTTTTCCTTGCAGTCGCAATCGGTCTGATCAATAAAGCCTATGTATACAAAAAAGATGAGATGAGCGGCAAAGAGCTGGTAATGCTCATCATGCCTTCTCTCGTAGGTGTAACAGGATATGGTATTCTGCAATATTATCTGAATATTTATGAAAAGGATACAGGAAAGAGCCTGATTGATACGTATGGATTTTATGGAGCTTTAAGCTTCGTGCATTATTTTATCTCTATCATAGCAATTCTTGTTATGACAATCATGTTTCAAAACTGGAAGGTGGCACAGGAAGAACAGACAGGGCAGGAACTGGTATTAAATCAGGTCAGTGATATGAAAAAGCATATCGGGGAAGTGGAAAAGCTGTATCAGGATATCCGCAGCCTGCGTCATGACATGGGGAATCATATACAGATACTGGAACATCTTGTGGCAGAGAACCATATGGATGATGCAGCAGAATATATGGAGCATTTGAAAAAGGAGTGGAATGAAATATCTCCTGAGATAAAAACGGGGAGTCCTGTCCTTGATGTGATTTTCATGGAAAAGTTAAGAGAAGCGAAGGAGAGGCAGATTCGTTTTACATCAGATTTTCATTATCCGAAGGATACGAAATTAAATGCATTTGATTTGAGCGTGATTTTGAACAATGCACTTAACAATTGTATGGAGAATGTTAGTGGTGAAAATCCTTATATCAGTATTACGTCTTTTCGGAAAAACAGTATTTTTATGATAACTATAAAAAACAGTTACGAGGGCACATTAAAATATAAGGAAAGCGATCTGCCGGAAACAAAGAAATCCGGGAAGGAGCATGGAATTGGACTGCATAATATCCGAAGGGTTGCAAGGATGTATCTGGGAGATATCTCTTTAGAGCAGGAGAATCAGGAAGTGGTTCTAAGTATTATGTTACAGGTAGAATAAAAAGAAGTAGTATTTCAGGAAAGGCACTAACAATAAGAAGTTAGTGCTTTTTATTTGCTTCACAACAAAAAAAGGGCGGTTCACAACATCGCTGTTTATTGTAAAGAAAGATATGCCGAAAGAATCAGTAAAGAGAAATCATGTTGTACAGATTTTTAAGGAAACGGATTTCAGAATTTAAGTTCAAGGAGTCTAAATCCTCTCCTCGCCATGGGGCTCGGATTTTGCTTCGCAAAACAAGGAGTCTAAATCCTCTCCTCACCAGTGGGTTCGGATTTTGCTCCGCAAAACAAGGAGGATTAAATGAGAATTAATGGATTTAGTGGGACAAATACGCAGACAGGAACAATGGGAATGACACAGGGGAATGATTCTGTAAGTAAAAATATTCAGAATCAGATTGCAAATGCACAGCAGAAGCTACAGGATTTATCATCGAATGAAGAAATGTCATTAGAGGATAAGATGAAAAAGCGTCAGGAGATACAGCAGGAGATTAACAATCTCAATCAGCAGTTAAGACAGCACCAGATCGAGCAGAGAAAGGAACAGCAGAGTAAAAATTCGTCATCTATGGATGATATGGTGGCTGGAACAAGTAACACTTCTAAAAAGAAAGACACCGGATTGTCACAGGCAAGTATGCAGGCGATGATCTGTGCAGATTCTTCCATGAAACAGGCAAAGGTGCAGGGAAGTATGGCAACACAGATACAGGGACGTGCCAGTGTGCTTGAATCTGAAATCAAACAGGATGCCGGAAAAGGAAATACCGAGAAGAAGGAAGAAGAACTGGCAGAGCTTAAGGCAAAGGCACAGTCTGCGACAGCAGCACAGATGTCTACACTTGCTGATGCAAATAAATCAGTAGAAGAAGCTGCAAAAGCGGATAACAGCAATACAGAAGGCACAGCAACAAAGAATAATACTGAAAAATCTGAGAAAACACAGAAAGCTACAGGAGCAGCAGAGGAGACAGACAGCGTAAAGAATACGGATATCAAAAGGGAAACACAGGTGACAGTAGAAACACCGACTCCAGAAAATGCACAGAATGCAACACAACAGGCAGTATATACACCGATTGATATTCGCTTATAGTTGGTAAAGGAGAATGGTATTATGTCAGAGATTAAGAGTTTTAGTGATTACACAAGTAAATATAACAGCAATGTAGATTATTCCGCATTATTTGGCGGAACTTCCGACAGTTCATCCGTAGGAAACACCAATATGCTTTCTGATTATGCTGCAATTAAAAACGGAAGCTATGGAAAACTTATGAAAGCATATTATGCAAAGCAGGATGCAGAAAAATTATCGGGGAAAGGCGATACTTCACAGAAGCTTACACTGATGAAAACAAGTGCGGATTCCCTGAAAAAATCAGCAGATGCACTAAACGATGCGTCACTCTGGGAAAAAAAGAAAATTAAAAAGAAGGATGAAAAGACCGGGGAAGAAACAGAGGTAGAGGATTATGACTGGGATGCAATTACCAAAAAAGTGAAAGCTTTTATTGATGATTATAATGACGTTGTTAAGGAGGCAGGAGAATCCAATACAAAAGATGTCCTCAGAAATGCTTCATGGATGACAGGCATGACAGACAAAACCAGTCATTTACTTTCTAAAATAGGTATTACCATAGGAAAGGGGAATAAGTTGGAGCTAGATGAAGATGAATTGAAGAAAGCAGATATCAGTTCATTGAAAACGGTTTTTACAGGTTACAATTCCTTTGCAGGCAAAACAGCCCAGAAAGCAGCTGGTATATCAAATGCTGCGAACCGGGCAAGTGCGACTTATACAAACAATGGTACATATTCGAAAAAAGATTCCTCTCTAACGTCAGGTAAGATAGATAAGGAAGTATAATGGTTATTTCGACCAGAAAGCATGACGATTACAAAATCAGTGGGAAATATGTCTGCTGATTTTTTTATTACAAAAAAAAGGTCGGTTCGTTACATTTGAGTAGATAATAAATGAAGAAAGGGCGATATAAAAAACAGATAAATAAAATTTCAGGGAAAGGATAATAGGATAATGAAGATTCAAAATGATACAGGTGTTACCTATGCTGCAAACACGAATCGTTATAGCAACACACAAAATGCTGGCAGCAAAACGGGCAGAACATATAAGAATGCCCATGAATATAAGAACTATTTAACACAAAAATATGATTGCTTAAGAAGCAAAGATTATTCCGTAAATATAAACAGCTCTCTTTTGTCAGAGGCTATGGGAGATGAAAAGACAAAACAATGGCTGGAGTACAATTTATCGCTAATACCAAAAACAATAGAACAGTCAGAAGCTTATGTGGCAGCAAGAGGAGCAAAGATACTGAGTTATAGTATTACTATAAATGGATATGATAGCATGAGTTCTGTAATGTGTACTCAAGATGAAGTTGATCCGGGAACAGAAAAAGCAAGGAAAGAACTTGAAGAAAGACTCGAGAAAAGGAAAGCAGAAAAGAAAGAGACAGAGGAAAGACTGGAAAAACAGCGTGCCGAAAAACAGGAGCAGGAAGAACGGCAATATAATCTGAAAATTGATGGAAAAGATGTGGCAGACCTAACAGGAAAACTGGTGGAACTGCTAGGTACTTCAACATCTATAGGAGTGATGGAAAGCGGAACATCGTCATTTGATGCGTTGGCATAGAAGCGTTGAAAAGGAGCAATATTGATTTAGTTGTTGGAAGAAAAACACTGATAAAGTTCAGAAAGAAACTAGTCAGACAAAGTAAAAACAGATAGGAAGGTAAGATTATGGCAATCACAGGATCCCAACAACGGTATCTGTATCAAGTGCATTTTTAAAGAAGTGCATGAATGACCCAGAAAAAGCAAAATATTTGGAAGAAAATTTAGCGGCTATTCCGGATTGTGCCAAAAGTGCAGTTGCTGGTTGTCAGGGAACCTTGACAAATCTTAGTTATCAGATTGATGCAACACAAATTTACACGAAATAATCCAAGAACAGAAAGCGAAGGAGAAGCAGAAAAATTCATAGTATAATTGTGACACTTATGGTAAAATCGCATCAGATGTCGAAAGATATCTGATACGAAGAGAAAAGGACGAGAAATATGAACAAAAGTGTCAGTATTATTACGGATTTGGATGGTTCAAAAATAGCCCTTATTAATGATATAAGATTTAAGTCGAGGAAGGGGATAGATTGGAATGAAGTAGAGCAGTATCTGAAAGAATATATTGGAGAATACTTTGAAATATCCGAAACCTCAGAGAAAATATATATCGGTTCTGATTTTCCAGATGAGTTCAGTCATTCAAATGATACAAAGGGATTAAAAGGTGCTAATATGAAAGCGAAAGCAAACATTACGCCTGCTATTGGTGAACTTATCCAGATTGCTTCTGAAAAGGCACAGTATCCTGATTATAAGAATAAACATGGGGCAAAGGCACAATTTGGATGGTATCGTTATAATACAAGATTTGGAATACCGGTTTATGATGAAGATGGAAATCTGGAGCGTTATAACATTTTTTCAACAAGAATGCTTGTAAGATGTGATGCAGATGGAAAACTTTATCTATATGATTTGGTAAGAACAAAAAAAGAAACGAGCAAGCCGCATGAGCAATAGCTGTACGGTAGTAAACTTCGTTTCTTCCTAACACCTATAGTAAAGGTATATGTATTGTTTGTCAAGAAGAAAATCTTGAAAGGATGTGATTTCATGGCATACAGCCAGCAACTTTGGGACGAAGCAAAAAGAAAATGTAAGCTTGGGGAAGAAGAAATAAGAATGGCAAAAGAAATGAGGCTTAATCCCAAGAGCCACAAAAGGAAAAAATAACATTTAACTAAGCCGTTATGGAGAGTACATCTTCATGGCGGCTTTTTTTGTTGGCATTTGAAAGAAGGTGAGAAAATTGAAAATCAAAAAGGTTGATAAAGCAAAGAAGGGAATGTTCAGGCAGTATCGGGCAGCATTAAAGGAATCCAAGCAGTCCATTAAGACAAAAAATTCTTCCATTAAGATGAGCATTCGCAACTGTGTCTGCACTTGGAAACTCGGAAAGCAGGGCATAGACGGAAGCCATATGAAGTGTAGGAACGAGGTTTTCCAATTCGGGAAAAAGGATACAAACAAGTCTGGAAATGGAAGATTTCAGTTTTGCTCGTTCTCCAGCTAACGGAATATCCCTCTGAAAAAGCGGTCGGCGAGGCGCAGCAGGAAAGCTGCCCCGACCGCTCTGCCAACAGCACTCCTTGCGACAGGAGAGGATTGTGGCGATTCCGAAGTCAGTTCACGCGGAGCGCATCCAGCAGAATTTCAATGTGAATGATTTTGTTCTGTCTCCTGCGTATATGGTGCAGATTGGCTCCAATATCACTTCGGTTCCAGATTCACAGCCGGGCGGAAGGAAATTCACTGTAGTATCTGCTTTGCACATATTATGAGGACACGATTCTGGAGGCGTTTCCTTTTCCCTACACGGACAGATGATATTTTCCCATCCAGTCATTGAGCTGGATAAAATATGCCATAAGCTGGGGGCCCGCCATGAGCTGACCGAACCACGGTCTGCCAAGCTCCTTGGGAGCGGCGAGGAACGCCTCGGCTTTTTTGGGATCGATCAGCGGGTAGACCGGCGCGTTCGGATCGCTTATGATCCGGCGCAGGTGATCCGCGAGAAGCTTCTCGTAGCCCGGGTGGTAAGTCTTCGGGTACGGGCTTTTTTTTCGGTGCAGCAGTTCTGTCGGAAGCAGATCCGCGCAGGCGTCGCGCAGCAGTGTTTTTTCCACGCCGTTCTGATACTTCATGCTCCACGGCACGTTGAAGACGTACTCCATGATGCGGTGGTCGGCAAAGGGAACGCGCGCTTCCAGACCGGAGTACATGCTGGTGCGGTCCATGCGGTCGAGGAGCGTCTGCATGAACCACTTGATATTCAGGTAGCCGACGGCACGCCTGCGGGCTTCCTCGGGCGATTCGCCGGGAAGCTTCGGGGAAGCATTTATGGTCTCTTCATAGCGGGCGCGCGAGTAACCGGCGAGATCCAGGCGGTCAGTCACGTCGCCGGACAGGAATGCGGCGCGCGCAGAGACATCGGCAGACCACGGAAAACCGTCACGGTTTAAAAGCTCCGGGCGGTAGAACCAGGGATAGCCGCCGAAGATTTCATCGGCACATTCTCCGGTCAGTGTGACTTTGTTGTGTCTGGCGACCAGAGAACAGAAGTAGAGCAGGGAGGCATCCACATCGGTCATGCCGGGAAGATCCCTGGCGTCGACCGCCGAAAAAAGTGCCTCATAAAGCGTGCTCTGGGAGCATTCCAGATAGGTGTGGTGCGTCTGGCAGTGGGCGAGCATGATGTTGACGTAGGGCAGATCGCGCTCGGGCTGAAAGGCGTTTGACTGGAAATATTTATCGTTTTCCGCAAAATCAAAAGAGAACGTATTTAGAGTCTGCCCGTCCTTTTGCATGCAGCCTGCGGCGATCGCGGTTACGATGGAAGAGTCGATGCCGCCGGAGAGAAAGGTGCAGACCGGGACGTCCGAGACCATCTGCCGCTTTACGGCATCGCGCACCAGATAAGAGACCATCTCCACCGTTTTTTCATAGGAATCGGTGTGCGGGGCGGCGGTAAGATCCCAGTAGCACACCTGCTTCGTGCCCTCCCGGGAGAAAATCTGATAATGACCGGGGAGAACCTCGTGCATGCCGGAAAAAATGCCGTTGCCGGGTGTGCGTGCCGGACCGATGGACAGAAGCTCCAACAGGCTGTTTTCATCGATGGCGGGCGTGATATCCGGGTGGCAGAAGAGCGCTTGTGGCTCGGAGCCAAAGACCAGTGTGCCGCCCGGGGTGCTGTAGAAGAGCGGTTTGGTACCGGCACGGTCACGGTACAAAAGCAGTTCACCGGTTCCGCCGTCCCAGATCGCAAAGGCAAAAATGCCGTTCAGGCGGCTGACAAAATCCCTCCCATAGTGCAGATAGGCGCAGAGAATGACTTCCGTGTCGGAAGTGGTGGAAAAAGTATACCCAGCGGCGAGAAGCGGCGGCAGCAGTTCGTCGGTGTTGTAGATCTCGCCATTGTAGACGATCGCGCAGGTGCGTTCCCCATCCTGCCGGATTATGGGCTGACTGCCGCCCGCAATATCGCGGATGCTGAGTCTGGCGTGGGAAAGCCCCACATGCGTGTCTAAATAGGTGCCGAAACTGTCGCTGCCGCGGTGGGCGAGCGCGTGATGCATGTCGGTGAGAATACGTTCCCAGAGGACGGGTTCCTTTTTAAAATTTTTAGAAAAGTCGCAGAAACCGGAGATTCCGCACATATAAAATACTCCTTTCATGGGAGAATGCGCCGGCAGGCTGCCGCACATTCAGATACTGGAATAGTGTATGCCGCGCAAACGGAAATTATGAGCCGGCAGAAAACGGGTACTTGCGCATCTCACGTAAACCGCTATAATAGAGAAGAATGTGAAAGGGTGAGAGATACTTATGAACGAGAAAAAGAACGAACTTCAGATGTCAGAGGCATTTCTGACCAGTATTTTTCTGGCGGTCTCCGGAGGATTTCAGGATGCCTATACCTATAATACGAGGGAGGAGGTCTTCTCCAATGCCCAGACCGGCAACGTGGTGCTGATGAGTCAGAATTTTATGGTGGGCAGATGGATGGACGGACTGCGCTATCTGTTCCCGTTGCTGGCGTTTGCGTTTGGCGTGTTTTTTGCGGAGCGCATACAGGGGCGTTTCAAATACGCGAAGCGGCTTCACTGGAGACAGGGAATTCTGCTGCTTGAGATTGTGATTTTATTTGCAGTGGGATTTATCCCGCAGGAATACAACATGGCGGCGACGGTGCTGGTGTCTTTTGCCTGCGCGATGCAGGTGCAGACGTTCCGCAAGGTAAATGGCTATTCCTATGCGAGCACGATGTGCATTGGCAATCTGCGGAGCGGCACGGCGGCATTTTCCATGTATCTGCGGGACAAGAGACCGGAACAGTTAAGACAGTCGCTCTACTATTTCGGAATCATTCTTTTCTTTGCGATCGGGGCGGGCATCGGCGGCAATCTGTCCATGCGCTACGGTATTCACATGATCTGGGTGTCGGTGGGATGTCTTCTGGTCAGCTTCTTTATGATGTTTTCTGAGCGGGTGAAATAAAAAACAGACAAAAACAGAATACAGGCAGACATAACGGTCTCCGCGGCGGCATCTAATAGAAATAAGATGTTGTTGCGGAGATTTTTTATGCCGAACGAAAAAATGGAGAATCTGCTGAATCTGGCACTGGCGGCGACACAGGAGGAGCGGGAGAAGGAGCGTTCCTCAGCGCCTGAGAGGATATTCAGCGGAAGGGCGGCCATATGGGCCGGCCCTATTTTTTTGTCCGGGCAGATGGGTGCAAGAAATCCGGGGGAGGC
>OGPB01001382.1_pt1 | contig 14098 bp, 8 predicted proteins | sample 1552821 | NCBI WGS metagenome assembly OGPB01 (sample SAMEA2580192, study PRJEB22360) | human gut metagenome | biome: human gut; feature: human-associated habitat; material: faeces | place: Denmark | collected 2008/2010 | reverse complement strand
CATCTGCCGCACCTCGCTCGCCGTATCGGCACTTAGAATTATGCGGTATTGCCCTTACTTACAGATGGCCAACGGCCTAATACCTTCTTTGCCCGGTGCAGCGCACCGGGCTTCCACCTACTAAAACTCCTAACTCTATTTCTAACTCTCTCTTTACGAAAACTGTCCGTGACAGCCATACACATGAAAATGATTCACTTTACAAATTAAACATACTCAACTATAATGATGCACAGACTTCAAAGGCGAAGCAGAGAACACGGCGGCTCCGCGGCATATGCGGGGACCGCCGCTTGCATTGTCATTTATATGCAGAGCAGCAAAAAGAGAGGGGACATCAATGCTTACACTGGATAAGATCTACCATGCCGCGTTTGTTCTGCGTGACGTTGCACGCCGCACGGATCTGATTGCGGCATCGCGGCTGAACAGCGCGAGTGACCTGTACTTGAAAACCGAGAACCTGCAGGTGACCGGCAGCTTTAAGGTGCGTGGCGCTTATTACAAAATCAGCCAGCTGACCGCAGAGGAGCGCGCCAAAGGCGTGATCGCCTGCTCGGCGGGCAACCATGCACAGGGCGTGGCACTGGCCGCCACCAGCATGGGCATCAAGAGCGTTGTCTGCATGCCGGACGGCGCGCCGCTGATGAAGGTGGAAAGCACCAAACGCCTGGGCGCCCAGGTGGAGCTGGTCAAGGGCACTTACGATGACGCCCATGACCGCGCTGTGGAACTGCAGAAAGAAACAGGCATGACCTTCATCCACCCCTATGATGATGAGCTGGTCATTGCCGGTCAGGGTACCATTGGCCTGGAAATTCTGGATCAGCTGCCCGATGTGGAAGCTGTTGTGGTGCCCGTGGGCGGCGGCGGCCTGCTGGCCGGTGTGGCCTTTGCCATCAAGAGCCTGCGCCCCGATGTCAAGATTTACGGCGTTCAGGCTGCCGGTGCCGCCAGCATGTACAATGCGTACCGCGACCATACGTATGAAACGCTGGACCATGTGGATACCTTTGCGGACGGCATTGCGGTAAAGACCCCCGGCGAAACCACCTTTAAGATGATCGAACAGTATGTGGACGGCATCGTGACGGTCAGCGAGGATGAGATTGCTGCCGCCATCCTGGCCCTGATGGAAAACCAGAAGCTGGTGGCCGAAGGTGCCGGTGCCACGCCGGTTGCCGCCGCGCTGTTCGGCAAGCTGCCCATCGAGGGCAAAAAGACCGTCTGCCTGATCTCCGGCGGCAATATCGATGTAAACATCCTTTCCCGCGTGATCACCCGCGGCATGATCATGAGCGGCCGCAAGACCAATCTGATGATTGCCCTGGAAGATAAGCCCGGCCAACTGACCCGCGTGAGCGAGATCATCTCCGGCATGGGGGCCAACGTGGTCAGCGTGCAGTACGACCTGGCCGACCCCAACATGACCGTGACCAGCTGCTTCCTCAAGCTCGGCCTTGAAACCCGCGACCACACCCAAATCGAACAAATTAAAGCCAAACTGACCGAAGAAGGCTTTAAGCTGGTAAGCGAGAGAGCGTAATTTTGAGTTAGGAGTTAGGAGGAAGGAGTTAGGAGTTAAGAAATAGGGGAAGGCACGCAGCTTAAGACGAAAGCATAGCTAAAATTAAAGAATGTATAACAAAATGCCCACGGCCTGATATCAAAATCATGCCGCAAGCATCCCAAAAACTCTTAACTTCTAACGCTTACTTCCTAACTCCCTTACAGTCTCACTCCTGCCGAAAGCAGCTCGATGAACTGGCGGGCAACACGGGGGCTGCGGCCGCCGGCACGGATGGCGAAGGCTTCGCCCTTGATGAACAGCTGATCAGACGGCATCTGCACGCCGTACTGCTTGGCAAGATCCAGCAGAATTTCTTCAAACCGAACTTTATCCGGCCGCTGGAAGGTGACCGTCAGGCCGAACCGGGCCGAAAGGCTCATCAATTCCTGGCGGGTATCTGCCTCGTGGATGTCATCACCGGAACGGTCGCTCAAGGTTTCCTTGATGAGATGGCGGCGGTTGGAGGTGGCGTACACCACAACATTCTGGCTGCGGCCGCCCACGCTACCTTCCAAAATAGCTTTCAGCGCGGCAAAGTTGTCGTCGTTGGCAGAAAAGCTCAGGTCGTCAATGAACAAAATGAACTTGAGTGGGTTCTGGGCCAGGCTATCCAGCAGGGCCGGAATCTGATACAGCTGGTTCTTTTTCACTTCCACAAGGCGCAGACCATCCGCCGCAAATTCATTGGCAATGGCTTTCACGCTGCTGGATTTGCCGGTGCCCGCATCGCCGTACAGCAAAACGTTCACGGCAGGCTTGCCGGACAGCAAAGCCTTGGTGTTGGCAATTACCTTTTCGCGCTCGTGCTCGTAACCGGGCAGCTCGCTTAAGCGCTGCGGATCCGGGAAGCGCACCGGGATCAGGCTGCCATCCTCAATGGTGAACATGTGGTGGCGGGCAAACATGCCGTAGCCCTTTTGACCAACTTCAGCCAGGCGCTCAGCGTAAGCGGCGGCAAAATCCACTTCCTCGGTTTCCCAGCGGGGCAGAAAGGCAAGGGATTCCTCGCCGCCGGTCAAATCAACCAGCGTAACGCGGCTGAGCTGCTGCAAAAATTCCAGCTCGCTGTCCATGCAGCGGGCAGCGGCCTGCCCGGCGCCGCCGCTGGCAGCTTTGCGGATGCAGATGTTCTCATCCTGCAAAACGGCGTCCAGCAGCACGCGGGTCCAGCTGCCGCCGCGTTCAAACAGCTGGTTTTCAAAATCAGCTGCAGCGCTTACAAAATCCTCGCTCCCCGCAGCGGCCAGCATGGCGCGGAACGCAGGCACAATGTTGGCCTGCAAAATACCGCGGAAAATCACAAGGCCGTCCAGCCGGGTGCGCATGGTATTCAACTTCATCATTCCCAATTCCTCCAGGAGTGCAAAAATGCTTGCTCTGTTTACTCAGTATAGCTTTTTTGCCGCTGTGGTGCAAGTGACAAAATGACCTTGTATTTACGAAAGAACGCAGGACTTTAGCCTGCTAAATTCTCTATTTGTGTAATTTGTTGTTTTTGTGTTGACAAAGGCAAAAAATTGCGGTACAATCAACCACATAGCTAAATCAAATGTGTCGAAGGAAAGTTAGTAACGGCTTTTGCCGCCCCCAGAGAGCTGCCGGTTGGTGCAAGGCAGCGGGCAGGTACGCCGCGAACTGGTTCCCGAGCAGTTCTGCCGAAAGCAAGGTGAATAGGCGGTTCCGGGGGTGCCCGTTACAGCACAGGGCTTTGTTGGAAGCCTGTTGAGTGGGTATAGTACTATACCAATAAGAGTGGTACCGCAGAGAGCTTTACGCCTTTGTCTCTTGTGAAAACGGAAGCCGTTTGGCATTCCGTGCTACAAGCGGCAGGGGCTTTTTTGTTACTCAAACGCGTTGGATAGAGGCTGCCGCATAGGGGTTGTTTTAAGAAACGGAAAGGAGTTTTTTCAATGATTCTGAATGGTTCGCAGATTTTTGTCGAAGTGCTCGCGGAGCAGGGGGTCGATACAATTTTTGGCTATCCCGGCGGCGCAGTTCTGAACCTGTACGACGAACTATATAAAAACTCTGACCGCATCCGCCATATCCTGACCGCCCACGAGCAGGGCGCTTCCCATGCGGCAGACGGTTACGCCCGCGCAACGGGCCGCACTGGTGTGGTGCTGGCCACCAGCGGTCCGGGCGCCACCAACCTGGTCACCGGCATCGCCACCGCTTATATGGACAGCGTGCCGATGGTTGCCTTTACCGGAAACGTTGCCACCAGCCTGCTGGGCCGGGACAGCTTCCAGGAAGCTTACATTGAGGGCATCACGATGCCCATCACCAAGCACAACTTCACCGTGCGCAGGGTCGAAGACCTGGCCGACACCATGCGGGCAGCCTTCCGCATTGCACAGTCCGGCCGTAAGGGCCCCGTGCTGGTGGATATTCCCAAGGATGTCACCGCGAACTCCTGCGAGTTCACCCACAAAGAGCCGGAGCTGATCCGAACCGTGACCCGCTATAATGAGGAAGAGGTCAAGGAAGCCGCACGGCTCATCAATGAATCGGAACGCCCGATCGTCTACTTTGGCGGCGGCGTGCGCAGCGCGGCGGGCTGCCAGCCCCTGCGCGATTTGCTGGAAAAGACCGGCATGCCCGCCACCTACACCCTGATGGCCGCCGGTGTCCTCAGCTACGGTGAGCCGCACAACTTAGGGCTGCTGGGTATGCACGGCTGCTACGCCGCCAACAAAGCCATTGACGAGGCCGATTTGGTCATTGCCGTGGGCACACGGTTCAGTGACCGCGTGGCGCTGAACCCCGACAGCTTTGCCAAGCGCGCGAAAATCATCCAGATCGACATTGACCCCAGCGAGCTGGGCAAGAATGTGGACGTCGATTTAAGCCTGACCGGCGACGCCAGCTACATTTTGCAGGCCATTCTGCCCTACGTCGAAAAGACCGAGCACAAGCTCTGGATGGAGCAGATCCACGGCTGGCAGAAGAACGACTACAAGCCCGCGGACAGCGACACCGAGCTGAAGCCGCACCAGATCATTGATGAGATCTGCAATCAGGCAGGCCCCGAGGCCGTTTACGTCACCGACGTCGGCCAGCACCAGATGTGGGCGGCGCAGTATCTGCACCACACGAAATCCCGCGGCTTCCTGACCAGCGGCGGTCTGGGCACAATGGGCTTCGGCTACGGCGCGGCCATCGGCGCACAGATGGCGCTGGGCAGGGATGCCCGCGTCGTCATGCTGACGGGCGACGGCTCGTTCCACATGAACCTGAACGAGGCCTGCACTGCCGTCAGCTACGACCTGCCCATCATCACGGTAATTTTCAACAATCAGGTGCTCGGCATGGTGCGCCAGTGGCAGACGACCTTCTACGAGAAGCGCTACTCCGACACAGACCCGCACCGCAAGACCGACTTTGTCAAGCTGGCCGAGGGCTTCGGGGCCAAAGGCTACCGCGCTGCGCCGCCCGCCGAGTTCAAGGCGGCGTTCGCCGACGCGATGAAGCAGAAGGGCCCGAGTTGGATCGACTGCCGCATCGGCAAGGACGAAAAGGTCCTGCCGATGATTCCCGGCGGCGGCACCGTCAACGACATCATCATGGAATGAGGTGACACGCATGGAACAGAACAACAACACCCGGCGGGTCATCAGCCTGCTGGTTGACAACAGCAACGGCGTTCTGGCGCGCATTTCCAGCCTGTTCTGCCGCCGCGGCTTCAACATCGACAGCCTGACGGTATCCGCCACGAATGACCCCTCGGTCAGCCGCATCACGGTCACACTGCGCGGCACCGAACAGGCGCTGAACCAGCTGATTTTACAGACCGAGCGCCTTGAGGTCACCCGACAGATCTTTGAGCTGGACCCCGACAAGAGCCTGCAGCGCGAACTGCTGCTTTTAAAGGTAGAGTGCGACAGCCAGAACCGCGCCGAGCTGCGGGAAATTTCCAGCATTTACAAGGCAAAGATCATCGACCTGTCGCCCGACAGCATGATTTTTGAACTGACCGGCAAGCCGGACAAGATCGACGCTTTTTTGACCATGTTCAAGGGCTACAACATTCTGGAGCTCTGCCGCACCGGCGTCACCGCGCTGGAGCGCGGCGGCAAGCACGAACACATGCAGAAGCTCGCGCAGGAGGTCGGGGAGGCGCAGCTGCCCCTGCCGGGTACGCATTGCCATTGAGCTGCTCGTAAATTTTCAATGCCTATAGGGGCGGATTCCATATCCGCCCGCCGTAGGCTGCACTGCACGGGCGCATATAGAATGCGCCCCTACGGCGGCAGAGATTTTTAAGCGGTGCGCCAGCACCGCGACCCACCAATTTTATTATCTATTATCTCCACAACATCGCCTCTCATGTCTTTGCACTGCGCAGCAGAGACCTACATAAAAATAAAGGTCCCGGGCGCAGACGGGGCAGAAGGAAAGGCTATGTCTTTTATGTATTTCCTGGCCGTATTGATCGGCCCGCTGGTGAAGATCCTGTACAGCTTCATCGGCAACTACGCGGCAACCATGATCGTTGCCACCCTCATCCTCAAGCTGCTGCTGTTCCCCCTGAGCATCCATCAGCAGAAGTCCACGGCCAAGATGTCCGTGTTCCAGCCGCTGATAACCGAGATCCAGCAGAAGTACAAGAACGACCCCCAGAAGCAGCAGGAGGAGCTGATGAAGCTCCAGCAGGAGCACGGCTACAACCCCATGGGCGGCTGTATGCCCATGCTGCTGACGATGCTGGTCCTGTTCGGCTTCCTGGGCGTTGTGTACTACCCCGTACACTACATCTTCGGCGTCAGCAATGAGGCCGTCAAGGCCGCGTGCGAGGCCATCGGCCTGGCCACGACCAACACCTCCACGATGCAGACCGCGCTGATCCAGGCCATCCACAACGGCGCGTCCATCGACCCGTCCATCATCTCTGCCAGCGTTGTGGCCGAGATCCAGAACTTCAACACCTCCTTCTTCGGCATGGATATGTGCGATGTGCCCGGCTTCCACCTGACCCCCATCGCCATCTTCCCGGCCATCGCCACGGTCACAATGTTCGTCAGCTACTTCATCACCCAGAAGCTCTCCGGCATGGATGCCCAGATGCAGGGCAGCATGAAGGTCATGATGCTCGTCATGAACCTGATGTTCGTCACGTTCTGCTTCAATGCCCCCGTCGGCTTCTCCCTGTACTACGGCGTGTCCAACGTGGTCCAGATCTTCCAGTCCTACGTGACCTACAAGATCTACAGCCCCGAGAAGTTCAAGGCCCAGTATGAGGCCGAGCTTGCCGCCAAGCGCGCCGAGAAGAAGAAAAAGCGCACCGTCACCGTTGAGCAGAACGGTAAGCAGGTCGAAAAAGAGGTCACCCTGGGCGAGGCCAACAAGCTGCGCCTGGAGATGGCCCGCCAGCGCGAGGCCGAACTCTACAAGGACGAGCGCACCACCCCGCTGAATAAGGATTAAAATATACGACGCACCAACCGTAGGGGCGAGCATTGCTCGCCCGCGCCGTTGGCGGCTGTGAGGGAGTGTATCCTCTGCCGTCGTAGGGGCGCATTCTATATGCGCCCGCCCCGCTCCCCGTTGTGATGAACGTAACGATAAGAAATAAGAAGGAGGTTCCCCCTATGCGCAGTATGGAAATGAGCGCCAAGACCGTTGAGGCCGCCGTACAGGCCGCCTGCGAGGCTCTCGGCGTTGACCGTGATGACATCAACGTAAGCTACGAAGTCCTCGAATTCCCCACCCGCAAGCTGTTTAAGACCATCCCCGCCAAGGTCCTCGTGAAGGTCGAGGAGCCCGAGGAGGAAAAACCGGCTGAAGTTTCCACAAAGCCCGCCGAGGTTGTTGAAATCTCTGACGAGACCGCCCCTGAAATCCAGAAGGAGGTCGTCGAGGATATGGTCGAGGAGGCTGAGTTGGCCCCCGTCCCCGGTGAGGAAGTCGAGGTTCCCCTTGACATCGACGCCGACCCGCGCCTGCAGGCCGCCGTTGACTACCTGACCCCGATCTTCAACCTGATGGGTGTGGAAAACTTCACCTTCACCGCCGTCAAGAAGGGCGCTGCCACGGTCCTGAAGGTCTCCGGCGAGCACATGGGCGCGCTGATCGGACGCCGCGGCGAGACGATGGAGTCCCTGTCCTACCTCGCCAGCCTCGTTGTGAACCGCATGGAGGGCCCTTACGTCAAGCTGGGCCTGGATGTCGGCGGCTACCGCAACAAGCGCGAGGACGACCTCTCTGCCCTTGCCAGGCGCATTGCAGACCGCGTCATCCGCACGGGCTGCTACTATGAGATGGAACCGATGAACCCCTACGAGCGCCACATCATCCACACGGCCATCGCCGAGATCGACGGTGTGCGCAGCGAGAGCAAGGGCGACGGCCCGGCCCGCCATGTGGTGCTGTACTCCACCGACCCCGATGCCTGCAACCTGCCTGACCGCGACAACGCCCGCAACCAGCGCGGCGGACGCCGTGACGGGGGCCGCGGTCCCCGCCGTGACAACCGTGGCGGCCCCCGCGGTCCGCGTGAGGGCGGCAGAGGCCCCCGCTACGGTGCTCCCCGCCGCGACAACCGCGGTGGCCCCCGCTACGGCGGCCCGCGCTCCAGCGTGCCCGCCCGCGAGTTTGCGGATGCCCCGCGCGACCCCGCAGCCAAACCAATGGCACCCAAGACCACCGAGCGCATCCACGACGGTGACGATTTCGCCTTCGGTAAGATCGAGTTTTAAACAACAGTGTTGAAAAAAGCAGCTGCTCCTGTGCGGGCAGCTGCTTTTTGGTTTTTATGCGAGCGAAGCCCACCAAAAGCCTCCCCTCCCGCAGTCTCCTGCTCCCCCTCTGAACTCTTTCCACACCGTTTTCCACAGTAATGTTGAAAACTCTTATTTTTCCACCGTTCACAACCGGCTATACATGGGACAAAAATGAACCGTTTGTAAACAAGATATAGGCGTAACCACGGCCCGGCACCCCTACAGGTACCCCTTTTCCACAGGAAAACCGGTTTTCCACCGTTTCCCGGGGTTTTCCCTGTGGAAAACTCGTGAAAACTGTGGAAAACTACAAAGCAACGGTGTATCGCAGAAAAATAGTGGAACTTTTTGCGAAAGGCTCTCTGCAGACCTTATTTTCCTGTTGAAAATGTTGAAAACTGCCTATAGTTGTAGAACCCCGCGGTGGAAAAGTCCGAAATGTTGTTAAAAACACAGATGTAGCCGTACCGAAAACAAAGTGGGATGAAGTCGGTTATCAAACGTCCATGCCCGGCAACGAGGATACATTTTCAACCGTATGGCCAGCCCACTGTTGAAAGAAAAACAACAACCGGCGAACGGCATCCCGCATAAACTCGCGGGCGGCATATATGCCGCCCCTGCGGGCAGGCGTATTGTACTATCCGTATTCCGGACAAACATTATTCTATATCCAAAGAGGTGCTGCTTGCGCCTCTTTCTTTTTTTGTGGTGTCGTGTTATAATATATTATGTATAGTTATGTACAAAATTTACAGAGAAAGGTATTTATTCATCACCTATGCAGCATTTGAAAAACTTTAACTGGAAGAAATTTCTCTTGCAGGGGGTGCTCCCCTGCCTGCTGGCGGTGGCGGTGGGGTTCATCTCCCGCTATCAGCTGGAGCTGTCCGACGGCGTGACCGAGAGCTTTTTGCAGCTTCAATGGCCGCTCTACGCGCCGCTCAACGCGCTGACCGCCTTTTGCCTGACGCTGATTTTGTTTGCGCTGCTCGGCAAGTGGAGCCACGCAACGGGCATTTCGGGCGCGGTGTTCACCCTCATTGCGCTCATCAACTACTACACCCGCGACCTGCACGGCTCGGCGCTGATGCCCCAGGACATTTTGAACCTCGGCACCGCCGCCGAGGTCATGGGCAGCTACACCCTGAAAATCACGCAGGACGTTGTGAAGATCGTGCTGCTCTACCTGCCGATTCTGGCGATTGTGTTCGTGCAGGCGCAGCTGGTCAAGGGTGCGCCTAAGCGCGCCGGCTGGAAGGCCCGCGGCGTACGGGCGGCGGGCAGCGCACTGGGCGTGTTTCTGGTCATGTTCTTCGGCTACTTCGGCCCCGTGACCATCAAGCCCAAGACGACCTACGGCTGGGCGTGGCAGAACACCTATTACACCTACGGCTATCTGGCCGGGACGATTGAGGCCACCAGCCTGATGGCCGACCCTGTCATTGAGCCGGAGAACTACAACGACGCCGCGGCGGTGAACACCGCCCGCAAGGCCGACGACTACATCGCCCCTGCCAGCCCCGAGAGCGCCGAGGACTACCCCGACATTGTGCTGATCCTGTCCGAGAGCTTCTACGACTTTGACCTTGTCACCGACCTGCAGGCCGACACCGACATCATGCCGGTCACCAAGAACCTGCCCAACTCGGTCTACGGCCACACGATCAGCCCCCATGTGGGCGGCGGCACAAACTCCACCGAGTACGAGATGCTGACCTCCAACTCGCTGATCCTGATGCCCAGCATCACGCCGTTCAACTGGCTGAACCTGTACAACGCCAACAGCGTTGTCAGCTACCTCAAGGGTCTGGGCTACTCCACGATGGCCGCCCACCCCTACACGAACTCCAACTACCGCCGCGACTCCGCCTGGCTGGCGCTGGGCTTTGACGAGACCCATTTCCAGAGCGATTTTACCACGCAGGAGACCTACGGGGACCGCCCGTACCAGATCGACTCGGCCACCTACCGCGACTGGGAAACGATGTACGAGGCCATGCCGGAGGACAAGCCGCGGTTCAGCTTCCTGGTCTCCATCCAGAGCCACGGCGACTACGATATGAACGATGCGTCGCTGGATATTGTCCACGCCGCCACCGACTACGGCGACTACGATGCGCTGATGGACGAGTACCTGAGCTGCATCAAAAAGACCGACGCCGCCGTGCAGGAGCTGTGCGATTACTTTACCGCGCAGTACGAAAAGACGGGCCGCAAGGTCATTGTGGCCATGGCCGGTGACCACGCGCCCAGCTTTGTGGCCCATGTGGCCGACCCCAGCTTTGCCGAAACCGACAACGAGCTGCAGATTTTGGAGCGCAGCACGCCGTTTTTCATCTGGGCCAACTACCCGCTGGAGCACACGGCAGCCGCCACCAGCACCACCGACCCGCTGAACCGCATGGACATGGTCATGCTGACCCCCACCCTGCTGCAGCAGGCGGGTCTGCCCCTGAGCGACTACTACGAGTACCTGCTGGAAATGAAGCACAACACCCCCGTTGTGACCGCCGCCAACGACTACATGAAGGTGGACGGCAGCACAGCCGAGTACGGCGCAGACCCCGCGCTGGACGAGTGGGCCAAGGGGTATCTGATGCTGGAATACAACAACATCGGCGCGCACGCCAAGCGCGACCAGAGCATTTTTGACCCCGCCGAATAAAGAGGAGGCATCCCTATGACAGGTCTGAAACGAACCCCGCGCAGCCGCGGCGGCTTTACGCTGGTGGAGCTGATCGTGGTATTGGTGATTCTGGGTGTGCTGGCGGCCTTTGCCGTCCCGGCGCTGACCGGGTACATTGACAGCGCCAAGGAAAAGCAGGCCGTCAGTGAGACGCAGGCGTGTGTGATGACGGCGACCCGGCAGGGTGCGCAGAACTACGCCTTGGTGCAGAACGCATCTGTAGCCGGGAACGCCGAAAATGCAGCCGCCTTGACCAACTGGGCAGGCCAATTAGAAGCAAACGCACCCGAGGTCACAGGCGGCAAGGTCGCCTTGACCGAGGGCAGCGGGCAGTATCTGCTGCATGTAAACAACCCGCCTGCGGGCAGCACTGCCACGACAACGATTGCGGCAGATGCCGGGGTCAAGGGTACCGTGCAGTGGATGACCTGCAACGCCAGCGGGCAGGTTTTATACTTAGTGTATACCAGCGCCGATGGGATACAAGTCGTATACACGGCCACCGGAACGAATGCGCGTGTGGACGGAAGTATTGACAGCATCGTTGTTCCAAAGCCTGATGATACCAAACCGGAACCAAACCCCAACCCGGAGCCTGCACCGGGCCCAGAACCAACTCTCTTAGAAGTTACAATTTTAAAAGTAGACGCCACCACCAAGATTCCACTTGGCGATGCAAAGCTACAGATTCTTAAAGATGGTACGGAGGTTGCTTCTTGGACTTCTTCAACCAGCAGTACAGGGTATTCCGTTAGTTTGCCGGTTGGTAATTATGTGCTGCGCGAAACTTCAGCTCCCGGAAATTATGCTCTTGCAAAAGATATTTCGTTTTTCATTACAAAGAACGGTGAAACATTGACCTTGAGCGGCGATTCTGGAGTATCTGCTACCGGAAACAGCATCACCATGGAAGATGAAAAGTTGGATCCTACAAAGGATGACAAAGTCTTTATCCATTTACAGGATGCCGTAACAGGGTCTTCCAGTAATTTTGCCAATAAAACATACACTGTAACGGTTCCCGACCCTAAGATTACCTACGAAGTCACTACTGATGCTAACGGCAATATTCCTTTTGAGATTTATGATAAAGCATCAGGCAAACCCATTGTTGCCGGTCAGTTACCCACATGGGTAAACAATTTTACCATTACAGAAAAAGTCCCTATACCGGGATATCAGCCCCTAAAAGCGGAATCTTTCACCATCGAAATCAACCAATCTTATAATAACGGCAGTTACCTTGGCTGTACCTTTAAGACCTTTGTTTTTGGCGGCAATACTAACGGTACTTTTGTAGACGGCAATGTTATTACCCTGCAGTACTTTCCCACTGCCGTTGTAAAAATTTTTACAACCGATGCAGACAACAAGCCCCTTGCCGATGCTTTCTTTAACATCACAGACACATCAACAGGAAAAGTCATTTTTGAGAATCTAAGAAGTGATTCACAGGGTTATTGCTCTGTTCCTCTGCTGCTTAATTCCGGAGATGGCATTGAATCTGATTATCTGGATATAGCAAAAAAATATAAACTCATCGAAGTTACTGCACCCACCGGATATCAGAGTGGCGTCAACTGCTCTCTTTCTTTTAATTTCAGCCCGTATCCGGATGCATACATGAAAACGCCCGGGGCACACTCCGCTGCCCATAATACATGGTTTAAACCAGATATTTCTCACAATAATTACGGTGAATGGGGCCGTGTTGAGCAGTATGGAGATAATGGTGATATTATTCATGTTGTCAACAGCAAGAAATTGACCTGCACCACCTATCTGTACAAAATTGATGACGCCGGAAATCCTGTATCCGGCGCAGACCTTGTTCTCAGCTCTAAAGATGGGAATCATATTCTTCTTGGCTTTGACAGTGGCGGCGGCGGTACTCCCCAATTGTCTAGTTATCAATCTTTTACCACTACCTCCGCTCCCTACTATGTTGTACAACTCCGCCGTGGGAAGACCTATGTATTAGAGGAGCAAACCCCACCACAGCATTACACAAAAGCTGAAAAGATTACTTTCACAGTTCCGTCAGACGCGGATACTTTTACTGTCTCTATGATTGACCATAACTCAAGTGAGGATAAATCTGATATAAAGTTCGACAAGGTCACTTTTAATCAGGCAAATAACTGGGCACACAAACTCACTACGGATAAAGGAATCAGTTTTAGTGGCGGTGAAATTATTTGCTGGAAGGGTATCGCTTACTACAATTATGCTAAGAGTTCGGACGATACCTATAATATTTCGAATAACAAGCGTGATGACTATAAAAAAGTTGATTCTCCTGAACTGAATAATGCTCCCGATCCCATGACATTTTTAAGCAATTATCTCAATGAAAAAAAATCCGATAAAAAAGCAGCTGACTATATTGTTCCCCTTACGGGCAAGGCTTATCTTTATAGTGAGCAAAATGTAACGCTCAAAAAAGGTGACATTATTATTCCTGATAATTATGGGGACGGAGTTCCTGACGATAAAAAGAACAAAAAAGTATATGTCTATATCGGTGACAAGGATTTACCTCTTACCCCTGATTTTCTCAGCAATGAAAACTTTACTACGCTAGAGCATAAACTACAGGATAAAAATCAAAATATATATAATTTCACCCTCAATCAATAAGAAAGCCCCCACCCAGCCGCAGAACATCTACGGTTGGGTGGGGGTGGTTTATTTGTAGAGATTGCAGGGGCGCGGCGGCAGCGGCAACGCTCCCGGGCGGATATGGGCTCCGCCCCTGCGTTCTCTGCCAATCACAAAAACTCTTTCCAGTAAATCTCTGCGCTTCTCGTCATCTCCCGGGAAAAGTCGCTCGCGTACTTGCGCTTGCAAAATGCCTGCACGGCTTTGTCAAAGTCGTAGTCAAGCTGGCCGTTGGCGGCGGCTTTCGCCGCAAAGTCGGCGCGCAGCTCGTCGGGCGTGCGGTCGCGGTAGGTGTTCTCGCAGACGACGGCCTGCTCGGCAAAGCGGGCGGGCTTGGGGCGGCGCTGCTGCTGCTCCGTGGGGCGGCCAAACACCAGCATACAGGCGGGCACAACGTACTGCGGCAGGTGCAGGGCGTCGCGCATGGCCTCAGCATTCTCGAGGACGTCGCCTATG
>OGPB01001380.1_pt1 | contig 14117 bp, 16 predicted proteins | sample 1552821 | NCBI WGS metagenome assembly OGPB01 (sample SAMEA2580192, study PRJEB22360) | human gut metagenome | biome: human gut; feature: human-associated habitat; material: faeces | place: Denmark | collected 2008/2010 | reverse complement strand
GCACTTTTTTAATTTTGTTCGTCTGCAGATGGCCGATAAAGTGGCTGGGCTTGCCGCAGTAAGCACCTGCGTCAAAGTTTGCGCACAGCTCCTGCACATGGTTTTCGCCAAACACGTCAATGGGCAGCGCAGCGCTTGCGGCCACCGTCTCAGCGGTGCGGGTCTTGCAGGCGGCGCACAGCTGCACCGCCGCCGGTGTCGCCCCCCCGCCGGCGGCCCCCCCCCGCCATTTTCTCCCGGATCTCTGCCACGGCTTCCTTCATCTGTTCCAGATTTTTTTCTGCCATGCTGCTCAATCCTCCTCGGTATACTTTGCGCGCTCGCCGCCAATGAGTTTCGGGCGGGTGCGGGCGCACAGAATGTTCGCTTCACCAATTTTGGAAAGGCTCAGCCGCACCGGCACCGCCACCCGCTTCAGGTGCATCCCGATCAGGGTGCCGCCGATATCAATGCCTGCATGGGCACGGATCTCTTCCACGGCCACCGGCTCCCGGAACTTCTTCCAGCAGGTAGTGGCCCAGCTGCCGCCTGCGTGGGGGCGGGGCACCACGCACCCCTCTCCCCAGCCGTATTTTTCGGCGGCTTCGCGCTCGATGATAATAGCGCGGTTCAGATGCTCACAGCACTGCGCGGCCAGCCAGATGCCGTTTTCGGCCAGCACGGGGGCAATGCCCGCGTACACGGCCTGCGCGGCTTCCAGACTGGAATCCTTGCCAATGTGCCCGCCCACGATCTCGCTGGACGAGCAGCCCACCACGAACACATCGCCCTTCTTCAGCTTTGCTTCGGCCAGCAGTTCGGTCACTGCCTGCCGGGCCTGCGTCTCGATCTGTTTTTTGAATTCTTCTGTCATAAAAAACACCTCGGTTTTTATCAAAAATCAAAGATTTGCACTGCGCACCTTTTCGCTGCCTGCAAGGCCGAGATACAGCCTGCTCTCCACCGGGCACAGAGCTGTCACACCGCCTGCACCCTTGCTGGAGACCGTCCGCTTCCAGCTGCCGTCTGCCGTATCCCCAGCTTCCGCGCAGGGCGCATCGGCAGGCAGGCTGAATAGCTTTTCCTGCAGATTCCGGCCTGCACGCAGGGCAATGCCCCGCAGCAGGGTGCTGTCGGCGTTCTTTTCCAGCCAGCTGCTGCGCGCCCACCGGTAGCCGATGTACAGGGTGCCGTCTGCATCCACAGCAAGCGCACCGGGATACCCCGGCAGGCCGGAAACAAAGCTCTGGCAGTTTTTACCGCCCGCCGTCAGGTCGCGGGCATCGGCGGCAGCGCTCCACACACAGCGGTTCCCAAGGTCAGCCACGAACAGCGTGCTGCCGTCCCGGCTCAGGGCCAGCCCGGAAGCACCGGCCACACCGCCCAGCACCTTCTGCACCGTGCGTGCTGCCGGGTCGTATACATACACGCAGCCCGTGCCGGTGTGGGCCAGCAGTTCGGTGCGCAGAGTGCTCTCCAGCCCGTCCGCGGCACTGGCACTGGCAGCAACAGCAAAGTAGATCCTGCCGTCCGGCGCGGCTTCCACCGCTGAGACAGCCCCCAGCGGTGCACCGTCGATCTGGGTCACTACCTGCTCCACCGCCGTGCCCCAGCTGTCGTGGGCGGCGCGGCACAGGCTGCCGCCGCCGGGCGTGAGGATGCTCAGCCACAGGTCCCCGCTGCCGTCAAAGGCAAAACCGGTCAGCTCACCGTCCACGGAAAGGATGGCCGCATCGTGTCCGCCGTCGGTGCGCACAAGGTCGCTCGTGCGCTTTTTTAAGGCTGCGCCGTCGTATGCTGCGGCATACACAAGGCCGTCCTGTGTGCGGATGCAGTCCACACCCTGATATTCGCCCAGATCCAGCGTTCCCTTATGATCGGTGGCAAGGGCCGTCTGTGCTGCACCGGTATCCTGCCGGACATCCGGCGCGGTGTAGCCTTGCGGCGGTGTATCGATGGGCCGGAACACCAGTGCATACACCAGCGCCAGCAGGATGCACACGCCAAACACCGTGCTGGCCGTGCGGAACCGCTTGAGCAGCGCGTCCCGCTCCACCGCCATCTGGGCCGCATGCTCGGCACGGCGGCGGGCAGCGCGGGCATTGGCGCGGTTTGCCCGGCGCATCCAGCGATCCACGAACAATGCCACCTGCGGCCCGATGGTGAGCGACGCAATGGCAAGGATGAGCAGAAATTCAATAAGTCCGATCCTCATAGGGCTTTTTCCTTTATCTTCAGAGCTTTTTCAGGGGGGTATCCCCTTATCGTTTCAGTATAGCATCTGTGGCGCGGCAGTTCAAGCACCCAACTCTGTCTCCCGGCTTTTGCCGCCGCCTGCCGCCTTTTTCTCCATCTTTCCTGCCAAAGCCTTTTTTGCCGTGCTGAAATATGCTATACTGATTATAAATATGGCATTCTGTACCGGAATGCCGCATGTCAGTGTAAAAGAGGATAGCATGGAAGCATTCAAATATCATGTACAGCCGGGCCGCTACCGGCATTTCAAGGGCAACGAATACGAAGTGCTGGGCATGGCCCGCCACAGCGAGACCGAAGAGGAAATGGTGGTGTACCGCGCCCTGTACGGGGAACGCGGGCTTTGGGTGCGTCCTGCCGCCATGTGGTGCGAGCCCGTGGAACGGGACGGCAAAGTGCAGCCGCGCTTTGTGCGCATTGAGGAGTGAACCGGCAGTTTTTGCCGATGGGATAAAACGGAGGGTGATACTTTTGTACAGTGAACAAAAACGGGCGCTTGCCGCCGAACTGAGCTTCAAGCATCCGGCAGTGCTGGCTGTCAGCGGTTCCGCAGGCAGCGGCAAGACCGCTCTGCTGGCCGCGCTGCTGCCGGTGCTCAAGAGCCGCGGGCTGAAGGTGGGCGTGATCCGCGAGGCTGACGATCTGCGCCTGCCCGCCGAGACCGACCGCCTGCATGAGGCCGGTGCCGAGGGTGTGGCCGTGTTTACTGCCGGGCGCTATCTGCTTACCGAGCAGTTCCGCCTGAACGAGCAGGACCTGCTGGCTTTGTTCGAGCGCCACGGCTACGACCTTGTACTGCTGGAAGGCTTTGGCGACAGCGGCTGGGCCAAGATTGAGGTGGTGCGCAGCTCGGTCAGCCCGGTGGGCACCGCGTTCCAGCCCATGGCCATCGTGGGCGATGTGCCGGGCGCTGATTTTGCACTGGACGATCCTACTGCTCTGGCAGACTGGATCGAGAACCAGATGCCGTCCCTGTAACGGAGGTTCTGCATGAAACTCATCCGTACCGAAGACGCTGTCGGGCAGGTGCTCTGCCACGACATCACACAGATCATTCCCGGCCAGTTCAAGGGAGCACGCTTCCGCAAAGGGCACATCGTCCAGCCGGAGGATATTCCCGTGTTGCTCTCCATTGGCAAAGAGAATCTCTATGTCTGGGAGAAGCGCCCCGGCATCCTGCACGAGGACGAAGCCGCTGCCCTTTTGTACAAGGCAGCAGCGGGCCGCAACATCCACGGCACTGAGCCGAAGGAAGGCAAGATCGAACTGGTTGCCGACTGCGACGGTCTTTTGAAGATCGACCGCGCCGCCCTGCTGGCCGTGAACCGCACACCCCAAATGATGATCGCTACCATCCACGGCGACCTGCCCGTGAAAAAGGGCCAGAAGCTGGCCGGCACCCGCATCATCCCGCTGGTGATCGAGCAGGAGAAGATGGATGCCATGCAGGCCGCAGCAGGCAGCGAACCCATCCTGAACGTGCTGCCTTTCCACCCGAAAAAGTTTGCGGTCATCACCACCGGCAGCGAGGTATTCAAGGGACGCATCGAGGACAAATTCACCCCCGTTCTGGTGGGCAAGCTGGCTGAATACGGCTGCGAGATGACCTATCACAAAACCTGCGACGATGACCCCGCCGGGATCACCGCCGCCATTCTGGAAGCAAAGGCCGCAGGCTGCGAGATGATCTTTACCACCGGCGGCATGAGCGTAGACCCCGACGACCGCACGCCGCTTGCCATCAAGAACACCGGTGCCGAGATCATCACCTATGGCGCACCGGTGCTGCCGGGTGCCATGTTCCTTGTGAGCTATCTGGACGGTGTGCCGGTGTGCGGCCTGCCCGGCTGCGTGATGTACGCCAAGCGCACCATTTTTGACCTGCTGCTGCCGCGCCTGCTGGCCGACGACCCCATCACTGCCGAGGACATTGCCCGGCTGGGCGAGGGCGGGCTGTGCTTAGGCTGCGCCGAATGCCACTGGCCCAACTGCGGCTTCGGGCATTGCTGAAACCCTCTCAGTCAAAGCCTTACGGCTTTGCCAGCTCTCCCAAAGGGGAGAGCTTTATCAAGGTAAAAATTATGAGCGAAACAAAACTTTCTCATTTTGATGCGTCCGGCAGCGCCGTGATGGTGGATGTGAGCGAAAAGCCCGTCACTGCACGGCAGGCTGTGGCCCGCGGCATCATCACTATGAATGCGGCAGCCTTTGCCGCTGTTCGGGACGGCACCGCCCAGAAGGGCGACGTGCTGGGCGTGGCCCGCATTGCAGGCATCATGGCGGCCAAGCGCACCAGTGAGCTGATCCCCCTGTGCCATCCGCTGCCGCTGAGCAAGCTGACTGTGGATTTTCACCTTCTGCCCGAACAGCAGGCCGTAGAGGCCGTGTGCACCGCCAGGACCATCGGCGTGACCGGCGTGGAAATGGAAGCTCTGACCGGCGTTTCTGCCGCGCTGCTCACCATCTACGATATGTGCAAGGCCGTGGATAAGGGCATGGAGCTGGGCGAGATCCACTTGGTCGAGAAGACCGGCGGCAAGAGCGGGCACTATGTGCGGGCGGAGGGCGGCTATGTTTGATGCATACGGCCGCAATATCCACTATCTGCGCCTTTCGGTCACCGACCTGTGCAACCTGCGCTGCCGCTACTGTATGCCGGACGGCGTGCCAAAGCTGGCCCACGAAGATATTCTGACCTATGAGGAATTTCTGCGGCTGGCTGCGCTGTTCGCCCAGTGCGGCATCGACACGGTGCGCATCACCGGCGGTGAACCGCTGGTGCGCCGGGGCGTGGAACAACTGACGGCGGGCCTGAAAGCCATTCCCGGCATCCGCCGCGTTGCCCTTACCACCAACGGCGTGCTGCTGGCCCAGAAGCTGCCCGCCCTGCTGGCGGCGGGCCTTGACAGCGTGAACATCAGCCTTGACACCTTGCACCCGGAGACCTTCCGGCGCATCACCGGCAAAGACGAGCTTGCCGCCGTGCAAAACGGCATCCGGGCGGCCCTTGCCAGCGGCATTCCGGTCAAGCTGAACTGTGTGCCGCAGCCCGGCGTGAACGAGGGCGAGCTGGAAAGCCTTGCTGCCTTCGCACAGGAGCATCCGCTGCAGGTGCGCTTTATTGAGATGATGCCCATTGGCTTTGGTGCCGGGCTGCCCGGCCTTTCCGGCCCGGAACTGCTGGAGCGCTTTTACCGCCGCTGGCCGCGGCTGCAGCCGGTGACCGGTGCGGCCTTTGGCGATGGGCCGGCGGTGTATTATTCTGCGCCCGGCTGGCGCGGCAGCATCGGGTTGATTGCTGCCGTGCACGGCAAATTCTGCGCTTCCTGCAACCGGGTGCGGCTGACAAGTCAGGGCTTTCTGCGTCCGTGCCTTGCCAGCGAATCCGGCACCGACCTGCGTGCTCTGCTGCGCAGCGGCGCGGACGACGCGGCCCTTTTGCAGGCCATTCAAAACACGATTCTGGCAAAACCCCGGGAACATCACTTCGGCCAAGGCTCCATGCCCGCCACACGAGGGATGTACCGGATCGGAGGATAACACAAATTTATGGGTAAAATTCTGGCTATCTGCACAAGCCCCCGGCGCGGCACCTTGAAAACGCCGGTGCCGTCCGCTGTTCTCACCCCGGAGTGGGGTATTGTGGGCGATGCCCACGGCGGAAGCTGGCACCGGCAGGTCAGCCTGCTGAGCGCGGAAAAAATTGAAGCTTTCCGTCAAAAGCTCTGGGTGGACTACGGTGCCTTTGGCGAAAATCTGGTGGTGGAAGGGTTCGATCTTGCCACCCTGCCGGTGCCCAGCTTTTTTGCCATTGGGGATGCCGTGCTGGAAATGACCCAGATCGGCAAGGAGTGCCACAGCGACTGCGCCATCCGCCGGCAGACCGGCGACTGCATCATGCCGCGGGAGGGCGTGTTCGCACGGGTGGTAAAAGGCGGCACCATCCACACCGGCGACGAGATGAAGCTGCTGCCCACCCCGGCAGACCTGCCCCTGCGCGCGGCGGTGATCACCCTTTCTGATAAGGGCAGCCACGGCGAACGGGAGGACAAAAGCGGCCCACTCATTGTGGAGATGCTCACCGCCACAGGCTACAAGGTGGAAGAAACGCTGCTTCTGCCGGACGATGCCGCCCAGCTCAAAACCCAGCTGCTGCGCCTTGCGGATGCCCGTCAGGTGAACCTGATCCTCACCACCGGCGGCACCGGCTTTGCACCCCGGGATATCACCCCGGAGGTGACTTTGAGCGTAGCCGAACGCAACGCGCCCGGCATTGCCGAGGCCATGCGGTACCATAGCCTTACCATCACACCGCGCGGGATGCTGAGCCGTGCCGCCAGTGTGCTGCGCGGCAAGACCCTGATCGTGAACCTGCCGGGCAGCCCTAAGGCCGTAAAAGAAAACCTCGAGTACATCCTGCCCAGCCTTGCGCACGGCATCCGCCTTGCCGCCGGGCTGGACGGCGAATGCGCCCGGAAGTAAAAAAGTATCCCGGTGGGCGGCACCGCATCCTGTACCGTATCAAATGCAAAGATTCATTTTAAAAACAGGAGCGCTTATCATGAACAACACTAAAATTTCCCGCCGCAGCTTTCTGGCTGCTGCCGGTATCGCCGGTGCCGCTGCGGCCCTGACCGCCTGCGGCTCCTCCGCTTCCAGCACTGCATCTTCCGTGGCAGGCTCTGCCGCTGCTTCTTCTGAAGCTGCCGGTGGATCCATGGAGCTGATCGTGTTTGCCGCCGCATCCCTCACCGAGACCCTCACCGCCATCGGCGAGATCTACTCTGCCGAGAACCCCGGCGTGACCTTCAGCTTCAACTTCGACTCCTCCGGCACCCTCAAGACCCAGATCCAGGAAGGCGCGGACTGCGACCTGTTCATCTCCGCCGGTCAGAAGCAGATGAACCAGCTGGACAGCACCGCTTCCGCCGATGTGAACACCGAAGGACTGGACTTCGTGGACAGCGATTCCCGCGTGGACCTGCTGGAGAACAAGGTCGTTCTGTGCGTGCCCGAGAATGGCGATAAGGGCATCGACAGCTTCGATTCTCTGGCCGAGCACCTCAAGGCCGGGGACATTCTGTTCTGCATGGGCAACAGCGATGTGCCCGTGGGCCAGTACACCCAGAAGATCCTTGCCTACTACGCTCTGGACGAGGAAGCTCTGGCCGCAGCCGGTGTCATCACCTACGGCTCCAACGTCAAGGAGGTCACCACCCAGATCACCGAAGCCAGCGTGGATGCCGGTGTCGTGTACTGCACCGATGCCTACAGCGCAGGCCTGACCCCCGTGGATGAGGCCACCAAGGAGATGTGCGGTCAGGTCATCTATCCTGCCGCCGTGCTGAAGGCCGCCCCCAACGCCGAGGCTGCCAGAGAGTTTCTGGCCTATCTGCAGACCGACCGCGCCGCGACCGTGTTCGAGAGCGTGGGCTTCACCGCACTGTAAATCCGTTGTTTTTCAGAGCTTCCCCTCCGGGGGAAGCCTTTTTATTCGGAGGTATCATTTATGGACTGGTATCCCCTTTGGAACAGCCTGCGCATCGCCCTCGTCAGCTGCGCGGCGGTGTTCTTCCTTGGCATTTTTGCCGCCTACTATATTGCCAAGCTGCCGCGCACTGTCAAAGGCGCGCTGGACGTGGTGCTCACCCTGCCCATGGTGCTGCCGCCCACGGTGGTGGGCTATTTTCTACTGCTTTTGTTCGGCGCAAAGCGGCCGCTGGGTGCCTTTTTCATGGAGCATTTCGGCGTGAAGCTGGTCATGAACTGGTACAGTGCCATCTTTGCATCCATCGTGGTGGCCTTTCCGCTGATGTACCGCACGGCGCGCGGCGCGTTTGAAAGCTTTGACGAAACGCTGGCATGGTCGGCGCAAACGCTGGGCCAGTCGGGCGTGTGGATCTTCTGGCGGGTGCGGATGCCCTGCTGCCGTCAGGGCATTCTGGCAGGCACGGTACTGGCCTTTGCCCGCGCACTGGGCGAGTACGGTGCCACCAGCATGATCGCAGGCTACACCCCCGGCAAGACCGCCACCATTGCCACCACCGTGTACCAGCTGTGGCGCACTAACGACGAAGCCGGTGCCATGCGCTGGGTGCTGGTGGATATCGTGATCTCGGCAGTGGTGCTGCTGGCCGTGAATCTGCTGGAGAAAAAACAGAAAGCAGGTGGCCGCGCATGAGTCTTGAAGTGAACATTACCAAAAAGCTGGATGGCTTTATCCTTCACGCCAACTTTGCCGCGCGCAGCACCGCCACAGCCATTCTGGGCGCATCCGGCTGCGGCAAAAGCATGACCCTGCGCTGCATTGCCGGTATCGTAAAGCCGGATGCGGGCCGCATCGTACTGGACGGCCGGGTGCTGTTTGACAGCGCCCAGCACATCGACCTGCCGCCGCAGCAGCGCGGCGTGGGCCTGCTGTTCCAGAACTACGCACTGTTCCCCAACATGACCGTGGAGCAGAACGTGCTCTGCGGCCTGAAAGCCGAAAAAGACAAGGCCGCCCGCAAGGCCCGCTGCGCCGAAATGCTGCAGGCCATGCGGCTGGAATCCCTTGCCAAGCGCTACCCGGCCCAGCTTTCCGGCGGACAGCAGCAGCGCACCGCGCTGGCACGCATCCTTGTGGGCAGGCCCAAAATTCTGATGCTGGACGAGCCGTTCAGTGCGCTGGACAGCTACCTGCGCGAGGAAGTGGAGGGCGAAGTGGGCAGCCTGCTGGCCGGGTTTGGCGGCACGGCGCTGCTGGTCACCCACAACCGTGACGAAGCCTACCGCCTGTGCCGGGATATGATCGTGATGGATGGCGGGCAGGTGCTGCGCACCGGCGGCACCAAAGAGGTGTTTGCAGACCCGCAGAGCACCACCGCTGCACGGCTGACCGGCTGCAAGAACATTCTGTCCTGCACCCGCGTGGATGCCCACACCGTGCGCCTGACCGGCTGGGATGCGCCCCTTCACCTTGCCGCCGAGGTGCCGGAAACCTGCACCGCCGTGGGCATCCGCGCCCACGACTTTGCCCCCTGCGCACCAGCTGCGCCGAACGCTCTGCCGGTGCAGCTGAACTCCACCAGCGAGAATCCCTTTGACTGGAACCTGATCTTTACCGCGCCGGACGGCACCACCCGCCTGTGGTGGAAGGTGAGCAAGACGAACCTGACCGCTGCGTCGCCGGAGGCACCGGCGTTTCTGGGCACTGCACCGCAGAACATCATGCCGCTGGGGTGACGGACAGCACGCCGGGGATTTTCTTCAGCGCTTCCTGATCGGCCTTGTTCAGGTCCTTGACCGCGAACCGCAGTCGGATCATGCAGTGTGCCACGCTGGAAATGTTCTCGGTGCCGCCCACCAGCTGAACCACTTCCGCAGCAGGTTCTGCTTGGCCTGCTCGGTGGGCGCGAAGTTGTATTTTGCCAGCACGCCCACCGCCTGCCGGTTGAGCTCCTCCGGATAGGGGGAGTCCAGATCGTAGGTGCGCAGTCCGGCTTCCACATGGCCCACCGGGACGCGCAGGTAAAAGCAGGCCAGCGCTGCCGCACCTTATCCACAAGCTCACTATTATATGCGCCAAACTCGGAATTGTGCAGGTCGGAAAGCACCACCATCCGGCTGGGCCTGCGGTCTGCCCCGCAAACTCCGGCTGTGCAGGGCCGTTTTTCTGTGGTATACTGGTACTGGAAGCAGCCCGCCGCTGCGGGCACTTTTTTTGAAAAGCATTCACGCAAACTTCACAGCTTTTTTTTATTCTTGCTGTATGATATTCTGGTCAAGAAGTCTATTATTGAGGAAGGTGTCTGTATTATGGCTAAGATCCTGATCGTTGACGATGAGCCGCGTATCCGCGAGCTGATCCGCGAACATTTACAATATTCCGGTTATATCTGTGAAGAAGCCGCTGACGGCACAGCTGCGCTGACCCAGCTTTCCGGCGGGGCCTTCGATCTGGTCATTCTGGACCTGATGATGCCGTTCATGGACGGTATGACCTGCCTGCGGGAGATGCGCGCCCGCCACATCAACACGCCGGTCATCATCCTGACCGCCCGCGGCGAGGAATACGACAAGCTGGCCGGCCTGGAGAGCGGTGCCGACGACTACGTTGTCAAGCCCTTCTCTCCCCGTGAGCTGGTAGCCCGCGTCAAGGCCGTGCTGAACCGCACCATGCCCAAGCCCGCCGCTGCCTCCGACACCATGACCTTTGGTGAGCTGACCATCGACACGGCCAGCCACACGGTGCGCGTTTCCGGCGAGGAGGTGGCCCTGACCCCCAAGGAGTTCGACCTGCTGGTGTTCCTTGCTTCCAACAAGGGCATCGCCCTCAGCCGTGAAAAGATCCTGCAGAAGGTGTGGAACTACGACTACTTTGGCGAGGACCGCACCGTGGATACCCATGTCAAAATGCTGCGGGGCCATCTGGGCAAGTGCCGCAGCTACATTGCTACCGTGTGGGGCATCGGCTACAAATTCGACCCCGACGCAACGCGCTGATAAAGGAGCGGAGGATTCATGCGGCACCATCACTCCCCCGGCATCCGCGGCCAGCTGATGTGGTTTTTGTGTTGTATCTGTCTGTTCCTGCTGGCACTGGTGTGGTTTCTGTCCACCCAGCTGCTGGAACCGCTGTACACCAAGCACATTGAAAAACAGCTGACCACTCAGGCAGAAAGCATCACCGCCGAGCTGGACAAGGCTATTGCAAACGGCGAAGCCCTTTCGGCATGGTCTTTTGGCCATCTTACGGTCAACACCACGTTCTTTGACCGGCTTGCCACCCAGCTGTACGCCAGCGGTTCGCTGAACAGCTTCTGTGTGGATATTTCCGATACCACCATGCGCACGATCTATAAGATCGAGAACCAGTCCTACTGCAACCTGCACGAAACGCTGCTCTCGGATTCCGCCAACAACGATATGATCGTTTCCACCGCTGTGGCCATGCGCAAGAAATGCCGCACCACCGGCGGCTTTGTGCAGACCTTGAATCCGCCGCGGCTCTCCGGCTCGGCACAGCTGCTGGTAGGGCGCAACACCTCCGGCGGCGAGTACACCGTTCTGGTCACTACCAGCCTTGTGCATGTGGCTGAAGCCGGCAAGGTGCTGAGCACCGTGCTGCCCATGGCAGCGGCGCTGATCTTTGCCTTTGCCATGACGGCGGCATGGCTGTTCAGTGAGTGGTTCACAAAGCCGCTGCGCCAGCTTTCCAGCGCTGCCCGCCAGATGGCCATGGGCAACTATGCCGTGCAGGTGGATACCCGCCGCAGCGATGAGCTGGGCGATCTGGCCCGGGACTTCAACCACATGGCAAGCGAGGTGCAGCATTCTTCGCAGATGCAGCGCGACCTGCTGGCCAACGTCTCCCACGACCTGCGCACCCCGCTGACCCTTATCAAGGGCTATGCCGAGACGGTGCGCGACATTACCGGCGACGACAAGGCCCACCGCGATGAGCAGATGAACATTATCGTGGACGAGACCGACCGCCTGACCGCACTGGTCTCCAGCGTGATGGAGCTGAGCAAGGTGACCAGCGGTGCCGACAAATGCGAGCGCGTGCACTTTGATATGGGCCAGCTGTGCGACGAGGTGAGCGAACGGTACGATGCCATCTGCGCCCAGAACGGCTGGCAGCTCCAGCTGGAGCTGCCGGACGAGGAACTGCCCGTTTACGCAGACCCCAACATGATGCAGCGCGCACTGCATAACCTGCTGGGCAACGCCATGCACCACATCGGCAAAGACGGCATCTTCATCCTGCGGGCCCAGCGCTGCACCGAGGGCGTGCGGGTAGAGGTGGAGGACCACGGCCCCGGCATCTCTGCCGACGACCTGCCCTATATCTTTGATCGGTACTACCGCTCCCGTTCGGATGCCGGCAAGCAGGGCACCGGTCTGGGCCTTTCCATCACCAAGGCCATCTTCCAGCAGCACGGCTTCCGCTTTGGTGTGCAGAGTGCCATTGGCATGGGCACTACGTTCTGGTTCATCATGAACGACCTGCCCGCCAACGCAGCCGAGATGGCCGGGCAGGAATAATCAGGAATAATTTTAAAGCCGGGATGACCGTGTGGTCGTCCCGGCTTTTGCTTTTTCTATAGAGCATCGTTTCTGCCCGCAATGCTGCGGCCATTCCAAATGATTTACTGGCTGGAATCTGCTGTGCGGTAAATTCCGAATGTATTATCCGGTGCGGGCATTTCCACCCGGGAGGCACGATCATTCACAGCCCACATCATCCAGCCCATTGCAGCCAGTGCCGCCAGAATGATGATCCATTTGACAAAATTCGGCAGTTTTTTCATAGAAGTATCTTATACACCTTTTTATATTTCATACGTTTATTCCGGTCTGCAAAGCTTCCGTGCACATCTGAGCAGCTCTTCGGCCTGCTGGCTGTCCAGCTGCTTCACCCATGCACCGCGCGCTGCTGCGCCCTCGCCGGTGCTGCCCGCTTCGGCAAAGCTGGCAAGGTCGGAGTCGGTGCGGCTCTGCCAGGGCGAAAAGCCTTCCGGTGCAATGTGGGCTCCCAGACGGCAGTCCAGCACGGCAGTCTTTCCGGTGGGCCGCCACGGCCTGCCCAGAAACACCGTGCCCGCCGGGCAGTTGTCCGAAACAAAGTCGCAGTCCCAGAACACAAACCCGAGGCCATCGGCACGGCCCGAGGGAGCCGTGACGTAGCTTGCAGGCAGGTGGTTGTTCACGGTGCGGATGGTGCACTGCTCAAACAGAGCGTCCGCGCCGCCAAAGATAAAATCGATATCTCCCGCGATCTCGCAGTGCCGGTAATACTGGGCCGTCGGGCGGCGGGGCGCAAAGCGGCCCGGGCCAAGGAAGCCATCCTTCTCCCGCTCCTTCTCCGGCAGAGGGGCGCAGAACAGCGTATCCTGATTGCTCAGCAGCCGCACATTCTCAAAGAGGGTGTGAGAGCAGTCCACATAAGCCGCCACGGCCTGCCCCACCTTTGCCCCGGGGCCGGCATCGTTTTCAATGGTCAGGTCCCGCACCCGCAGTTCTATCCCCCGGAAAAACGCGGTATAGCTGCGGAAGGTGTGGGTGGGCCTGCCGTCCGGGTGCGGCAGCTTGCCGCCGTCGCCCCACACGATGCGGGTGCTTTCCATGCCCGCGCCGATCAGGGTGATATCCTGTTTTTCGCACACCAGCTTTTCGCGGTAAACGCCCGGGCCAATGCGGATCTCTGCTGCGCAGGCATAAGGCACGGCCAGCACCGCTTCGGACACCGAAGCAAAATCGCCGCTGCCATCCTGCGCTACGGTTATGGTAAGCATGTTTCTGTCCTCCCGTTTTGTTTCTATGCTTCCATAGTATACCTTCTCCTCCGTCGAAAATCAACGAAGTTTGTATGAACATCAAACGCATTTTTCCAGCCGCAGCACCGCCGCCGTAATGTCGTCCGGCCTGCCGGTCTTCTGGGCGCGCACGCGGGCCGTTTCCACCAGCGTTTTTGCAACTTTTTCTGGCGCTTCTCCTGCCGCAGCGGAAAGCTCCAGCTGCTTTGCCACCCAGCCCGGACCGTCCACCAGCAGCCCGTCCGAGACCAGCACCGCATAATCGCCCACCGTCAAATGCACCACCCGGCTTTGGCCGTTCACTCCGCCCAGAATGCCCACCGGCAGGCTGGTGTCGCCCACAGCACGCACCCGCCCGCCGTGCACAAGGAAGCCCGGTGCCGCACCGGCCTTGAACAGCCTTGCCGTGCCGGTGTAAAGATCCACGCTGATGAGGTCCAGCGTGGCACCGCTCTCATCCTCACTTTTCAGGGCAAGGGCCACGTTGACCAGCCTTGCCGCCAGCTCTGCGGTAAAGCCCGCCTTGAGCAGCCGGGCCGTCAGCTCGGCGGCAAGGTTGCCATCCACGGCTGCCGGCCTGCC
>OGPB01001366.1_pt1 | contig 14210 bp, 6 predicted proteins | sample 1552821 | NCBI WGS metagenome assembly OGPB01 (sample SAMEA2580192, study PRJEB22360) | human gut metagenome | biome: human gut; feature: human-associated habitat; material: faeces | place: Denmark | collected 2008/2010 | reverse complement strand
GCCGGAGCGGTGCTTAAGCCGTAAGGCGGGAATTGTGCGGTGTTGCCTTAGGTTTGCGGCAAGGAACCCCCCCTCAGGCCGCTTCGCGTCCAGCTCCCTTCCAGGGGAGCCACCACAATCATGGGGTCCCCCGCCCTACTGGCCTGGCAAATATTTCACCGAACCTATGCCCACAAATACAAAAATGCCGCAGCAGACTGTTACATCTGCTGCGGCATTTCTATTTAGGGGTTAATGGGCTGGGTTACAGCTCATTGTTCCGGCTGTGGGATTACTGCCGAATGCCGGTGTTCTTATCGAAATGATAAGTACGGCCATCGATGACTGCATCGCCCTTAGCCATGGTGCCATAAATCGGGTCGAAGTAGTAACGCTTGTCAGCGCTCCAGCCCTTGATCATGTGGCCCTGTGCATCGTAACGGACCCACTTGCCGGTGCCATCGGCGCGGTCAGCCCACTGGCCAGCTTCGGATTCCTGATAGACATCCTTGCTGGTGGCTTTCTTGCCCTGGTCAACGGCATCCAGCCAGTACCAAGCGTCGGAAGCCGGGTCATAGATTTCCTTGCCGCGGCCATCCAGGCCCTGGCGAACGCCCTTTTCGTACCAGAAGTCAGCGCCTTTGATGGTCAGCCACTGGCCGTCCAGAGCGATACCGGTGTACTCGTCAAATGCGCAAGGTACACCGTCAATATCGCCTGCGCCCTTAGCCATAGCGCCGGTGATCAGGTCAAAGTAGTAGGTGCCCTTATCGGTCGTCTGCCAGCCCTTGACCATGTGGCCGTTCTCATCGTAACGGACCCACTTGCCGGTGCCATCGGGCTTATCAGCCCACTGGCCGGCGGCGGATTCCTGGTAAACGTCCTTGCTGACGGTCATTGCGCCGCCCTGGACAGCATCCAGCCAGTACCAAGCGTCGGAATCGGGATCATAGATCTCTTTGCCGCGGCCGGTGGTACCCTGCTTCACGCCCTTTTCGTACCAGTACTTCTTGCCGTTTTCTTCAACCCAGCCGTTCTTCTCGCCGTACTTGGCGGTGTAGTCCTTGCCGTTGAAGGTGACAGCAGCGGTGGTAACGCCGCTGGTCTGCTTTACCGTTGCATCCACGAACTGAGCGCTTGCGCAGTTCTTATCGGTGCAGGTAAAGACAGCCATCGCGGTAATGGTGGTCTTTTCAGCGGCACCATGAACGGTGCGCTCCTCGGCTTCGAGAGCCTGAGTTTCTTCGCCGCCGTTGTTGGTATTATCACTAGTGTTGTCACCCTCACTGGGAGTGGTGGGTTCCACAAACTCTGCCGTGATAATGACATCATTCTTGTCCATATTGAATGTTCCAACGCCATTGCTTACATTCAAAGTGGTGTGTAGGTTGCCAGAATCCTGCTTCGGATTCTCTTTCAGCACATAATTTGCCTTGTCCTCATCCGGCTTAAAAGTAACAGTAACGCTCGTCCCTTCTTTAATTTCACCGGTCGGGTTAACAGTAGCAGTACCATTGGTTACATTGCAAGTTACGGTATGAGTAGTCTTTGCAAATACGGCCTTAACAACAACATCATAGTCCGGCATGTAGAAGCTATACTTGCCATTGTTCGGTGTCAGTGGCTTTGCGGTAGAAGGATCACCCTTCTTTTCGTAACACACAGAGCTTTCTTCCAGCTTATAGTTTTCGCCATTTGCCGTAAAGGTAACCTCAACCGGATCACCCATAGCTGCAGTTTCTACGCTGAGGGTTGCGGCACCGTTGGTCACCTCAGAAGTAATGCTATAAGTCTTATCCGGCATAGCTTCAAACTTAGCATCAACGGTAACATCAGCGGCGGGCATCTCGAAGGTGTAGGTGTTTTCCTTACCGTCTACTGCCTTAAAGTCGTTAATTTCTTTCTTCGTTCCGCCATCCGTATAAGTAGCTTTCAGGCTGCCGTCCGTGTACTTAAAGTTGGTATTCGGGGTAACGGTAACAGTAACAACATCCTTCGCAGCTGCGGTTTTCGGCTCTACGCCCACAGTGCCGTTTTCAACAGTACCCGCCACAGTAACGTTATACTTCTTAACCTCTTCAAACGCTGCGCTGACAGTTGCATCGCCAGCGGGCATTGCAAAGGTGTAAGTGTTGGCCTTTTCTGTGTCAGGAGTTGCTTTCAGGGTCTGATTGTCGCCGTAAGTAACCACCACACCGTCAGCCGTCAGGGTATAGCCATCCTTCGGGGTAGCCACAACGGTAACGCTGGTGCCCTCAGCAACCTTATCCAGGTCAGCTTCGGGGCTGGTGATCTTCAACGTATCCTTGTTAGCATCGGCCACCTTGACCGCATAGGTCTTAGCGGCTTTGGTAACGCTGATGGCCACATCGCCGTCCGGCATGGTGAAGGTGTAAACCGTCTTAGCCTTTTCGGTGGTAGCCTGGGCTGCGGCTTCGTCCTGCGCTGCTTCCTGATCTTCATTCAGAGCAACTTCGGTATCGCCGTTCTTTGCGGTAACGGTAACGATATCGGTGCCTTCCTTTTCTACGGTCAGGGTAACGGTATCGTCCTTGATGTAGGTGTTGCTGGTGGTGCCCAGGGTCAGGGTAACGCCTGCAACTGCATCGGGCAGGGTAACGGTGTGGGGGGTGCTTTCGGTTGCGGTATGGCAATCAGAGCACAGGTACACATTGTTGCCAACGGACTTGGTTTCCAGCTCGTCCAGAGCCCAGGTATGGCCCTTGGGCAGTGCGCCGTCAGCGTACTTCTTTTCACCCTTGGTCAGGCCGTACTTGGTGGTGCGGTCCTGGGTGTAAGCGGGGGTATCGCACCATGCTTCAACGGAAACATTGGTGGTTGCGCCGCTCTTCAGGTCGCTGACCATGTCGGACATCGGCATGGTTTCAACCAGGTTAGCGCACCACATGAACTCTTCGTTCTTGTTCTTCTCGTCAGAGCTGCCCATGTTCTGGTTGTAACTCGGGTTGTAGTTCCAGGACTCGGTCTTGTAGCTCTTACGGTTTGCATAAGAAGTGCCGGAGGCATCGGTCTTAACAACCGGCTTGCCATCGGAACCCAGCTCGTCCAGGCTCTTATAGGTGTTGGACAGGTTGGTGCCGACAGAAACGACCAGCTGATCCTTGGTGGTGTTGATGCCGGTGATCACAGTCTGGCCCTGCTGGGTGGTGGTAGCAAAGCTGTAGCTGTCACGCAGGGTCAGGCCAGCCAGAGGATGGTTCATGAAGGTGTTCAGATACTTCACACTGCTGGTATCCTGGGCGCTATCCATGATAACCATGCTCATGCCGGGAAAGTGGGTATCGGGAACCATGTTGCCGTCCTTATCCTTGGTCAGCTTAATGCCGCCATAGACGGTGTTGTATTCCTTCACTTCTTCCACTGTGCCGGTGGTCGGGTCCATACGATAGATGGCGTTGTTGACGTTGAAGTACAGCTTGCCATCATACAGTGCGGTAGAGTGTACCAGTGCGGGGTAGATCCGCTTTGCAGCAGCGTCTGCCAGGCACTCGGTGTTCAGGTTGTTTTCAACCTTGGCATGCTTATCTTTTGCACTGGTATCGATCTTATAGATGGTGCCAGCTTCGGCCAGAACCTTGGCATTGCTGTCGTCATCATTGAAGTTGCTGCTGGTTTCCTTCAGATCGTTGTAGTACATCAGGATGATATCAAACGGGTCATCCGTCTTGGTAAAGCTGCTCATGCTGAAGCCGCCGGGTCTGCTGCTGGAATCCTCTTTGCGGATATAGTAGTTCGCATTACGCGGACGTGCTTCCAGAGTATCGGGGCCCTGGTTCTGCATCTTCTTCATGAACTGCTGCATCTGGGAGTTGTTACCAGAGCTGCCGGAACCAGAGTTGCCGCTGTTGCCGTTCTCGGACTGCTGGCGGCGCATGTTGTTATACAGGTTCTGGTTGGTCGTGGTATCAACGTAATAGAAGTAATTATTGTCGAAGTAGATGGGGCTGCAGATAGAGGTGAACCAGGTATCCTCGTAGCAGGTATCGGTGTAACGGGTCTCGTTCTTGTTCTCCGCCTTGGTGTAAGAGTAATGCGGCTTGCCGTTGTTCAACACAACATTGCCGTCATCATCCACATCGGGATTCTTGTTCTTGGTGTAGGTGTAGCCATCGTACAGCGAGTCAATGTAATCATAGTACTTGCTGTAACGGCCTTCCAGACCGGAGGGAGAAACCAGGAAGTTGACATGGCGCAGGTCGCCTGCGTTCTCAACGCGGGTCTGGGCCATGCACTCGGTGTTCACGTCGTCATAGCAGACGTCAACATAGTACCAGTTCTTGTTGGGTTCGCCGGTGGTCATCGTAGCAGAGTTGCTGTCGCCCTGCAGCTTGTTGACCTTGACTGCGTTGAAGTAGTGGACGTTGTTGAACATGCCGCCGCCGAACGCATTACCGGCAACACTGGTATCAGAAGTATCGCAGTAATACAGGATCTGGGCAAAGTCAACAACAGCGTTATCGCCTACTTCATCGGGGGTCTTCCAGCTGCCGTCATCATTCTTATAGATGCTCTTGTTGTCAGGCAAATTCTGGACCATGTAGTTAAATGCAGCTGCATAGCCCAGGCAGATGCAGCCATACTCAACGCCCTTAGCGCCGATCTCGCCGCCCAGCAGGGCACCGAAAGCAGTCGTCTGGATGGGGTCGTTGTTGCCGCCGCCGGTGATATCGCCCATGGAGCCCATATCAAATTCTGCAACCTGGGAGATCCAGTCGTGCAGGATCAGCAGCTTGGTGACATAGTCAGCGCTGTCACCCAGCTTGGCAACCTGTGCCAAGCCTGCATCACGGATGGCTTTCAGAGCTTCGCCATAGTTCATGACGTAAGACATGAACGCCTGCGGCAGCATGTTCAGCATGAATGCCATGGTGGTCGGCGGGACATTATCGTTCGGATCAATGCTGCACAATATCTTGATTGCGCCCATGGTGCCGGTGATGCTGCCATCCTCGCCCTGCTTCTGAACGCCCTTGGAGGTCCAGAACGGGGCAACCACGCCGAAGTACTCTGCTTCGTCCTGGTTGAACTGCGACAGCTGGAAGTAGTAGTAGTTCATCTGCGCAGTCGAGACATCGTAAGTATTGGTGACCTGGTTGCCCTGGTCGTCCACATACACGGCAGTCTTCTGGCTGTCGTACAGCAGCAGGCTGTTCTTGCCCTTGTTGTCGCCGCTCTGATAGGTGAAGTTCACCTTGCTTGCGTCAACCGGGTTGTTCTGCATATCGTACCAGTTGCCGCCATCCATTGCGGACACCAGGGTAACGCCGGTGCCGCCGGAGGTGGTATCCAGGGTCGGGGTGCCGCCCACGTTGATGTAGACGGAATTGTCATTCTGGTCTACCACAACGCTGACCGGCATGGTCATTGCCGGCTGGGTTTTGATTTCTTCGCCGCAGACAGCGCACTTGAAGGTGACGCTGGTGCATTCCCAGTCAATGGTAACGGGAGCGCCGGCAGAAATTTTGCCGGTTTCGCTGTCATAGAACAGCTGGGCGTTGCTGTAGTCATCGGCCAGCTTGCCCTCGACCTTCTTCATTTCCCAGTTGAAGGTAGCAACAAAGTTGCCATCTGCATCCTTGGACACGGTATGGCTCTGGCAGGGCAGGGCGGCAATGTCGTCGGTGCGGGTGGTGGGTTCCTTGTATTCCTTCTTAAGCGGGCTCTTGTCAGCGGGCACGCTGGCAGAGTAAACGGTCTTGCCGGCAACGCCGGGCTTTGCATCGGTGGTATTCTTGGTTACGGTGCCTTCTACCTTCTGGTAGGCATCGTCCTTTTCACAGGTATACACAGCGGTGTAAGCCCAGCCGTCATCGGTCTTGGTCCAGTAACCATCGGGGGTTTCCTTCCAGGTATGGGTGTGGCCATCCTCCGGGTTGGTGTCATTCCAGTACCATTTCGGCTCGCCATAGGTATGGCCGTCTGCAGCGGCGCTGGCCGCAAAGGTATCGGAGTTTTCAGCAACGTAAGCCTGTGCGTAGCTGTCAGCCTGCTGCGCAATCACTTCATCATCGCTGTTGGTCATGGACTCCATCGCAGAGGTCATGCCGGAGCTGCCGGTAAAGGTAACGGCGGTCACAACGCCTGCGGCGTTCGTCTCATAGCCCAGGTCGGTAACGGCGCTGGACAGATGATACGTTTTGATGGTGGCAGCCATCACCGATGCCATCTCGTCCTTGTTCAGGCCATAGGCTTCGGTGTTGATCTTGCCGGCTGCGGCGTTGGCGTACATGGCATCGGCCAGTGCATTTTCCAACGCTGCAAGGCTCATGCCCGCCTTGCTCTGTGCAGTCGCTTCCAGCTTGGCATCGTCCTGCTCCAGTTCATGCACTTCGCCCTGGGCAGCCAGCGTTTGGGCTGTCTGCTTGATCAGGTCTGCGGTGCTGGTGAACTTGGGCAGGGACTGCACAGCGCTGGCCGCGCTTGCTGCGCTAGCTGCAACAGACTGCGCTACCGAAGAATCAATCTTGGTAGTTTCGGCTGCTGCGGGAAGCGCCACGCTCTGGGCAACCATGGCTGCTGCCAGCACGGATGCACCAAAACGCTGAAGGTTTTTCTTCATAGTTTTATCCTCCCTTAAGTGTTACTACTTTCCCCTTTTGTGTGAAAAGTGGTACGGCAGATGTGCGGCACTTTGCAGGTGTTGATTGCAAAACGCCTGGTTGTGCTCCCCTCGGTCTGGCGATCCCTTGCCGGGCTGCGGCCTGCTTTTGGGGCTTTTGGCCCCGGCACAGCGGCTGACAAAACGTTGTACCGGCTGCATGCCTTGATCCCGCAAATGATAACCATTCCGACACATCTAGTTATATACATTATATCACAGTTGCCAGAATTTGCATAGTTAATTAGAGCGGTTTCTAGGTAAATTTTTGTCCTTGAATCAACTGAAACCTGTTTTTCGCACATTATTTGCGTTGCGGTGCGGTGACTCTTTGGCGGTATTTATTAACATTTTTGAATGGTTTATTCCTGATTTTATCAAATGATTAAACATTTACCCCGATAATGTTCTTTGCAATCTCTTAATACAATCACCCGGTATTGTGATCGCGCATTTTTTGCCATTTCGGTTTGGCTTGTTGTTGAGAGATTTGGCAGAGATTGGAGGAAACTTGAAGGGAAAATTGGAGGTTGAGAATTGCCCATTATAAATTGTACTGTAGAGAGCGTTCCTGACCGTTCCGAAAACTTAGGGATAGATCAACCCTTGCCCCTTAACCGCGACCTGAAATACACCTTCCCAAGGTAGGGCGGTGTGAGTGCCCCCTCCTGCTCCACTTTTTCAAAGTTCCGAATGGTGTCCTCTCCCCTATCTACAATTCCTGATGTTTTCATGATGCCTTCCTTGGTCTTCCACACCCGGCCTTTGCCCCCTCCCCGTCCCATAAGTCGTACACAACAAAAAGGCCCCTGCCTTAACAGCAGGAGCCTTGAAAGCTATATCACAAGCCGAAAATTACTTCTCGATCTTGGAAACAACGCCGGAACCAACAGTGTGGCCGCCTTCGCGGATAGCGAAACGCATGCCTTCTTCCATGGCAACCGGGGTGATCAGCTCAACGTGCATATCAACGTTGTCGCCGGGCATGCACATCTCAGTGCCTTCGGGCAGGGTGATGATGCCGGTAACGTCGGTGGTACGGAAGTAGAACTGAGGACGATAGTTGTTGAAGAACGGAGTATGACGGCCGCCTTCTTCCTTCTTCAGGACGTAAACATGGCCATCAAAAGTGGTGTGGGGATGAACAGAGCCGGGAACAGCCAGAACCTGGCCACGCTCGATCTGGTCACGGTCAATACCACGCAGCAGAGCGCCGATGTTGTCGCCAGCCTGAGCGAACTCGAGGCTCTTGCGGAACATTTCCAGACCAGTGATGGTGGTGGTCATCTTCTCTTCCTTCAGACCAACGATTTCCATCTGATCGCCGACATGAGCAGTACCACGCTCAACACGACCGGTAGCAACGGTGCCACGGCCGGAGATGGTCATAACGTCCTCAACGGGCATCAGGAACGGCTTATCAGCAGCACGGTCCGGAGTCGGGATGTAGCTGTCAACAGCGTCCATCAGCTCCCAAATGCACTTGTATTCCGGAGCATCGGGATCCTTGGAAGTGCTCTCCAGAGCCTTCAGAGCGGAACCACGGATGATCGGGGTGTTGTCGCCGTCGAAATCCTGGCTGTCCAGCAGTTCGCGAACTTCCATTTCGACCAGGTCGAGCAGCTCTTCGTCGTCAACCATATCGCACTTGTTCAGGAACACAACGATCTTGGGCACGCCAACCTGACGAGCCAGCAGGATGTGCTCACGGGTCTGCGGCATCGGGCCATCGGTTGCAGCAACAACCAGGATAGCGCCGTCCATCTGAGCAGCACCGGTGATCATGTTCTTGATGTAGTCAGCATGGCCCGGGCAGTCAACGTGGGCATAGTGACGCTTCGCGGTGTGGTACTCAACGTGAGCGGTATTGATCGTGATACCACGAGCCTTCTCTTCAGGAGCCTTATCGATGCTGGAGTAATCCATGAAATCGGCGTCGCCCTTCAGAGCCAGAACCTTGGTGATAGCGGCAGTCAGAGTGGTCTTGCCGTGGTCAACGTGACCGATGGTACCGATGTTGACATGCTCCAAAGAGCGGTCAAATTTTTCCTTTTCAGCCATTGGAAGTATCCTCCTTTAATTCAAACAGATAAAATAGCCTGTTGTAAGGCTATCATACTAGATTTTTCAAGAAAAATCAAGTATTTTGCGCGAATTTGTGCAGAATCAGCCCTTATTGCGCTCGGTCATGATCTTATCTGCAACACTCTTGGGAACCTGCTGGTAATCAGCCGGCTCCATGGAGTACTGGCCACGGCCCTGGGTCTTGGAACGCAGGTCAGTAGCGTAACCGAACATCTCGGACAGAGGAACCATAGCGGTGACACGGGCAGTGCCATCGGTGGATTCCTGGTTCTGGATCGCGCCGCGGCGGCTGTTCAAGTCGCCAATGACGTTGCCCATATACTCGTCAGGAACAACAACGTCAACCTTCATGATGGGCTCCATAATGACGGGATCAGCCTTCTTCATAGCATCCTTGAATGCCATGGAGCCGGCGATGGAGAACGCCATTTCAGAGGAGTCAACTTCATGATAGGAGCCATCCCACAGAGTGACCTTGACATCCACGACGGGATAGCCAGCCAGAATGCCGGACTTCATCGCGCCCTGGATACCGTTGTCAACAGCGGGGATGTATTCCTTCGGGATAGCGCCGCCAACAATACCGTTGACAAACTCATAACCCTTACCCGGGTTGGGCTCAATCTTGATCTTAACGTGACCATACTGGCCCTTACCACCGGACTGACGTGCGTACTTGGTTTCCTGGTTAGCATCCTTGCGGATGGTTTCACGGTAGGCAACCTGAGGTGCGCCAACGTTAGCTTCGACCTTAAACTCGCGGAGCAGACGGTCCACGATGATTTCCAGGTGGAGCTCGCCCATGCCGGCGATGATGGTCTGACCGGTTTCTTCATCGGTCCAGGTACGGAAAGTCGGGTCCTCTTCAGCCAGCTTAGACAGGGCAATACCCATCTTCTCGCTGCCAGCCTTGGTCTTGGGCTCGATGGCAACGCGGATAACCGGCTCGGGGAAGTTCATGGACTCGAGGATGATGGGATGCTTCTCATCGCACAGGGTATCACCAGTGGTGGTGTTCTTCAGACCAACAGCAGCGGCGATATCGCCAGCGTAGCAGATGTCGATATCCTTACGGTTGTTTGCATGCATCTGCAGGATACGGCCGATACGCTCGTCCTGATCCTTAACAGAGTTGTAAACAGTGGTGCCAGCCTCAACGGTACCAGAGTACACGCGGAAGAAGCACAGCTTACCGACATACGGGTCAGTCATAATCTTGAATGCCAGTGCAGAGAACGGCTGATCATCGGAAGAAGCGCGATCTTCTTCCTCGCCAGTCTCCGGGTTGGTGCCCTTGATGGCCGCAACGTCGGTCGGAGCGGGCATATAATCAACGATTGCATCCAACAGTTTCTGAACGCCACGGTTCTTGTAAGAAGAGCCGCAGACAACAGGAACGATCTCGTTGGAAATAGTAGCCTTACGCAGAGCAGCCTTGATTTCTCCCTTGGTCAGCTCTTCGCCTTCCAGGTACTTCATCATCAGCTCTTCGTCGGTCTCAGCAACAGCTTCGATCAGCTTGTCATGATATTCCTGAGCCTGTTCTTTCAGGTCTTCAGGAATTTCCTCAACGCGCACATCATTGCCCATATCATCATAGTAGATATCGGCTTTCATGTCGATCAGATCGATGATGCCGCGGAAAGTGTCTTCCTGGCCGACAGGCAGCTGGATAGGCACACCGTTGGCATGCAGACGATCATGCATCATCTGTACGCAGCGGAAGAAGTCAGCACCCATGGTATCCATCTTGTTGACGTAAACCATGCGGGGAACCTTGTACTCGTCAGCCTGGCGCCAAACGGTTTCAGACTGAGGCTCAACGCCACCCTTTGCGGCCAGAACGGTAACAGAACCGTCCAGAACACGCAGAGAACGCTGAACTTCAACAGTAAAGTCAACGTGGCCCGGGGTGTCGATGATGTTGATACGATGACGGTTCTTTTTGAACAGAGCCGGATCGTGCTGGGTCTCGGTGTGGCTCCAGTAGCAGGTGGTTGCAGCGGAAGTGATGGTAATACCACGTTCCTGTTCCTGCTCCATCCAGTCCATCGTGGCAGCGCCGTCATGAACTTCGCCGATCTTATGGTTAATACCGGTGTAGTACAGAATGCGCTCGGTGGTGGTGGTCTTGCCTGCGTCGATGTGGGCCATGATACCGATATTTCGGGTCATTTGCAGGGATACGTCTCTCGGCGTTGCCATGGCTTAAACCTCCTCAGTAAGCAGATCAATAACGGTAATGCGCGAAAGCCTTGTTGGCTTCTGCCATCTTGTGGGTATCTTCGCGCTTCTTGACAGCGCCGCCAACGTTGTTGGTAGCGTCGATGATCTCGGCGGCCAGGCGAGCGGACATGGTCTTTTCACCACGGCTGCGGCTGTACAGAGTCAGCCAGCGCAGGCCGAGGGTCTCGCGGCGGGCGGGGCTGACCTCCAGGGGAACCTGGTAGGTGGAGCCGCCGACACGGCGGGCCTTAACTTCGAGGCTGGGCATGATGTTTTCCATGGCCTTCTCGAACATTTCGAGAGGATCGTTGCCGGTCTTCTCTTTGACAGTCTCAAAAGCTTCGTAAACGATCTTCTGAGCGACGCCCTTCTTGCCATCCAGCATGATGCTGTTGACCAGACGGGTGACGAGCTTGGAATTGTAAATAGGATCAGCCAGAACTTCGCGCTTTGCGATTTTACCTCTTCTGGGCATCTTTCTTCCCTCCTTCACATTAATGATATCATCGGTACTCGAAAGTTAAAGAAAACTCCCGTTATGCCACAAAAGGGTCAGCTGACCATTTTATGGCGAAAAGATGTTTCCTTACTTCTTGGCACCGGCCTTGGGACGCTTTGCGCCGTATTTGCTGCGAGCCTGGTTACGGTTTGCAACACCCTGAGTATCCAGAGTACCACGGATGATGTGGTAACGGACACCGGGCAGGTCCTTAACACGACCGCCACGGATCAGGACAACGCTGTGCTCCTGCAGGTTATGGCCGATACCAGGAATGTAGGAGGTGACCTCGATACCATTCGTCAGGCGGACACGGGCAACTTTACGCAGAGCAGAGTTGGGCTTTTTGGGGGTCATGGTACGAACAGCGGTGCAAACACCACGCTTCTGGGGGCTGTTCATGGTGGTGTACTGCTTCTTCTGGGAGTTGTAGCTCTTCTGAAGGGCAGGAGCAGTGCTCTTGGTTACCAGGACCTCACGGCCTTTGCGTACGAGCTGGTTAAAAGTAGGCATTTCTTTTCTCCTTTCTTGATTATTCCGCGCAGTTTTTTGCGGGGGTTGTGCTTCCATTTTGGCCGCACTTGACCCCTTAACTCACGCATTTATTATAATAGCGGATAAACCACGCTCTGTCAAGAGTATTCACAAAAAATATTTCAAATAATCGTGCAAGATGCTGATTTTCTGCACTGGGGGTTCTAATTTTGCGTTTAAGGTGTATCTGAAAGCAAAGAATCAGATACACCCTAGGACTTTCCCCTGCTTATTTTGCAGCTTCCAGCTGTGCCACGCAGGCTTCGGCTTCGTCCAGAATGCGGCCGAACTTATCCAGGGCAGCATCCACCGGGGCGGGGGTGGTCAGGTCCACACCGGCATGGCGCAGCTCATCCAGCGGGTAAGCGCTGCCGCCCATGTGCAGGAACTCCAGGTACTTCTTAACAGCCGGTTCGCCGTTCTTCAGGATGCCCTCGGACAATGCCACGGCAGTGGAATAGCCGGTTGCATACTTATAAACATAGAACGGGCGGTAGAAGTGCGGGATGCGTGCCCACTCGTACTGTACTTCGTCATCCACAACCAGCTCCGGTCCAAAGTAGTCCACAATGAGCTTCTTGTACAGATTGTTCAGGGCGGCGGGGTTCAGGGCTTCGCCGCGCTCGGCCATGGCGTGGGCATCGCGCTCAAACTCGGCAAACATCGTCTGGCGGTAGACGGTTCCCTTGAAATTTTCGAGGTACTGATTCAGCAGGGCCAGGCGGGTTGCGGGATCCTGGTTCTTTTCTGCCAGCAGGTGCTCAATGAGCAGGTTCTCGTTGACGGTGGAAGCGACCTCTGCGACAAACAGGGTATAGTCGGCATACTGGGCAGGCTGGGTATGGCGGCTGAACCAGCTGTGCATGCTGTGGCCCATCTCATGCGCAATGGTGGAAACGCTGTCCAGCGTACCGGTAAAGTTGCACATGATATAGGGGTTGGAATCATAGCTGCCGCCGGAGTAAGCGCCGCCGCTCTTGCCCTTGTTGGGGAACACATCAATCCAGCGCTCGGCAAAGCCCTTGCGAACGATGGTGCCGTACTCTTCGCCCAGCGGTGCAACGGCATCCAGAACCATCTGCTTGGCCTGGTCATAGGCGTAATGGGCGCTGACACCCTTGGTCAGCGGGGCGTACACATCATAGTAGTGCAGCTCGTCCACACCCAGGATACGCTTGCGCAGAGCAACATAGCGATACATATCCGGCAGGTGCTTGCGCACAGTAGCCACCAGGTTATCATAGACCTGGCCGGGCACGTTCTCCCCTGCCATGGACATGGCGCGGGAAGATTCATAATGACGGACGGAGGCTTCGGCGGCAGCGGTCTTGACAGCGCCGGAGTAAGAGGCAGCCAGCGTGTTGATGTGCTGGCGGAAGCTCTTGTAGTAGCTTTCAAAGGCATTCTTGCGCAGCACGCGGTCATTGGAGGTTTGCAGCAGGATGTAGTTGGAAGCGGTCAGCTCCACATCGTTGCCCTCGCCATCCTTGACGGAATCGAACACCATGTCGGCGTCTGCCAGGTTATCGGCAACATTTTTCGGGGTTCCGAATGCCTCACCGAAAGCAGCCAGCAGCTTTTCTTCCGGGGCGGTCAGGGTGTGAGGCTTTGCACGCAGCAGGTCTTCCAGAGCAAAACGATAGGGGGCAACCTGCTCGTCAGTCATGATGGCATCCAGGGTTTCCTGCGGCAGTGCCAGGATTTCCGGCTGAGCATAGGCGATGGTACCGACAGCCTTTACATATTTGGCAGTAGCGCGGGCATCCATGCTCTGGGCGTCATCAGCACGGGTATCCTCGCTCAGACGCAGGCTGGTGTAGACAGCCAGGTTTTCCAGTTCACGGAACACGCCGATTTCTGCATCATAAAATTCACGAATGCTGGCAGCGTTGTTCAGCTTGCCCTCCCAGGCAGCCAAAGCTTCAATTTTGGGGTCAATGGCGGCAAAAGCCTTTTCCCATTCCGCATCGCTGGCGTACATTTTGGTCAGGTCCCACTGGTACTGCGGGTCCATCTCTTTGCGTTCTTTCAATGCTTCCGACATGGCGGATTCTCCTTTTCTATATGGCGTCTTTCTGAGCCAGTCAGGGAAGCGTTCTCCCCTGCCCTCCATGCAGGCACCATTCATCCTGCACAGACAAACCCAGTATAAAAGTATTATACACCAAATGTTAGAAAAAACAAATCCGTTTTTATTTAAGGCAATACCGCATAATTCCCGCCTTACGGCTTAAGCACCGCTCCGACGGCTGCGGCACGGCATCTGCG
>OGPB01001361.1_pt1 | contig 14256 bp, 10 predicted proteins | sample 1552821 | NCBI WGS metagenome assembly OGPB01 (sample SAMEA2580192, study PRJEB22360) | human gut metagenome | biome: human gut; feature: human-associated habitat; material: faeces | place: Denmark | collected 2008/2010 | reverse complement strand
TACTCCTTTTATGTTAATATTTATTTAGTAAAGCGTTTTACAACATTATAATAACATAGCAATAATATTTTGTCAATATATGTTTATGAACAAAATTATATTTTATTCATAATGTGCAAAATATTAAATAATATATAGGACATTTTCATTGACTTTGTTATAAAAAAGATAATATAATGCACTTTTAGTTTTGTCTGTTGTTGTAAGTGTAGATGGTTACTATATTTGCAAGTGTTTAGACAGGCATAAATCCGACAAGTAGCAAAAAGACCCTCGAAGTGGCATCTTCTGGGGCTTTTGTGTGTCCGATTGGAAACACATAATCTCTTTTGTGGTTGTTTTTCTTGATTTGTCAATAATACCTCTGGATTATTTTATGGACAAGTCCATTAAACAGTGTGACTATCACATACATAAATATAACTGCCACACCCTCCATCGCAAACAGCGACGTCGAAAACGCACATCTTGCCACAGTATCAAAATCCAATCTCCTGTGCAAAACAATGAAAATACTGCATACCTCTTGACAAATGTATCAAAATGCGATACCATGAAAATGGAGAATGATAAAAGCTTGTAAAGATTTAAACGTCTTTACGAGCTTTTTGTTTTGTATATATTTTTCGCCGTGAGCAGAAAGGGTGAAACTTAATAGCAACTTGAAAATTGAATAGGAGGCTTGATAAATTGAAAAAGTTCAACTCAAAGTCCTGCGAGGAGATCATGACCACTGTGTACAGACCGATTGAATTCTGCATTGACAATCTGCTTGCGCAGGGTCTGTATATCTTAGCAGGAGCGCCGAAAGTCGGAAAATCGTGGCTTGCGCTTGATATGTGCTTGTCCATTGCGAAAGGAGAAAAGGTATTAGGTCAGCAAACTACACAAGGAACTGCTCTGTATTTGTGTCTGGAAGATAGCTATGTGCGAATCCAAAATCGTCTTTACGAAATCACTGACGAACCTGCAGAGCGATTGCATTTTGTAATCATGTCCGAATCAATCGGGAACGGTTTGGAGGAAGAGATTGAAAACTTTAAAAATGAGCATTACGATTTAAAAGTTGTGTTCATTGACACTCTGCAAAAGGTGCGTAACGAATCGGAGTCAGGCTACGGTACTGATTACAAAGAACTGTCTGTGATGAAAGCACTTGCCGACAAGCTTGAAATTACAATCGTAGTTGTGCATCACACACGAAAGTGTGCTGACAGCGATCCATTTAATATGATCTCAGGCAGTACAGGCTTAAGCGGTTGTGTTGACGGAAGCATGGTTCTGATTGAAAGCAAGCGTGGAAGTCGTACAGCAAAGCTTCATTGTGTAGGTCGTGATATTGAAAACGCAGAAATTAATTTGCAGTTTGACAGCAATTTAAAGAAGTGGATCGTCACCGATGAGCCGCTCAACTGCAAAAATAAAGATAACATTTTTCTGGCTGCACTGTATGTGTATCTTAAGAAGCATATTGATTTCTGCGGTACAGCTTCGGAATTAGTGAATGTTCTGAAAAGTGTTTCCGATGAAACGTTTTATCCCAACAGAGTAACAAGAGATCTGGTGCAGAACGGTTACACTCTCAAAAAGTTTGGAATTGATTTTCAGTACAAGCGAACAAGAAACGGCAGACTGATAATTCTTCATTACGACTGTGAGCGTGACAGTAGTGACAGTAAAAATGGTAGCGGAGTTACTGTCAACGGAGTGCATAAGCAATACCTCGCAAACCCTTGAAAATGCTTGGTTTACGGTGCTGACAGCAGGTGTGACAGTAACTGAAAACGGGCAAAGTTACTGTCAACCAAAATCGGCAAACGTAAGCCGATTTGCGGGCTTGGATTTTTTGTCGGGTAAGTTTAGCAAAAGCATTTCAAAAGCCGACACAAGCGATTTGTGAGCCGCTGTGGGCGATATGTGGGAGAGGTTTTAATTCTGATAATAAAAAGGCAGTTGTCAATCTGCACAAATACCGGATATGCAGCAGTTAAAGCAAAGTGAAATATTTCATTGCAAGTTAAAGTTTCGGGGTCATAGCCCCCGAAACAGTCACAGCGGACGAGCAAAGCTCGCCGCAAAAGTGCCGAAAATACGCAGTTTCAGCAAAATGATTGTGCATAATTTTTATGGGGTCATAAATTTGAGCTTTGAATGATTCAGGGGGCGTAAGTGCAAAAAACTGCGTGAAATCGGCATAATTGCGGGCGTTGTTGATGATGTCAAACGAAATTTTAAGAAAGGAATGATTAAAAATGATCAGTTTAAAAATCAGAGAAAAAGAAACCGAAAAGACAGTAAGGAGGGCGATAACCCAATGCCAAGACAAAGAGAAATCCCCAGAATCAAGTCCGTCACGGTCATATACAACGGCGATAAAAAATCCTTTGATACGATTATGGAAGCTATGATCAACGACTATTTAAATTCGGATAGTATGTCCAAATGCTCCGACTCCGATTTTATTGAAAAGGTAGAACTTGTTGATAAAACAGCGTAATCGCTGGACTTTCAGGTCGGCTTGTGGTAGTGTCAATCTGAACGAAGTTCAGATAGGTAACGCAGACACACCATAGCGTGCCTGCCGAATTTAAAGGAGGTCGATAAAATGAGAGCGTGGCTATACTACAGATTATCTCGTGACGAAGATGAGGAAATGAACAGTCTGCAAAATCAACGACAGATTTTAGTTGATTACGCTGAGCAGAATGGTTACGAAATCGTCGGAGAGAGCTTTGATGACAATGTTTCAGGAATGACGTTTAACAGAAAAGGCTTAGGAGAACTTGAAATTGCTGTTGACGAAGGTAAAATTGATGTAGTTCTGGTCAAGGATCTATCAAGACTTGGCAGACACCGTACTCAAACGGAACTGTTCATAGATCACTTGCGACAGAACAATGTCAAGGTCTATTCTGTGACTGAGGGCATTGATTCCAGTAACGAGAATGACGATTTGATGATTGGATTCAAGCAGATCTTCAACGATTTTTATGCTAAGGACATCAGCAAAAAAGTAAAAGCAGGTGTACGTCAAAAGCAGAAAGGAAAAGGTCTGATAGAGTCCTTACCCCTCGGTTACAAGCGTGACCGAAACACAAATACTGTTTTGGTAGACGATGAAACAGCTTGGATAGTGCAGGAAGTATTCAAGCTATACGTTGACGGCTACGGCTTGACCACAATCGCAAAGAAGATGAACGAACGTGGAATAAAATCACCAGAATACTATCAGCGCAGAAAGCTAGCAGATTGGAAACCCGACATCTCTAAAAAATACTTGTGGGTACAAACAGCAGTCAAACGCATTCTCACAAATGAATTATACATTGGCACAATTGTTAATCATAAGACAGTAACTTCAAAAATATACAAAACCAAAACTTTCATTCCGCCCGAAGAACAGTATCGCCATGAGAATTTCTGCGAACCAATAATTGATGAAACAACTTGGAAACAGGCACAGTTTTTACTGGAACAGCGTTCACAGATTAATCCACGTTCGCAAAATGGCAGGAATCTTCATCGCTATTCCGGATTAATAAAATGCTCAGACTGCGGGGCTTGCTTTGTAGCTCGCACAAGAAAATGGAAAGGCAAAGAGTACGTTGAATACACTTGCAACAGCGCACACCGCTACGGCAAGCAATACTGTACTCCGCACACAGTCCGTGAAAATCAGCTTGACGCTTTGATCGAAGATGAAGTCCGAGGACTTCGTGAAACGATACTTGCCGAAAGCAAACGCTACAACAAGATTGTCAAGGATTGGGTAAAGAAAAAGCCGCTGTATGAACGTCAGATACAGCAGCTCAACGATAAGATATTATCACTCCGACAGCAGATCGAAGATTTGATTATAGAGCGAATCGGCGACAGAGAACACGCACAAGTTTACAACAATATGATTACTAAGCGAGAAGAAGAAATATCCGCTATTGAAAAACGGATAACCGACTTGAGGGAATATGACAAAATCTGCAAACAGAGAAAAGAACAGCTTAAAAACACAACACAGATACTTGATGAAATCCTGTCCGAGGGTACGATTTCGGATATCAATCTAAGAATGTTAGTCAAGCGAATTTTCATTCATCAAAATGAAGATAAAAGTCTTGATATCAGATTCGAGATGAACGGAGAGTTTAATGGAACTGTCAGCGTGTTTATTGAGCCAACAGAAGAATTAGAAAGTGCATAGAAATTAAAACGAAATCCGCAGTATCGCCTGCGGATTTGTTCGTTACATATATGAATATATTAACCGACAGACGCATTAGCTATGGTAGTGCGTTTTAGCATAATATCAATTAAAAATTGTTCTTAGAGCCAGCGTGTCTGCCCATTTATTTTTACTGGAGCAAAAGAAAAAAGCCCGATAAAATCGAGCTTTTCGTGGTGCGGATGACGGGACTTGAACCCACATGACCTTGCGATCACTAGCACCTGAAGCTAGCGCGTCTGCCAATTCCGCCACATCCGCATATAAAAATTTGAAACTTTTACTCGGCTCAAATCCAAAACCGAGGTGGGTGCTTATCACACTAATCCACATTTATGATGAACCAGAAAGCAGCCAAGCAAATAAATTCACTGTCGTTACGCTGCCTGAAGCTAGCGCGTCTGCCAATTCCGCCACATCCGCATATTTAACGTTGCTCAATGCAACATATATATTATATCATATTACACGTACTTTGTCAATACTTTTTCGCAGTTTTTTCGATAAAACGCCAAAAAATAAAGCCTGACTAAAAAGTCAGGCTGATTTTTATATCGGAATCGTCACCCGTTTTTAAACTGCTCACTAAGAGCCTGATCACTCATGCCGAAAGTCACAAGCTTGCTGAAATACTTGTTCTTCATAAGCGCCTTGATAAGTATTACACCAACTATCGTTACGCATACAAATTCGCCTAAGGCTACCCAGCCCATGTTCACAAGAAGCGGCGTCTTGAAGACATACGTTAGCTCAAAGCCAACTATCACCGCATTTGATATCACCGGGAAAAGCGATGCAACTACAAGATTTACCTTGTTTCTCAGCAGATAGATAAGAACCGCTGCCACAACTGTAGCAAGCGTTCCAAATACTACGTCCACCATTCCGAGCGTACTGAATAGATTGACTATCAAACAACCTATAGAAAGCGAAATGATGTAATCCTTGTTGAAATAACAAAGTAGCATCAAAACCTCAGATATGCGGAACTGTACCTGTCCGTATGCAAGCGAGCTGCAAAGCATCGTAGCCACAACGTATATCGCTGCAATAAGTCCCATGTTTGTTAAACGACGTGCACTGAAAATTTCCATAAAAAAATCTCCTTGTTTTTATTTGTGAGTGGTTGATCTAGGTTACACTCTATTTAATTGGAAAATAAAATAACATAAAAAGGCTGCCGCCGAAACGACAGCCCGTTTATTTACGTTAATTTAGCTATTGATTAAGCCTTGCCAACAGAACCGAAGAGTTCCATCTTCTCCTTGACCTTAGCCTTGATAGCCTCGAAGCCAGGGTTGAGAAGCTTTCTTGGGTCAAAGCCCTTGCCCTGAAGATCCTTGCCCTCTTCAATGTACTTTCTTGTAGCCTCCTGGAATGAAAGCTGGCACTCTGTGTTTACGTTGATCTTTGCAACGCCAAGTGAGATTGCCTTCTTGATCATGTCATCAGGAATACCTGTACCGCCATGAAGTACCAGTGGCATATCGCCAACCTTTTCCTTGATAGCAGCAAGTGTCTCGAATGAAAGACCTGGCCAGTTTGCTGGATACTTACCGTGAATGTTACCGATACCAGCTGCGAGCATTGTAACACCGAGATCAGCGATTGTCTTGCACTCGTCTGGGTCTGCGCACTCGCCCATACCTACAACGCCGTCCTCTTCGCCGCCGATAGAACCAACTTCGCACTCGATAGAAAGACCAAGCTGATCTGCAACGTGAACAAGTTCAGTTGACTTAGCAAGGTTCTCATCAAATGGATAATGTGAACCGTCGAACATGATAGATGAGAAACCAGCCTTTACGCACTTGTAGCAGCCCTCATATGTTCCGTGGTCAAGATGAAGTGCAACAGGTACTGTGATACCAAGCTCTTCGTCCATTGCCTTAACCATAGCAGCAACTGTCTTAAAGCCTGTCATGTACTTGCCTGCGCCCTCAGATACACCAAGAATTACAGGTGACTGCAGTTCCTGAGCAGTGAGAAGGATAGCCTTTGTCCACTCAAGGTTGTTAATATTGAACTGACCTACAGCATACTTGCCTGCAAGTGCCTTTGTCATCATTTCCTTAGCTGAAACTAACATTTTTTAACGACCTCCGTTATTTTAAATTTTCCTTTATTATTATACAACATTACTCCGCTAATTGCAATAGCGTGACATTAATTTAACAATTATGTAACATTTAAACCTCGTACATCTCGATGACCTTCTGAGCCACCTCGATCTTTGTGCATCTCTTATCCATAGCCTGCTTTTCAAGATATTTATGAGCCTGCTGTTCTGTAAAGCCAAGATACTGCATAAGTGAGCACTTTGCTCTGTTTATCGTTCTTATCTCTTCAAGCTTTTTGTGCAGTTTCAGGTTCTCAGACCTTATGCCCAGCATTCTTTTTCTTGCGGCACTGACAAATTTCATTGAACGGTAAAAATACTGTCTGCCTAGTGGCTTTGGTATCACCATTACGCCGAAATCTTCCAGTTTATCCGCAAGAATATCCGCATTTTCCGACTTTGCGATAGCCACACAGCTTGCGTCAGTTGAGGTGCAGACTATCTCCGCAAGCTCGTTGCCATATTCGTCTGACAATGGACAGTTTATCACGACACAGTCATAACTGCCTGACCCTACCGCACGCCTTGTTTCAAGACCCGTTGCGGCTATAGAAGTCTTGCAGGTGGGAAAGGTTTCTTTTAACAGACTCACAAGCATAGCTGTTGCCTTGTCATTGCTTGAAGCCACAAGTATCCTGTCCATTTCCCCACCTCCTTTTTTTAGCTTTCTCTGACATTACAGATGATAAAAATATCTGGCTGTTTCAAACTGCTCCTTATCGGCAGCTCTCTCATATTCTATGATAAGCTCCTTTTCTATTGCGATAAAACGCTCCAACATATGCTCAGGAAGCCTATCCGCAAGAAACTCGCTCTTTTCAGCACGTTCCACTGCCTCTTTCAAAGACTGCGGAAGTGTTTCAAGCTTTGCAAGCTCGCTTTCATCTGCCGAGCCTATATTGAAATTAAAAGGTTTTGGAAGTTCTTCCTTATTTATAACGCCGTCTATGCAGGCATAAATAAGCAGACCCATAGCAAAGTAAGGATTACAGGTGTTGTCTGCTGAACGGAGTATTATACCATTCTCATCTGTATCAGCAAGCGGTGCACGAAGAAGCTGTGCATAATTTTCATGTGACCATGAAATGTACTTAGGTGCAAGCAGACTGCCAAAACGTTTGTATGAATTTGTAGTGGTGTTTAGAAACAGCGTCATATCGCCAACGTTTTTCAATATTCCTGCTATCATGCGCTCAGCCTCTTTGGAAAGTCCGCCAAGCTGAGGTCTGAAAACATTTTCCGTGCCTTTCATGCACATGAGCATTATATGCAGACCAGATCCGCAGTTGTCGACGATAGGCTTTGGCATGAACGTTGCGTAAAGCCCGTTTCTGTCAGCCACAGATTTTACAACGTTCTTGAACGTCACAAGATTATCGGCGGCTTTCAGCGCGTTTGAATACTGAAAATCTATCTCGTTCTGACCCGGACCGGTTTCATGTCTTGAGCTTTCTGGGAAAATATCCATTTGCTCAAGTGTCAGGCATATGTCACGTCTAAGGTTTTCTCCCCTGTCAACAGGCGCAGCGTCACAATAGCCTGCATAATCGTGAGGACGCTTTGTAGGCATATCAGTATCGTCCTTTTCAAAACAGTAAAACTCGCATGAAGTACCTATCTGGAAGTTATATCCCTTGCCCTTCGCATATGCGATAGCAGTTTTGAGGAAAAACCTGCCATCTCCCTCGAAAGCCGTTCCGTCAGGATATTTCAGGTGGCAGAAAAATCTTACTACCCTGCCGTGCTGCGGTCGCCATGGAAGAAGCGCCAGCGTATCAGGGTCAGGGAAAAGTCTAAGGTCTGAAGCAGTCACATTCAAAAAGCCACCGAGCTTTGAAGCGTCAAAGATAAGTCCCTCTCTGAATATTTTCGGCAGCTCGCCTGCTATAACAGAGATAGTCTTTAGCGAACCGAATATATCGCAGAACATGAGCTTTACGAACTTTACGTCGTTTTCTTCAACGAACTGCAAAACCTCTTTCTCTGTGTATTTCATAATAAATCCTCCGTAATGATACTGTTCAGAAAAGTTTTCCGTTCCTTACTTATAATTATATCTGAACAGCCAATTCTGTAAAACCGAGCAGTTATAAAGATTTTGTTACTTTATTTTTACCTTGCGTTATTTGTCGATATCCTCCAGCCAAAGCTTAGCCACAGCGTCAGACGGCATTCTCCAATCCCCTCTCGGTGACAGGGTAACAGAACCGATCTTTGCGCCGTCAGGCAGGCAGGAGCGTTTGAACTGCTGTGAGAAAAATCTGCGATAGAATGTTTTGAGCCACTTGTCTATGACCTCGTCAGGATAATCCCCCTCAAAGGCATATTTCGCAAGCCTTTTCACCTTTGACGGCTCAAAGCCCCAGCGTATGCCATAGTAAAGGAAGAAGTCATGAAGCTCATATGGACCGACAAGGTCTTCTGTTTTCTGTGTCATCTCAGTGCCACTCTCGTCGGTAGGAAGAAGCTCAGGAGAAACAGGAGTGTCCAAAATATCGTACAGTACATCTCTCAGAGTATCAGATGTGCAGGTGTCGCCGTAATACTGAACGATATGCCTTACCAGGGTCTTAGGGATAGAAGCGTTCACACCGTACATGGACATATGGTCGCCGTTGTAGGTCGCCCAGCCGAGAGCAAGCTCGCTCAGGTCGCCTGTGCCGACCACCATTCCGCTCACCTGATTTGCGATATTCATAAGCACCTTTGTGCGCTCTCTCGCCTGACCATTCTCGAACACAACGCTGTGATCGTTATAATCGTGACCGATATCTTCAAAGTGCTGTAAAACTGCTTTTGAGATATCCACCTCTCTGAACGTTACCCCCAAAGCGTCGCAAAGTATCTCCGCATTGGAGCGTGTACGCTTTGTTGTGCCAAAGCATGGCATCGTCACCGCAACGATATCAGTATGAGGACGTTTCAGCAAGTCCATTGCCATTACACACACAAGCAGTGCAAGCGTAGAATCAAGTCCCCCTGAAATGCCAATGACCACAGTCTTGGAATGTGTGTGTGCGATACGCTTCATAAGTCCATGGGACTGCATTTGCAAAATAAGGTGACAGCGCTCGTTTCTCTCCGCCTGATTTGACGGGATAAAAGGCGTTTTTGCAAATTTTCTTGTCAAAGCTGTTTCGCCAATTTCGAAGGAAAATCTCTCACGAGAAATGTTTTCCATATTCAAGAAACCGCTGTCTTTGGAAGAATAGTCCCACTCAGCACTTGCAGGATAGGTAGAAATTTTTCTTCGCTCAAACGCAAGCTTTTTAAAATCTATTTCCGATATGGTAATGCCGTTTTCAAAAAGCCTGCTCTCTGCAAGTATGGAGCCGTTTTCCGCAATGATATTGTGACCTGAAAAGACCATATCCTGCGTTGACTCGCCGTCACCTGCAGAACAATAGATATACCCTGCCACAAGCCTTGCGGATTGGTTTGAAACAAGCTGTCTGCGGTATGAGTCCTTGCCGATAACTTCATCGCTTGCAGACAGATTGCATATAAGGGTAGCCCCAGCCTTAGCAAGATAATTTGAAACAGGGTCAGCTACCCACAAGTCCTCGCAAAGTTCAAAGCCCACCACAAGCTCAGGTATCTCTTCACATACGAAAACGGTCTGTTCCATAGGCGGTATAAATTCTAGCTGTCCGTACTCTCTCAGATCAATGGCAGCACATTCGCCTCTGTATGGTGCAAAATGTCTTGCCTCATAAAATTCGTTATAGTTCGGCAGATGCGTTTTAGGTACAAAGGCACGCACCTCTCCGTCTTGTATCACAGCCGCACAGTTATAAAGCTTGCCGTTTGCTCTCACAGGCACGCCCACAGCCACAAGCATATCGCTGTCAGCAGTAGTCTTTGCTATCTTTACAACACCCTCCATTGCCTTGTCAAGCAAAGCGTTCTGAAAGAACAAGTCCTGACAGGTATAGCCTGTTATACAAAGCTCAGGGAACACAGCGACCTTTACGCCCTCTTCCCTGCACTTTTCAAGCTGACTGATTATTTTATCCACATTGAAGTCAACGTCTGCCACCTGTATCTCAGGGGTGCAGGCGGCGACCTTTATAAAACCGTCTTTCATAAAAATAAGCTCCTTACAAGAAATTATCATTGTTATCATTATACCATTTTTTATAGGTATAAGTCAATGATTTTTACAGTATAGCAAAACTATTTTAGAACGATACTAGACAATCGACCACTAATGTGTTAAAATTGAGATATCACATCAAAGGGGGAACGCCATATGAACAAGCTGTGGGATAAGTTTCTTTTAGGCCTTAGCTGCTGTGCATTCATGCTTGCAGAGGGAACAGATCCGTCAAACATCACCACATTGCTATTGGCTGTCATATGCTCCGCTATCTTTCAAATAAAACCAAGCTCTGCCGTTGCATACCTTTCAGTTATTGCGTACAGCTCGCTTTGCATTTTCAGTAAAGAAGCTTTGATACTCGCCCCTTTGCTGCTTTATGATGCTTTCTGTACAAAATTTTACCCTGCTATGGTCTTAACATTCATAGGCGTACTTGCAAATATATTCACTCTAGGAAAAGACATCTTCCCGCTTGTCGCTCTTTTTTTGGTAAGCTTCACAATTTCAAGCCGCAGCGTTCTGAACGAAAAGCTGACAAAGATGCTCATAAATACTCGTGACAATTCAAAAGAACTTACCACCCAGCTTGTAGAAAAAAATAAAGCCATGCAGAGAAATCAAGACTATGAGATATATCTTGCCACGCTGAAAGAGCGTAACCGCATTGCAAGGGAGATACACGATAACGTGGGGCATATGCTCACAAGGTCTATTTTACAGCTTGGTGCGCTCTCGGTCATAAACAAAGATGAAACTGTCGGTGAAGCCATCAACGACCTGAGCGGCACGCTGAACACCGCCATGACGAGCATACGAAGCAGTGTTCATGATCTTCATGACGATTCTATCGCACTAAAGCCTGCTGTTGAAGACTGCATAAGACCTCTGAAAGACAGATTTGCAGTAAGCTGTGATTATGACTTTTCCGAAAGAATGTCGCGAGATGTGAAGCTTTGCTTTATTGGCGTTATAAAAGAAGCACTTTCCAATACTGCAAAGCACAGCGACGGTGACAGCATAAAAATAATCATTCGTGAACACCCTGCTCTTTATCAGCTTAGTATCACAGACAACGGAAGCTGTCCCGAAAAGATAGACGAAAACGGCATGGGGCTTGCCAATATGCGTGAGCGTGCGGCTTCTTTAAATGGAAACATAAACATCACATCGGGCAGCAAGGGATTCCACATTTTTCTGTCTGTGCCGAAACAAAACCTGACTGAACGGAGGTCTTGACATGAACATTGTTATAATAGATGATGACAAGCTTGTGGCGGTGTCGCTGAAAACCATTCTTGAAAGCACAGGCAGTGTGAAAGTTCTTGCCATGGGAAGCTGCGGTGAAGAAGCCATAGAGCTTTATTCTCTTCTCAAGCCTGATGTTCTGCTTATGGATATCCGCATGAACGGCATGAGCGGCATTGAATCCGGCGAAAAGATACTTGCTGGGTACCCTGACGCAAGGATACTTTATCTTACCACATTTTCTGATGATGAATACATTATAAAGGCTGTGCTTATGGGAGCAAAGGGATATATTTTAAAGCAGGATTTTGAAAGCATATGCCCTGCCCTTGAAACCGTCATGAATGGGCAGACAGTTTTCGGCTCAGATGTTGCAAGCAAGCTTCCTGAGCTTCTTACCAATCACAGCAGTTTTGATTTTGACCACTACGGCATAGTCGAAAAAGAGCAGGAGATAATCGAACAGGTGGCAAAAGGGCTTAGCAACAAGGAGATAGCCTCACTGCTTTATCTCAGTGAGGGCACAGTGCGAAATTACATCAGCACTATCCTAGAAAAGCTCTCCCTCCGTGACCGCACACAGCTTGCTATTTTCTACTACACCAACATACAATAGCACTACAATTTCATAAAAAGTAAAGAGGAGACGGCATGACCGCTCCTCTTTTTGTTATTATTACATTTTAGCTCTTTCCTTAGCTCTCTGTGAGTTGCTCAGAATACGCTTTCTTATTCTTATGCTCTTTGGTGTTACTTCAAGAAGCTCATCATCAGCGAGAAACTCAAGTGAATCCTCAAGGCTGAGATTTCTTGGCGGAACAAGTCTGAGCGCGTCATCAGAACCGCTTGCACGAGTATTTGTAAGGTGCTTCTTCTTGCAGACATTTACAACAAGGTCTTCCTGCTTTGGTGAAGCGCCAACTATCATTCCCTCATATACAGGTGTGCCTGCTGTGATGAACAGCTCGCCTCTCTCCTGTGCGTTGTAAAGGCCGTATGTTACAGCCTCGCCTGTTTCAAACGCAACAAGTGAGCCCGTTGCTCTCTTTGGTATCTCGCCCTTATATGGCTCGTAGTCATGGAATACAGAACTCATGATACCCTCACCCTTTGTGTCTGTAAGGAACTCGCTCTTGTATCCGAAAAGTCCTCTTGCAGGGATAAGAAATTCAAGTCTCATTCTGCTTCCAACAGGTGCCATTTCCTGAAGTTCGCCCTTTCTTGCACCTATCTTCTCCATAACAGAACCTACGCAGTTCTCAGGAACGTCAATAACAAGTCTTTCGATAGGTTCGCAAAGCTTGCCCTCTATCTCCTTAAACAGAACGTGCGGTGTTGAAACGCTAAGCTCATAGCCCTCACGACGCATATTCTCGATAAGGATAGAAAGGTGCATTTCGCCACGTCCTGCAACCTTGAATGCGTCTGTGCTGTCTGTTTCAGAAACTCTCAGTGAAACGTCCTTAAGAAGCTCCTTGAAAAGTCTGTCTCTCAGGTGACGGCTCGTTACGAACTTGCCCTCTCTGCCTGCGAACGGCGAATTATTTACAGAGAATGTCATCTCAACTGTAGGCTCGGATATCTTAACAAAAGGGACAGCCTCAAAGTTGCCGAAGTCACAGATAGTGTCACCGATAGTGATGTTCTCGATACCGCTGATACAAACGATGTCGCCAGCCTTTGCACTCTGGCATGGAACTCTGTTAAGTCCCTCTATCTGATACATTGTAACTATCTTGCCACGATATTCCTTCTTAGTCTGATGATAGTCGCCGATAGTAACGTCCTGATTAACTTTCATTTCGCCACGCTCTATACGGCCGATAGCTATTCTTCCTACATACTCGTTGTAGTCGATAGCGGAAACAAGATACTGCATTGGACCCTCAGTATCTACCTCAGGTGCAGGGATATAGCTGAGTATCTCGTCAAAGAGAGGTATCATATCCTTGCCCTCTTCATCAGGTGAGTGAGTAGCTGTACCTGCTCTGCCTGAGCAATAAAGGATAGGGCTGTCAAGCTGCTCGTCAGTAGCGTCAAGATCCATGAGAAGCTCGAGAACTTCGTCGCCTACCTCGTTAAGACGAGCGTCAGGTCTGTCTATCTTGTTGATAACGATGATTATTTTATGACCAAGCTCAAGTGCTTTCTGAAGCACAAATCTTGTCTGTGGCATTGGACCCTCGGCTGCGTCCACAAGCAGTATAACACCGTTTACCATTTTAAGAACACGCTCTACCTCACCACCGAAATCAGCATGGCCTGGGGTGTCGATAACGTTTATCTTAACGTCCTTATACTTGATAGAAGTATTCTTTGCAAGGATAGTGATTCCTCTCTCACGCTCGATATCGTTTGAATCCATGACTCTTTCTTCTACAGCCTGATTTTCTCTGAAAGTACCGCTCTGCTTGAGCATCTGGTCTACAAGGGTAGTCTTACCGTGGTCAACGTGGGCAATAATAGCAACATTTCTTAAATCTTCTCTAATCATACATACTCCTCCGATTTATCAAGACATAGCAAAGCGAATGCTTTCTGTAACGATTTGCTTAATATATTTCGCAAAAA
>OGPB01001356.1_pt1 | contig 14305 bp, 16 predicted proteins | sample 1552821 | NCBI WGS metagenome assembly OGPB01 (sample SAMEA2580192, study PRJEB22360) | human gut metagenome | biome: human gut; feature: human-associated habitat; material: faeces | place: Denmark | collected 2008/2010 | reverse complement strand
AGCCGCCGGAGCGGTGCTTAAGCCGTAAGGCGGGAATTGTGCGGTGTTGCCTTTATAATTATTGTAAATTATACCACCGATAAGCCGCCTGCGTCAATTTATGGGGGAATTTAACAGAGGGAGATAGAACTTTCTCCATACTATATATAGAAATGCACAACTGGACTAAAAAGCAGAGAGCCATCCCTGTAAGAGGATAACTCTCTGCTATTTTTGTAAAGTCTTTTCTGCAAGTTTGGTGTCAATGTGGTGTCAAATCAGCCAAGCCAGGTTGATAAAAAGCGTAAAATCAATGCTTTTTTGTCAATGGGCTTCATCGTGGGGATTCTGATCCTATGTGCCCTACAAGGCTTCGTGATGCTTTGACATCACTTGCTTGCTAATCAAACATCCCTCAAACTACGCTTTTATTTTCCTTCGTTTGTTGTCAATTTGCTGTCATTCAATGATTTTGCTGTCATTTTGAGCGCCCCATCAGAGCGCTTCTTCAACGATTAAAAAATGTCCAGTTTTGCAGCCAGTCTTTCAAAAGATTCCTGCTTTTTCTGCTCAGTCGCTTCAGCGTAGACATCCATAGTCGTTTGGATGTCCTTGCGCCCCATGACCGATTGGATGACTTTCAGGTTTGTTTCGTTTTCGCAAAGCCTTGTGCAAAAAGTGTGCCGCAAGTGATGAGCCGAGAAATCAGGTAGCAAAACAGCTTCACGGTGTTGCTTCTTTGCAGCGACTTCCTCAGTTGCATTATAATCTGCAATGATCCTTTTGATGGCGCGATTGACAGATTGCGGATTCGGAACATTACCAAAGCGGTTGCAGAAGATGAAGCCTGTCATACCGTCGATTTCAACATCACACTGACCGAATTCTTCCTGTTCTTCTTTCAGCATCTCGAAAGCATCTTTCACCGTATCAAGCATTGGAATCGTCCGAATACCTGCATTAGTCTTAGGCTTTGAAATATGCAGAATAGAAGTGCGATCTTCTCCAACAGGGTAATAGACCAGACTATGATTGATGCTGATTGTGCGTTTGTCATAGTCCAAGTCATCCCAGCGTAGTCCAAGCGCTTCACCAATACGGCAACCTGTACCCAGCAGTATCGTGAACATCGGCCACCAGTGATAGCAAATTGGATGGTTAGCAATGTGCTCCATAAACGCCCGCTGCTGGGGAATTGTCAATGCGTGGCGAGTTCCAGTAGTTTGCCCAAAGGTTTTCTTTACCTCTGCCAGTACGCCATCGGTTGGATTTTTGCGGATGATGTCATCACGAAAAGCCAGCTGAAATGTTGGATGCAACAAGCAATGGATGCTTTCTAATGTGTTCGTCTGCAAGCCCTTCATGACAACCAGATAATTATAAAACTGAAGCACATCGGAATACTTAATATCCGCAATCTTTCGTTCTCCAAAAGTTTCACGAACATGGCGGTCACACATATAAAGATAATTGCTTCGTGTTGTTTCCCGAAGGTTTGTCTTTAGGCTTATATAGCGGTCAAACACAAAGTTTACGGTTGCATACCCGGCGACATAAGTGTCTAAGCCATCCAACTGTTTCTTTGTGAGGCGCATCTCCCTTTCTCGAAGCGTTACAAGGTCATTTGCGTAGATGTATTTGCGCCGTCCGAAAGGGTCAGTATAACAATACATATACCGCTTATCGGAAGCGCGTTGCACCTCTCCTTTGCGTAGTACACGTCCTCGAAAATCTTTTCGTGCAGTTGCCATATCAATTCTCCTTCCCGAAAGAAGAAGGGCCTGATACTTATTCCGGGTCAGACAAAATCTTGCTTAAACCCAGTAAGACAACTTCTGTGATAGTCATTTGGTGTTGTGCAGCATAAGAACGGATACGATCATATAGGGCATCTTCCACCCGAATGGTTACGGCTTTCCGCTTGGCATTCTCTAATTTCGGTCGTCCCATTTTGGCCATAGCTATTCTTACACCTCCCACATCAATAGTATACTAAACGTATGACGATATATCAAGCCATATTTTTATAATCATCGCTATGTAATTTCTGCTTGGCTTTTGGCCACACCACATATTAAAGTATGTGAAATGTCTCCAGATACCTTTCAAAAATCTCACAGTTTACTAAAGTCACCTTGTCGATTTTGTATACAGCCTTAGCCTCTTTAGCGAGTTCTGTGAATTTTGTCAGACCCATGCTGTACTTTTCGGCACCTTCTTGGTAGCGGACAAATTTCTTGGCGTTCATTTTTGTTTTCTCAACATCCTTACGCGAGTAAGCCATTTCTTAGTACTTCCGTTCATTTTGTGTAGGGAAAAATATGAAAAACTTGTATCTATAACGATACAAAAATACCGTGGAAAGAAAAGCAATCTTTCCACGGCACGATCTGTCGTTATAGCTGTGCGTTTTTCTCCCTCTGCAATTCCAGACAGGCAACCTTTCCCGGCGCTGTGCCCTACAATGGCCTTGCGACCATTGCAGTATGTTTTCTCGCATCTTGGCACGCTCGCAGATTCCTGGTCATGGCGCTGCTTCCCCAATGCGGTACAAACAGAGGACGCTATTCTCTTTTTCGGAGGCTTTTACCCCTCCTATAGTATAGGAGAACACGTTCCCGGAATTTTTCGCAGAATTTTTCAAATTTCTTCTAAAAAAGTTAAAAGTATTCGAAGCTGCGCCTCTTTGTGATTGAAAGATGTCTTGATATTTTTGAAAATCACAAGTATAATAATAACAGAACAGAAATATAGGATTACGAATGTGTGAACGGAGGGCAGTATGGAAACATTATATGAGTATCTTCTAAAAAACTACAAACCGAATGAGCCAATTTTCCTTGCTGAGCTTCAAATTGAAGGTATGAGCCGCACCAACCTTCGCCAACAGATAAAAAAACTCACTGATGCTGGAAAGGTAAAGCGGTTTGATAATGGAGTTTACTTCTTGCCGAAAAAAACGATTTTCAAATCAGGGTCACAGCTTCCACCAGAAAAAGTGTTGGAATGTAAATATCTAAGAGATAAGGATAAGCGATGCGGCTATGTGAGTGGGTTGATGTTCTTTAACCAGATGGGGCTGACCACACAGGTTCCGATGCTGTATGAAGTTGTATCGAATAAGGCAACGAATGAATACAGGGAAACATCTCTGGCAAAGTCGCGGGTGATTGTTCGTAAGCCGAAAGTGCCAGTGACAGAATCCAATTATAAGGTGCTGCAATTTCTTGATTTGCTGAAAGATGTAGATGTGTATTCCGAAGTTACGGGAAAGCCTTTACAGGAACGGCTGTACCAATATATGAGCGATGCAAGTTTGAGCCTTTCAGAAATGGAACCGTATTTTTCTTATTACCCGGATAAGCTGTATAAAAATCTGGTAGAAACGAGGGTGATTTATAATGGCATACTTGCACAGTGATAGAGAACAATTCCGGGATGCGATTGACTTAGCCTATGAGCAGACGGGCGTTATGGTACAGGCAATCGAAAAAGATTATTATGTTACTATGTTGCTGCGACTTTTGGCTCAGAAGATGCCGTATATCGTTTTTAAGGGCGGTACATCACTGAGCAAATGCCATAAAGTGACTCCGCCGCTTCTCCGAAGATATTGATATTACGATTGATACGCTGCTGTCACAAGGGCAAAAGAAGAAGATAAAGCAGGCAATCGTGGATTCGTCAGAAGAACTTGGAATGACGATTGAAAATCCGGATGAAACCAGAAGCCGCCGTGACTATAACCGCTATGTGATTGCATACGATTCAGTCATTCCGATGGCAAGCGATGCGCTGAAAGCGGCGGTTTTATTGGAAACGTCTTATACGGCAGTATCCTTTCCAACTGTTTTATTGCCTGTTCATAGCTACATTGGCGACATGATGGAGCAGGAAGCCCCAGATGCGATTGAAGAATATAATCTAAATCCGTTTGAAATGAAAGTGCAGGGAATTGACCGAACACTGGCGGACAAGGTTTTTGCAGTTTGCGATTATTACTTGCAAGGAAAAGTTGCAAAACATTCTCGCCACCTCTATGATATTTATAAGCTGCTGCCGCTTGTGCCGCAGGATGAGAATTTTAGAGAATTGGTAAAAGAGGTACGAGCAGTTCGCGCACAATCGGTCATTTGCCCCTCTGCATTGCCGGAAGCCAATGTTCCAGAATTACTTGAAAAAATCATAAAGGAAAAAGCATATAAGCAGGACTATGATAGCCTGACAACGCAGCTATTGGAAGAAAACGTGCCGTATGATACAGTGATAGCCGCATTGAAGCGAATTGCAGATAGCAGCCTGTTTGAGAATAACTGAAAATTAAGAAACCAGCCACAGGACTTTCCCTGAAGCCCCGTGGCTGACCCTTTCATTTGTATCACAGATACTCTATTACCCAAAAATAAAAAAGTTCGGTTTTGGGGTAATAGCATTTTCCCACTGTATACCAAATGAGAGCGTTTTCATCTGCAACCCGCAGCGAAGAATGCAAGTATAGCCAACTAAGATTTTGCACACGCGCGTGCAAAATTTCTGTATCCGGGAACAACATTTCCCCTAAGGCCTCTACGCGCAGCGTAAATGCAATCTGCAATGATTACGTTGGAGAGGACAACAGCTTCATAACCAGTCCACGCATCGTTTTCTCTTCCGATATGGTGGTGTCCCTTCTCGCCCGTCTCATTGAAATGTTGCTAGATTTATCTGCAAACTTTTCAATGAGTCTGTTGTTTTTACTCTTGCGTTGGAGTATAACGTTCAGTTCTTGACAAGAAACCTATAAATTTGCTACTATAACAACAACATCTCCCCCAGGCCTCTACGCACAGCGTATGCACACTTGGGGGAGTTTTGTTTGTTAATATCAGAGAGGCTGTGAAGTGAGAATTTTACGTAATACAGAACGATTCCAAATACCGTTCAAAAATCTCACAGTTGACCAAGGTTACCTTGTCAATTTTGTAAACAGCCTTAGCTTCTTTAGCGAGCGCTGTGAATTTTGTCAAACCCATGCTGTACTTTTCAGCACCCTCTTGGTAGCGAACGAATTTCTTGGCGTTCTGCTTTGTTTTATCAACGTCTTTACGCGAATAAGCCATAATAAAACTCTTTTCGTTTTAGCTTGCTTTTAGCTTGCCCTGTTTTCTGTTCTGGGATCGTAATCTTGAAGTTTTATCTTTCTTGTGCATCAGCCTCACAATCTTTATAATATGGACATGTCACGCAGCAACCTCTGCAACACTTATATGGGTCATTTGATACCCAACGCCGAAATCGGGCAACAAACTCGTATAAAGCTGTTATTCGCTGCATTGACCGCACATCTTTTCTTTCTCTGCAATCTTCACCTTGCAGACCACCGCATTGTCCAGTACATAGACAACTTTGGCCGTGGCGCTGTCTCCGATTTTGTCATACAACCGCCCGGCGCTGATGCAGTCGCCCAAAACCGTGTGCGGGCTGTTTGCCACATAACCCGCGCAACCAAGCCCCGGCAACTCTGCCTTGATTGCTTCGCTGTCATATTCATTGTCAGGCTCTTTGACCAGCTTTACCTTTTGCCCAACCGCAAAAGGCTTGCTGCCAAAATGGAACTTCAATCCGGTGATCGTGATAAATGCTTTCATAGGGAACCTCCTGTCATTTGCATAAACTGTTGTGTTACCAATCCAACTCGTCCATAGCGTCATCTACGCCTGCTGCGTAGTCCGGGTCGCTGTCGTAGCGATCCTCATCGTAGTCGTCATCATCGTAGATGGCATCGTAGCCATCGTCATAGGAATCATACGTCTTGTAGGATTTTTTGCTGCTGGAGTAAGAACTGCTGTACGAAGATTTGGAGCTGTAAGAAGCGCTGCTCTTGGTGGAAGATTTGGAAGGGCGATGTACCCAGCAGTAAGCTGAGTCCTTATCCGCTTCTCTCGTGCAGCCGTCCTTGATGCAGGTGTATTTATGTTTTGTGCTGGAGCTGCCGGACGGTCTGGAGCCGCTGCCGGAGACGCTGGAATTGTTCTTAGTAGGTTTATGTACCCAGCAATAGGCGGAGCCCTTAGCCGCCTCTCTGGTGCAGCCACTCTTGATACAGGTATACTTGGCAGCGAATGCGCCGGTGCACAGGACGCAAGCAGTCAGCGTAACGAGCACTGCGCAAAGAATTCTTTCCCAAATAGTCTTTTTCATGGTAAAGTCCTTTCTGTCGTGTGTTGCATTTTATCTGTGGCACTTACTGTCAGAAGTCGTCACTGCCAAAATCATCCGAACCAAAGTCGTCTGAACTAAAGTCATCAGAATCAAGGTCGTCCGAATCGAAGTTGTCCTTATCGTTATCGAACTCATCCATGAGTGCCTTACGTTTTTCCTCTTCTTCCCGGATACGATCCATTGCCAGAGAATAGTGAACATATCCGTCAATGCCCTTACCGTAGACCCCGAAATCCATATCCTTCAGCATAGTAGTTACCTCTTTTCTACTTGGGAAGGGAACCGTTCCCTTCGATACTTCTATTATAAATCATGGCCTGTCCCATAATTTGTACTTTGAACACATAGCGTGATATTATACAATCTTATGTTGAAATCGAAAGAGCTACAGTGAAAATACAAACCACTGACGCCTTGATAATTTAACATAGCTATCGCTTTATGCAAAATGTTTCACAGTAAAAAATAGAAAAAAGGGTATTGACACATCAAAATGAACGATGTATATTTTAAACATGAACAGCATTCATTTATCAAAGCAACTACCTGCCAGCACATTGGAAAGGCGTGAATTCGTGAATCATCTTGCAACCTCAAAAGAAGACATATTAGCTGCAAGCAGAGAGCTAATCAAAGAAAGCGGATGGACCGCTGTAAGCATACGTGCTGTTGCATCCCGATGTTCTGTTTCGGCTGGGACAATCTACAATTACTATGAATCCAAGGCCGATTTGCTTGGGGATACAATTGAGAGTATTTGGCGTGAAATCTTTTTCCGCTCTGAAGATGAGCAGGTCTTTAAAGATGTTGCTGCCTGTATCTCATGGATTTATAAAAGACTGGAATATGGAAATGAGCAATTCCCCGGCTTCTTTTCTCTGCATTCGTTTGGATTTATGAAGGATGAAAAAACGGATGGAAAGAAGAAAATGTTGCAAACATGGGGATACATTCTGAATGAATTGTGTAATATATAGCGTTCACTTATGCGTTTAAAGCTGTACCCGGTTGTAATTATGTGAAAGCTGCTTTAACAGCAAGACATAGTTCCATATAAAATTTCAGAATAAGGATGCTTATTATGCAGGCAATTGTAGAAACTTTATTTGATACCGTATATTTGTTTTCGGTAATCACGATCGGGATTTTAATGATCCGTAAAAGCAAAGGAAACCGTCAGTTTACCATGTTTGGAATCATGGCAGTTCTTTTAGGAAGCGGAGATGCATTCCATCTGGTTCCTCGTGCAGTAGCGCTTTGTACAACCGGTCTTGAGAACTTTACCGTACAGCTGGGGTTAGGCAAGTGGATTACCTCTATCACTATGACTATTTTTTATGTCGTACTCTATCATATATGGCGTGAGCGTTATCAGATCAAAGGCTGTAAAGCAACTACAGCAGCCATTTATGGTCTTGCAGGGTTAAGGATTGTTCTGTGTATGATGCCCCAGAATGCCTGGCTCAGTGCAGCCGCCCCGCTTTCCTGGGGAATCTATCGGAATATTCCGTTTGCACTGATGGGATTGATTATCATCGCTTTGTTCTATAAAAGCGCAAAAGAAAATAATGATAGCGCTTTCCGTTGGATGTGGCTGACAATCGTCCTGAGCTTTGCATTCTATATTCCAGTTGTACTGTGGGCTGATGTAATTCCGATGATCGGCATGCTGATGATTCCAAAAACCTGTGCATACGTGTGGACAGTATTGATCGGCTACAAGGCAATGAAAAAAGAAATAGCGTAAAAATAATCTTTGCTTTTAAGAAAAAAATCAGAATATAATTGCGTAAAACAAGCAGCAGGTGAGCCTAAATCCAGACACTCCCCCGCTGCTTGTTTTACATTTATTGATGCTTAATTTTGATTTGCAAAACCGGGTGCCGTCTTAATCGATCAATGTTCTCAGCCATGTCCAAAGCCTCAAAATAATAACGCGGTTCGCCCACGCTTCTTTTGCCATACTCGATAGCCTTCGATTTGGAATCGCATCCCACAATCGCAAAATAGAGTTTTCGTCCATTTGTTCTGTGGAAAGGACACACCAAATTTATGGGCACGGCCATCTTTTCCTTTTACAAAAGCAGCACGCTTGCTGCGGATCTGATTGCAGGTTTCCCATAGCTTCTCTGAGACGATTGGCTCAAAGTCTCCCTTTACAAGAACAAAATTTTCCTCGCTGTGATTGATACGGTTATGGCTGAGGAAGTCATCAACATGGGATTTATTATAGGTCATATAGCTCTTGTAGCCAACACCAACCTTTGGTCTGACGATGATGGGCGTAATGATGCCGCTCTCTGAAATGCTGTTTACCAATTCACTGAATTCCAGATCACGTCGGATATGGAACGGATGATTGGAGAATGGGTGCAACTTATCTATTGGAATAGTTTCCTCTTTGCTTGCTCTGTAAGCAGGCGATGTTTTCCTCGTCATGCTACGTACTCCTGCGGTTTTTTATAGCTCTTAAGTACCCCGATTTGACCCCAAAAATGTACCCAAAGGGCATTTTTGCGTAAAAAAAGCCCCTAACCACTGTAGTACAGCGATTAGAGGCTTGCTATGATTTATAGAACGACCTTAACTGTCAGGTCTTTCCAATTCCCCGGCCAAAGTACGTAACCACGCGAATTTCGATAGGCGCGAGCCTGTTCGTAATTCAACTTAATGGTTATACTCGCTGGCAAATCAGCCGCGAGGCGACTTGATGGCTGCCTGCTTATTGGGTCGTTATCATAGGTATGTACCCAAAAGCGCGTACTGTTTGCATCCTCAAGTATCCTATTGACGGCCCCATCCCCTTTCTTCGCTTTTGTTTTTCCCGGCATGATTTTTTCCGCCGAAATCGAATGGTAATTGTACGTTCCGCGCACATTGCATTGAACAGTGCATGACTCTTGAAATAGATTTAGTTCCCAGATGAATTTCTGTCCATCGATGGAGAAGATTCTCAGCACAAATCTGTCCAGAAATTCCCGGCTGATTTCATCGTTTGGGAACGACTCTTGCCAGCTGAGTGCTTCCTCTACCTTTTCACTATTGGCAGCTCCGTTTTCTTGTTCCTGCTGGTATTCTTCTAAAATATCCTGCCGGTGATCCTGCCAAACGTTTTTGTAAATTTCTCGCGCCATCAATTCGAGCTTCCATGCTTGCACATTGGGGGCGCTGCATTTGGGGGCTACATTCCTCAGTGACCGCTGATAACAGATATATCGAACAATGCCTTTCTCTGCGCGGAACGCCCGCATTCTGGCTCCGCAGCCACAAAACAGGCGGCAAGCCCATTTGTCGGCGTGTTCGCTCTTTCCATACAAGTAAGCCTGCGTTATATTGCCGTCTTTGTACGACTGCCATGCATGTCTGCGGCGCTGACATTTATCCCATAGTTCCTCTGAAATGATTGGCTCAAAACTGCCTTTCACCAGAATGTAATCCTGTTCGCTGTTCTTGATGCTTTTATGGCTGAGGAAATCATCAATATGCGATTTGTTGTATGTCAAATACCCTTTATAAATCGTATTCTTGGTGATTGAGAGAACCTGACGCGCGCTCCATTGTGGCATTCCGGATTTATTCGGTGCGCCTTCTTGCGTTAGTGTCTGGGCTATCTCGGTGCCATTTATGCCATCAGCATACCAAGCAAAAATTTTTCTGACAGTCTCTGCCTGACTTTCCTGCACCACAAGCGTATGAGCCTTTTTATCACGCTTATATCCAAACGGTGTCGGTCCCGCAACATAGGTGCCTTTTTTCTGTGACGTCTGAATGCCCGCCTTGGTGCGTTCACTCATTTTACGGCTTTCATCTTGCGCAAGGCTTGCCATAATGGTCAGGCGAACTTCTCCATCGCCACGCATCGTCCAGATGTCATCATTGACGAAGTACACTTCAACGCCGTACTGTTTCAGCTCACGGGTCGTAACCAAAGTATCCACCGTGTTTCGGGCAAAACGGGAAACCTCGCGGGTCACGATTAGGTCAAACTTCTTTTTCCGGGCATCTCGCAGCATCTTCATAAAAGAAGGCCGGGTTTTCATGCCAGTACCTGAGATTCCTTCATCGGCGTATTGCCCAACCACCGTCCAATTCGGATGATGTTCTGCAAGCTCCAGATACCAGTTCATTTGATTTTTCAGTGCTGATATTTGCGCCTCAAGTTCCGTGGACACGCGCCCATAGAACACGACTCTGCGCGGGCAGTTTTGCTGGTCTGCTTTATCATATTGCATCGGTTTTCCCTCCTTCCCCATCAGTATAATACTGCATTCAGTATTTTCAAAATGTACAAGTCAATGACTCAATCATGGTATAGAAAAGCCGTGGAAGAAGGTTCCTTCCACGGCATGATCTTTATACTACTTTTTCAATAAGGCACTGATGTTTCTTCGTTTTCTTGTCATAGTTGATAGCTACCAAGAGAAGATTTCCTGTATAGCCACGCAGCGAATCCGGATATTTCTTTTCCTTAATCTGCTGCATCGCAGTCTCCGCCGTTTGGTTCCACTTCAACTCCACAACAAGCGCCGGATAGTCATTTCGGTACTCCGGTTTTGGAACGAAAACGAAGTCTGCGAAGCCCCTGCCTGTGGGCAGCTCTCGAACCGGCTTAAAGTAATATTGCATAGCGCTCAGGTATGCAATCGCCAAGACGCTGCTCAAGGAGTTTTCATTGTTGTACTGGATGGCAGAAACATAGTCATCATGGATTTTCTCAACCTGAGTGGCTACTGCATCGCCATCCATATCCAATGTCGCATCCAGCAACTTCTCAGACTCCTGCTGGAACAGCAACATCTCATTCCAATGCTTGCTTTCCACCGCAAGTGTCAATTCCTGCCGGATTTCCTCATTCGGAACAAACGCTGTTTTTCGGTTCTGGTCATATCCCAAGTAGCCAAGATGGATCATATATGTCAAAACATCATCTTTGCTTTGGATATTAACGGTATCGTTCTTGAAGGTAGCCGTGTTTACTTTAACTTCCCCACCGGAAAGCATTTCAATGATTGCCGTTTTCAGCCCATCATAGTTCATGTTGATAAGAGGAACGATTGCTTCATAGGAAGCCGTTTCCGACCAGTAGCTCTTAAACTCTCCCTTCAGCATAACGCTGACAACAGCTCTGGGATTATAAACTTGGTAATCCCGCAACAAGTAACCATCGTACCACTTTTTTACCTTGTCAAAGTCTTTGTGGTACTCCTCGCAAAGATTCTTAACTTCTTCTTCCGTAAAGCCAATGAAAGGTGCCAACGTGCTGGCACTGACCATGGTAAACTCATCGAAGTTATTCAAGGCCGACTGCGTTTTTTCCTTTTTGATTGGCAGAATGCCGGTGAGGTATGCAAGCTGAATGTATTTTGTCGGCTCTGTTCCTTTGAATAAGCCTCTCAGGAAATAGATATATTCTTCTTGAACAGCCTTATTGGTTGCTTCATCTCGGATCAGAATATCCCATTCATCAATAATCACAATAAATTTCTGACCGGTCGAGTTTCTGATGCGCGACAAAGCATCCGCCAATGTCAACACTTCGTTAGGAAGAACTTCAGGGTAGTACTCTTTTAGTTCCTCAAAAACTGATTGCGTAATGTAGGATATAATACTTTTGACGTCTGCACAGCTGGACAAAAACCATTGTACATCTATATGGATCACATCATACTTGTTGAGATGCTTTTTGAAGTCGCTACTCTTGCCGATTGTAAGCCCATCGAACATCTTTTCTGAATCGCAGCCTTTGCTGTAATAGGCTGCCAGCATATTAGCCGTATAGGACTTACCAAATCTCCGGGGGCGGCTATTGCAGATGTATGCTTCTGGTGTATCAAGAACGCTGTTGGTATATTCCAGCAGACCCGTTTTATCCACATAAATTTTTGAATTCAGTGCAACTTGAAACGCACTATTGTCCGGATTCACGAATCTTCCCATTTCGCCAAAGCCTCCTTCAGAAGTCATTTATTTCTAAACATTCAAATGACATTAGTATAGTCATATAGTACCATTTATCGATACAAATAGCAAGTTGGAAATTTCCCTATAATAGTACAAAAGCACCGCAGCATGGATTTCTTTCATAGCATGATCTATCATCGCAGACACCTCATCTGCTATGACGATGATTAAATTTTGCCACATGAAATCCTGCTTTCTGCATATAATCTTCAAAAATATATGCAGATAAAACTTGAAAGGCGCAATAAGCCACAAATTGTGATAATTTCCCTTCGATGAATCTGTCAGATATCATCTGTTTGAACCATTCGGAATTCCCGAATAGTTGCCATCACGGTCTATTCTTCACCCGAATTATAATATTACCATTTACTGATTCAAATAGCAAATCTAGCGTCATTCCATAACGACACAATAATGCCGTGGAAGTATTTCCTCCACGGCATGATCTATCGTTATAGCTGTGCGTTTCTCTCCCTCTGCAAATTCCAGACAGGCAACCCTTCCCGGCGCTTTGCCTCGCATCGCTTTGCAGCCATGCGATATGTTTTCTCGCATCTTGGCACGCTCGTGGAATCCAGTCATGGCGCTGCTTCCCCAATGCGGTACAGCAGAGGACGCTATTCACTTTTTCGGAGGTTTGGAACCTCCTAATACATAAGAGAACAGCGAATCGGATTTTTTCCACAACTTTTTCAATTTTCTTTTTTTACCAGAAATATATCCACACGCATATCTTTCCACAAACCGGGGTGGATCTTAATCCCACGCGCTTTCTGATACTCATAGGCTGTCACAAAGTCAACCGCAAAACTCAAAAGTGGTATCTTTTCATCCAGCACGCTCACCTGATTTTCTTGACAGCTTTCCAGCCATTCCACCAACTTACGCTTTCTTTTGGTTCGGCTCATGTTCAAAAAGAAATCCTGTGGACGACATATTGTCGCGCAATCGGGTCCAGCACTTTCTTTATCCTGCTTGCCGATTTGCTCTTGCTCAATATCATAGGGAACGCCACTTTTATAGGTAACCATCGCTATCGGCTGCCTTTCCGATTGGATAGGCATGATCTGCTGCACATTCATCAACTGCAACATCCAAATGTAGCGGTTATTGCTTTTTACAATCCGGTTGGCATACCTGTCCAGAAAGCCCGGCTCTATTTTACCATCCGGAAAAGAGGCATCATCGCTGAGTGCAGCCTCGATGCTGTGCATATCTAACCTTGCTTTAGGACGCTGTTCCTGTATGGAACTTTGCAGTAAGCCTTCGACATTTATAATCTCATTGTTGATTTCCGTACTTCTGCTTAAGAAATCATCCATAGTTATGCTTCGGCTTGCCCGCTGGCTGACAAGATCGTCCAATTCCTCATTCAGCGCAGAGAGCTTGTTCTCCAGCTGGTTTCCATCATTCGGTGTGCCGGTAGTGTTCAGATTTGCATCCAACATCCGCAAAAGACCCAGTATATCCTCGGCATTTTCTTTCCAAACAGTACGGAACACTTCCCTTGCCATCAATTCCAGCTTCCATTCAGATGCGTATGGTGCCGGACAAGGAATACCGTTCAGTGTTCTGGCGGCATCTTTCTTTTTGAACATTTTCGACCGTGCACAGATAAGTCGCATATTTTTCCCACCGTTGGCCGTTTTATCGTAGCCTTCGATTTGGAATCGCATCCCACAATCGCAAAACAGAATTTTCGTCCATTTGTTCTGCGGAAGGGACACACCAAATTTATGGGCACGACCATCTTTTCCTTTGACAAATGCAGCTCGCTTACTGCGGATCTGATTGCAGGTTTCCCATAGCTCCTCTGAGACGATTGGCTCAAAGTTTCCCTTTACAAGAACAAAGTCCTCCTCGCTGTGATTGATGCGGTTATGGCTGAGAAAGTCATCAATATGGGATTTATTATAGGTCATATAGCCCTTGTAAGTGGGCTTGCGGAGTACCCGTGATACCTTGCTCGCCGTCCAGCTCAGGCCACCACCGCCATCCTTGCGGTTTTCTTCTATAAGCATTTTGGCAACAGTCGTTTCTCCGTGCCCCTCAGCGTACAGATTAAAGATTCTGCGCACCGTTGCCGCCTGTTCCTCATTGATTACATATGCATGGAACACCTCTTTTCAGGAACTCCTGGTCGAACTCATTGAGGTAGACA
>OGPB01001336.1_pt1 | contig 14450 bp, 14 predicted proteins | sample 1552821 | NCBI WGS metagenome assembly OGPB01 (sample SAMEA2580192, study PRJEB22360) | human gut metagenome | biome: human gut; feature: human-associated habitat; material: faeces | place: Denmark | collected 2008/2010 | reverse complement strand
AAGTGTGTTATACTTGGCATAGAAATTACAAAATCAAAGAAAGGATACAAAAATGGCAATTACAAAGATAAATGGAGGCGTAACAGCTCCAAAAGGGTTTTTGGCATCTGGATTAAATGCCGGCATTAAGAATCAGACAAAAAAAGATATGGCAATGGTTTTCAGCAGCACACCATGTGCAGCAGCTGGTGTATTTACCACAAATCTTGTAAAAGCAGCACCTGTCAAATGGGATAAGGAACTTGTAACAACATCTCCTTATGTACAGGCAGTAGTTGTAAACAGCGGCATTGCAAATGCATGTACAGGAGCAGAGGGACTTGGCTATTGTGCAGATACAGCAGCAGAAGCAGCAGCAGCTTTAAACATTCCTAAAACTGCAGTTCTTGTCGCATCAACAGGCGTAATTGGCAAACAGCTTCCTATTGATAAGATCAAGTCTGGTGTAACAGCCCTTTCTAAGGTACTTGGAAGCAGCAGGGAAGATGCAAAACTTGCAGCAGAGGCAATTATGACAACTGATACCAAGAGCAAAGAGGTTGCATGCACATTTGAATTAGGCGGCAAGAAGGTTACAATTGCAGGTATGTGCAAGGGCTCAGGCATGATTCATCCGAATATGTGCACTATGCTTTGCTTTGTAACAACAGATGCAGCAATTTCTCATGAGCTGCTTCAAAAAGCATTAAGTGAAGATGTAGTTGATACCTTCAATATGATTTCTGTTGACGGTGATACTTCTACAAATGATACTGTACTTGTAATGGCAAATGGACAGGCAGAAAATACACCAATCATAGAGGAAGGAGAAGACTACAAGACATTCTGTGAGGCCCTTCATTTTATTATGCTTGAGCTGTCAAAGAAAATTGCCGGAGACGGAGAGGGCTGTACATGTCTGTTTGAGGCAACTGTAATTGGCGCAAAGGACAAAAATCAGGCACGAACAATCGCAAAGTCTGTTGTATGTTCTAGTCTGACAAAAGCAGCTGTATTTGGTCATGATGCAAACTGGGGACGTATCCTCTGCGCAATGGGCTACTCAGGTGCACAGTTTGATCCTGAAGTGGTTGATATCTGGTTAGAGAGCAAGGCTGGTACTATTAAAATCGTAGAAAACGGAATTGCAACAGATTACAGTGAGGAAACTGCAACAAAGATTCTTTCTGAGGAAGAAGTAATTGCAAAAATGGATATTAAAGAGGGAAATGAGACAGCAACAGCATTTGGCTGTGATCTAACCTATGAATATGTAAAGATCAACGGCGATTACCGCAGCTGATAAAAAGCTTGTAACAACGACTACCCATAAAAAAGAGGAGAACACAAAATGGAATTAGACAGCAAAATTATGGAAAAGGCCGCTACCTTGATTGAGGCACTGCCTTATATACAGAGATTCAACAGAAAGATTATTGTCGTAAAGTATGGCGGAAGTGCAATGGCAGATGAGGAGTTAAAGCGAAACGTCATTAAAGATGTTGTTTTGTTAAAGCTGGTTGGTTTTAAACCTATCATTGTGCATGGAGGAGGCAAAGAAATCAGCCGTTGGGTATCTAAAGTGGCCATGGAGCCGCGCTTTGTAAATGGACTTCGCGTAACCGATGCTGATACGATGGAAATTGCAGAGATGGTATTGAATAAGGTTAATAAAAGTCTTGTCTCTATGGTAAATGAGCTTGGAGTAAAGGCTGTCGGTATCTCTGGCAAGGATGGTCAGCTGCTTCGCTGTGATAAGAAGCTGTCTAATGGACAGGATATCGGTTTTGTAGGTGATATTAAAGAAGTAAATCCAAAGATTTTATTTGATCTTCTTGAAAAAGACTTTTTGCCGATCATTTGCCCAATCGGATTTGATGATAACTGTCAAAGCTATAACATCAATGCAGATGATGCAGCTTGTGCAATTGCACGTGCCGTTAAAGCTGAAAAGCTTGCATTTTTAACAGATGTTGAAGGTGTTTATGCAGATCCAAAGGATAAAGATACGTTAATCTCTGAGCTGACAACTGATCATATGGAAGAGTTGTTAAACAGCGGCAATATTGGAGGCGGTATGCTGCCAAAACTTCAAAATTGTCTTGATGCTGTATTAAATGGTGTATCAAGAGTTCATATCATGGATGGTCGAATTGCTCATTGCCTGCTTCTTGAGATCTTTACAAATAAGGGCATTGGTACCGCTATTTTAAAGGCAGGCGATGACCATTTTTACACACCTGACGAAAAGTAATTTATTTCACAGAAAGGCACTTTAATTATGGAAACACAGACAATTATTCAGACAGCAGAAAGCAGTCTGCTTCATACCTACAATCGCTTTCCGATCGTTCTTGATCGTGGCGAGGATGTTTATCTGTATGATACTGATCAGAAAAAATATCTTGACTTTGCAGCAGGAATTGCTGTATTTGCACTAGGCTACAGCAATGACGCATACAAAACGGCAGTTAAAGAGCAGGTTGATAAGCTTGTACATACCTCTAATCTGTTTTACAATGAGCCAGCAGCCAAGGCAGCAAAAAAAATCACACAGCTGACAGGAATGGACCGTGTATTCTTTACCAATAGTGGAACTGAGGCAATTGAAGGAGCTATCAAGCTTGTTCGTAAATATGCCTATAATAAAGATGGACGCACAGATCATGAAATTATTGCCATGAAGCATTCATTCCATGGAAGAAGTATGGGAGCTCTTTCAGTAACAGGAAATGATGCTTATCAGGCACCATTCAAGCCGCTTATCGGTGGTGTTCGTTTTGCTGAGTATAATAACCTTGAAAGTGTAAAATCACTGATTACAGACCGTACCTGCGGTATTATCTTAGAGGCACTTCAGGGAGAAGGCGGAATTTACCCGGCATCAAAGGAATTTATGCAGGGACTTCGTGCTCTCTGCGATGAGCATGATATTTTACTTGTCTGCGATGAAATTCAGTGTGGAATGGGACGTACTGGAAATATGTTCTGTTATCAGAGCTATGATATCTTGCCAGATGTTGTCTGTGTAGCAAAGGCTCTTGGAAATGGTCTTCCAATCGGTGCATTTTTATGCCGTGAAGAATGTGCAGCACTTGTACCTGGAGATCACGGTTCTACTTATGGCGGAAATCCACTTGTGTGTGCTGCTGCTAATGCAGTTATGGATCAGTTTGAAGAATTGAACCTGACTGCGCATGTAAAAGAAGTGGGTGCATATTTGTATGAGCAATTAGAGCAGTTAACAGCTGAATTTGACTGTATTAAGGATCATCGTGGCATTGGACTTATGCAGGGAATTGAGCTTACAATTCCTGTAGGTGATGTGATCAAAAAGGCTCAAAAAGAGGGCTTAATTATTATTTCTGCATCAGGAAACGTAATTCGTTTTGTTCCGCCGCTTGTCATTGAAAAAAAGCATGTTGATGAGATGATTGCAAAATTAAAAAAATGTCTTCAGTAAATGCATGATTTTTCCTTTCTCGGATACACTCTTATTAAGCAGCAAAATCAATTAGAAAGTGTATACGATGGAAAGTGAGGTATTATGTGGGGTATCATTCTTGCTCTTATTTCATGGGCACTGATGAGTATTCAGGGGGTATTTAATACAGAAGTGACAAAGCAAACAAGCCTGTGGGTATCCACAGGCTTTGTCCAGTTAACAGCATTTTTCGTGTGCGTTATTGCGTGGCTTTGTACAGGAAGTGAAAATGTGGCACTTCTTACAGAAGTTCGTCCATGGTATCTTCTTACTGGCGGTATTTTGGGAGCCTTTATTACGATAACAGTTGTTCAGAGTATGGGATCACTAGGCCCCGCTCAGGCTGTCATTATTATTGTAACTTCGCAGGTAGCAGTTGCATATCTGATAGAGCTGTTTGGCTTGTTTGGCAGCAGTCAGGCATCATTTTCATGGAGGAAAATCCTTGGACTTTTGATTGCCATTGCGGGGATCGTGTTGTTTCGATGGGAGAAGGCTTAAAATAAGAAAACGAAAGTTTTTCAGAAAATTGCAAAAGCCCCTTGCATACTGACGCATATTTTTGTAGAATGATAGTATCGGTGCAGCAGTATGCCTGCCGAAAGGCGGGATAGGATGAAAAAGACACATCAGTGGATGCTGTTTTTTCTTTTTCTGTTTTTTGTGTCTGAAATCTTGGCATGCACAAAAAAAGAAGAAAAGCTTGTCTTTTATCAGACAACACAGATACAAAAGATGGACGATTCCAAAGAGGATACGCAATTTTTTCAGGAAGAAGCACAGACAAGTCAGGTGTCCGAATCCAGTTTGCATGAAACAACACAAGCAGCAGTCGAGACGATTGCTGTTTATCTGTGCGGTGAAGTTTGTAAGCCTGGTGTCTATGTACTGCAGGCAGGATCACGTCTTTATCAGGCAGTAGAAGAAGCAGGTGGCCTGACTGCAAATGCTCAGGCAGAGGCAGTAAATCTCGCCCGGATTCTTGCAGATTCGGAACAGATTTATATTCCAAATATTTCAGAATCAATCGACCAGATTGAAAACGAGACACAAAATGTCATATCATCTGCAGCAGTTCCCTCTGCATCATCGGATGGCTTACTTAATATAAATCAGGCATCTGAATCTGAGCTGATGCAGCTTCCTGGGATTGGTCAGGTTAAAGCCGCGGCAATTGTGACATATCGAAACAGCAATGGTCCGTTTTCTTCTATCGAGGAAATTAAAAATGTACCGGGGATAAAAGAAGCAGCCTTTGAGAAAATCAAAGGCATGATTACAGTTTTTTAGGTAAGACAGAACAGGAGTGGCTCGAAGGTGGCAAAGATATTAGTGGTAGACGATGAAAAGATTATAGTAAAGGGCATCCGGTTCAGTCTGCTTCAGGATCAAATGGAAGTAGACTGCGCCTATGACGGAGAGCAGGCAGTCGAGATGGCAAGAAACACAGAATACGATGTGGTTCTTCTTGACGTAATGCTGCCAAAGCTTGATGGTTTTCAGGTGTGTCAGGCAATCCGTGAGTTTTCCAATATGCCTATTATTATGCTGACAGCAAAGGGAGACGATATGGATAAGATCCTTGGTCTTGAATATGGTGCAGATGATTATGTTACAAAGCCATTTAATATTCTTGAAGTTAAAGCACGCATCAAAGCCATTATGCGAAGAAGCAGCAATACTATGATTCATCCGCCGCAGCCACCAAAAAACAGTACAGATATTGTCACTGGTGATCTGCGTCTTGATGTTCAGGGCCGCCGCCTGTTTATTTTAGGCAGTGAGATCAATGTAACTTCAAGAGAATTTGATCTTCTTAAAATTCTAGTGCTTAATCCAAATAAGGTCTACAGCCGTGAAGAACTGTTAAACCTTGTTTGGGGGTATGAATATCCTGGTGATGTGCGTACTGTTGATGTACATATCAGAAGGCTGCGTGAGAAGATTGAGCGTAATCCAAGTGAACCGAAATATGTATTTACAAAATGGGGAGTGGGATATTACTATAAGGCATGATAGCAAAACGGGATCATAATTTTTTCTGGGGAAGCTTTCGCTTTCGTATATTTTTTCTTCTCATGATTATGGGATTGCTTCCGCTTCTTGCAGGCTCTGAGATGATTAAGCGTTCCTATCGAAGTTCCATTATTGATCAGAAGCTTTCGGAGCTGCGTTATACATGTCAGACTGTAGCAGGACAAATGAGCGGAAATTCTCTGGCGGAAGCAGTAGATGATGAGATGACACGGGAATTAAATTTCCTTGCGGAATACTGCGGTGGACGTCTTCTTCTTGTAGACAGCTCTTACCGTATTTTATTTGATACATACGGTGTAACGCAAAATAAGTACTGCATTTCTGAGCAGATTATTGATACATTCAGCAGTCGTCCGTATGAACATTATTCACAAAAGACAGAGTATCTGGAGCTGGCTGTGCCGCTTCGGACAAGGACGATTCTCACAGATGGTGATGATAGTATTACAGGAGTGCTGCTTCTTAGCTCGTCTGGTGCTTGGATTGCCAAAATGATAAATTCCATGAATCGACAGGTCCTTTTGATTGAAATCACAGGCTCTATGATTTTGTTTGCGCTTAGCTTTATTTTTGCTTGGACCAGTTCAACACCGTGGAAAAATCTTGTAACGACACTCAATCAGGTGCTTGATGGAAACCTCGATGTTACATTTTCAACAGAAGGCGGCTATAATGAAACAAAAGAGATCATTAATACATTTAATCAGGTATTGGAGCGTCTGCGTTTAATTGACCAGTCGAGACAGGAATTTGTTTCTAATGTCTCTCATGAATTAAAAACACCTATCACATCAATGCGTGTGTTAGCTGATTCGTTGATCTCAGGTGACAATGTGCCTGTTGATATTTATCGCGAGTTTATGCAGGATATTTCAGACGAGATTGACAGAGAAACAAAAATTATCAATGATTTGCTTACACTTGTTCGTATGGATAAAAATGCAACTGAGCTTAATATCAGCCAAGTTAATATTAATAATCTTGTCGAACAGATTTTAAAGCGCGTGCGTCCAATCGCAAAGACGCGTTCAATTGAAATCATTTTCGAAAGCTTTCGTCCTGTAACGGCAGATGTTGATGAGACGAAGCTTAGTCTTGCTGTTACAAATCTTGTGGAAAATGGTGTAAAGTACAACAATGACGGCGGATGGGTACGAGTATCTGTGAATGCTGATCATAAATATTTTTATATTAAGGTATCTGATTCAGGAGTGGGTATTCCAAAGGATGCGCAAACAAGAATTTATGAGCGTTTTTATCGCGTAGACAAGGCTCGTTCACGTGAGACTGGCGGAACAGGTCTTGGTCTTTCTATCACAAAAAATGTAGTGCAGCTTCACCATGGTGGTATTAAGCTAAACAGTACACCAGGAGAGGGAACAACCTTTCTTGTTAGAATACCGCTCAAATATATTGAGTAAATTAAGTAAATGGAAAGGAAACAGAATATGAAGAAAAAATTAAATCTGGTGCTTTTTCTTTTGCTTTTATGTATGGCAGCTGGATGCGATAAAAAAACTGTATCAACAGATGGAATCCGTATTTACTATAGGGCTCTGTCAGAAAATGGCATTAGCTCCTATTATTATAAGCCGACAGGTACCGATCAGGAAACAGTTATAAATGAATTGTGGGCAAAGCTGATTAAAAGTGATACTGAAAAAGCACGTATAAGTCTTATTCCGTCTGATTTAAAGCTTGTGCGTTTTTCAGTGGAAAATAGCAGCCTTGGGCTTTATTTTGACAGTTCCTATCAAAATATGGACACTGTGTCAGAGCTGTTATTTAGGGCAGGTATAGTACGAACCTTCTGTCAGGTTGAAGGTGTGGAGTCGGTAACATTTTTTGTAGACGAAAAGCCACTTACAAATAGTTCCTTTGCACCTCTTGGTGCTCAGACAGCTTCTGATTATGTGGATATTATAGAAAACGGACTTAGCAGTCAAAAAAAGACCACACTTACTTTATACTATGCAAATGAGAAAGGGGATGCTCTTGTAAAAAAGATTCAAAATGTTGTATATGAGAGTTCATATTCCATTGAAAAAGATGTAATCAACCGCCTGATTCAGGGACCTTTTGAAGATGAATATTTTCGAACACTGCCTGCTAATCTGCAGGTGATCAGTATAAGCGTTAAAGACAAAATTTGTTATGTCAATTTTGATTCGTCATTTCTGACTGATGCGCTTTCTATTGATGGCAATTTGATTGTATATTCGATTGTAAATTCATTGACGGAGCTGCCAGATATCCAGCGTGTTCAGATCATGGTGGACGGCGACAGCAATATCGTATTTCGCGATATATCACTGAGCAGTCCACTAGAAAGGAATTTAAACTATTGAAACGACCACTCCTTGTTCTTGTAGTTTTTTTTCTCACAGGAGAACTTCTTTGTATAAAGAGCCTTATAATATCAATTATTTTAAGCGCCGGCATTTTGATGCTGGTGCTTATTTTTATGCTGATACAAATTGTATACAAAAATGTCTTTTTCAAAAAAATGCCTTTCTTTTTGTGTATCTGCGCTTTTTCTTTTTTTACAGGGGCAGTCTGCTGTTTTAGCGCAAATGCACATAGTCATATTTATGATACACTTTTATCAATGCAGTACTCAAAAGAAAATACATTGGATGACGTGCTTGTCGAAGGCAACGTGACAAAGGTAGAGGAAAAATCGAAGCTTTGGATTTACTTAAAAAATGCCTCTATTAATAAAAAGGCAGCAGAGGAAGGTGTTATTGTGCAGATTCCTGTCTCGGCACATTCCAACCAAAAGCGTCCTCTTGCCGGAAGTAAAATTTCTGTTTATGGGAAATTATCATTATTTTCACAGGCTTCAAATCCTGGCGAATTTGATTCAAGAAGTTATTATCATAACTTAGGGTATGATTTTTGCCTTAGTGGTAAGACGTGGACACAAAAAGGCAGCCGATATGATCCCATTGCTGAGTGTCTGTGGCAGCTAAAAGATGCCATAAAGATGAGACTCTCACAGCTTTTAGAAGGAAATATTGCTGATTATGGCATTTACTGTGCCGTGCTTTTGGGCGACAAAAGCGAATTAGACAAAGAACAGAAAGAACTTTTTAAAGATCAGGGAATAGCTCATATCCTTTCGGTATCAGGACTTCACATATCAGTAGTTGGACTAGCTGCATGCGGTTTGCTTATGAAATTAACAGGATCATTTGCCATTTCCGGTATGGCTGGAAGCATTATTGTTCTTTTTTATTCTGCCTTTACTGGAAATGCAGTTTCGACGATTCGTGCTTGTGTCATGTATCTTATTTTAATGATCGGGCGACAAAAAGGTCGTATTTATGATATGCCGACGGCAGCGGCAGCAGCAGCCCTTTGCCTTCTTATTTTTCAGCCGCTTGCCATTTTTCAGGCCTCTATGCAGCTTTCATTTGGCGCAGTGCTTGGAATAAGCCTTGTTGGAGATATTTTTAAAAAAATTTTAATGCCTTCTTCTGATAAAACAACTGTAAGGATTAACCGCTTCTGCAGTGTTATGGGACTTTCTATTGCAATGCTTCCTGTGCTGTTATATCATTATTATCAATATCCTCTTTATGCAATTTTACTTAATCAGCTTGTCATACCTTTTGCTGGTATTTTACTTGTATCACCGGCCGTGGCACTTGTACTTTCTTTATTTGCACCGACTTTTGGTGCTGTATGCTTAAAGGCAGGCCATCTTGTCATTTATTTTTACACTGTGCTTTGCAAACTTTCAAAAAGCCTTCCAGAATCAGCACAGTATACTGGAAGACCAGCTTTATGGCGAATTGTATTATATGTTACACTGTTATTCACAATAGGCATGGGAACTAGGCTTATATATGAGAAGCAAAAAAGAAAACAGACAGATGATGATAAGGAAAAAAGGAAAAAAAACAGACGCCACTGTCAGATTGCTGCTGTTTTTCTTGCCATAGGCTGCTATATATTCGGCTGCGTTTTTTTACATGCAGATCACACAAACAAATTGGAAATTACTGTGCTTGATGTAGGTCAGGGAGATGGTATTTTTTTAATGCTTCCTGATCATACGACAATTCTTTCAGATGGCGGAAGCACGAGCAAATCTATGCTTGATACGTATGTATTAGAACCTTTTTTAAACTCACAAGGCATTCGCCGGATTGACTATGTTTTTGTATCGCATGCCGACAGTGATCATATTAATGGGATCATAGGATTGATTGAAAATGACGCAGATCGGATAGGAACGCTTATGCTGCCGCAGAGCCAGTCATCAAAAAAGCAGTTTGAACAGCTGTTAACAGCAGCAAAAAAGAAGCAGATTCCCGTTAAGTGGATTTCAAAAGGAGATGTTTTTTCATTAAAAACGCTGCCAGATTTGTCTTTTGAAGTGCTGTGGCCGTCAAAAAACGAAAAATCAGATGACACAAATGAATCATCACTAGTGTGGCGCCTTAATTATCATGACTTTTCTATGCTTTTTACGGGAGATCTTCCAGGTAACTGCGAGGATGAGCTTGTCAGCTTAAAGCCAGTAACTGTCTTAAAAGTCGCACATCACGGCTCTGATTATTCAACAACTAAAACATTTCTGCAGCAAATAGCACCGCAACTTGCCGTGATTTCCTGCAGTGAAAATAATAGGTATGGTCATCCTGGAAAACAGCTTTTAAAACGGTTAGAAGAGGCAAAAATACCGTCAGTTTTTATTACAAAAGACTGCGGTGCAATCATAATACAAACTGACGGTTATCGTGTAGAAGTGGAAACTTATCTGGCAAAGCAGTCTTGATATTCGCTGTCTGTCAGTCCGGCACCATTTTTAGCAACAACATGGGCAGAAACCTTATTCGCCTGTGAGAGTGCCTCTGCCCAAGAGCAGCCATTTGCGCGGCTGGCCATGATCTGACCAATATGACTGTCTCCGGCACCAATTGTATCTGCAACAGTTGTCTTTATGCCATCAACCTCTGTTAAATTATCTTTTCCTGCCTCCAGACAGCAGGAGCCATCCTTACCTTTTGTGATAATTACAGTATTAGATGTTGCATTTTGAAGAATCTTTGCCGCCTCTAAAAGAGATACAGCGCTAAATTCATCTACTCCACATTTAAAATCAGAGACCGTTAAGCTGCTTAGCTCGAATGCTTCCTCATCGTTTATATGAAGAATAGGATTTAGATTATATAGGCGCTTCATTTTCTTTTCACCGATCTGTCGAATACGAGGACCTGGTGCAAAGAAGATCTGCGGGCCGCGGTGCTGTTCAAGCCATGAAATTAGATCGTCACCTGTTGGCTCCTCGATTTCAAGACCGCATACATAGATCATAGAAATCTGAGAAATGTCAATATTTTCCATCCACTCATGATTAAAGGTATATTCTGCACCATGCACCGATAAAAATGTACGTTCTCCGTTTTCGTCGACAAGACAGTAGCAGCAGCCATTTTCTGCATCTACATTCACATGAATAGGAAGTTTACGTGCCTGAAACGACTTTCTTATATAATCGCCATATACACCAGTTCCAATAGGTGTCACAAACATATACGGGACACCTGACTGACGTACAATATTAGCTGCGTTATAGGCACAGCCGCCAAGTGCGAGTGTCTGGCGCTTTGGCTGAATATCCTCTGCTGTTTTGGGAAGATGATCAATTTCAATAATTACATCGACACATGTACTGCCGATCAATAAAATTTTAGGCATTGATGATTGCATTAGGTAAATCTCCTTATATTTTTCTTTACTATCACAAAGAGATTATAATTCCTTGACGATGTAAAGTAAACACCATTTGCTTGATTGACGGCAAAAAGAATGATACAATAATACAAAGATACCAGGGTCAAAAGGTCAGAAATCCGATGCAAGCTTGCTTGCAAGAGGATTTTTGATCTCTTGACTCGCCAAAAACATGAGTAAGTAGCCATTTTTGAAGAAAAATGAGCGGATTACGAATGTTTTTGAAGATTGCGAGAGTGCAAAGCACGTAGCAATCTGGTATCATACAAAACATTAATAGGAGTCTTTATGGAAAAACTCAGACAAGATATTCGTGCCAATCAGTTTGAGCGCGTATATCTTTTATATGGTGAGGAACGATATCTGGTTCAGATGTATAAGAATCAGTTAAAAAAAGCAATCATCGGCGATGATACGATGAATTTGAATCAATATACCGGAAAAGGTCTGCCTGTACAAGAGGTGGAAAATGCGGTAATGACAATGCCGTTTTTTGCAGACAGACGTTTGGTTCTGCTAGAGGATACAGGATTATTTAAAAGCAGTGATGAGCAGTGGAGTAATCTTGTTAAAACAATTCCAGACAGTTGTCATGTCCTTTTTGTTGAGCAGGAGGTAGATAAGCGAAGCAGAATGTATAAGGCTGTAAAGGAATGTGGCTATTGCGCAGAGATGACGCATCCTTCAATGCAGCAGCGTACACAGTGGATTTTAAAAGGATTTGGGCGTTATGGGTTAAAAATCACACAGTCTGCACTTGATTCGTTTCTTGAAAAAACAGGTGATGACATGGAAAACATCAGAAATGAGATGGAAAAATTGGCTTCTTTTTGTATGGGAAAAGAAGGCATCACAAAAGAAGATGTTGATTTTGTCTGTACGGAACAGATTGAAAATAGAATCTTTGATATGACACAGGCCGTAGCAGAGGGAAAGACACAGTATGCTCTTGAGTTATATGCTGATCTATTAGCATTGAAAGAGCCGGGAATGCGTATTTTATTTCTGATTGCACGTCAGATGAACCAACTTTTATGTGTAAAGGAGATGGAAGTCGGACGTCAGAATAAGGATCAAATTGCAGCTGCTTTAAAGGTTCGTTCATTTGTAGTTAACAAATTGCTTGGACAGGCAAGACAATTTACCATTGATCAGCTGATACGCTGTGTTGAGCGCTGTGTTGAGCTTGAAGAAGCTGTAAAAAGAGGAAATATGAATGAAAGGATTGCTGTTGAGATGGTTTTATTATCAATTGCAAATCGTGAATATCATGCCTGACTAAAAAAAGCTGCCTGCATGAAGCAGACAGCTTTTTTTGTGTACAAGACACAAATTAGTTCATAGCGTTAACAGCCTTGTTCATACGGCTGATCTTTCTGGATACAGTGTTATCATGATAAACACCCTTGGATGCAGCCTTTCTCATTACGGACTCAGCCTCAACAACTGCAGCCTGAGCAGCAGCCTTATCACCTGCAGCAACAGCGCTCTCTACCTTCTTGATGTAGGTCTTTACCTTAGAACGAGCAGACTTGTTTCTATCTGCCTTTGCCTGACTAACTAAAACTCTCTTCTTTGCGGACTTAATATTTGCCATGGGGCACCTCCAAAATTTCTTGTTTTTTAATCTTTTTATAGTTTGAAAACGATACTGTGTATCACTCGAAAACACCGTTTCAACACAAGTGGTATCATAGCCTAAAAACATTGATCTGTCAATACATATTTTCAAAAAAAATGCAAAAAATACAAAAAAGTTTTACATGTAAAACAAGTAGGAGTTTCTAATAAAGTTTTACATGTAAAACTTTGAATACTTTCATGAACCATTTTAACTAAGAAAGGTGAAAATATAATGCTCAATGTAAAAGACAACAAAACAATGATGTATACTGATCTCGCTGTTGAAATTCAGGAAGAATGCAGTGGCAGGCAAGGTGAGATTCCAGGCGTTGTACTGGAACAATACGAAGAAGATGGCAAAGGTATCCGTGTCACAAAAATACAAATTCAAACGGCAGATGGAGCAAAACGCATGGGGCGGCCCATAGGAAATTACATGACACTTGAGTCTGCAGATAAAGAACATTCTGATGAACATTCCGATAAAAATCTTTCTGGAACAAAGCTTCCTGATACAAATCTTCTTGCATCCTATATAAATGGGCTGCTTCCGTCATCGGCTCATTCTTTTTTGATTGTTGGTCTTGGAAATGCCAATATGACAGCAGATGCACTCGGACCATTAACAATTGAGAAAATGGCTCAGTCAGGAATGGCTTCATATACTTCAATGATCGTTCCCGGTGTATTTGCGCAGACTGGAATGGAAAGCTGTGAAATCATACAGGGCATTGTACAACAAACTTCTCCAGACTGCATCATAACTATTGATGCGCTTGCAGCAAGAAGTGCATTTCGGCTAGGTACAACAGTTCAGCTTACCGATACAGGTATTCGTCCAGGATCTGGTGTCGGAAATGCAAGAAAGGGCATAACTAAGGAAAATATGAAGATTCCTGTGATTGCCATTGGGATTCCAACAGTTGTAAGTGCCGCAGCAATTGTATCTGATGCAATGGATTCTTTAAAGCAGATAGGCTATAATGAAACGATTCTTGGAAGTATTGCGATGCTTGATAAAGAGGAATATTATCAGCTTATATCAGAAGTGTTTGCGCCAGAGCTTGGAAGTCTCTTTGTGATGCCTAAAAACCTTGATGAAGAATTAGATACGATGAGCAGCTTACTTGCAGCGTCATTGTCACAAGTAATATGTAAACGATAAAATGCTGTAATAAAGAAAACTGGCTGATGCATAGAATAGGCCAGAAAATAAGAAAGGATTTTAGAAATGTATAGAAGCTTTCATCCAAGGAGAAAAGAGAAAATAGTCACAACGATACTTTGGGTTTTGGCACTTGCCTGCTCTACCTATATTTTATGGAAAATTAATCCCTATCCAATTCAGCGCGGCATTGGCTGGACAAAACAAAAGACAGAACAGTTTTTAAATCGCTGCATAGACAATACAGTTTCTAATACACTTCCATCGCTTTCTATTTTTTTTGACTGTGAAGGATTATCTAAAGAAAATATAACTCAGACAAATACGTTTTTTTCAAGCGATCCCTTTTATCAGCAGTTCCAAAATAATATTGGTTGCTCTCCAGACAAAAAACAGGTATAATACTGAAAGATAATA
>OGPB01001331.1_pt1 | contig 14469 bp, 8 predicted proteins | sample 1552821 | NCBI WGS metagenome assembly OGPB01 (sample SAMEA2580192, study PRJEB22360) | human gut metagenome | biome: human gut; feature: human-associated habitat; material: faeces | place: Denmark | collected 2008/2010 | reverse complement strand
AATAATAGAATGGAACAGTTAAAGAACGAGTCGTCAAGACAGTATGAATATATGGAAGAAATGAAAAAATGGGTTCAGAAAAAGTCTGAAGAATTGGGAAGAAAGCTCACATGCCATGTAACCACATTTGGCTGCCAGATGAATGAAAAAGACTCTGAAAAATTATTAGGGATCTTAGAAACGATCGGATATGAAGAAGTTGAAACAGAAGAAGCAGACTTCCTGATCTTTAATACATGTACAGTTCGTGAGAATGCCAATACAAAGTTATATGGACATTTGGGGCAGGTTAAGAAGATGAAAGAGAGAAATCCACAGATGATGATCGGGTTATGTGGATGTATGATGCAGGAAGAGCATGTGATTGAGAAGATTCGTTCAAGCTATAAATTTGTAGATATCATCTTTGGAACACACAATATCTTTAAATTAGCAGAATTATTAAAAGCAAGAGTAGACTCCAAGGGAATGATCGTTGATATTTGGAAAGATACAGACCAGATCGTGGAAGATCTTCCAAGTGACCGTAAATTCTCATTCAAATGTGGAGTTAATATTATGTATGGATGCAATAACTTCTGCAGTTACTGTATCGTGCCATATGTAAGAGGAAGAGAAAGAAGCCGTAAGCCAGAAGATATCATCAAAGAAGTAAAGCAGGTCGTATCAGAAGGTGTCAAAGAAGTGATGCTTCTTGGACAGAATGTAAATTCTTATGGAAAGACATTAGAAGAACCGATGTCATTTGCTGAATTATTAAGAGAAGTAGAGAAAGTCGAAGGACTAGAAAGAATCCGTTTTATGACACCACATCCAAAGGATTTATCGGATGATCTGATCGAAGTGATGGCAACAAGCAAGAAAGTATGTAAACATATGCATCTTCCAATGCAGTCAGGAAGCAGCCGCCTGTTAAAATTGATGAATCGTCATTATACAAAAGAACAGTATGTGGCACTTGCTAAGAAGATTCAGGAGAGAATCCCTGGAGTGTCTTTTACAACAGATATTATCGTAGGATTCCCTGGAGAGACAGAAGAAGATTTCAAGGAGACATTAGATGTTGTAAGAGAAGTTGGATTTGACAGTGCATACACATATGTATATTCGAAACGTTCCGGAACACCAGCAGCGAGCATGGAAGATCAGGTGGACAAAGATGTGATCAAAGATCGTTTTGACAGACTTCTTGCCTTATTAAAAGAGACATCTGCAAAGAATTGCAAGAAGAAAGTCGGAGATATCGAGAGAGTTCTGATCGAAGAAGAGAATACGCACGAAGAAGGAATGTTAACAGGAAGATTGGAAAATAACCTGTTAGTTCATTTTAAAGGATGCAAAGAACAGATTGGTACAATGGCAGATGTTAAATTAGTTGAGGAAAAAGGTTTCTATTATATGGGAGAGCAGATCCATGGCTAAAAAAGGAAAATTGACACCAATGATGCAGCAGTATATGCAGATCAAAGAAGAGAATAAAGATTGTATCTTATTTTATCGTCTTGGAGATTTTTATGAGATGTTCTTTGACGATGCCCTGACGGCATCCAAGGAACTGGATCTGACCCTGACCGGCAAGCAGTGCGGCATGGAAGAGCGAGCACCCATGTGCGGCGTGCCCTTCCACAGCTACGAGGGATATGTGGCGCGGCTGATCGCCAAGGGCTACAAAGTAGCCATCTGTGAGCAGGTGGAAGACCCGGCCAAGGCCAAGGGCCTTGTCAAGCGGGACATCATCCGCGTGGTCACACCCGGCACGGTCATTGAGAGCAGTATGCTGCAGGATGACCGCAATAACTACATTGCCAGTATCTTCCTCAAAGGAAAGAAAGCAGGTTTGTGCTTTGCGGATGTCTCTACCGGTACGGCCCATATCACAGAGCTGAATGCAGACAAAATCGCCCCGGCGGTCATTACGGAGCTGTGCCGCTACCATCCCAGCGAAGTACTGATGAATCCGGGTCTGCTGGACTGCCGCGAGGTGACGGCGTACATCAAAAAGAATATGACTTGTTCGGTGGAGCTGATCGAAGAGGAGCGCTATGCACCGGGCCTTGTGGCGGCATCGCTGGAAAACCAGTTTGGCCGCGACTGGGCGCAGACCACCGGCATTGCAGCGGACGGCCTTGTGCGCTTTGCCATGGCGGCACTGCTGGAATATCTGCACGATACCCAGATCAAGGGCGTGGAACGTCTGAAAACGGTCATAACCTATAATAAGGCCCAGTTCATGCGTCTTTCGCCCGTGACCCGCGCCAATCTGGAGCTGACCGAGACGCTGCGCGGCCGCGAAAAGCGGGGCACGCTGCTCTGGGTGCTGGATAAGACCAGTACATCTATGGGCAAGCGTATGCTGCGCAGCTGGATCGAGCAGCCGCTTATTTCCAGTGCACTCATCAACCACCGCCTGAACGCTGTGGAGAGCCTTGTCAAGCAGACCATGGCCCGCGGCGACCTGACCGAAGAGCTGGGTTACATTGCGGATATGGAACGCCTGATGACCCGCACGGTTTACGGCTCTGCCACACCCAAGGAGATCTATACGCTGGCCCAGACCTGCGACCGGTTGCCCGGCCTGCGCAGGCAGGCTGAGGCCTGCGGCTGCCCGGAGCTTGCTGAACTGGCAGTACAGATCGATCCGTTGGAGGACATCAAGGCCCGTATTTATGCGGCGGTGGACCCGGAAGCACCCTCTACCCTCAAGGATGGCGGTGTCATTGCCAAAGGCTACCATGCCGAGGTGGACGAGCTGCGTTCCATCCGCGACAATACCAAGGGCGTTCTGGCGCAGCTGGAAGCCCGCCTGCGGCAGGAGACCGGCATCCCCAAGCTGAAGATCGGCTATAACCATGTGTTTGGCTACTTCATCGAGGTAAGCAACTCCTATAAGAGCATGGTGCCGGAGACCTACATCCGCAAGCAGACCCTGACTTCCGGCGAACGCTACATCACGCAGGAACTGAAAGAACTGGAAAGCAAGATCTTAGGTGCCCACGAACGGCTCATCACGCTGGAGCACCGCCTGTTCAGCGAACTGCTGGAAAGCATCAGCGCTCAGCTGGACCGCATCCAGCACACGGCCAATGCGGTGGCCCAGCTGGATGTGCTCACGGCGCTGGCGCAGGTGGCAGCGGAAAACAACTACTGCCGTCCCATCGTGGACGACAGTGACGAGCTGACCATCACCGAGGGCCGTCACCCTGTGGTGGAGCAGATGCTGAAAGGCAGCATGTTTGTACCCAATGATACCACCCTGAACTGTGGTGCAGACCGCTGCCTGATCATCACCGGCCCCAACATGGCAGGTAAATCCACGTACATGCGCCAGAATGCACTGATCGCGCTGATGGCGCAGATCGGCTCCTTTGTACCGGCTTCCAGCTGCCATGTGGGTGTGGTGGATGCCATTTTCACTCGCATCGGTGCGTCGGACGACCTGTCTGCCGGTCAGTCCACCTTTATGGTGGAGATGACCGAGGTAGCGGAGATCCTGAAAAATGCCACCGCCAAAAGCCTTGTGGTGCTGGACGAGATCGGCCGCGGCACTTCCACCTTTGACGGTATGAGCATTGCCCGCGCCGTAGTGGAGCACATTGCAGACCCCGCCAAGGGCCTTGGCTGCAAGACTCTGTTTGCCACCCACTACCACGAGCTGACCGAGCTGGAAGGCGGCGTGGACGGCGTAAAAAACTACAATATTGCAGTAAAAAAACGCGGCGAGGACATCACCTTCCTGCGCCGCATCGTGCGCGGCCCGGCGGATGACAGCTACGGCATCGAGGTGGCAAAGCTGGCAGGCCTGCCCGGCAGTGTGACCCGCCGCGCCCATGAGGTGCTGCGCGCGCTGGAAGCAACTGCACCTAAAAATAAAGTAGAGCAGATGGATTTTGATGCCCTGCAGGAGTATAACTCTCCGGCTGTGCCCAGCGAGATGATGGACAAGCTGGAAGCTCTGGATGTGGAAACACTCACCCCCATTGAGGCTTTGAACTTCCTCTACGAGCTGAAAAAGACCCTGAAGGGCAGCCTGAACAGATGAAACTGCTCTACCTGACCCAGACCATACAAGGAGGGAAAACACCATGGCAGTGATCCATGTTCTGGATAAGCACACAGCCGAGCTGATCGCAGCCGGTGAGGTGGTCGAGCGTCCGGCATCCGTTGTTAAGGAGCTGCTGGAAAACTCCATTGATGCCAGTGCCACGCAGGTGACCGTCAGTATTGAATCCGGCGGCGTCAAGCTGATCGAGATCAGCGATAACGGCACCGGCATTGAGGCAGAATATATCTCCACGGCGTTTATCCGCCACGCCACCAGCAAAATTGAAACACCGGACGATCTGACCAACATCCATACGCTTGGCTTCCGCGGTGAAGCACTGGCATCCATTGCCAGCGTGGCCCGTGTAGAGCTGACCACCCGAACCGAGGTGGACGAGTTTGCCACGGTCTACCGCATTGAGGGCGGGGAAGAGGTCTCCCGTGAGCCGGGTGCCAGAGCTGTGGGCACCACCATCCGGGTAAAGGATCTGTTTTACAACACGCCTGCCCGCATGAAGTTCCTCAAAAAGGACTCCTCCGAGGGCACCTTTGTGTCGGATACAGTTACCCATGTAGCGCTCAGCCACCCAGAAGTCAGCGTCAAGTTCATCCGCGAGGGCAAGCTGCAGTATGTCACGCCCGGCGACGGCCAGCTGCGCGGTGCAGCCTATGCGGTGCTGGGTCGGGAGTTCAGCCGGGACCTCATTGAGCTGAAAAATCAGGAGGGCGTGTACCGCATCACCGGTCTGATTACCCCGCCCAAAAGCTGCCGCGCCAGCCGAAGTATGCAGCATTTTTACATCAATGGCCGCTATGTGCGCAACCGCACCATGATGGCCGGTATGGAGATGGCGTTCAAGGGTACCATGATGCAGGGCAAGTTCCCGGGCGGCATTCTGCTGCTGGAAATGCCGGCTGACCTTGTGGATGTCAATGTGCATCCGGCCAAGATCGAAGCCCGCTTTGCCCGCGAAAATGATGTTTTTGATGTGGTGTATCATGCCGTCAAGCTGGCATTGGCTCAGCCCGGCACTGGCGAACGGCTTTTTACCTTTGAAGCAGACAAAGAAGAAGAAAAAGCTGGAAATTCAAAAAAAGACACTGATATAATCAAAAATGATGTAAAGAATAATAACTTTACAGGACTTTCCGCGATCATTCGGGGGCAGGCAGACCCGGGCGTTCTGCCACAGCAGCACTGGGAACCGGCAAAACCCGCCGCAGCACCGCAGCAGCCTGCCCCGTCTGCTGCAATGCAAATACCGACAGCACCCAGTGTGCCGCGCTGGAAAGGCAGTGCTCAGAACGAGGATATGCTGGATCCGTTCGTGACCCTTCACAGCCCGAAGCTGGAAACGACAAAGGCACCAGAGCCGTTCCGTGCGGCGGCAAGTGAAACGCAGCTGGATGTGGAACCGGAATTTGGTGAGACAAAACTGCATTCGCCTCAGGACCATATGGCAGCGTGGAACCCTGCGCAGGAAGCACCGAAGGAAGAACCTGAGAGTGCACCCTGTGCAGAAACAGAACCGGATGCGCCGGAAGCGGCAGAACAGGAAACTGTACTGGCCGAGCCGGAGCAGATGAACTTTGATCCGACGGCGGATCAGCCGGAGCCGCTGCGCTATGTGGGCGAGGTGTTCAGAACATATATCCTTGCAGAACGCGGCGACGAGCTGTGTCTGATCGATAAACACGCTGCCCACGAGCGCCAGCTGTACGAAAAACTGGCCGCGAACTACGGCAATGTGCCCAGCCAGATGCTGCTGGAGCCTGCTGCCATCGACCTTGCTGCGGAGGAAAAGCAGGCCCTGCTGGATAACATTCCTCTGCTGGAAAATGCGGGCCTTGAGATCGCGGACTTTGGCGGCAATACCGTGGTGCTGCGCGCGGTGCCCGCAGATGTGGAGCCGCAGAATGCCGAAAGCCTGCTGGTGGAGATCGCAAATAAGCTGCTCAAGGGCGGCCATGATGCGCTGAACGAGCACACCGAGTGGGTGCTGCATTCTATCTCCTGCCGTGCAGCCATCAAGGCGGGGGACAAGTCCTCGCCGCAGGAACTGCTGGCGCTGGCCGAAAAGATCCTTTCCGGCGAGGTGCCGCCGTTCTGCCCGCATGGCCGCCCCTGCGTACTCAAATTGACCCGGAAGGAGCTGGAAAAGCAGTTTGGACGCATCGTATAAACATCCCGTGGTGGCCGTCGTCGGCCCTACCGCAACCGGAAAGACAGCGCTGGGCGTAGAACTTGCAAAACATTTTTCCGGCGAGGTCATCAGCTGTGATTCCATGCAGATTTATAAAGGTCTGGACATAGGCACGGCAAAGGTGACACCGGAGGAGACCTGCGGTATCCCGCATCACGGCGTGGATATCCTTACGCCGGACAAGGCTTTCAGCGTGGCAGACTTTACCGCCATGGCCGGAAAGCTGGAAGAAGAGATCTCTGCCCGGAAGAAGCTGCCCATCCTTGTGGGCGGCACAGGGCTGTATGTTCAGAGCTTTCTGTATGGGGTGCGCTTTACAGAGGAAAAAGCACCTGCCGGTCTGCGGGAGCAGCTGGCGGCGGAACTGGCTGCAAAAGGCGGTGCTGCCATGTACGAAGAACTGAAGCAGGCCGACCCGGAAGCTGCTGCGGCTATCCACCCGAACAATCAGGTGCGGGTGCTGCGCGCACTCGAACATTATCGTGCCACCGGCAAAAAGCTGAGCGAACAGAAGGCGGAGTCTCTCCCGCCGGAGCGGCCCTACCGCAGCCTGATCCTCGGTCTGGATTTCCCAGAGCGCGCGGTACTTTACCGCCGCATTGACCTGCGTGTGGACAAAATGCTGGAAGCGGGCCTTATAAAGGAAGCGGAGCATGTCTGGCAGAACCGGGAAAGCTTCCGCACGGCAGCGCAGGCCATCGGATACAAGGAGTTCTTTCCGTATTTTGAGCAGACGGCTCCACTGGAAGCCTGCACGGAAAAGCTCAAGCAGGCGTCCCGCAACTATGCCAAGCGCCAGTTGACCTGGTTCCGCCATATGGACGGTGTGGTTTGGCTGGATGCCGGTGCACCGGATGCAGTGCAGACTGCCATCCGCAAAACTAGCGAATTTTTAGCGAAAGGATGATCGATATGCCGGATGAGACCCAGAAGGAACGCCATGCGCCGCATGTGCTTACCACTCTGGCAGGCGTGCTGATCGCGTTTCTGCTGCTGGCAGCAATTTATGTGGTGTATCAGGCCGCACATATCCTGTTCCCGCAGAATGTTTATGAGACTGCGCTGCCTGCGGTCATTTCGGATACGGTGGAAGCCGACGGAGTTCTGCTGTTCGACGAAAGCTATGTGGCAGGCAGCGGAAACCTTGGATATCTTGCTGCCGACGGCGAGCGCGTTTCAGCGGGCACCGCAGTGGCAGAAGTGTACAGCAACGCTTCGCAGGCTTCGCTGCGCCTGCAGCTGAACCAGCTGAATGATCAGATCGACCTGCTGCAGAAATCGCAGAACACTTCTGCGCTGCAGCTGGATACCCTTTTAAAAGAACGTTCTTCTGCGCTGTATGACCTGCTGGATACGCTGGACGACAGCGATTATGAAGCGGTGGATGATGATGCCAATGCCTACCTGCTGGCCCAGAACAAGCTCTGGGTGGTAACGGGCGAAGCTGCAAACTTTACCGATCAGATCACTGCGCTGGTCCAGCAGTCCCAGAGCGTGCAGGCGCAGCTGGGCAGCCCGGCGCAGATCACTGCACCGCAGACCGGCTATTTTGTGCGCTCTTCCAGCAGCGGACGGCTCAATGCCAGTGCCGATGATATCCTTGCACTGAACGCACAGGAGCTGCAGGGCTATCTGCAGTCCGACCCAGTGCTGGCACTGGACGGCTGCGCCGGTAAGATCGTGGCAGGGTTCACATGGCGCTATGTGGGCGTGTGCACTGCAAAGCAGGGCGAAAAGCTGCTGGGTCAGAACGGCAAGCCGCTGAGCACAGCGGTGGAGATCAGCTTCCCGGGTCAGGTGGAGAACAGCCTCAAGGCCACCGTCACCGAGGTGGAGATCGATCAGGACAGCGGCCTTGCCCGCTTTGTGCTTGCCTGCAACTCCATCAACGGCGATGTGCTTTGCCTGAACCGGGCTGCAGCACGCATCTCGGTAGGAGAGCGCAGCGGCCTGCGGGTGCCTGCTGCGGCTGTGCACTATTTAAAAGAGGATGGCACCGAGGCACAAACGCAGGGCGAAAACTACATTCCCGGTGTGTACGTGAAACTTGGCAACATTGCCCGCTTCTGCCCGATCGACCCGGTGGACGCAGACCATCCCCTCATCACGGACGGCGATTACATCCTTGTTCTGCCCGAAGGGACCGAGGGCTCGGTCAGCAAGGTGAGGCTTTATGACGAAATAATCGTTTCCGGACAAAATTTGTATGATGGAAAGCTTTTGTAGTTATTGACATCTGAGGCAAAAAATCCGATAATAGATAAAGCTATTATTTGCATCTATTTGCAAAGAACGCCAGGCAGCGCCATGCTGCCCGAATGAAAGGAGCAGATTGTATGTCTTTGCTTGACAGCATTAAGAAAGGTCTGTTTGACCAGGAAGACGATTACGAGGATCAGTACATTGACGATGGCCCCCAGATGGTAAACAATAACAATGGCATCGGCCTTGGTGCTGACGACGAAAATGAAGAGCCTGTTGAGGGTGCCAAGAAGAACGGCAAGGTGGTCAACATCAATGCCACCACTCAGCTCAAGGTCGTTCTGGTCAAGCCTGAGCGTTTTGAGGATGCCAGTACCATTGCTGACCACCTGAACAACAAGCGCACCGTGGTGCTCAATCTGGAGTCTACCAACAAGGAAGTGTCCCGCCGTCTGGTGGATTTCCTGTCCGGTGTTGCATATGCAAACAATGGCCAGATCAAGCGCGTGGCCAACAGCACCTTCATCATCACTCCGTACAACGTGGATATCATGGGCGATCTGCTGGACGAGCTGGAGAACAATGGCGCGTTCTATTGATCCGCAGCCCAAGGCGGCGCGCGGGTTCATCCCTGCGCGTACCGATGAAGAACGCTATCTCATGCGCCATATCGAGGACTTGGCCCACACGGCCTTTTCCCGGGACATTGCGCGGTATTCGGCTTTCCTGAGTGACCGCGAGCAGGACTTGGCCCGCGCGGCACTGGGCCGTGCCGGTGTGCAGGAGGGCTTCCGGTTTGAGGGCGGCTGGTTGAATGCGGAGCGCAGGGTGCTCTGTATCGAGCCGGAGTACAGCTGCGGCGAAGCACCCATCTGCTGTGTGCGGCTGCAATGCCGTGCACAGGCGGGGGCTGCGCTGCCCGCCCACAAGGATTACCTGGGCAGTCTGATGGGCCTTGAGCTGCGGCGCGAGGCGCTGGGAGATATCGTTCTGCCGGAGGATCAGCCGGGCACAGCTTATGTGTTTGCACTGGAACCGGCAGCACAGTTGATCTGCCGGGAACTGTTTCAGGCTGGACACACGGAGCTGACCACGGAACTGCTGACGCTGGACGAGGTGCCGCAGTTTCCGCAGGCGGAGCGTGAGATGCACAGTGCAACGGTATCGTCCCTGCGGCTGGACGCTGTGCTGGCAGCTATGCTGCACTGCAGCCGAGGACAGGCTTCGGAACTGATCGAGGCGGGCAGGGTGGAGATCAACCACCTGCCGGCGGATAAACCTCATGCGCAGGTATATGAGGGCGATGTGTTCACGGTGCGCGGCAAGGGCCGCTTCAACCTGACTGCACTGCCCGGTAAAAGCAGAAAAGATCGGTCGATCATCGAATTTTTTCAATATTAAAAGCAACGGGAGGAAATGACTATGCTGACTCCGCAGGATGTCCGTTCTGTGCAATTTGAGAAAAACCTCCGCGGCTACCGCACAGAGGACGTAGACCGTTTTCTGGATAAGGTGGAAGAACAGCTGCGGGACGACGATGCGCAGGCGGAACAGCTTCGCAAGCAGATTGCGGACCTGACTGCTGAAAACCAGAAGCTGCACGATGAACTGAAGAGCTTTGAGGCAGATGGTGAAATGCTCAAGAGCGCGCTGATCAATGCACAGCGCATGGGCGAAAATGTCATCCGCGAAGCAAACCAGAAAGCAGAAGAGATCATCCATCGTGCAAATCTGCGCGGTGATGATATCATCCGCGATGCCAACGAACTGCTGCAGAAGGCAAACGACCGTGCAGACGAGATCGAGAACGAAGCAAACGAGAAGCGCCTTGCAGAGGAGCGCGAGTATGACCGCGTGCGTCTGGAAGTGACCCGCTTCAAGTCTGATGTGCTCAACCTGTACCGCAGCCATGTGGAGTCGCTGAGCCGTCTGCCGGAGTTCCAGAAGGAAACGGCTGCACAGGATGCCGAACAGGCAGAGCCTGCTGCAGAGGGAAGTGAGCCTGCCGCTGCAGCCCAGCCGCAGGCAGCGGACGTGCAGGAGCCGGAAGCAGAGCCTGCACAGCCCGCACAGGAAGATGCAGAACCTGCTGCCGTTGTTGAAAATGACGACGACAAGGCAGCTGACAGCAGCGAGGATTTCTGGGCAAAGGATGAGAGCCAGCTCAAGCTGGACCCGCCGCCCGCGCCTCCTGCTGATTTTAAGCCGGACGAGCCGGACTACGATGCTTTTCAGGGTGTCAAGTTCAGCGAGTAAGGCAACCCCATAAGGAAATATAGAGGAGAGTGTAAACCATTGGCTAAGAACAAATCGCAGTACGATAGTACTCTGAACCTGCCCAAGACCCTGTTTGAAATGCGTGCCGGCCTGCCCAAGAAGGAGCCGGTCATGCTGAAGGATTGGGACGACAACGACCTGTACAATCAGCTCATGAAGCACAACGAGGGCAAGCCGCAGTTCATCCTGCACGACGGCCCTCCGTACGCAAACGGTAATATCCACATGGGTACTGCCCTGAACAAGATCATCAAGGATATCATTATCCGCGATAAGAACATGGAGGGTTTCCAGGCTCCCTATGTGCCCGGCTTTGATACCCACGGCCTGCCAATCGAGCTGAAGGCTCTGTCCTCCGTCGGTGATAAGAAGAAGGACATTTCCAAGCTGGAACTGCGCCAGATCTGCGAAAAGTTTGCTACCGAGCACATCGATATCATGAGCGACCAGTTCAAGCGTCTGGGCGTTATCGGCGATTTCGAGCATCCGTATCTGACCCTGAAGCCTGAGTTCGAGGCACGCCAGATCGAGATTTTTGGCGAGATGGCAAAGAAGGGCTACATCTACAAGGGTCTGAAGCCCGTGTACTGGTGCCCGGACTGCCGCACGGCTCTGGCAGAGGCCGAGATCGAGTACGGCGAGGACGACTGCGATTCCATCTTCGTGCGTTTCCACGTCTCTCAGGACCCCAACGGTGTGCTGGCAAAGCACGGCATCCCGATGGACAAGACCTACTTCGTCATCTGGACCACCACCACTTGGACTCTGCCCGCTAACGAGGCGATTTGCCTGAACGGCCAGTTCGAGTACTCCTTCGTCAAGATCGGCGATGAGTTCCACATCATGGCCACCGAACTGGTCAAGAGCGTCATGGATGCCTGCCACATCGAGAACTACGAGATCGTGGGCGAGCCGGTCTCCGGTGCCGAGTTTGAGCTGATGCGCTACAACCACGTCTACCTGCCCAAGGAGGGCTGGGTCATTCTGGGCGATCACGTCACGTTGGAAAGCGGTTCTGGCTGCGTCCATACCGCAGGCGGCCACGGCGTGGACGACTTCAACGTCTGCCAGAAGTATCCGCAGGTGCCCATCACCGTCCCCGTGGACGATGGCGGCTATCTGACCGAGCTGGCCGGCAAGTATGCGGGTCAGCGCGTGTGGGCTGCCAACAAGACCATTCTGGCCGATTTGACCGAGTCCGGTGCTGTCATGGGTCAGGTGCACATCAAGCATCAGTACCCGCACTGCTGGCGCTGCCATCACCCCATCATCTTCCGTGCAACGGAACAGTGGTTCTGCTCCATCGCAAAGTTCCGCGAGGATGTCTACAAGGCCATCGACACCGTTACCTGGATGCCGGATTGGGGCCATGACCGCATGAAGGGCATGGTGCGCGACCGCAACGACTGGTGCATCAGCCGCCAGCGCACCTGGGGCGTCCCGCTCCCCGTCTTTTTTGACGAGGACGGCAAGGCCGTTCTGGACGCCGCGCTGGTGCGCAAAATCGCGGACATGGTGGAAGCCCACGGCTCCAACATCTGGTTTGAACTTTCCGACGAAGCCCTGTGCGAGCGCCTGGGCCTTCCCAAAACCTGGAAAAAGGGCAAGGATACGCTGGATGTCTGGATTGATTCCGGCAGCTCCCACATGGCCGTCATGGATTCCCGCCCCGGCCTGGACGCCCCGGCGGACCTGTACCTGGAAGCTACGGACCAGCACCGCGGCTGGTTCCAAAGTTCCCTGATGCTTTCCGTCGCCTGGCGCGGCACAGCCCCGTACAAGGCCGTGATGACCCACGGATTCGTGGTGGACAAGGATACCGGGAAAAAGACTTCCAAATCCGACGCGAAAAGCGGCAAACCCATCGACGCCGCCTATTATTACGACAAATACGGCGCGGACATCGTGCGCCTGTGGGCCGCTTCCGTGGACTGGCAGAATGAAGTCCCCTTCGGGGAAGACCTCTTCAAGCAGGTCACGGAACCCTACCGCCGCCTGCGCAACACCCTGCGCATCCTGCTGGGCAACATCAACGGGTTCGACTTTGCCACGCAGGCCGTCTCCCCGGAACACATGCCCATCCTGGACCGCTGGATTCTGGAACGCCTCAACGCCGTCATCCGTGAAACGCTCAAGGCTTATGAGGCCTATGACTTCCGCAAGGCGTTCAGCGTCATTAACCAATTCTGCACGAGCGACCTGTCCGCGCTGTATGTGGACACCACGAAGGACCGCCTTTACTGCGACTCCGTCACTTCCGTGCGCCGCCGCGCCACGCTGACGGCCATGACCATCATCTTCAAGGCCCTGTGCCGCCTGCTGGCCCCCATCCTGGCCTTTACGGCGGACGAAGCCTGGGAATACGCCGGTTACGAAGGCAGTGTGCATGAGCAGGACTTTCCCGCCCCCATGCCGGAATACGATACGCAGGAAGCCTCCTCCGTCGTCTCCCGCCTGCTGGAAATCAAATCCGTCATCCAGGTGGCGATCGAAGAGCAGGTAAAGGCCAAAACCTTCTCCAAAAATAATGAAGCGGACATCCGGCTTACCGTCCCCTCCAACGAAAGCGAGGACGTGGTGGCCCTGCTGGAAGACCGTGCCTTCTGCACGGAATTCTTCATCATTGCGGACTTGAGCGTCCAGACCGGGCCGGAACTGGCCGCTACTGCCCTCAGGACGGAACACGCCATGTGCCCGAGATGCCGCCGGTACGAACCTGAAGAAGAAGGTGCAGACGTCTGCGAACGCTGCTCGGAAGTACTTTCCTGAACCGTAAACAATTCTTCCCTGACTCATGGACAACCAGACGGAAACGGATTCCGCCCCCCGCACAAAGAAAAGCCTCGGCTGGCTCTGGTGGAGCCTGCTGGGCGTGGGGCTGTACATTTTGGACCAGGTCAGCAAGCTGTGGATCATCCACCGCTTTCCGCTGAACTATGTGGACGAGCATACCCACAAGTATGCTCATATACCCGGCTTTCCGGGGTTTCAGCACATTCATGCCGGCGGCATCATCGATTTCTTCACCAACGGTCCCATACCTGCTGAGGACATGGCACGATACACCGACCTGAACCAGAATTCAGTGAACGCGCTGAACCGCCTCCGGGATCTGGAACCCATCACCTTCCTTGACGGGATGGTGAACATCACCAGGGTGCACAATACGGGAGTGGCCTTCGGCCTGGGGAACGGAACGGCCTGGTCCAGCTACGTCTTTTTGGGCATCCCCGTGCTGGCGATCATCGCCCTCATCGTACTATACCGGAAAAACTTTTTCCATACGGTATGGCTCAAGCTTGCCTACGTGCTCCTGCTGGCGGGCGTGGCCGGCAATCTGACGGACCGCCTCGTGCAGGGCTTCCTGCTTCCCTACGAACAGCCGCACGGCTTTTTCACCAAGCTGCTGAACGGCTATGTGGTGGACTTCATCGACGTCACCCTTCCCGTAATCAACTACCGCTGGCCAGCCTTCAACGTGGCGGATTCCTGCATCTTCGTGGCGGCGATCATCTTCTTCATCGCCAGCATCTTCTCTTCCCGCAGCAAAGAGGAAACTCCATCCTGAAACGATCATGACCGTGCGGACTTTCATCCTGTCAGGCCTGTTGTTGTGCGGAAGCGCCGCTTCCGGCAAGGATGAACTGTCCTTCAAGGAAACGGTCGTCCCCGTCAAGGTGGCCCCGGCCCAGGACAGCATCACGGCGGCGTTCCCCTTCACCAACACTTCCGGCGTTCCCGTCAC
>OGPB01001320.1_pt1 | contig 14536 bp, 10 predicted proteins | sample 1552821 | NCBI WGS metagenome assembly OGPB01 (sample SAMEA2580192, study PRJEB22360) | human gut metagenome | biome: human gut; feature: human-associated habitat; material: faeces | place: Denmark | collected 2008/2010 | reverse complement strand
GAGCTGCAGCGACGCAAGTCCAATGTGATCATTGCGGCCAGCGAGGGCGTAAAAACCGCCGACGGCACCTATCTGTGCGATCTGGTGTCCACCGCAGGCCAGCTGGATGCCTTTGGCCACAAGGCCGTGCTCAGCGGCACCAGCCGTTATCTCTCCGACCTCATCCACGACAAGCTGAACTGCAAGAGCCGTGCCATCGAGTTTTCCACCCTGCAGCGCTGCGCCAGCCATCTGGCCAGCCGCACGGATGTGAACGAAGCCTACGCTGTGGGCGGTGCCGCAGCCGCCGCAGCCTTTGCGGGCGAGACCGGCCGCATGATCGCGCTCAAGCGCATTTCCGCTTATCCCTACCAGTGCATCACCGAGTCGGTGGATGTGCAGCAGGTGGCAAACCTTGAAAAGAAGGTGCCGCTGGACTGGATCAGCCCCGACGGGATGCAGGTGACTGCTGCCTTTGAGGAGTATGCCCGTCCGCTGATCCTGGACGAGGTGACCCCCGTTTACGTCAACGGCACCCCGCGCCATATCCGTCTGTAACCCCTTTTCCCGCGTCTGTTTTCGTGCATCCTGCACGTAATATTATATTGCCGAAACAGAAAAACAAAAAAGGAGAAATCATCATGGGTAAAAATGCAATCGTTGGTCAGTCTGGCGGTCCTACTTCCGTCATCAATGCAAGCCTTGCGGGTGTCTTTGAGAGCTGCAAGAGCCGCGGCGCAGAGATCGTCTACGGCATGTGCAATGGCGTTGCCGGTCTGCTGGAGGAGCGGGTGGTGGATCTTTCCACCGTGCTGACGGACGATCTGGACATCGAGCTGCTCAAGCGCACCCCGTCCAGCTTCCTCGGCAGCTGCCGCTACAAGCTGCCGGACTGGCATGAGGACGAGACCGTCTACAAAAAGCTGTTCGCCATTCTGGAAAAGCTGAACATCGGCTACTTCTTCTACATCGGCGGCAACGACTCCATGGACACCATCGGCAAGCTGGCTGAGTACGGCGAGCGCATCCAGAGCGACATCCGCTTTATGGGCGTGCCCAAGACCATCGACAACGATCTGATGGTCACCGACCACACCCCCGGCTACGGCTCTGCTGCCAAGTACATCGGCGTGGTGATGAAGGAGATCATCCGCGATGCCACCGTGTACGGCACCAAGTACGTCACCGTGGTGGAGATCATGGGCCGCAACGCCGGCTGGCTGACCGCTGCTGCCTCCCCGGGCAAGGGTCCAGATTGCGAAGGTGTAGACATGATCTGCCTGCCCGAAGTGCCCTTCAATGTGGAACACTTCATTGAGAAGGTGCGCGTGATGCAGGAGAAGAAGCCCAGCATCGTGATCGCCGTTTCCGAAGGCGTGAAGCTGGAAGATGGCCGCTACGTCTGTGAGCTGGCCGACGATGTGCACGCAGTGGACGCTTTCGGCCATAAGGCCCTGACCGGCACCGCACGGTATCTGGCAAATGTGGTGGCCCGCAATCTGGACACCAAGACCCGCTGCATCGAGCTTTCCACCCTGCAGCGCTGCGCAGGCCATCTGACCAGCCGCACCGACATCACCGAAGCCTATCAGGTGGGCGGTGCTGCCGCCAAGGCGGCCTTTGAGGGCGTCACCGGCCAGATGGTGGCCCTGAAGCGCATCTCTAACAGCCCATACCAGTGCACCACTGAGCTGCACCCCATCAGCGAGGTGGCAAACCTCGAAAAGAAGGTGCCGCTGAGCTGGATGAACGCCAACCACACCCAGATGACCGATGAGTTCCTGGCTTATGCCCGCCCGCTGATCCAGGCCGAGCTGACCCCGCTGTACATTGCCGGTCTGCCCCACCACATCTACATGAAGAATCAGAAGTGATCTCTCCTGCATCGATTTTTCTCAAGGCATGATGAAAGCCCGTCCGAGTTTTACGCCCGGACGGGCTTTTTGCATTTCGGTATTTTCCGCTTTAGAACATCAGACCGCCGCGCCGACTTTGGGCGCGCCGCCTGCGATCTCCTCTGCCGTCAGAGGCTTTGCCTCCACCGGGGCATTCAGGCGCTCTTTGGCCACTGCCAGCATCAGCTTGATGCGGTTTTCCTGATTGACCTTGGTGGCGCTGGGGTCGTAATCGATGGGGGTGATGTTGGCACTGGGGTACAGGGCGCGAATCTTGTTCACCATGCCCTTGCCCACGATGTGGTTGGGCAGGCAGCCGAAGGGCTGGGCACACACGATGTTGCCGTAGCCGCCCTGCACCAGCTCGATCATCTCGGCAGTCAGCAGCCAGCCCTCGCCCATCTTGGCACCCAGCGAAATGATGCCCTTGGGCTTTTCCACCAGCTCCTTGAAGGGGCCGGGGGCGTAGAAGCCTGCGTCGGCCTCAGCCTTGAGCATGGCGCGCTCGATGCCGTCCAGCCAGTTCAGGAACTGGTCAATGCCGATCTTCACCGCCAGCTTGCCGCCGTACAGGACGTGGTCCTCGCCCATGTTGAAGGCGCAGTACTGCACAAAGCCCATCAGGCCCGGGAAGTTCACCTCGCAGTCCTGACTTTCGAGGAACTTCTGCAGGTCGTTGTTGCCCAGCGGGCTGTACTTGACGTAAATTTCGCCAACCACGCCCACCTTGACCTTGGGCACCCGGGTAACGGGGATGGCAGCAAAGTCCTTTGCGATGAGGGGGAAGGTGTGCTTCATCTCCTTGGAGGTGTAGCCCTTGCCTGCCAGCAGCACGCGGCCCAAGCGTTCCACCCACAGGTCTACCATCTTATCGGCAGCCCCCTTCTCGTTCTCGTAAGGTGCCACCTGATTGCGCAAAGCGCACAGCATATCGCCGTAGAAGATGCAGGCCAGCGCACGGCGGGCCAGCGGCAGGGTCATCTGGAAGCCGCTGTCCTTTTCCAGACCCGAGAAGTTCAGGCTGGCCACCGGGATCTGCGGATAGCCCGCCTTCACCAGTGCCTTGCGCAGCAGATGAATGTAATTGGAGGCACGGCAGCCACCGCCGGTCTGGGTGATGAGCAGCGCGGTGTGATCCAGATCGTACTTGCCGCTGTTCAGCGCATCCAGAAACTGACCGATGACCAGCAGAGCCGGGTAGCAGGTGTCGTTGTGGACGTATTTCAGGCCCAGCTGTGCCACGGCACTGCCGCAGTTGCCCAGAATTTCGCACTTGTAGCCGTCGTAACGCAGAGCGTACTCCAGCAGGCGGAACTGGGTAATGGCCATGTTGGGGATGAGGATGGTGTGGGTCTTCTTCATCTCCGGAGTAAATTTGGGATAATTGTATTCCATAGGTTCCTCCTATGTTGCTTTCTTAAAAAGCTTTTTGCTCTATCTCTATTTTATTCTGCCTTTTCTGCGGCTACCTCGTCCCGCTCATCCAGAGCGGCGAACAGACTGCGCAGGCGGATATTCACGGCACCCAGATTGGTGATCTCGTCGATCTTGAGCTGGGTGTAGAGCTTGCCGCCCTCCTGCAGAATTTCGCGGGTCTCGTCGGTGGTGATGGCATCCACGCCGCAGCCAAAGGACACCAGCTGCACCAGATCCATATCCTTCTGGGTGGTGCAGTACTTGGCGGCGGCATACAGGCGGCTGTGGTAGGTCCACTGGTTCAGTACACTGGTGGGGAACTTCTGCACCCGGTTGGAAATGCTGTCCTCGGTAACAACGGCAGCACCGTGGCGGGTGATGAGGCGGTCGATGCCGTGGTTCACCTCGGGGTCCACATGGTAGGGGCGGCCTGCCAGCACGATGATGCGCTTGCCCTGACGGCGGGCTTCATCGATGATCTCGCTGCCCTTCACGCGGATCTTTGCCATGTGGGACTCGTATTCCGCATAGGCGGCATCCGCTGCGGCCTGCACCTCTTTTTCAGAGATGCCGCCAAAGTACTTGGGCAGGATGTTCTTTGCCATCTTGTGCACAAAGTCCTTAGGGCGGTGGATGCCCACATAGTCATAGATGAACTTGGTGCCCTCCAGCTCCGGGCAGTTGCCTGCCAGAACCTCGGGGTAGTAGGCCACCACCGGGCAGTTATAATGGTTGTCGCCAAGGCCCTCGTCCACATTGTAGGTCAGGCAGGGATAGAAAATGGCGTCCAGCTGCATCTGGCTCAGCGCCTTGATGTGGCCGTGGCTCAGCTTTGCCGGGAAGCAGGCGGTGTCGCTGGGGATGGTAGCCTGACCGGCGAGGTACAGGCCGCGGCTGGACACCGGGCTGGTGTGCACCGCAAAGCCAAGCTTTGTCCAGAAGGCCCACCAGAAGGGCAGCAGCTCGTAGAAGCCCAGACACAGCGGGATGCCGATGGAGCCGCGCTTGCCGGGCACCGGCTTATACTCGGCCAGCAGCTGCTGCTTGTAGGCGTAGAGGTTCAGGCTGTCGTCGGCGCTCTTGCCGGTCACGGGCTTGTCGCAGCGGTTGCCGGAGATGTACTTGCGGCCATCCGCAAAGGTGTTGACGGTGAGCTGGCAGTGGTTGCCGCAGCCGCCGCACTTGACGCTGACCACCTTCTGTGCAAAGGCTTCCAGCTCCTGCTCGTTCATCATGGCAGAAGCAGTCTTGTGGGCCTTCTGGCTCTGGCGCAGGCCGAACAGAGCCGCACCGTAAGCGCCCATCAAGCCGGCAATGTCCGGGCGGATGACCTCCACGCCCATCTCCTTTTCAAAGGCGCGCAGCACGGCTTCATTATAAAAGGTACCGCCCTGCACCACGATCTTGCGGCCCAGCTCTTCCGGGCTGGAAGCGCGGATGACCTTGTACAGTGCGTTCTTGACCACGCTGATGGACAGACCAGCCGAGATGTTCTCGATGCTTGCGCCGTCCTTCTGGGCCTGCTTGACCGAGCTGTTCATGAACACGGTGCAGCGGCTGCCCAAATCCACCGGGCGGTCTGCAAACAGGCCAAGGCTTGCAAATTTCTTCACGTCATAGCCCAGTGCCTGTGCAAAGGTCTGCAAAAAGCTGCCGCAGCCGGAGGAACATGCTTCGTTCAGGAAGATGTTGCTGATGGCTCCATCCTCGATCTTGAAGCACTTCATATCCTGCCCGCCGATGTCGATGATGAAATCCACATCCGGCATAAAGTATTTTGCAGCGGTAAAGTGCGCCACCGTTTCCACCAGACCGTAATCGCAGCGGAATGCGTTCTTCACCAGCTCTTCGCCGTAGCCGGTGGTGGTCACGCTGGCCACCTGCAGGCCCGGGTGCTCCTTGTAAATTTTCAGCAGCTGTTCCCGGATGAGGGGCAGCGGGTTGCCCAGATTCGGCTGATAGTTGGTGTAGAGGATCTGGCTCTTCTCGTCCACCACCACCAGCTTGACGGTGGTGGAGCCGGAGTCGATGCCGATATGCACCGGGCCGCACTGCGCGCTGAACGGCACACGCGGCACACTGTGGGACATGTGGCGGGCATGGAAGGCCTCATACTCCTCCTTGCTGGCGAACAGCGGCGGCTCGCTGGCGTAGGTGGCAGTGGCAGCATACTGGTCCAGCGCATCCGCCACCTCGGACAGAACGAAAGCCTTGTCGGCATAGAGGGCAGCGCCCAGTGCCACATACAGCAGGCTGTTCTCCGGGCAGGTGCCGGTCACGTTCAGCGCTTCGTCAAAGCTCTTGCGCAGCACGCTGCTGAAGGTGAGCGGGCCGCCCAGATACAGGATATTGCCCTTGATGGGACGGCCCTGTGCAAGGCCTGCAATGGTCTGGTTGACCACAGCCTTATAAATGCTGGCAACAATGTCCTCGGTGCGGGCACCCTGATTGATCAGGGGCTGCACGTCGCTCTTGGCAAACACGCCGCAGCGGGACGCAATGGTGTAGGTGCGCTGTGCATTCTCTGCTGCCTTGTTCATCTCGTCGGCACCCATTTTCAGCAGGGTGGCCATCTGGTCGATGAAGGCACCGGTGCCGCCGGCACAGCTGCCGTTCATGCGCACCTCGGTACCGTTGGTCAGAAACAGGATCTTGGCATCCTCACCGCCCAGCTCGATCACGCAGTCGGTGGCAGGCACAAAGCGCTTGACCGCTACGCGGGTGGAAAACACCTCCTGCACAAAGGGCACGCCGCAGCTGTCGGCCAAACCCATGCCCGCCGAACCGGAAATGCTCAGCAACGCCTTCTGACCGTGCAACTGCTCGGCATCGATGCGGCGCAGCAGCTCCTGCGCCTTTTCCAGAATATGGCTGTAATGCCGTTCGTATGTAGAATACAGCAGCGCATCATGTTCATCCAGCACCACACACTTGATGGTGGTACTGCCGATGTCAAGACCTACTCTCACGTTGTTTTTCCTCCTAAGGACAAATGCCGGAGGCAAAGCCCCCGGTGGACGGCAAAATCAATTTCTTTGCCAAAAATTAGTTTGTTAACGAATCATTTTGTCAATTCGCATACAAATGTATTATAATCCAATTTTGCGGCACAATCAATCAGCGTCCCTTATTTTACACAGAAAAAATAGTATTTTCCGCTCAAAAAGTTAAACATTTTGTGAACTTGTCGCTTTTTATGCGGCTGCGCCGGTGTCTCGGCAAAGTTTTTTAACCTTTGCCAACAAAAAAGGACTGCCGCACAGGAGCATCTCCCCCCGCAGCAGTCCTTATTCATTATTATAATGCAATCATGCAGCATGCATCACAGCTCGTCCGGGTCGCCGCGCTCCGGCATGGTACGCAGCTCCCGCACCAGCATATTGCGCAGCTGGTACTGATGCTGCTGTGCCTGTGCCGTATCGCCGCCCGTATGCAGCTCTACCGTCGGCTCCGTTATGCGGTCGGTGCACAGCGGAATGGTCACCACTGCCTGTGTGCCCTTTTCCGGTGCGCGCTCCACCCGCAGGCCCCAGCCCATACGGCGGCAGCACTCGCGGCAGAGCAGCAGGCCCAGCTTTGCGCCGCCCAGAAAGCAGCGCCGGTTCTCCAGCCATGCATCCTCGCCTGCTTCCGGCAGGCCGCAGCCATTATCCATCACCGTCAGCTGCCAGAAGCTTTCGCTGCGGCGCAGCATCAGCCGCACTTTGCCGCCCGCACTGCAGGCCCGCAAGGCATTCGAGAGCAGATGCAGGCACAGCAGTTCTGCATCATTGCGGTCCGCCATGACCCGGCAGGCTGTCCAGCCGCCATAGTCCAGCGTCAGTTCCACCCCAAGCTGCGCCTGCACCATATCGGCCTGTGCGGCGACCTGCTGCAGCAGCTGGCACAGGTCCAGCGGATAGAGCCGCGGGTCTTCCTCGGTGCGCAGAAAATCCAGCAGCGACATTACTTCGTTCACAGTGCGGTCCAGCCTTGCCGACGCAGCGCTGATATCGTTCACCGCCTGCCGGGTCTGCTGGTCGGCACCCACATGCGCAAGGTGCTGGTCCAGATATTCGCAATTGCGTCCGATCAGGCCCAGTGCATGGAAGCATGCCTGTTCCACATCCTTCTGCGGGATCGCCTGCGCGGTCAGTGCACCCGCCTCGTTCTGCCGCATCTGCTCCATACCCTTGCGCCTCCTGTGTTTTATGCTCAGTCGTCCTTCTGACGCTGAAGATAATTCTTGACAGTGTAGATCAGTTTACCAGTGGTAGGTTTCTCGTCCGCAAATCCGCTTTCGTCCTTGAAGCGCAGCCACTTGGCCGAGGGCTTTGCTTCCAGCTGGTCGATCATACGCCGGATGCCGCTGTCCACAGCAGAGACCGACACATCGTACTGCTCGCTCACCGCCTGCAGGATCTCCTTGCGGATGGCCAGCTTCTGGCTGGTGCCGTACACCACGCCCACCGCACAGGAAAGATAGTTGCAGTTCACGTCCGGCAGCTGGATGCCCCAGCCCTCGTACAGTTCCTGACACTTGCGTTCCATGCGCTGGCTCTGCCGTCCCGGCAGGCGGTACAGCTCCCACAGCAGGTTCTTCAGTTCGGCATGGCCCACATAGCAGAATCCATCGCCCGATTCCAGACAAATGGCACTCGTATTCTGCCGCCTGCCCTCATCAAACAGAACAACATTCGGTTTGGGATCCATGCTGCGGATATTCATTAAAAACTCCAGCCCGCTCATATCTTCCAGCTGGCTGCAGAGGATCACAACATCAAACTGACGGCCCTGACGCAGCTGTTCCAGCAGACGGCCGCCGTTCTGGAAGCAGGTGCACTCCAACGCAGGGCTTTGCTCCTGCAGGTAGTTCTTTTCCACCCGCAGCTCCTTGCGGTCGTAGCTTCCAAGGGCGATCTGCAGCGTTTTTGCTGTGTGCTCACTCTCCACGCAACGCGCCGCCTTTCTGCCTGAGCTGTTCTGTATCGGTCAGTTCTTCTACCACATCCTGCCAGATCTCCGGCTGGACGCCATTCTCACACAGATAGCGCAGGATCCGGTAGCAGAACTCTGGTGCAGCCGCAATGTAGCAGCTTTGCATGTACTGCCGGTTCCCGGTACGGCAAAGCGTCAGGCAGCAGCCGTTTTCGTTGCCTGTATCCATTGAGTATACCAGCGTATATGCTTTCTGCAACCCGTCGATTGCCGAAAACTGACGGATCATAGGTGTTTCAAGGCATTCCTTGTTTTTCTTATCTTATTTTAAAGAGCAGAGAGGGCTGGTTCAATCCTGAAAAAGCGTCTAAAAACATCAAGATCACATTCGTTGCATTTTTTTGTCGTGTTTTTCTGCGCCGCGACACATTTTATTTTGTGCTTGCGGTTCATCGCAGATTTTTTGCGTCGTATTGGCAGTGTAATTCTGCTTTCGCGATGCTTTTCTGTTTTATCAGGATCTTCCGCTATTAAAATAGCACGACGGCGACGCAAATTCAACCTCCACGTCAATTTTTCCTTTATTTTCCTGTTTTTCTGCCTCAAAAGCCAAAAATACCGGTCCGGTCAAAATTTATGTTGAAATATACACAGTTTTTTCATATTGTTTCGGTAAAATAGAAGTGTATAACGCCTTGCTGCGGGTCCTGTATCCGGGCAGTTTATTATAATGTACAGCGGCAGCGTTCCTGCGAGGATGCGCCGGAAAGGCTCACACATGCTCCAACTCAACCACATCAAGAAAGAATACAAAACCGGCGATCTGGTGCAGAAAGCACTGGATGATGTCAGCCTGAACCTGCGGGACAACGAATTCGTCGCCATTCTCGGCCCTAGCGGTTCCGGTAAGACCACCCTGCTGAACGTCATTGGCGGTCTGGACCGCTACGACAGCGGTGATCTGATCATCAACGGCATCTCCACCAAAAAATATACCGACCGCGACTGGGACTCTTACCGCAACCACACCATTGGCTTTGTGTTCCAGAGCTATAACCTCATCCCACACCAGACAGTGCTTTCCAATGTGGAGCTGGCGCTGACCATCTCCGGCATTTCCGGTGCCGAGCGCCGCAGCCGGGCCACCAAGGCGCTGGAGCAGGTAGGTCTGGGCGACCAGCTGCACAAGCACCCCAGCGAAATGTCCGGCGGCCAGATGCAGCGTGTGGCCATTGCCCGCGCACTGGTCAATAACCCCGACATCCTGCTGGCCGACGAGCCGACCGGCGCACTGGACAGCGACACCAGCATTCAGGTGATGGAGCTGCTGAAGGAGGTGGCCAAAGACCGCCTTGTGGTCATGGTCACCCATAACCCGGAGCTTGCAGAGCAGTATGCTACCCGCATCGTCCGCCTGCGGGACGGCGTGATCCAATCGGACACCGCACCGTTTGCGCCGGATGATTCCGCTCAGGTGCCGCCGGTGCACAAAAATCTGGGCCGTTCTTCCATGTCGCCGCTCACCGCTCTCGCGCTGAGCTTCAACAACCTGCTCACCAAAAAGACCCGCACCCTGCTCACCGCATTTGCGGGTTCCATCGGCATCATCGGCATTGCGCTCATCCTTTCGCTCTCGGCCGGTGTGAGCAATTATATCCAGGAGATGGAACGCTCCACCCTTTCGGAATATCCGCTGCAGATCTCGACCACCGGCGTAGACCTTGCCGCCCTGCTGGACCCGGGAAGCTACACCAGCGCCGTTGCCAACAACACCAATGTGGGCGCCACCAGCGCTTCTTCCACCCCGGAGGGCATGGTCACAGTGCGTGAACTGCTGAGCCAGCTGACCGAGGATAATTCCTCCGTCAATGACCTTGCCTCCCTGAAAAAATATCTGGACAGCGACGAGTGCACCATCTCGGAGGATGCTGCTTCCATCGAGTATTCCTACGGCATCGCACCGCTGATCTACCGCCAGAACAAGGACGGCACCGTGCGCCAGATCTTCCCGGACAGCAGCCTTTCTGCGCTGAACAACACCACCTCTGCCGCCGGCATCGTCTCTTCCATGACCAACCAGAGCGTGTTTACCGAGATGGCCGAAGAGCCTTCGCTGTACGAAGATCAGTACGATGTCAAGGCAGGCCGCTGGCCGGAAAGCTACAACGAGGCCGTTCTTGTGCTGAATTCGGATGGCAGCATCAGCGATTACGCTCTTTATATTCTGGGCATTGAGGACGACAGCGTGATGATGCGTTTTCTGCAGGAGTACGCAAAAAACAAGAACACACAGGCTCCCACCGGCTACGGCACCTACCCCTACGATACCTTTGTGGGCCTGAAATATAAGATCGTTACCAGCTCGGACTATTACGTTTATGACGAAGAACGCCAGATCTGGCGCAACCGCTCCGACGATGAAGCGTATGTGGAGCAGCTTGTGGAAAACAGTCCGGATCTGACCATCGTGGGCGTGGTGCAGCCCCGCGCAGATGCCAGCTCCACCATTCTGCCCATAGGCGTTGCCTATACCCATGCACTCACCTACTACGCCATCGACCATGCAGCCGAAAGTGAAGTGGTAAAGCAGCAGCTTGCCGACCCGGAAGTGAACGTGCTGACCGGCGAGCGCTTTGATGCCGACCAGCGCGAAACCGATCTTGACATTTCTTCCCTGTTCTCGGTGGATACCGATATGCTGAAGGATGCCTTCCAGTTCGATGCAAGCAAGCTGCAGTTCGACCTGAGCGGTGCATTTGATCTGCAGGATGGCAGCTTTGACTTTTCCTCCATCCTTGATCCGTCCGCATTCCAGCTGGATCTGAGCGATCTGGACCTGAGCGACATCGACATGAGTGATGTGGAGCTGCCGGACATGGACGCGCTGGATCTGAGCCAGTTGTTTGCCGATATGGACCTGTCCGTCTCGGAGGATGCGCTGCAGAGCCTGATGAAGAAGATCATGAATGGCTATAAGCGCTATATCATCGGCAACGGCATCTTGAATCTGGATAAGATTGGTTTCTCTTCCTATATGGAGAGCGACCAGTTCAAACAGCTTCTGTCCGAATCCATGGGCGACCTGCTGGACACCACCGGCCTGCAGGAGCAGTTCACCGCTTCGCTGCAGCAGAACCTGCAGGGCATCATGACGAGCTATCTGCAAAGCTACTCGGAACAGCTGAGCCAGAAGCTGGGCGAAGCTCTGCAGACCAAACTCACCGCTGCCATTCAGACCCAGATGAGCACCGTGATGCAGCAGCTGATGACCCAGCTGACCACTCAGTTCAGCCAGCAGATCCAGTCCGCCATCCAGAACAACATCGCTCAGCTCAGCAGTCAGGTGGAAGATGCCCTGAAGATCGACCCCACCGTGTTCCAGAGTGCCGTGCAGGTGAACATGAGCACCGACGACCTTGTGGATCTGGTCAAGATGAACCTGCAGTCCAGCACCACCTCCTACAGCAGTGTTCTTGGTGCACTGGGCTATTCGGATTATGCCAAGCCCGGCAGCATCTGGATCTACCCCAAGAGCTTTGAGGCCAAGAACCGCATCGTGGACAGCCTGAACGCCTACAACGCCGCCATGCGTGCGCAGGGCGAAGAGGACAAGGTGATCGTATTCTCGGATACGGTCGGCACCCTGATGAGCGCCGTGACCAAGATCGTGGATATGGTCAGCAATGTGCTGGTGGCCTTTGTTGCCATCTCGCTGGCGGTTTCTTCCATCATGATCGGTGTCATCACCTATATCAGCGTGCTGGAACGCCGCAAGGAGATCGGTATTCTGCGTGCCATCGGTGCATCCAAGCACAATGTCTCCGAGGTGTTCAATGCCGAAACCTTCATTATCGGAATGTGCTCCGGCGTGATCGGCGTGGGCCTGTGCCTGCTGCTGCTGATCCCCGGCAACATGCTCATCCACTCCATTGCAGGAACCACCAGCGTCACCGCTGTGCTGCCGCCCAAGGCTGCACTGGTCCTGATCGTTCTGGCTACCCTGCTCACGATCCTTGGCGGTCTGATTCCCGCCCGCAGCGCAGCCAAGTGCAACCCCGTCACCGCCCTGCGTTCTGAGTAATTTCCTTTCTCGACAAGCAAAAGGAGTCGCTGCATCACGCAGCGGCTCCTTTTTTGATGTCCGGTGCTTTATCTCAATTTCTCGTGTAATTCCTCATGCAGTTCCTCGCGCTCTTCCTTCAGTTCCTGCTTGAGAGTCCGGTCGATCTCCCGTGTCTCCTGCCGGATCTCAGCCAGATTCTTTTCGATCACAGGGTTTTCTTCGATTTCTTCCCGGATGAACATGAGCGCAAAGCTTACCAGCAGCAGCCCGCAGGAGATCCAGATGGTCTTTCCTGCCAGCCGCGCTGCGCCCATGCTTCCAATACCGGCACCCACCGCGAACAACAGAATGATGCCAAAATAACGCATCATCCGATCCTTAACTTTCGGTTCATGGGTCTTGCACCAGATGCAGAATGCTTCCACACCGCTGCGCAGGTCACCAATGCACATGGTGCTGGCAAATGCATAGCCGTTCACCTTGCGGAACGCCTGCACCTGCATTGCGCAGGAGAAGGAAACGATGGCGTTTGCCAGCAGATTCTGCTCCTGCGGTAAAAGACCTACAATGAACAGCAGAAGCACTTCGCCCAGCACCACCAGCTGCCGCCAGTGAAGCCGCTGCATGTCGCAGAAGCGCTCCCGCATCTTTTCTGCCACCAGTACGCCCAGCGCAAAAGCACACAGAGGAACCAGATAGTGCAGCACCCGATCCCACTGACCATCCATGATGTTGGAACTCAGCAGCACGATGTTGCCGGTCTGTGCATTTGCAAACACCTTACCGCGGAACAGATACGTATAGGCATCCTGCAGCCCGCCCGAAAGCGAAAGGAACACCGCCGTCAGGAAGGACTCTGACATCTGCCCATGATGTTTTGTTTTCATATTACCTTTTCCCCTCTTTTCGTACCCTATTATTATAATATATTTTTACAGCTTGGTCCATATCAGTTTTACATATCCGGCATGTGTATCCCGGCGCTCTGCCAGCGCCGAAAATACGGCCCGTGCCCGGCCCGCACTTTGCATTCCCTCACAGGTTGTGTTAGAATAAGAAAAAAGCTTTTCCAAAGGAGAACTTCCTTATGCCGAATATTGTCGAGATCACAGACCTTTCCGCACCGGAGCTGGATGTCTATGCCCGCCTGACGCAGGCGCAGCTGCGCAATCGTCTGGAACCGGAAAAAGGCATCTTTATTGCCGAAAGCCCCAAGGTGATCGCCCGCGCGCTGGATGCCGGATACACACCGCTCTCCCTGCTCATGGAGCGTAAACAGATCACCGGCCCGGCTGCCGATATCCTGACCCGTTGCGGGGATGCCCCGGTGTACACAGCCGACCGCGAGACCCTTGCCAGCCTGACCGGCTTCGAGCTGACCCGCGGCGTGCTGCCTTCCGCCGCCCGCTGCCGCGCAGCGTGGAAGAGGTCTGCCGCAATGCCCGCCGGGTGGCCGTTCTGGAGGGCATTGTGGACTCCACCAATGTGGGAGCGATCTTCCGCAGCGCCGCTGCACTGAACATGGATGCCGTGCTCGTTACTCCTTCCTGCTGCGACCCGCTGTGCCGCCGTGCCGTGCGTGTGAGCATGGGCACCGTGTTTCAGGTGCCCTGGGCGCAGATCGGCACCTGCCCTGCCGACTGGCCGGAAAACGGCATTGCTCAGCTGCACAGTCTTGGCTTCAAGACTGCTGCCATGGCTCTGAGCGACCGCTCCGTAAGCATTGACGACAGCGCTCTTTCCGCCGAGCCGAAGCTCGCCATCGTGCTGGGCACAGAGGGTGACGGCCTTGCCCACAGCACCATTGCCGCCTGTGACTACACCGTAAAAATCCCTATGTCCCACGGCGTGGATTCCCTGAACGTTGCCGCTGCCAGCGCTGTTGCTTTCTGGCAGCTAGGCAACCGCTGAGCGATGCTTTTTGGCCCTGCCCAAAATACTTGACAAATTTCCCGAACAGAGTTACACTTACAGGGTCATCACATGGGCCTATAGCTCAGTTGGGAGTGCAAGCGTATCGCTTTTGTGCCCCACGGAGTTGTGGGCATTCAAATGGGGAGTATGTCGGTTGGTCGCCCAACCGAGTCACGCCCCTAAATATGGGCCTATAGCTCAGCTGGGAGTGCAAGCGTATCGCTTTTGTGCCCCACAGAGTTGTGGGCTTTAGAATGGGGAGTATAACGGTTGGTCGCCCAACCGCGTCACGCCCCTAAATATGGGCCTATAGCTCAGCTGGGAGAGCGTTCGGTTCGCATCCGAGAGGTCA
>OGPB01001315.1_pt1 | contig 14567 bp, 10 predicted proteins | sample 1552821 | NCBI WGS metagenome assembly OGPB01 (sample SAMEA2580192, study PRJEB22360) | human gut metagenome | biome: human gut; feature: human-associated habitat; material: faeces | place: Denmark | collected 2008/2010 | reverse complement strand
GGTCCCAAGCTCAAAAACCTAATCGTGCAAGCACGAACGGCTTTTGGAGCTTTTGGCCCTGATATCATAAAAATAAGAGACAGGAATGACGCAAATATTCCTGTCTCTTTTTGCATGCGTATATATCAAGTATTAGATTGAGGAGGTGGTGTCTTTTTGCTTTGCTTTGCCAGCATTTTGGAAAGTTGGTGCAAAAGCTCCACTCTTTTTTTCTCCTTTGGAGAAAGATTTTTTGTCAGCTGTGATACTAGTGCATCTGTTTCTTCATCGCTAAAGCTCATATGCTTTCCAGCGATTTGGCGATTGATGTTAAGAAGAAATGGAAGCAGCTCATTTTGATTTTTGCCGGCTGCATCACTGACGATTTGTTTAATAAACTGAGCTTTTTCAGGGGACATATTGTCAAATGGTGTTGTCATCGTGCTTGGCGCCTCCTTCTGATTCATATTCGCGATAAAGTCGTGCCATCTGGGCAAGATTTGTTACCATGTCAAGCGTTTCAAGCTCTTTAGGCGTGCAGTATTCGCGGATTGACTGAGATAAGCCTGTGAGCGGATCCTGGTCATCCTTACTGCAGGCCTCAAGAGATTCTTCTTCCTCATCAAGCCTGTGCATTGCCTGCTGAAGCTCAAACATGCGCACACAGATACGGCAGGCTTCCCGAAGCGGCGAGTGCATGTACGGCAAAGAGGCTTTTAAAATCTGAATGTGGCGCTTTTGCTGCATAAGGCACCTCTTCGATTTTCTTTTTTCTTTAATGGAGTATATGCGGACAACATGTTTGTTAGTACATAAGTTATAGTAAGCAGATGACAAGAAGGAGCGACATATGCTTATTATAGAGAAGAATGCAGTTTATGAGGTGGATTGTGAGTGTCTTCAGAAAAAACGGGGGCGCTATGCCAATTTAACATGTGAGGAGCGACAGATTGAAAAAGAACAGATTATTGTGCCAACAGGCGGCGTATGCAAAGAATCACTTTCTTATACAGGAAAAGGCGTAACGGTAGCCATTTTGGATACAGGCCTATATCCGCATCCTGATTTTAAAGATCGTATTGTGGGTTGGTATGATGCGATAGGCCATGAGGCGTATCCGGTCGATCCAAACGGACATGGAACACAGGAAGGAGGAAATTAGTGTTGCTTTTTTTACAAAGGTGTGCTATTCTGTCTATAACAGATGCCTACAAAGGTTTAGAACAACGAGGTGTGGGGAATGAATATGATAATTAAGAAGGAAGCAGCGACACTTGAAAGAACATCTGCGAATGAAGGAGTGCAGCTGCAGTCGCTGACATTAAGCGAAGGTACTATCCGTTTTGAACCGGATGTAACTGATTACAATGTAACGGTTGCAGAGGATGTGACGAAGATTTTGGTAAAAGGCGTTACAAACGATGAGAACAGCTTTTATACGGTAAGCGGAAATACGAATCTTGTGAAAGGAAAAAACGAGATTGTTGTTACTGTTACCGATAAGGATGGCAATATCGGACATTACTACATTCATGTGCAGGTGGGAGAGCAAAAAGAGCAGACATCACAAAGTGATTCACAGTCACAGACAAATCAGGCAGCGCAAAGTGTTTCTGAGTCAGTGGCTAAGCCGGGTGATGAAAATGAGCTTCTTTCAAACACTGTTAATGAGTTTAAGACTTTTGCAGAAACTGTTACCTCAGGAAATCTTCAATATGTCACATATGGCGTGCTAGGATGCGGTGCACTGGCAGTTGTTTTGTGGATTGCAGTCTTTATTAGAAGAGCAGCGGCAAAACGGCGCTACAAAAAGGAAAGAAATGAGCGCAAGGCCCGCAGAAAAGAACAGGAAAAACAGTGGGAGCTTGCCCAGACGCAGCAGGATATTCTCTTAAAGCAGGTTGATGAGCTGCTTGAGAAGAAAAAAACGCAGAATACACGAGGACCAAAAGTGCATGACGAAGAGCCAGAGGACTTTGATTATGACGAAGGCTATACAGATGATGAAGACGATTACGGCGATTATGATGAAGAACAAGAGGCCGAGCTGGATCGTTGGTTAGCCGGACTGGATGATGGCCAGGACGAGGACAGGTGATTAGATGATAATAAAGATAGATTTTAACAGTGATGAAGCAATTTATATGCAGATTACTAACCAGATTATTATGGGTATCGCAAAGCGGCAGATCTGTGATGGAGATCAGCTGCCTTCCATACGAAATATGGCAGATGAGATCGGCATAAATATGCACACTGTCAATAAAGCATACACAGTACTCAGACAGGCAGGTTATGTAAAGTTAGATCGCAGAAGAGGTGCTATTGTCAGTGTAGATGTTGATAAAATTGAGGCAATCGAAGAAATTCGAAGAGAATTGTCTGTCACACTGGCGAAGGCAGGCTGCATGCATATATCAAAAGAAGAGATCCACGAGCTGGTGGATGAGATTTACAACAAACATTTGTCAGATGTTCAAAATTAAATTTGTTTTGGACGAAAACAGTTATTTTTGTGAGGAGGAATAACTATGCTTTGTGAGCAATGCAGGATGAGGGAAGCCAGCATTGTCATCCGGGAAGTAGTAAACGGGACTGTGACGGAGCGCAACTTGTGCAGTGAATGTGCATCTCAGTCTGATCTGGGCGGAATCCTTATGGATTCTTCAAGCCCATTTGCAAAACTTTTGTCAGGAATCCTTGGAATCAGCGATTCCAGACGCAGCGAGGAGGAGGACGCATCTAAGCTGTCCTGTCCGACTTGTGGGATGACATACAAAGAATTTGTTCAGGACGGACGCTTTGGCTGTGCGGACTGTTACAATACATTCGGGCTTTTAATAAATAACAGCATTAAAAAGATACAGGGAAATAATTCTCATACCGGAAAGAAACCGCGCTTTTTGGGTGATAAAAAGATTCATGCAGATATGGTAGCTGATGCCAAGAAGCGTCAGAGCTTGCAGGAGCAGCTTGAGATTTGTCAGGCAAAGCAAAAGGAAGCTGTTTTGGAGGAAGATTACGAAAAGGCAGCCTACTACCGTGATGAGATCAAAAAGATTAAGGAAAGGATTCAGGCCGGTGATGAAGTGGTATGAGGAGAAGGATGCGGAAAATGATGTAATCGTTGCAAGCAGAATCCGTCTGCTTCGCAACCTGCGTGATTACAAATTTCCGTGGAAATTAGAGGAAGAGGATGCAAAAAGGCTGACGAAGGAGCTTGAAGAAAAGCTTTGTGGAATCGGCAGCCTTGATGGAAGAAGTTACCAGACATGGGATCTTTTAACGATGACGCAGACAAAAAGAAATGCCCTTCGTGAACGGCGCATGATTAGCCGCCGTGCAGCAAAGGAGCCAGGATATGCAGGACTTATTTGTTCAGCAGATGATGCCGTGAGTCTGACAATCAATTGTGAGGATCACCTTCGGATGCAGATAAGTCATGCAGGTTCACAGCTTCGCCAGTCATGGAAGGAGATGGATAAGATCGATGATTATATAAATGAGTTGTATCCATATGCGTTTGATGATCAGGTTGGTTATCTTACGACATATCCTACTAATATAGGAACTGGCATGAGAGCATATCTTGTGCTTCATCTGGCACTTCTTGATTCTGTCAGCCGTTTTGATGATATGGTTGACGAGATTGGGCGTTTTGGATTAAAATTAAAGCCAGCTTTTTCAAGTGACAGACAGTTAAATGGAAATATGTATGTGCTGTACAATGAAAAGACACTTGGAACAAGCGAGGAGGAAATTTTAGAGCTTCTTGATAAAGTAGGCGGTCAGCTTGCCAGTCAGGAGCGAACACTTCGCGATAATTCCATTGAACAGCATAGGCTTGAGGTGGAGGATATCTGCTATAAGGCATATGGTACGATTCGTTATTCAAAGCTCATGACATTGAAGATGGGCATGCATCTTGTATCACAGCTTCGCTGGGGACAGGAAAAACAAATTATTAGATTCAAGGAATATTGCAATTTTTATGAAATTATGATGGGAATGCAGGAGGCAAATCTGACAGCACAAAATAAGACGACAGGTGTATCAAAGCAAAATCAGCTACGTGCAGATTATCTTAGAAGCTGTCTGCCAGAGCTTGTGCAGCCGTAACTCATCACATATGGAGGAAAAACACTTATGTTTGAACGATTTACAAATCGGGCACAGGAAGTTATAGGTGAGGCAAAGAAAGCCGCTGCGCAGCTAGAGCAAAATTATATCGGAACTGAGCACCTTCTTCTTGGCCTTGTGCGTGTTTCGGACAGCGTGGCAAGTAAGCTTTTGCAGGAACAGGGCGTTACAGAGGAGCGTCTTGAGGAATTGATTTCATCGTTCATTACACCGACGGGTTCCGTCAGTGTGCGTGAACCAGATGGATTTTCACCGGAAGCATACCGCGTAATCCAAAGCAGCTACTTAGAGGCAAAGCGCTTTCATTCCAGTTTGGTTGGAACAGAGCATATTTTAATCTCAATGCTCAAAAGCTTCGACTGTGCCGGAACAAAGCTTTTGAATACAATGAAAGTAAATATTCGTCAGCTTTATATAGAGCTTGTATCTGCAAAGGATGGCGATGTGGCAGCGGCAAGGGAAGATGTGGAATCACTTCAGTATACAAGAAATGCAGAAAGTAAAACACCGCTTCTTGATCAGTATAGTACAGATCTGACAGAGCTTGCTAAAGAAGGAAGGATTGACCCGGTTATCGGCCGTGAGCAGGAGATTAATCGTGTGATCCAGATTTTAAGCAGACGTACAAAAAATAATCCTTGTCTGATCGGTGAACCTGGTGTTGGAAAAACTGCGATTGCAGAAGGTCTGGCAAGCCGTATCTATGAGGGAAATGTGCCAGATACTATTTCTGGAAAACGTGTGGTGACACTCGATATGGCTGGCATGGTAGCCGGTTCAAAGTATCGCGGTGAGTTTGAAGAGCGCATGAAAAATGTGATCAATGAAGTGCGAAACGATGGTCAGACACTTCTATTTATTGATGAGCTCCATACATTAGTCGATGCAGGCGGCGCAGATGGAGCTATGAATGCTTCTAATATTTTAAAGCCATGCCTTGCAAGAGGTGAGCTTCAGATTGTCGGAGCAACTACTATTGATGAGTACAGAAAGCACATCGAAAAGGATGCTGCTCTTGAGAGAAGATTTCAGCCTGTTATGGTAGAGGAGCCTTCTGAGGATGAGACAGTTGCTATTTTGAAGGGTCTTCGCCATGTTTACGAGGAGCATCACAGAGTTAAGATTACAGATGCAGCATTAGAGGCGGCTGTTAAGCTTTCATCACGCTACATCAATGATCGTTTCTTGCCGGATAAGGCGATTGATCTTGTCGATGAGGCTGCTTCTAAGGTTCGATTAACAGCATTTGTTGCGCCAGAGGCAGTATCAAAGCTTAAAAAAGATATTGAAAGCTTAAATCAGGAAAAGGAAAGTGCAATTCAGGAAGAAGCATTCGAGAAAGCTGGAGAGATCAAGAAAAAACAGGATAGAAAACAGGCACAGATCAATCGTCTGATGGAAAAGTGGGAGCAGGAAAAGGAAAATACGCGCTTACAGGTAACAGAGCATGAGATTGCAGATGTTGTTTCTACCTGGACAAAGATTCCGGTTCGCTCACTCGAAGAGGGTGAGGCAAAGCGTTTGATGAATCTTGAAAATGTGCTTCATGAACGCGTTGTCGGACAGCAGGAAGCTGTAACTGCTATTTCTAAGGCAATTCGCAGAGGACGTGTCGGCTTAAAGGATCCAAAGCGTCCAATCGGTTCTTTCTTGTTTTTAGGTCCAACAGGTGTTGGAAAAACAGAGCTGTCAAAGGCACTTGCTCAGGCAATGTTTGGAACAGAAAATGCAATTATACGTGTTGATATGTCCGAATATATGGAAAAGCACAGCGTCAGCAAGCTCATTGGTTCACCGCCAGGATATGTAGGATACGAAGAGGGTGGTCAGCTCTCAGAGCGTATTCGCCGCAATCCATATAGTGTACTTCTTTTTGATGAGATTGAAAAAGCACATCCAGATGTATTTAACATTCTGCTTCAGGTGCTTGATGATGGACAGATTACAGATGCGCATGGCAGAAAAGTCAGCTTCAAAAATACAGTGATCATCATGACCTCTAACTGCGGTGCTGCCAATATTATGTCACCAAAGCGTTTAGGATTCGGTGCGTCATCTGATGCAAAGGCAAACTACGAGCAGATGAAGGCAAAGGTTATGGAGGATGTTAAGCAAAGCTTCAAACCGGAATTTTTAAATCGTATTGATGAGATCATTGTATTCCATCCGCTGTATAAGGAGGATATGAAAGCTATTCTTGATATCATGCTTCGTTCAGTCACATCAAGAGTAATGGAAAACATGGAACTCAAGCTTAAGGTGACAGATGAAGCACAGGACTATTTGATTGACAAGGGCTTTGATGAAAAATATGGTGCACGTCCGCTTAGAAGAGCTCTCCAGACATACCTTGAGGACTCAATGGCAGAGGAAATACTAGAGGGACGTATAGAGCGCGGTGACAGCGTAACAGTTGAAAAGGGTGAGAATGGACTGAAATTTTCTGTGCGCCATAAAAGAAAAACGCCTGTAAAAAAGGCTGAATAAAGTTTAATTTTTGGTTGGAAAATCAAATTTGATATGCTATACTGAAATAGCGATAGGCGGTTCGCCTGTGGGGTGGGCCGCAAATAGTATACGATGCAATGCAGTAGCAAAAATCAGGAGGAAACAGTAATGGCAGGAATTAAGGAATTAATCCGCACTGAGGAAGACAATACATTAAGCTTTGGAAATTATGATCTTCCGACAAAAGGTAAGGTTTCGGATTATGTATTTGACGGAGATGTATATAAGGTAAAGACTTTCCATGATATCACCAGATTAGAGAAAAACGAGACATTTGCCTATGAGTCAACACCGGGAACCGTAGTTACCGATTATAAGGAGACTGAGGATACATTGTCCTTTATCGTAAATGGTTTCCAGGATACACAGATCATCGTTGCAGTAGAGGATGACACTGAGTATCAGGTAAGTGTGGATGATGCCGTAATTGAAAATTATGAGACTAACCTTTCCGGAAAGATCGTAATCTCACTTGAGCTTGAGCCGGGATGTGTAAAGAAGGTTCAGATTTGCAAGAAATAATGAACTCGCTCATATAGTTCATACATAGCCCAATATGGCAAATCATGGGGACGGGATTTGTGGCTGCTTGAGGCCAGATCCCTGTCCTCTTTTTTTAGGAGGAATGATGAAGGCAAAACAAACCGCTTTTTTTTGCAAAGAATGCGGATATGAGTCCGCAAAATGGATGGGGCAGTGTCCGGGATGCCGCCAGTGGAATACTTTTGTTGAAGAGCCTACGGCAGGAAGTTTTGCCACAACAAAATCAGGCGGCGCGAAAAAGCAGGGACTAGAAGCATCAAAGCCGCTTCGTCTTGAAGAGATAAGTACAGATGAGGAAGACAGAAGCAGTACAGGGCTTCATGAGCTGGATCGTGTTTTGGGCGGTGGTCTTGTTACAGGTTCTTTAATTCTTGTTGGCGGTGATCCTGGTATTGGAAAGTCAACGCTTCTTTTGCAGGTATGCCGAAATCTTGCTGTATCTGGCAAAAAGGTACTGTATGTGTCAGGTGAGGAATCTGCCCGTCAGGTAAAGATGCGTGCGGATCGTCTTGGCGGTTTTTCGGGTGAGTTATTGCTGCTATCGGAGACAAATCTTGAAAAAATTGATAATACGATCACAAAGGAAATGCCGCAGGTAGTAGTGATTGATTCTATTCAGACTATGTATCGCGAAGATATCTCATCAGCGCCGGGAAGTGTCAGTCAGGTAAGGGAATGTACTAATACGCTTATGCAGATTGCAAAGGGCAGGAGCATCACGATTTTTCTTGTTGGCCATGTGACAAAGGAAGGTGTAGTTGCAGGTCCGAGAGTGCTTGAGCATATGGTGGATACAGTGCTTTATTTTGAGGGAGACCGCAGTGCAATGTACCGTATTCTTCGTGCAGTAAAGAATCGTTTTGGTGCGACAAATGAGATGGGTGTATTTGAAATGGTACAGTCAGGCTTAAAGGAAGTTGCAAATCCCTCTGCTTACCTGCTTGAAGGAAGAAGCCTCGACAGCAGTGGAACGGTCACGGCCTGTCTTATGGAAGGAACGCGCCCAATTATGCTTGAGGTGCAGGCACTAGTCTGCCGGACAAGCTTTGGATTGCCAAGACGTACGAGTGCCGGAATTGATGGAAATCGTGTAAATTTATTGATTGCTGTTTTGGAAAAACGAATGGGTATGGCACTATCTTCATGTGATGCGTACGTAAATGTCACGGGAGGAATAAAGATTAGTGAACCTGCGTTAGATTTGGCAGTCGTCATGGCAATTGCAGGAAGCTTTCGTGATCGCGTGATTGATGCACACACTGTTATTTTTGGAGAAGTCGGACTGGCAGGAGAGATTCGTGGTGTAAGTATGGTGCAGCAGCGAATCAACGAAGCTGCAAGACTCGGCTTCACATGTTGTATTTTGCCAAAGATCAGCGCGAAAGATATTAAAATTCCAGAGGGAATGAAATGTATTCCAGTTGCAACTGTAAAAGAAGCCGCGGGGCTGATCGAAAGAATGAATGGGCGAGAATAGGGAAGATAATGTGAAATAGGGTCAGAGAAATCTGGCCCTATATTTTATTTATTGAAATTTTTGCAACAAAAAAGACATCCATAATGGATGTCTCTCAAGCAGGGGTAACAGGATTCGAACCCGTATTTACGGTTTTGGAGACCGTTGCTCTACCATTGAACTATACCCCTTTATGTTTGTCAGCTTTTGTAACCGACTTCTATATACTATCATATGAATATTAATTTGTCAACACTTTTTTTGAAAAAATTCCGAAAATTGATAAAATGTGCTACAGTTCATGGATAATCCATATTGCGGCAAAGCCCGAAGGTGAATGGATTTCACGAGCCGGACACTTGGAGCAGGTCTTTCAAAGTAATGTATGATAAGAAAGAACATAAAAGGAACCTGCGGAGTTTGGTCCGGCGACGAAACCATTACACCGAAGGGCTTTCGTAACCTGACGCGTGAACTGTAAGAAAATGGTAAGAACAAAAACTGCGGCATAGTGCTTGCGAAGAAGCATTAAGTGTGGTAAAATTGTTGTGATTCAATTTATGATAAGATTTCAAAGGGGTACAAGCATGAATACACATACAGTTGAAGAATTGTACCGCCTGGCACAGCAGGGAAATACTGAGGCGCTCACGAGGCTTGGTATCTGCTACAAAAATGGAACCGGTACGGCTGTGGATCACAGTGCAGCAGCACAGTGTTTTTACTCAGCAGCGAATGCAGGAAATGCAGAAGCACAGTATCAGCTTGGTATCTGCTATGAGGAAGGCATTGGACTAGAGCAGGATCTGTCTGCTGCCGGATATTGGTTTCAGGAAGCGGCAAGGCGGTTTTACGAAGCTGCCCAGGTTGGAAATCCGCAGGCTCAATATGGACTGGCAAATTGCTATGCAGAGGGCCGAGGAGTGGAAAAGGATGAAGCTGCTGCTGTTTACTGGTATCAGGCATCAGCACAGCAGGACTATGCGGATGCACAGTATAATTTAGGCTATTGCTTTTTATTTGGCATCGGTGTAGAGGCAAATGAAATCATAGCACTCAAATGGTACAGCAGTGCCGCATCTCACGGTGATCCGCAGATGCAGCATAATCTGGGACTAATTTATAAAAATGGCTATGGCGGAGTAAGCAAAAACTACGGAAAAGCTGCAGAATGGTTTTTTAAAGCTGCCAGACAGGGCTATTCCGAGTCGAAGGTTGAGCTTGCACAGATTTACTTTCGGAATCCGCTGGCGGTAAAAGATATTTCCATTGCTGAGCGTCTGATGACAGAAGCGGCAGAGGAAGGAAATACGCGTGCCCAGGAATATTTGGTGCATTATTATTTTGATCAGGATGCAGAAAAGTATGATTTGAAAAAGGCATGCAGATGGGCATCTGAGTGTGCAGACAGCAGTGATCCAACAGTTGCTGTCGTTCTTGGTATTAGCTTTGCTAATGGCGAGGTGGCCGAGATCGATGAGAAGCAGGCATTTGAGTGGCTGTCAAAAGCAAAGGATCAGGAGAAAAAGTTAAATGGAGAGGCATGTTATTACCTTGGAAAGTTTTATGAGGAAGGTAATGTGACAGAAAAGTCACTTGATGATGCCGAATATTTTTATAAGCTGGCTGTAAGAAAGCACTTTGCAAACGGATCTGAATCGCTCGAAAGAGTCAGAAGAGAAAAAGAAGAAATCCGTAAGGCAGAGGAAGCAAAAGCCCTTCAAGAGCAAAAAGAGGCAGAGGAGCTTAAAAAGCAGGAAGAAGTAAAGCAACTTTTGAATTTAAAGCCAGAGCAGGCAGAGGGCGATGTAAAATCAGAGGAAGAAGCTACAGAACCAGAAGGAGCAAAGCCTGAGGAAGCTGCTTTAGAACAAGAAGAAGCAGAATCCGAGGAAGAAGCTTCAGAACCAGAAGAAGCAGAATCCGAGGAAGCTGTTTCAGAAACTGAAGAAGTTTCAGAACCAGAAGAGGCAAAGTCTGAGGAAGCTGTTTCAGAAACCGAAGAAGTTTCAGAATCAGAAGAAGCAAAATCCGAGGAAGCTGTTTCAGAAACCGAAGAAGTTTCAGAACCAGAAGAGGCAAAATCTGAGAAGGAATCTTTAGAAGCTACAAATACAACTGAGACTGCAGAAAACGAAGTGGTATCATCTGAGGAAGTTGAAGAAGAAATTACTTCACAAGAAGTGGAAGTAACGCAGGCACAGCAGGAATCATCTCCACAGATGCAGGCGGATATTGCTTTTGCCCGTTTGTTACAGCAGGCAAAAGAAACTCAAAGTCGTATTCAGAAACTTCCAAAGCAGGAAACTGTAAAGGAAGAAGATCAAAAGACACAGGAAAGTGAATCTTTGCCAAAGGAAGAGACAAAAGAGACTGAAACTGTTTCTCCAGAGCCAGTTGAAGAAGATTTTGTTTCTGAGATTGAGGAAGCAGAAAGCTCCATTCAAAAAGAAATTGCTGAGGCACAAAAGTTTGAAAAGGAACTTGATGTGCTGCAAAAGAAGATGGCACAGAATGTGCAGGATCTTCAGGAAGAAAAGAATGAAGCAGAAAAAACAAAAGTTTTTGACAAAGCGGATCTTGATCAAATTCAGCAGGTAGAAGCAAATCCTTCTAGCGAAGATACTGAATCGGCAGAGGAATCAGAGCAGGAAGAAGCTGCTATTGAAACTGATGCTGAAATTAATAATGATATTGAAACTGATATTGCATATGATACAGAGGAATCTGAGAATGTAGACAGTGAGGAAGCTGAAACATTTTTCGAAGAAGAGGAAGAAGACGAAGATGATGAGGAGTGGGAAACCTCCGCGGATAATTTTGTTGCTTCTCTTTTAAAGACGGGTGCAAAGCTTACTAATACATCAGAACCAGTGATTCGCGAAGAGGAAGAGACAACTTCTGAGACAGTTGAATCGGAATCAGAAAATCAAAACATTGAAGATGAATCTGTAGAAACTGATTCTTCAAAAGCATTTTCAGAAGAAACAGAGTCTTCTGAAAATGAGTCTGCAGAAGCAGAGCCTTCAAAAGATGACTTTGCAGAAATAGATGAAGAAGAATCACTTGAAGAAAGTGAAGATGAGTCTGTAACAGATGAAGTCGCAGACTACATAGAAAATTCTGATAATTCTGATGATTCTTATGACGAAGATTCTGATGATGCAGTTGATTCTTATGACGATAATTCAGACGATGCAGCTGATTTAGAAGAAGATTCTAAAGAGGAATCTGCTAGCGATCTTGTAGAAGAATCATTGAGTGATGAGTATTCACAAGATGAATATTCAGAAGAAGATTACGCGGAAGATGATTATCAAAAAGAGGATGACAGCTTTGAAGATGAAAATGATTCTAAAACAGAGAATCAAAACGAATCTTTAGTAAAGAGCATGCCAAGAGCAACTCTTGTGGATGACTCTGTCTATGAATATGAAAAGGCCATTATCGATGATTTGAAGCAGGAAGATGTCAGTAGATATGTCGATGTGGATGAGGAAACATATGAAGAAGTAAAGAAGAAAAAGCATCATGTCGTACCGATTGTGATTCTTGTTCTTGTTTCTTCGATTGCGCTTGCCGCAGCGATTCTTGCAGCGACAGGTCATCTTGGAGAATTTGTAAATGCACTAAACGAGCAGTTTTCAGCTGGAAATCAGCCAGACGTAGACGAGTCTGCAAAGCTTCCAGAAAAATCTTCTGACAAAGCATTAGAAGAGAATACTGAAAAAGAGCATTCATCAGAGGTTAAGTCATCTGAAACACAAACGTCATCTGATACAGCTCCATCATCAAGTGCAGATGATAATTTAGAAAATAATAACGAAAACAATCAAACTTCCCAGAATACAGCAGCTGATACAGCTGCTGTATCTGATAGTGCGGAAATTACTTCAAGTGCAGGCAGTACAGAGCCATCTTCCTTAAAAGAAGAGAGCAGCACACCAGAAAAATCTGTGGATGAAGCAGAAACTGAATCAGAATCAGAGATAGAGTCTCAAACAGAATCTGAGTCTGAGACAGAAACAGAGTCAGATTCTGAAACAGAAACAGAAATTGAGAAAGAGTCTCAAACACAGACAGAATCTGAAACAGAGACAAAGACAGCTTCCACTGAACAAGAGAAAACAAGTCTTGAGCAGACAGAAACAAGCACACAAGATGCTGAAAATAAAACTGAATCAGAGTCAGAATCAGAGACAGAAACTGAGAAAGAGTCTCAAACAGAATCTGAATCTGAGGCAGAAACAGAGAAAGAATCTCAAACAGAATCTGAAGTAGAATCTGAGACAGAAACTGAGATGGAGACAGAAGCAGAATCCGAGTCTGAGGAGGATAATACAAATCCATATCATGAAGCGGCAAAAGCAAAGTATCCAACTTTTTCAAATGAAAGCTATACTCCAATTCCAGAGGTTTCTTCGGGATGTATTTACGCAAAATATACCAATTTTGATGAGGCATTTCAGACACTCTATACTAATCAGAGTGATTTGACAGGAGCAGCACAGGTTGCACTGAATACACCGGGATTTAATATTATTGGTTATCGTGTTTATATGCTTGCTTATCAGGATGGTATTCTGAATGCGTATAGTACACAGCTTGATGGCACAGATCTGCAGCTGAGTGCAGCAAACGTTGGCACAGAAGCATATATCATGAATGGAAGCATTTTCTCAGAAAATCGTGAATATTCAATGACAGGAGATCCTGTAGGAACAGCATATCCGTATATCAAACGTTTCCTTACATTTGGTGAGGATAAGGTTTACTATTTGGATACAGATGGAGACATAACAAGAAGCGATTATCAGCATACAGCTATTCAGCGTCTTGAACTAGGCATTGATGATGGCAATGATGTGGCTTGGGCACAGGTTATGGGACCGTATCTTGTTTATTATGATACAAAGACAGAGCTTATGTACAGCTGCAACTTAGATGTAGGCACGATTGTTTTGCTTGACTTTGATGGAGTCTCAGACCCATCTGGTCTTTGTGGAAATGGAAATTGGGTCTATGGTCTGTATGATGGAAAGCTTGCAAAGGTTCGTCCAAATGGAAGTGAACTTCAAACTATTTATGAGCCGGATGATTCACTAGAGCTTGTCTCAGTGGAGCATGCCATGGAAAATTATATTATTTTGACTGCAAAGAACACTGCAAATATAAAAACGAGTGCAGAAAATAATTCAGCAGATTCTAATGCAGGAATCAAAACGTATTGTTATAACCTGCAAACTGGAGAGATGACTCAGCTTTCAGCCGAATAAAAAGTTTGAGGGCAAGGGTTTTAATGCCCTTGCCCTTTTACTATATAAGCATCAAAAAAGGAGGAATATTTGATGATTTACGACGTATTAGAATATGGTGCGAAGGCAGATGGAGTAACAAATGACGCTGCCGCTATTCAGAAAGCAATTGACGAATGCAGTGCTGCCGGTGGCGGCCAGGTTGTGCTTAGAAGCGGAAGAACATATTATTCAAGCTCCATTATTATAAAGCCATATGTAGATCTTCATTTAGAGAGAGGAAGCGTATTAAAGGCGCATAGCGATCTGACAACTTATTTTCATCCAAATGAGGGTCAGAAGGATAATGGTGTAAAGATTGAGGGAACACCAGTAACATTAAAGCCATCATATGCTTTTATTTATGCGAAGGATGCCGACCATATGGCAATCACAGGAGATGGCGTTATTGACGGAAATGCATTTGCATTTGTAAAGCAGGTAAGCCAGTACTACGTTACAGGCGATTTTTATCCGCGCCCGACTGTCATCTATGTAGAACATTGTAATCATATCAATTTTACAAATATTATTATCAGAAATGTTTCTTTCTGGACTTTGCACACCGCAGGCTGTGATGATGTATTGATTGACCGCATTCGCATTTTAAATGATTTGAATGTTGCAAACTCTGATGGTATTGATCC
>OGPB01001299.1_pt1 | contig 14724 bp, 14 predicted proteins | sample 1552821 | NCBI WGS metagenome assembly OGPB01 (sample SAMEA2580192, study PRJEB22360) | human gut metagenome | biome: human gut; feature: human-associated habitat; material: faeces | place: Denmark | collected 2008/2010 | reverse complement strand
TCCACGATCCAAACTCATGTAATACGACACGCTTCCTATAGAAAACATACAAATCCGCTCTATGATACCTTACTATTTTGAATGTTATTTATAAAATAAAACAACTCCGCTCGCAAAAACAGATAGGAACAACCTGCTTTATGAGCGGAGTTTGAAATAGTTACTTTTTTGACGGAAAATCACCCTTACCAGTCAAACAGTTTAACACATTACATTAATGAGAGAGGATTTCCGTTCCATCTTCCGTCACCAAAATTGTGTATTCCCACTGTGCGGAAGGCTTACCATCTTCTGTGCGGATTGTCCAGCCGTCATCTTCGTCTTCCCATACGTCTGGTTTTCCCATATTTACCATTGGTTCAATCGTAAATGTCATTCCCGGCACAAAAAGAATGCCTTCATCTGGTTCACCGATATGATTGACCCATGGTTCTTCATGGAACTGTACACCACATCCATGTCCTCCGATTTCTCTTACAACGCTGTATCCATTCTCTACAGCATGTTTATTACAAACATACCCCATATCTCCCATCGTTCCCCAAGGCTTTGTTGCCTCAAGCGCAAGATCGACACATTCTTTTGTTACACGAACAAGCTTTTTCTTTTCTTCAGAAACCTCACCGATGCAGAACATTCTTGATGCATCACCGAAATATCCATTATAAATTGTCGTACAGTCTACATTCAGAATCTGTCCACTTTTTAAAATCTGGTCATCACTTGGGATACCATGGCACACCACATCATCAATAGAAATGCAGACACTTTTCGGATATCCCTGATAACCAAGACATGCCGGAATTCCACCGATTTCTCTTGTGTATTCTTCAATAAGACGGTTTAACTCTCCCGTACTTACTCCCTCCTTTACATAAGGAGTAATAAAGTCAAGCACCATCGTATTCTTCTTACCTGCTTCGCGTATTCCTTCTATCTGTTCCGGTGTTTTGATCATAGAATGATCTGGCACTTCATATCCTCTGTTCCAGTAATCTTTGATACGATTATCAAAGGACATATGACATGCCTTATATTTTCTTCCACTGCCACACCAGCATTTATCATTTCTTCCTATCTTCATTTTGATCCTTCTTTCTGTATCATTCCTCTAATTTATCTCAATCGAGAAGACTCCCACCTCTTTCAGGTGGTGAATGACAGCAGCTATTTTTTCTTCTACTGTCACATATCGTATATTAAGCTACTTACTCTTATTTTGCAATATTTATTTCATTTTACCTATCTATTTGGGATAAATGCAGATTTTTGCATTTTTATCTACTGTTTTCATAATCTTTTTCATATACTTTTCTTTCACTGCAACACAACCTCCCGTATACGGATTGCTTCCTGTACAATGTAAGAAAATAGCTGCCCCTTTTTTATAGATGCATTTTTTATTATAATCAATCGCCAATGCATAATTATAATGCGGTCTGTAACGGATGAGATGTTCCCCCGCGCGGCTTGCCTTTACTTTTCGAATATCTATCATCTGATTATAATACTTTCTGTCCGCACTCCAGTACAGATAAGAATTTAACTTTATGTATTTTATCTTGCTTCCTGGATTACTTTTAATTCCAAATGCTTTTGTAAAGCCGTAGGTGCCGGTCGGTGTTTTCTTATCACCTTCACGCTTTTTATTTATTCCATTCTTTCCAACATAACCGGCACAGGCAAATACTTTTTTAAACTTTCCGTTTACTTTTTTATACAAAATAATATCTGCCTTACTGTTTCCTTTGTATTTCACAAAAATAAGCTGGTTTACCTTCTCACTCTTCTCGTATGTTTGAATAAGTCTGGTCCATCTGTTCTTTTTTACTGCAGCTTTTTTATCTGACATATTCTCCCTCTGGCTTTTTATCGTTTCCGCCTGTACAGATACCGTATTCCCTGACATAGTAACTATACTTATCACAAAAATAATTGTTAAAAAGATCGCCAATCCATTCAAGCAAGGAGTTCCTATTTTCGTAGTTCCTTTCATAATATGTGTTTCCTTTCTTTTTTATTCAACCTTAACCCACTATGTTTAAGCGAATTGATTTCTTTAAAAGGATAACACAAAGCTTGTAAAAGATAAAGTTTGCACTTTCATCTATAACAAAACAGACCCTGAAGATCTGATTGTCACAAATCTACAAGGTCTATTTTTGTTTATTTTTTAGTTAGACGCAGATCATCTTTGTCCTTTATAAGCATTATCCACTTATTTCTTAATAAGCAGTGACTTTCCTGTCATTTCTTTTGGCTGTTCCATTCCCATCATCTCGATTAAGGTTGGAGCAATATCTGCTAAGCATCCGCCTTCTCTTAATGTATAAGCCGGATCATAGTTTACAAGGATAAACGGAACTGGGTTTGTTGTATGTGCTGTGTATGGTTCTCCTGTTTCATAGTCAATTAACTGTTCGCAGTTTCCATGATCTGCGCAGATAAACATCTGTCCATCTACTTCTTTTAATGCTGCTACTGCATTTCCAACGCAGGTATCTACCGTCTCAACTGCCTTAATTGCTGCTTCCTGTACGCCAGTATGTCCTACCATATCAGGGTTTGCAAAGTTGATGATAATTACATCGTATTTATCAGATTTGATCGCTTCTACAAGTTTTTCTCCAACTTCTGGTGCGCTCATCTCTGGCTGTAAATCATAAGTTGCTACTGCTGGAGATTTAACAAGGATTCTGTCCTCATTCTTATTCGGAACTTCTACACCTCCATTGAAGAAGAATGTTACATGTGCGTATTTTTCTGTCTCTGCAAGACGAAGCTGTGTCAAACCGTTTGCTGCAAGGAATTCTCCGAAGGTGTTTGTAATTTCTTCTTTGTGGAATGCGATGATCTTTCCAGGGATTGTCTCATCATATTCTGTAAAGCAGACATACGTTAATGGGAATACTCCATTTCTTCTTTCAAATCCTGTAAATTCAGGGTCACACATGGCACGAGTGATTTCTCTTGCACGGTCTGGACGGAAGTTGAAGAAGATAACGGAATCATTTGCTTTTACTGTGCCTACTGGCTGTCCATCTTTCTTGATTACTGTAGGGATAACGAACTCATCTGTTTTATCGTTATCGTAGGAAGCCTGAATTGCCTCTACAGCATCTGCTGCTTCATTACCTTCACCGTAAACTAAAGCAGCGTAAGCTTTTTCTACACGATCCCAACGGTTATCTCTGTCCATTGCATAGTAACGACCTTCGATAGATGCGATCTGGCCTACACCGATTTCTTTGATCTTAGCTTCTAATTCTTCGATGAATTCTTTACCAGATGTTGGGGCTGTGTCACGACCATCAAGGAAACAATGTACACATACGTCTGTAAGTCCCTGTCTCTTTGCAAGCTCTAATAAAGCATAAAGATGTGTGTTGTGGCTGTGTACTCCACCATCAGATAATAAACCATATAAATGAAGTGTGGAATTATTCTTTTTACAGTTTTCTACTGCTTCTAAAAACGCTTTATCATCAAAGAAATCGCCATCCTGAATTGCTTTTGTAATTCTTGTAAGCTCCTGATATACGATACGTCCTGCACCCATGTTAAGATGTCCAACTTCTGAGTTACCCATCTGTCCGTCCGGAAGACCAACAGCAAGACCGCTGGCATTTCCTTTTACAAATGGACATTCTTCCATTAACTTATCGATATTTGGAGTGTTTGCCTCATATACAGCATTGGCTTCATGTCTGTCATTTAAACCAAAGCCGTCCATAATTAATAATACTGTAGGTTTTTTACTCATTTTATAATCTCCCGTTTAAAGTTTAGTTGACCCGCGGAGAAAAGTCCGCGGGTTACTGTTAACATTCTTATTACTCTGCTTTAAAATGCAAAGCTTATTATTTGTTATAGTTTACAATCTGACCAAAATCAGCTTTTAAGGAAGCTCCACCAACAAGACCTCCATCAATATCTGCCTGTGCAAATAATTCTGCTGCATTGCCACCGTTTACGCTTCCGCCGTACTGGATACGGATTGCTTCTGCTGTAGCTTCATCATAAATTTCTGCGATACATTTACGGATTCCTGCACAAACTTCCTCTGCCTGTTCTGTTGTAGCAGTTTTTCCTGTTCCGATTGCCCAGATTGGCTCATAAGCAATTACTGCTGTCTTAGCCTGTTCTGCTGTTACGTTTAAGAAACCAACTTTAACCTGCTGACGAACAAAGTCCATTGTAACGCCCTGTTCTCTCTGCTCTAAAGTTTCTCCACAGCACATGATTGGTGTAAGACCATGTTCAAATGCCTTTAACATCTTCTTATTAATGTCTTCATTTGTCTCTTTGAAGTATTCTCTTCTTTCAGAATGTCCGAGAATTACATATTTTACTCCAGCGTCTACTAACATAGCAGGAGCGATTTCTCCTGTGTAAGCACCACTTTCTTCATAATACATATTCTCAGCACCAACAGCAATGTTAGAACCTTTTAAAGCCTCTGCTACAGGAATAATGTTAATTGCCGGTACACAAAATACTACATCAACTTCTTCGCTGTTACAAATTGGTTTTAACATATTTACTAATTCAACTGCCTCACTAGGAGTTTTATTCATTTTCCAGTTACCTGCTACGATTTTCTTACGCATAACAAATTCCCCTTTATTATATATTTATGATGTTAGGGTCAAAAGGTATTCTGACCCTAACTGATGTCACGAATTACTCTGTAGCTAACGCTACTCCCGTAATTCTGAAATTATTTATCGTTTGCTGCTGCAACACCTGGTAATTCTTTACCTTCTAAGAACTCAAGAGAAGCTCCGCCACCTGTAGAAATGTGGCTCATCTTGTCACCATATCCAAGCTGGTTAACTGCTGCTGCGGAATCTCCGCCACCAATGATTGTTGTAGCATCTGTCTCAGCAAGTGCTGCTGCAACTGCCTTTGTACCTGCTGCAAGGATTGGGTTTTCGAATACACCCATAGGTCCATTCCAAACAACTGTCTTAGCTGTCTTTACTGCCTCTGCGTATAATTCGATTGTCTTAGGTCCGATATCGCAAGCTTCTTTGTCTGCTGCCATAGCGTCTGCATCGTATACATATGTTGGGATTTCAGCATCGATTGGGTTAGGGAAAGCATCTACCATTACAGAGTCAACTGGAAGAAGTAACTTCTTGCCAAGGCTTTCTGCTTTTTCCATCATTTCTTTACAGTAATCAATCTTTGTCTCGTCAACTAAAGAGTTACCGATTTCATATCCTTTTGCTTTTAAGAATGTGTAAGCCATACCACCACCGATGATGAGTGTGTCACACTTCTCAAGTAAGTTAGAGATAACGTTTAACTTATCTGCAACTTTTGCTCCACCAAGGATAGCAACGAAAGGACGTACTGGGTTCTCTACAGCATTGCCTAAGAAATCGATTTCTTTCTGCATTAAGTATCCAACTACTGCTGTGTCTACTAAAGAAGCAACACCTACGTTAGAGCAGTGAGCTCTGTGAGCTGTACCGAATGCATCATTTACGAATACATCACAGATAGAAGCAAGGTCTTTGGAGAATTCTTCTCCACACTTTGTCTCTTCTTTGCGGAAACGAGTGTTCTCAAGTAAGATAACATCTCCGTCTTTCATAGCTTCTACTGCAGCTTTTGCGTTTGGTCCAACAACTTCACGGTCTGCTGCAAATTTTACTTCCTGTCCAAGAAGCTCAGATAAACGAGCTGCTACTGGAGCTAAAGTCTTTGTTGTGTAATCTTCTTCTGTTTTTACTTTACCTAAGTGAGAGCAAAGAATTACTTTACCGCCGTCTGCGATTAACTTCTTGATTGTTGGAAGTGCAGCTACAAGACGGTTCTCGTCTGTGATCTTACCATCTTTTAATGGAACGTTGAAGTCACATCTGCAAAGAACTTTAAGTCCTTTTACATTAATATCGTCTACAGATTTTTTATTTAAACCCATGTTGGAATTCCTCCTAAATTATATTCATGTACTCTTAAAATCAAAATCTACATAACTGCAGATTTATCAGACTTCCAAAAGCACTTTTTCAAAAACAAACAAAGGTCCGGTCCCACGAGACCGGACCCATGTTTGAGTCTTATATTCTTAAATATATACTAATACTATCGCTTAGATTATGCTAATTCAGCAAAGTATTTGATTGTACGAACCATCTGAGATGTGTAGCTGTTTTCGTTATCGTACCATGAAACAACCTGTACTTCGTATAAATCATCAGCAACTTTGTTAACCATTGTCTGAGTTGCATCGAATAAAGAACCAAATCTCATTCCTACGATATCAGAAGAAACGATTTCGTCTTCGTTGTAACCGAAAGATTCGTTAGCTGCTGCTTTCATAGCTGCATTGATTCCTTCAACTGTTACATCAGCACCTTTAACAACTGCTGTTAAGATTGTTGTAGATCCTGTAGGTGTAGGAACACGCTGAGCAGATCCGATTAACTTACCGTTTAATTCTGGGATAACAAGACCGATTGCCTTAGCAGCACCTGTGCTGTTAGGAACGATGTTAACTGCTGCTGCACGAGATCTTCTTAAATCACCTTTACGCTGTGGTCCGTCAAGAGTCATCTGGTCACCTGTGTAAGCATGGATTGTACACATGATACCACTCTGGATTGCAGCATATTTGTTAAGAGCGTCAGCCATAGGAGCTAAACAGTTTGTTGTACAAGATGCAGCAGAGATAATCTTATCTTCTGGTTTTAATACTGTATGGTTAGTATTGTAAACAACTGTTGGAAGGTCGTTTCCAGCAGGAGCGGAAATAACAACTTTCTTAGCACCAGCATTGATATGAGCCTGAGCTTTCTCTTTGCTTGTGTAGAAACCAGAACACTCTAATACTACATCAACACCGATTTCTCCCCATGGGCAATTGTTTGCATCTGGGAAAGCGTAGATTTTGATTTCCTTTCCATCAACTGTGATAGAATCTTCGCCAGCTTTTACTGTAGCTGCTTTCTCATATGTTCCCTGAGAAGAGTCATATTTTAATAAGTGAGCAAGCATTTTAGGGCTTGTTAAATCATTGATAGCTACTACTTCATAGCCTTCTGCACCAAACATCTGTCTGAAAGCTAAACGACCGATACGGCCAAATCCATTAATTGCAACTTTTACTGCCATGGTAATTCCTCCTAAGTTTTAGATATTCTTTGACATTAAAGTTCGCAGGGAATATGCCCTCCTGCGTTCCGATTTGACTCATCCTGTCAAATCCTTAACTATTTTACCTAATTATTGCCAAGATTTCAAGTAGTATTTTGCATAAAATTATAGATTTTTTTCTTTCACTTTTATGCTATTATGATATTGTTGCCATTTTTCCTGCAAGTATACAGAGTTTTTGGTCTTGAAATACAATTTTTTACCTTTATTTTTGATACGCAAGAAAATTCATATACAATTTTTTACCCGAAAGGAATGATGATTATGATTTACACCGACACACATTTACACACATCTTTTTCTTCTGATTCAGACACGCCTATGGAACTTATGATCAAAAAAGGACTTGAACTTGGAATGAAAACATTATGCTTCACTGAACACTATGATCCCTGCTATCCGGATACACCTGATAAGCTGGACTTTCTTTTAGATTTTGAAAATTATAAAAAAACACTATTTTCTCTCAAAGAAAAGTATGCCTCTCAGATTGAGATTTTATACGGACTTGAACTTGGCGTACAGCCACACCTTGGCCGGTTACTTGCTGACTTTTATGAAAAATATGGAAAAGACTTTGACTTTATTATTAATTCCTGTCATATCGTAAATAATATGGATCCTTATTACGGCACATATTTCAAAGAGCTTGGCGCAACCAGAGGGCTTATGACTTACTTTGAAACAGTTTTATCCAACTTAAAAGCATTTCCTCACTACCAGTCTGTCGGTCATCTTGATTATGTCTGCCGCTACCTTCCGGAATCCTCCCAGACTTTCTTCTATGATCATTTTTCTGATATTCTCGATGAAATTTTAATCGAAATTATTGAGAGAAATCGCGCTCTTGAAGTAAATACTGCCGGATTGAAGTACGGACTTGACTGGCCAAACCCTGACATTTCCATATTAAGAAGATACCGCGAACTTGGCGGCGAACTTATCACTATCGGAAGCGATGCCCATAAACCGGAGCATATGGCATGGGAGTTTGACAAGGTACCGGATATTCTTCATAGAGCGGGATTCCGCCATTATGCGGTGTTTAAAGAGAAGAAACCGGTGGTTTATGATATTTGACAGGCGAAAATGAGCGAAACAAAAAAACAGACGCTCTCAAAAAGAGCCGGTATCCTATATTTGTGACTCTATCACTTGCGGGTTGAATGTTCGCCTTCGCGCTCGCATTCAATCCTCGTTCTAAGGCCACAAATATAGGATACCGGCTCTTTTGGGGAGCTGTGCTTTGGCTGCCATGTAAAATTAGATTTTATTGTTCCATATCAATTGGAGCATCTATTTGCTTTACAAACTGGAAGTTGTCGGGATGTTCACGCTGCCGGTCGGTAGGTAGTGCAAGCTGGAATCGACTTACTTCTTATCTCCCAAAAGTGTGATAGAATTTACCAAAATAGATATGATGACATAAACCCATAACGCTTTGCTTATAAAAGGCAATATATCCGTAAGACCACCCCAATCTTCATTGAAAACTCGCATAGCAGCATCCGAATAAAATAAGCATGGAGTCAATGCTGTCAATGATAAACTTATGAAACCAAACCATTTTGATTTTTTCTGTTTAAATGCCCACGTCAAATTTAGAATTGCAAAAATAATTGCACCAGCACCCACTACTAACCACATATATTTTAACCTCCTTAAATCTCGATTTAATATTCAAATTATACCATATTCCTGGCTTTATTTCCATTCTAAACGAATAAAACGCTCTAAACCTAAAACAAATCCAGCATATTATCAAGATATATTGCTTCTCTGATATGTATCTGATATTCCTTCTTGACCATATAATAAAGCAAAAATTCCAGCACCAATGCACTGCCAAGTCCCCGTCCTTCTATTTTAAAATTAGAAAATCCCATCGGCAGATAAACATTTTGAATATCTTCTATACTGATAAATCCCGGATTCTTCATGGCTTTTGAAAAACGATACCCTTCTTCTGCATCTGGTGCAGCACAATGATGTTCCGGGCAGTTCTCTCCAAGATTTTTTCGACTTACTGTTTCATAACAACGCTTTCTGTCCTTACATCCAAACCAGCAGCATTCGTTACATAGGAATTCCACTTTGTCTTTTTCTATTTGCGTTAACGTATTTAACCTATCAAAAGACTTGTTCAGACGAAAATCCGGAACAACATATCGAAATTCTTTTCGTTTCACTTCATTTGAGAACTGCTGAAAATCTGTCAGAACTTTTGTCGTAGAAGAGACAAAGTAAAGGTTAGGATAGTTCTTTTTTAAGTAATCCAATAACAAGTCTGCATGAACGATAACTCCATTTTGTATTGCTTTAGGCTGTACATTATTCTCTTGTATATCTTTTATGCTTTTATCTTGCATATTGGAGTTTGATACACTTTCACTTTGTGTATCCCCAGCTTCTTCAAATAACTTGCAAAGTGCATTACATTTTTTATCCAAAAGATGTTCTTCTCTAAGCAGAGAATTACTAAAAGTCAGCCGGGCAGAAATTCCATACTCTTTCATTAAATCTAACACTTTCCTTGCATCATCATCCCCAAATCCTGCTCGTCCTCCGCCCCAGATACAATCCGCTGGGGCACCATAGACAGATCCAATATCACACCAATCATAAAAATATTCTCGATGTTCCCGAAATAACGGCAAAAACACTTTATACAATTCATAAAACTCAAACAGTCCCGGAAGATGATACTGTGCTATACTTCTTTTCACTTGTAGTGCCTCCTTATTCTATCCGAAGCATCCGGTATCCGATTCCGATATGCGTCTGTATATACTGGAGTCCATTTTTATCTGGTTCAAGTTTTTTACGTAATGTTGCCATAAACACTCTTAATGAAGCAACATCATTTTGTGAACAGCTTCCCCAGATCTGCTGTGTGATATAGGTATGCGTTAAAACCCTTCCGACATTACGTGACAAAAGACATAAAAGCTTATATTCAATTGGTGTCAGATGCAGTTCTTTTCCTTTCAGATAGGTACAGCCAGCTATATAATCTATTTTTAATTGTCCGTTAATAAAAATAGAAGCTTCCTGTTCTTCTCCCACCTGAATAATGGCAAGGCGCCGCTGTGTCACCCGTATGCGGGCAAGCAGTTCTTCCACCGAAAAAGGTTTTGTAATATAATCATCTGCCCCGGAATCTAATGCTTCTATTTTATCGCTATCTTCACTTCGAGCGCTGATAACAATAATCGGCATATTGGACCATGTACGGATTTTTTTAATTACATCTACTCCTTCCATATCCGGAAGACCCAGATCTAAGAGGACAATATCTGGATGATGTGAAGATGCTTCCATTATCGCAGATACTCCATTGTTAGCCGTAAGATATTTATAATCATGCATTTTTAATGTTGTTACGATGAGATTTCGTATCGGACGGTCATCCTCCACAACAAGAACTACTGTTTTATTCATTTAATGTCACCTCGCTAAGTGGTAAAGTAAAAGTAAAAATACATCCTCGTGGTGTATTATCTGTAAGAAGGAGCCTTCCATCATGTGCTTCTATAATAGACTGGCAAAGTGACAAACCAAGACCGAGACTTCTCTGGCTGTCTGCAATCGTACTTTTCCCAGTATAAAACATCTCAAAGATATATGGCTTCATTTCATCTGCAATACCCGGTCCATCATCCTCCACACAGATCTGCGCTTTTCCATTACATTTCATTCCCCGGATACAGATTTTCGAACCTTTCGGTGTATATTTTATAGCATTATCAATCAGATTCACTAGTACCTGTATAATAAGCTGCACATCCATCCGGACAAGAATCAGTTCTTCACACTTTGTCACAATTGTATATTCATCATGCTTCCTGCTGATATGACGCAGAGATTCTGCAATGACTTCATCAAGTAACTGATCTGTAAATTTAAACTTCAGCCGCCCATCATTAAGCCTTGTAATAGATAACAGATTCTCTACCACGCCAATGAGCCATTCAGAATCATCATAAATATCCGCATAAATCTGCTGCTTCGTTTTACTGTCTAAGCACGCTCCGTTATTTAAAAGCATATCCGCATTGCCGGAAATAGAACAAAGCGGCGTCCTTAGATCATGAGAAATCGCACGCAGTAAATCTGCTCGCAGCTGTTCATTTTTCGCCAAAACAGCATTCTTCTCTTTTTCTATTGCATTGCGCAGATTTTCCATAGCAAGCGCACATTCATTTACTACGGAAAGTAAAATGCTATACTCAACGGAATCAAGAACATCTTTGTTCGCCGGGATTCCAATTACACCATATACGTGATCACCAATGCGGATCGCTAAATATAAACATTTTGCATTTTTAAAATAATTCGTTCCTACTCCTGCACGCTTATTATTTTCATAGACCCATCTGGCAATCTTTTGTTCTTCCGGTATTAAAAATTGCTGATTCGTTTCTTCCTTATTTTGATAAAACACCTGTCCCTGTGACAATTTCCCCTCTTCTACAATATATGCAACAATATCCCGGTTCAGTAAACGAACCAGCTGCGTGCAGGTGACACGCAACATCTCTTTACTGCTCCTCGCTTTTTGCAACAGGCGGTCTGTATCGAATAATACCTGCGTTCGAAATGCAAGCTGAGAGGAAATCCTTGCATGCATTTTTAATTTAGCGGAAAGAGTTCCCGCCAACACAGAGCATACCAGCATAATCGCAAAAGTCACCGGATATCCAACTGCATATGTCTGGAAAGACATCCTTGGTTCTGTAAGAAAAAAACAAAATAAAACAACGCTTAAAAAGGAACCTGCGATACTGCACAGATAACCGTCTGTCAAAATAGAAGTAATCAATACACCAAGAATATATATCGTAACGATATTCGTATCTGTAAAATGCAGTTTCTGAAATAAAAGACCAATAATAGTACATATCATAAATATAAAAACCGTCACAAAACAATCTTTCATTGACGGTTTCTTTGCATATAATGCAAAATGCTGCTTTAATACGCCTTCTCTTCTTTCATTTTCTTCCATTATTTCAATTTCCCGCCTTTTATTTGAATTCAAGAGTATATTAGAGTATATCACACTGCTTTATCACCGTCAAAACACTGCCTTTTATCTTCCTTTTTTGAATCATAAATTATCATACTTGCTTTACCACATTTCTTTTGATAATCATGTATTTCTTTTAACAACTCTTCATCAGAAATTTTATCCAAAGATATAAATTTACAGGATTGCGTATTTTCCCTCTCACCTATAATAAATGCTTTGTAATTTTCATTGATGAAATATCCAATCTTTCCCATAACAAAAAAACAAACAATAAACATTACCAATACTGTTAAGAGTAAAATTACTTCTTTCATCATTTATCCCCTCTTTAATTTAAATATGGAAACACTTTTTAATTGCCTTATGCTCTCCGATTACTAAAAGAGTGATATCCCCTGTAAAAAATGTATCTGGAGATATTGCCATGCTAAGCTCTCCATTATTTTTTATTGCAAGGATATTAATATCATATTTTCTTCGAATATCCAGCTCTCCAACCGTTTTTCCAATCCACTCTTTCGGTACTTCCACTTCAAATATTGCATGGGAAGCATCTACTTCCATATAATCAAGGATATGGTCATCGGTATAACGGATTGAAGCCCATTTTGCCACCTGTTTTTCTGGATAAATTACTTTATCTGCACCATTTCTTAAAAGGAACTTCTCCTGAACATCCCTCTCTGCTCTCGAAATAACCATTTTTGCACCAAGTTCCTTTAATAAAGATGTGGTCTCTAATGAATTTTGAAAGCTTCCTCCAATCGTAACAAAACAGATATCATAATTTCCAATTCCTAATGATTCTAAAAATTCCGCATTCGTGCTATCTCCAATCTGGGCATTTGTAACGTAGGGAAGGACTTTATCTACTCTGCCCTCATTGATATCTACCGCCATAATTTCATGCCCTAATTCACTAAGCTCCATTGCAATATGTCTTCCAAATCTCCCAAGTCCGATTAATAATATATTTTTCATCATTTGATTCTCCCTCTGTGTTATCTAACGGATGTCATACACGATCCTAACACTTATCCTACTGTTATTTTTTCTAACGGTAACCTTGCATTTCCCTTCTTTTTCTTTGAAAGGACCGCATAAATAAGAGTAAGTCCTCCTACTCTTCCAAGATACATGAGTATGATCAGTATGAATTGTGATACTATGTGAAGCTTTGGTGTGATTCCTAATGTAAGCCCTACTGTTCCAACCGCTGATGCTGCTTCATAAAGACATTCCGAAAGTGGAAGCCCTTCATATACACTGATCGTAATTCCTCCACATAAAAATAACATACAGTACATCATTGCAATCGTTGATGCATTCTTTATCACACTGCACTCGATTCTTCTTCCAAATGTTTCGACATTTTCCTGACTCCGGAATGTGGCAAATGCATTCAATATAAGCACTGCAAAAGTTGTTGTCTTCATACCTCCTGCCGTAGAACTTGGCGAACCTCCGACAAGCATAAGTATAATAATCATTGCTTTTGAAACTTCTGTCATTTTAGAAATATCCATAGTATTAAATCCGGCAGTTCTTGGAGTTACTGCCTGAAAAGCCGATGCAAGCAACCGTTTTCCCACTGACAGATGAGTAAAATCAGAAAAAAAGAAAAAAACAGCTGGTAAAACTATCAAAAGTGCGGTTGTCACAAGTATAATCTTACTCTGCATATGATACTTTCTAAAGTGGATTTTATTAATACAAATATCCTCCCACGTAAGAAATCCTATACCACCTGCTATAATTAAAAACATAATCACTACATTTACAATCGGATTTCCTGCATAAGCCGTAATGGATGGAAATGGATTCGTGGGCGTACCTAAAATATCAAATCCAGCATTACAAAAAACTGATATGGAATGAAACACTGCCATCCATATCCCTTTTCTTCCAAAATCATGATAAAAAACCGGCAGCAACGCTAATGCGCCTGCCATCTCAATAAATAATGTCCCCTTTAAAATAAACTTTGTCAGACGGACAATTCCTCCTACTTTATGTGCAGAAATTGCATTCTGCATCGTGCTGCGCTGCATCAGAGAAATCTTTCTGCCTGACAGCATAAATACAGAAACGGCAACAGTAACTACACCAAGTCCTCCTATCTGTATCAAAAGTAAAATAACTACCTGCCCAAAAACAGACCAGTAACTTCCTGTATCCAAGACAGCAAGTCCCGTTACACATACTGCGGAAGTTGATGTAAAAAGCGTCTGATTAAATGGAGTCATCACTCCCTCGGCAGAAGAAACTGGCAGCATTAATATAATTGCCCCTAATAAAATAACACCTGCAAATCCCAGAATAATTAATTGAAAAGAAGACAAATGCTTCTTTTTATGTATGTCCCTTGACATAAATCCCTCCTGTTATTACTATTTCATCCGGCATGTTTCCCTCATTATATATGTCCGCATTCAAAGATAGTGTAAATATATCGACTACCATATTAAGATTACATAAAGATTTATAGATTGATTTTGTATAGACGAAAAAAGAAAAAATGCCCT
>OGPB01001297.1_pt1 | contig 14748 bp, 10 predicted proteins | sample 1552821 | NCBI WGS metagenome assembly OGPB01 (sample SAMEA2580192, study PRJEB22360) | human gut metagenome | biome: human gut; feature: human-associated habitat; material: faeces | place: Denmark | collected 2008/2010 | reverse complement strand
AAGCCAATAAAAAAATCATCGGCTCTAATCCTAATCTGATAAAGGCAGGTCAGGTATTAACAATACCGTAAGGAGGCAAGTTATGTCCGATATCAATTTGATTTTATACCGTGACGGTAAGACCTTCGATATTTCAGAACTTGTGGAAAGTATTAAATGGAAAGGGAGAAAGGGTTCTGCCGCACGGTCTGTAAGTATTTCTCTTTTGGACTGCAAAGGCGCACAAAGCGGAATAGATGTCACAAAAGGTCATCAATTGATTTTCAGTTATAAGGGCAAGGAATTATTTAGGGGTATGATAATGTCACAGCAGCAGTCCGAAAGCTTTAAAATGCCCATTACCGCATATGACAACGGTATTTACCTGTCAAACAATAAAGATACATTCGTGTACGAAAACAAAACCGTACACGATATTTTTATTGATGTATGCAAGCGTTTCGGTATTAAATATTCAGACGTTGCAAAGACATCATACAAGATTCCGGAGCTTACAAAATCTAAAACAACTGCATGGGACGCAATACTCGACGCCATTTCTCAGGATTTTAAAGCTACGGGAACAAAGTATTATGTGAATTCCTCAAAGGGAGTTTTAAGCCTAATAAAACGTCGTGAAAATATACTTCAATGGGTTCTTGAAACAGGCGGAAATATTATGTCATATACATACAAAAAGAGTATTGAGGATATAAAGACACGTTTAAAAATTCTTTCTGACGAAGATAAGGTTTATGCCGTTAAGAAGAATACCGAGCTTGAAAAGAAAATCGGTATTTTTCAGGATATCGAAAAAAAGGACGATGATCTTTCAGAAGCCAAGCTTCAGGAGCATATCAAAGAAACGCTGAAAGAAATCAGTACTCCCGAAATAAGCCTGAGTGTTGAGGCTTTGGGTATACCCGATGTTATTTCAGGTGTGGGGGTTTATGTAATAATTGACGAACTGGGGATTAAGCGTACTTTCTATGTCGATGAAGATACTCATACTTTCAAAGGAGGAAGTCATACAATGAATCTTACGCTTAATTCCGTGAATGAATAGGAGGTCTGAATGGATAATCCAACGAGTATTAAAGGATTGATGCAGCAAATGCTGCCAAAGGGAAATGATATTGTAATAGGCAGGGTCATTTCCGTAAATCCTGTCAGAGTACAGGTAATAAATGATGAAAAGCTTACACCGATCCCAATTGTCCCTCAAAGACTTTCCGATTTGCATACGGGAGAATATGTACATTTACTGGTATTTAATAACGGCAAAAAGTATTATGCGTTGGACAGGGCGGTGATGTAAATGGCGGTAGATATTGAAATTCCCATTGATACTATTGAAGAAGAGACGGAAAAGCCTACACGCACATACCGTCTTGACCTTGATTCGGGAAGAATTATCGGTACTGTTGACGGAATCGAAGCAGTAAATCAGGCAATAAGAAAAGCGATAATAACGGCACGTTACAAGTGCCTTATTTATGATGACGATTACGGCGGAGAGCTGAAGGATATGGTCTATGACGAGGTATCAACTCCCGAACTGATAGAAACAGCCTTGCCAGAATTAGTCAGGGACGCGCTTTCACAGGATACACGAATACTTGATGTGTATGATTTTGAAATAAGTTTTAAGAATGATGAAGCCTTTATTTCATTCAAAGCCGATACCGTATTCGGTGAAACTCAGATAAGAGAGGTGATATGATGTTTGAAAGCTATACTTATGAAAAACTTCTTGAAGAGGTTTTAAATAATGCTCCCGACGATATTGACACACGTCCGGGGAGCATTTTTTATGATGCAGTTTCCGGAATCCTTATTAAAATCGCAAAATACTATACTGATCTTGAATTGATATTTTCGCTTTCACAGGTAGAAACCGCTTCGGGAGAATATCTTGATTCCAAAGCGTCTGAGTACGGAATTACACGTCATGGAGCTGAAAAGGCAAGATATACTGCCGCAATTATGGGAACTGTTACAGAAGAAAATGAACGATTCTTTTACAATGGACTGTATTTTGTACTTAAAACCGATGAATCCGGCTGGTACTTTGAAGCCGAGGAAACAGGAACGGAATACAATAATATTTTTCCCGGAACAGCGGCGGTTCCCGTTGATACTATATTGGGACTTGAAGGAGCAGAATTCGGTACGGTAATTGAATACGGTACAACGCCGGAAGATGACGAAAGTCTGCGCCGCCGTCTGAAAGACAAAATATCCGGTTCGGGAGAAAACGGAAACAAACAGCATTACAAAATATGGTGCGAAAGTATTGACGGCGTAGGCAAGGCAAAAATCTTTCCGTTATGGAACGGTCCCAATACTGTAAAGGCAGTTCTTATAGATTTAAACGGACTTCCGTGCGGAAAAGATATTGTAAATGAAGTACAGAAGTACGTGGACCCTGACGGTCTGGGACTTGGCGAGGGCTGCGCTCCTATAGGCGCTCATTTTACAGCTGCAGCAGCTGAAAGCGAGTATATAGATATTTCCGTTACGATTGAGGTAAAGCAGGGGTTTAGCTTTGAAGCGGCAAAGGAGTCAATAAAATCGGGGATAGAGAATTGTTTTAAAACGCAGGTAATGAACAGTTCTGATGCAGAGGAAATTATGATACGAATTTCTGAAATAGGCGCTGTGATTTCCGATGTTACTGAAATAGCAGATTACAGAAATCTCGTCATTAACGGTTCGGACGAAAATATTGCGGTAAACGCTGAAAGTGTGCCTATTTTGGGGGTGACTGAAATTGAAGCTGTTTGAAAGTTATTATAAAAACAACTATGAGGAGCTAATAACCTATTATCCGGTCTTTTACCGTGAAGTATATGAAATGGTTGAAATTCTCAAGGCTCAGGGCAGACTTGCCGACAATCTGCAAAATAGTATTGAACAGGTATTTTCCAATCAGTTTATAGACAGTGCGGATGAAAGTGTGATTTCTTCTTATGAAAAAATTATGGGCATTATTCCGGATTCTTTAAAACCGATTGAAGAACGCCGCCGACTTGTAAAAGCAAGACTGATCGGTTCGGGTAAAATTTCAGCTTCTGTAATTTCCGATATGATAAAGGCGTATACGGGCGGAGAAGTAAAATGCAGTCTTGAGCCGTTTGATTCGGAAGGCAATAATTGCTTGTATATCAATGCAGAAAGAGGAAACAGTCCGCAGATTTATTTGCAGGAAGTAAAAAATCTTTTGAGTGAAAAGATTCCGGCGCATATTGAATATGAGCTTTCATTCGGTATAGACGCACCGATATTTCTGTCATTTGAACGTGAATTTTACAGTACGGATCTACCGTTATGCGGTCTTTACTCATGCGGACAAATACCAATTTCAGGAGGTGTATAAATGTTCTGGAAAGAAAATATTTTAAATATGCTGAGTTCCACGGTACTTAATACAGTAGACAGCTGTCAGTTTCAGCTTGACGGAGATCAGTGGAAGTATGCGGAAATAACCGACACCTCGGAAATTGACGGAAAATATGTTATTACAATAACAATACCCGAAGCCGCAGACGGTACAGTAACCGGAATTCAGCTTTTGGGTATGGGTTCGGTTATAGGGCAGAGAGAAGAACATATAGTAAAAAAATCCGGACAAATACTGATTATGAAATTAAAATTCCGTGTATATGAGGAGGGCGAATCATAATGGGATATATTCCGACAAATTGGAAAGATCATATTTTTTCCGATAATCGTTACCGTATCAATCAAAACAGCGACGGAACGGTTTCAATCACTCCTGCAGGAAAGGTCGTACAGCAGGGAACTCCTATGTCAGCTGAAAATTTTAATCATATGGAAGAGGGCATAAAAAGTGCGTCAGAGTTATCTGACAGCGCCAAAAAACTTGAAACAGCCCGTAAGATCAACGGAGTATCATTTGACGGAACACAGGATATAACGATAGACGTGACCGGCAAGACCCGCCGTTATGAATTGGGTCCGTATGACAGCGTTTCCAGATATTCGATGTTTGCCAGAACAAGCAATATCAATACGCTTGAAAATTGCGGAGCAACCTTGCTTGTGACAGACGCAGGCAATTTTGGTTCTCCCCAGACGGGCGCATGGCTGATACAATTGAGCAACCGTGAAAGCAAGCCGACTATGTCGGTTACAACGCTGCTGCCGCATAAAAGAGGTACAGTAAATTTTGGATATTATGAGGACAGCGAAAACGGTTATTTTTATTTTGGCGCATATACCGGAACATACCGTTCTGTTTTTGCAGTAACGGTTTTGAGGGGTACAAATGTAACGCTGTCAGATTTCGGTGACACTGCGGACGCTCCGGGCGGCTGGACAACGGTAACTCCGAGAATCCTACAGGACAACACCGATTTGCAAAGCTATCTTCCATTGACCGGAGGAACGCTGACCGGAGATTTAATTGTGCCGCACATAAAGCAGTCCCAATCGGGAGCACTTCTTGCCGAAAGCTCAACAGATGAAAACAGTCTGACGGTAACCAATGCTGAGATAGCAAAATATTCACAAGTGTATATGGCTGCAAGCTGGACCCAGCAGGAGACGGTAAACTTCTGTGATGTTATTCCGATTTCCGCCATTGCGGCAGGGGCGGTGTTTACAAAGCAGATTTATACGGGCACAAGGATTTATACTTATACGGTCACCTGTACAAGTGCAGGAGTATTCACATTAACGCAAAGTAATTCCACAGGTACAGCAGGAACGTTGAGATTAAAATTGTATGTTATTTAGGAGGTGTAATTTATGACGGAAATAATAGTAGCGGCAATATCCTTATTGGGAACACTGGGCGGTTCTCTGGGAGGTATTCTGGTATCAAGCAAAATGACAAATTATCGGATTCAGCAGCTTGAAAACAAGGTTGCGGAGCACAATAATTTTGCAAGGCGAATGCCAGTTATAGAGGAGCAGATCAAGGTTATAAACCACAGAATTGAGGACTTGGAAAAGGAGATGCACAAATGAACATTTTAAAGAAAAATTGCGTAAAGCGAGCATTGAGAACATTTTTACAGACAGCAGTAGGCTACATAGCGGTCAATATTGCCGCAACGGATTTGACTGTAAAATCCGCTGTTCTGGGACTTTGCATTTCTGCAATATCAGCAGGTATGGCGGCGGTTATGAATCTTAAAGAAAATAGTTGACATATTTCCATAATTGATGTATAATAATAAAAAAGGGGCACACTGATAGACGGTCGCTCCCTCACTATAGTTTATAAATAAACCGCTAAGTTTGGAAGACCGGCGGTTTATTTCTTTATGTTCTTGATTACTTCATTAACAGTAACAAGAAGCAGGATAGTGAGAACTAAATATGTAAGTTCCATAACTATCACCTCCCAGCCAGCTTATTTCGCCTGCCCGTTGGGGACGATCAATTAGCTTATGGCGTAAGGAGGGAACAACCGCCTACCGTTTAGAGTATGCCCATGTATTAAATTATACCATAGATATCGAATTTTGTCAATTTATTCATAATTCGCCATTGGCGAATGTTAAAACAATACTTGACAATAATAAGAAAGTGATGTATAATAAAAATGAAACGAAACAAAGTGAAATCCACCGTGATTCACAGTATTAAAAACCCCTAGAGCGGCTATCTCTAGGGGTTTTTGTGCTGTGCTGCCATATTTTACTTCTTTCGACCGTTCAGCCACTTGCATATGTAGTAGTAAATAATATTTGCAACTACGCTTGCTATAACGGAAATAAGAAACGAAACTGTTAAAGTGACTATGTCCACCGCTATCTCCTCCTCTCAACGGTTAAGCAGATCAGAGTTGGCAGCATATAAATTATATCATACTCGACGAATAAAGTCAAAAAAAGGAAGTCCTTGCGTAATTGTGTAAGACTTCCTTTTTTGTAATTCTCCAATGGCGAATTGATCAAAGCTCCAAATCATAACTTTGGCTGTTTTTCTTTTGCGTGGAATTATAAGAGTTAAGTTTCTGCCTGTCAGCTTCGGTTTCCAGTTCAAAGGACTTAACATTGTCCTTACCCAGAAGATTTTCCTTGTTGTCAAGATTAAGCTGTCTGTCCAGTTCAGACTGCCTTGCAAGCTTTGTTTTCAGTTCCTGTTCTTTTAAAAACGGCTTTGCAAGTTCAGCCTTTGAGTTCTCAAGCTGAGTATTAAGAGCTTCAATTTCAGACTTGTATTCGTCGATCTTTTCGGGAATATGATTAATGGCATTGTCAATTCTGGTAAGATTTCCTGTATCACTGCTGCTAAGAGTGATTCTGTAGCTGCCGTTACCCTTAATGTCCATTTTTATGTCGTTTGACAGTGCGTCAAAGAAAATTTCCATACTAAATCCTCTGTACTGTCCGATCTCAGTTCTTGCATTTGGGCTTCCGGTAAGCGCTTTTGCAGCAGCTTCTATCAGAGCAGTTCCGGCTTCTTTTTTGTCTGCATAAGTCTGACCGTTTATTGTCATTCCGGAGAATATAATATTTCCTTCACCGTCACGCTTCAGAGGGTTTTGCTCGGTAATTTTTGAATCAGCCAGAACGGCATTTAAATTTTCTTTTGCTTTTGCAATACTTTCGGGAATATGCTTTAAAACATTGTCCTCAAGCTTGTAACGCTGATTCAGATATGCCGATTTTAAAGTCTGAAGCTTGTGAACTTCTATATCAATTTCCATTTTTTCACGGATAAGCGGATTACCTGCACAAAGCGCTTTGACCTCTGCAAATTCCATTTCCGACTGTGAAACGTCCTCGCAGACTCTCACAGGATTTTTGCTTGTCATGATCTGTGAAATAAAGCCCTGCTTAGTTTCTAATGTCTGAAAACGATATGCATCAAAGGTATCCTTTGTAACGTAAATGTACTCATAAACCTTGTCGTTCATATTTCCCTGACGTTTCATACGTCCTAAACGCTGCTCCATGTCACGGGGTTTCCATGGCGCATCAAGATGGTGCATAGCATAAAGCTTGTTTTGAATGTTAGTTCCTGCGCCCATTTTCTGCGTTGAACCCAGAACAATACGTATTTCTCCGTTTCTTACCTTGTCAAAAAGACGTTCCTTGTCCTGCGGCTTCTCATAATCGTGAATAAAAGCAATTTCATTTTCAGGGATTCCGTTAGCGATAAGCTTGGATTTTACATCATCATACAAATTAAAAGCGTCTTTCTTAGGCGTGGAATAATCACAAAAAATAACCTGAGTGAGACGTTCGTCCGCTGTCTTTTTCCAGATATCGGTTACATTGTTTACGCACATATTGATCTTAGTGTTGGGTTCATCAGGAAGCAGAGGATTTATAAGTCTCTGATCGAGACCGATTTTAATACCGTCGGTGGTAACCTTAAGCATATTGTCAACATCGGGAGTGACCTGCTTGTTGTGAATCTTTTCCGCACGTTCCGACAGGGACTGTATTAAATTTTTCTGTGTTTCCGTAGGCTCGGCAGCAATAATGTGACGTTCGCATTCAGGTTCGGGAAGATTTAAGTCCTGGGCGGTTTTTATGTCAGCGCACTCCTTGAAAGCGGTCATAAGCTCAGGAAGATTGCTGAATTTTGAAAGTCTGGTTTTCTGCCTGAAGCCTTTGCCTGTAGGAGCATATTCAAGCTTTGTGACCTTTTGCGCAAAGTTTGCCGCCCATGCGTCAAAGTGGGTAAGACCGCTTTCACGTAGATAGTCAGCCTGTAAATATTTCTGCATAATGAAAAGTTCCGTGATACTGTTGCTTACCGGAGTACCCGTAGCAAAAACGATACCTTTTCCGCCGGTCAGCTCGTCAAGATACTGACATTTAATGTATAGATCCTGAGTTTTCTGAACTTTTCTGTTAGCCGCAACTCCTGAAATATTGCGCATTTTAGTTGAAACGCTTAAATTCTTGAACATGTCGGCTTCATCAATAAACAGCTTGTCTATGCCCATTTCCTCAAAGGTAACCACGTCGTCCTTTATCGGCTTTTCAATAAGCTTTTTAAGCTTAGCTTCATAATCACGTTTTGTGCGCTCCATGTCCTTGACGGTAAAACTCTCGGCATTCTGCTCTTTCATTTCAGCAATGTCATTGATAAGCTCATTGATCTGATCTTGAATGAACTGTTCCTCACGTTCTTTTGAAACGGGAATTTTAATAAGCTGAGAGTGACCGATAATAATGGCGTCAAATTCGCCTGTGGCAATTTTGGCGCACAATTTTCGGCGGTTTTCTTTCTTAAAATCGTCTTCATGTGCAATTAAAATATTTGCATTAGGGTACAGTGTAAGAAAATCATTTGCAAACTGTTCGGTCATATGATTTGGAACGGCAAGGAGAGATTTATTGTGCAGTCCCAGACGTTTTCCCTCCATAGCGGCGGCTATCATTTCATAGGTTTTGCCTGCCCCAACCTTGTGTGCAAACAGCGTGTTACCGCCGTATAAGGCGTGTGCGACAGCGTCCTTTTGATGTTTCTTAAGGGTTATTTCCGGATTCATTCCTGCAAAAGTCAGGTGAGAACCGTCATATTCACGGGGACGTATAGAATTATACAAAACATTGTATTTTTCGACCAGATATTCCCTTCTTTCAGGGTCTTTGAATATCCATTCACGAAAAGCGTTTTCAATAAGCTCCTGTTTCTGACGTGCAAGGAGAGTTTCATCATGATTTATCACGTATTCTGTTTTATCCTTTTCAGGATTGTAAACAGGATCGTAAACGGTAGTATCAATCATGTTAAGACTGTCCTCAAAAATGCTGTATCCGGATTTTCGGGACGTACCGTATGCAGTATTAGACTTGATATTATCCTTATCAAGAGACTTATTCATAACATTCCATTTAGCGGTTGCAGGGTTATGCTGAATTCCTATGTAATTATTGTCTATTCCCAGATCACGGGAAAACTTCGGAGTTTCAAAAAGCTCATACATAAATTCCTGAATGTACTTATCGTCTATCCAGGGAGAACCGAGCTTAGCAGTAATATCTCCTGCTTCGATACGGTCTGGCATGGCGGCTTCAAGTGCGGAAACATTTTCAGTAAAATCAGGATTTGATTCAGCTGCACTCTTAGCGGCGGCAAGTTTGTTTCTGATGTTTCCGGAAAGATATGCGTCTGCGGTTTCCCATGCAGACGTTTCAGGATTTAAGAAAATAACGCCTTTAAGGTCTGAAATTATTTCACTTTTTTCTTTTCCGTCCATAAGTTCGGACATGAAATCAAGGTCGACGCCTGCTTTTTCGGAAATGGAAACGGCAAGAGCGTCTGCGGAGGTATCGGCGTGCGTTATCCTTACAGGAGGCTGTAATGTACGTTTTGTAAAAATGTCCGCCTTGCCGATAAGCTTGCCGTCCTTGACCTTTTCCAGTGAAAGAATAAGGGGAAGTGAAACGTCCTCACGGAAAATGTCTCTGTTGGTTTTATCATTTAATAATCCGTTTTTCTTTGTGAAATCATCATAAAGCTGATTCAGTTCTGTACGCTTTGAAATAATAGCTTCGTCCGAGTAACCCTCAAGCTGCATATTAAGCAGTTCACGGACGCATTTTGTAATAGCTGCTATTCCGCTTACACGCTCGTATCTTTTACCGGTAAACGGCATTTCAGTCATAATGGAATTTTCACGGTAAAATATTTTACCGTCAATTTCAGCGTATGAGAAATTTTTGACCGTCGGATCGGCAGGAAGAATTTCAGGTTTAAATTTGTCCTTTTTCTTTCCGGAGGGTTTTGCAATAACAGACCTTTCAGCGGTATAAATTCCTTTTATTTTCTTTACCGCTTCATTTAAAATAACTTTAAGATCGGAATTTTCAAAAGGAACGACCATAGTACCCTTGCCGTAAAGCTTGTTTCCCTCCACAACTTTTCCTAAAATCATTTCCGGATTTTCAATAAAATAATTGTTAATTGTCAGACCGTCTGGATTTTTTGAGGTATACACCCAATCGGGCGCAATATCTATCATTTTTTCACGTTTCCGGAGAAAAATAATGTCGGAGGTAACTTCCGTTCCTGCATAGGATTTGAAAGCATTATTCGGAAGTCTGACAGCGCCCATAAGCTCTGCACGCTGAGAAATGTATTTTCTTACCGACGGATTAGCCTTGTCAAGAGTACCGGAAGAAGTGATAAAAGCAATTACGCCTCCCGGACGTACCTTGTCCAGAGTTTTTGCAATAAAATAGTCATGGACCGCAAAATTGTATTTGTCATATCTGCGGTCTGAAATTTTAAAACCTCCGAAAGGAATGTTGCCTACAGCGACGTCAAAGAAATTGTCTGAGAAGTCACGCTTTTCAAAGCCGGTGATCTGAATGTCAGCATCAGGATAAAGAAGCTTTGCAATGCGGCCAGAAACGCTGTCCTTTTCAACTGCGTAAATACGTGAGTTGTCTGACATTGATCCCGGCATTTTACCAAGGAAATTTCCTGTGCCTGTAGAAGGATCGAGAACAGAACCACCGTGAAAACCCATATTTTCAAGAGCCGAATATATTGATTCAATAATGAACGGGGGAGTATAAAAGGAATCAAGAACTGAAGCACGTGCGGCATTGTATTCTTCGTCAGTAAGGAGACTTTTAAGCTCTGAATATTCCGCAGACCATTGTTCATTTTTTGAATCAAAAGCGGCGGACAATCCGCCCCAGCCAACGTATCTGGAAAGTATTACTTGTTCTTCCGGTGTTGCAGGTCGATTTTCCTTTTCAATCATTTTCAGCGTTCTGATAGCTTCGGAATTCGCCTTGAATTTCGATTTAGCGCCGCCTTCGATGATAAAATCACCAGTAATTTTGAAGTTTTCAATTTTCATGTCAGACTTCATAGATTTTTTAGCTCGTTCAACGGTTCTGTCAGTATGGTCGATATATTCATAAAGATCGCTGTTCAGCAGTTGGTTGTATGAGATATTTTCTGTGACAGAAAAAACGCCGCTGTCCCTTGTGACCGTACACTCGTCGGTTATCCACGGAAATGCGCCTGTCAGAGAAACAACTTCGCTGATATTACCCGTAATCTTATGACGAAATCTGTCACCTACAGTAATCTTCTGCGGAACATCTGGCTTGTTATTTTCTTCAGGATTTTTAGCATCTGATTCTTCAAGATTATTTTTTAAATCGGAATTATTATCGGGCTTTGTAAATGTTATTTCAGATTCAGGTATGACCTTACTGCTTTCAGTGTTTTCAGATAAAATGCCGTATTCTTTAAGGATATTCTTTGCTCTTTCCGTATGTATTTTATCAGATTCACTATCTGAATTGTAGTATTTCAAAGTGTATTTTGCATGATATATACGGTCATCTATATCGGCTTTGGTAATATATTCGCCTTTGGATACCAGTTCTGAAATTCTTTCAGCGACTTCTTTCCAGGAAAGATAAATTTTTCTGCCCTCCTCATTGTCATACTTACGGTTAAGAATAATTTCAATGCCTTTTGAATTGTGATTTGCAAAGGCATAAAATTCATTTCCCGAATGACCGCCTGTACCGTACTCGTCTTTAAGCATTTTGGCAAGTTCATTTATAGAGTGGTTTTCCTTAATGAATTCTTCAATACGGAATTTACCGTCCTGAAATCCGCTGCCTTTCATTAAAGCTGCATAGATTGCCTTTTCTTCTACGTCAGATTCATAAACTACAGGTTCTCCGAACAGAGAAAGCTGTGACGGTACATATTGGTGATCTTTTGATGTAATTTGCGGTGCAGCTTTTGACAGAATTTCAAATCCCTTTTCATTCATATCCTGCTGCCAGCCGTTATATGCAAGTACATCGGAAGTACCGAGCAGAATGCCGCCGAAATCGGGAGCGTCAAGGTCTTTCAGGCTGATACTATTTTCACTGATCTGTTCAACTTCTCTGCGTTTACCGTCATAGAGAATCACATCGCCGACAGATAATTCAGAAACGTCCGGAGATTTCTTTTCTGTGTTTTCAAAGACAGTAGTTTTTATTTCAGATTTATCATTATCTGACAATTCAATAAGTTTGTCAAAATCAAGATTTTTAAGAACAGTATTCATATGATCAAGAGAATTAAAAAGCTGTTCATCAACGACTCTACCGTCCTGTTCTTTTACGATACGGAATGTTTCAAGATCGGCATAGGCTTCAATACCTGCAAGACCGGTTTCTTTATCCGGTTTATATGCCAGTTCAATGTGATCCATATTTGAAAAGTTACCGGGAGAGCCGAATTCTTTTTCACAGTATTCATTGATAAAACGAATAGCCTTATCCATTGGATTTTCTTTTTTTGGCAGCTCCACAATTTCATTGACCTGAAATGGTATGCCAAGTTCTTGGGCTTTATCTCTTGTAATTTCAAGCTGTGTCAGAGAAATATCAACATTTTCGGAAATGATATTGCAAATGTCTGCCCTGAAAGCTTCATCGCTTTGAAATTTATCGTATAGAGGTGCAATTTCGTTAATAGTATAATTTTCAATCTGTTCTTTTCCGACAATAAGTTCAGTGAAAAGTTCCGATATACTTTTGTTTATTTCATTATTAAAGTTTTCTAAATCTGAATTTTCATGAGCATTTCTTACTGTTATGTCGTTTATTAGCTTATCCGTAGCGTATTCTATAAATTCTGCACGGGAAAGTTGTACTTCATGGGATTGCTTATGTGATTCGCCAATGGCGAATTTTTCTTTTTCAGCTGTAAAGCTGTTTGCAATCTCCTCCAGACGTTCAATATCAGCTTTGCTGACTGTAATAGTTGTTGTTTCAGCGGTAATTTTACCGGAGAATTTTATTCCGCTTTCCCCAAGCTTATCAGCAATTTTGGCAGCAATATCGGTATCATACTTTCTGTAAGTCTTTTGCGGAATGTATCTGTACGGAGTATTTCCGATTATTTGTATATCAGTTCTGTCAGAATTTCTTCCTCTGCTGTTTTCAGAAAACTGTTTTGCAGTTGCACTGTTTTCAGGTAATCTCCCTGATTCTCCGCTTCTTTGTATTCCGGACTGTTCTCCTTGAGTTTTTCCACTATCATATCTTCCATTTCGTGTGCCTGAAGATTGACGGCTGTCAGATGTTTGTTTAGTTGATCGCTGTTTTTCAGCCATATAAATTTCTTGGGATCCTGATTGAGAAGATAATTCCTGCGCATTGTTACGTACTTCCCGTGAGGGATCTCCTGAAGAAGTTCCTCCGGAATCGGTTTCCAGTACCCCAATGCCGTCTTGTAATAATTCTCTCTCATTTCTTCCGGTACTATGTCGAACTCCGCTTCTGTGAATCCCAGAATCTCTTTTTCCTCCGCCGATTGTCTTTCCGATTCCGCTACCATCTCCAGAAATTCTTTCCTTTCCTGATCCGATATCTGATCTATAGGGACTTCCTTCAGATAAATCGGATAATACCGGAAATTTTCCTCGTCCAGAACGTACGTCCATCCCTTTAAGATTTCCGTATCCGGAAGATATTCCCCTGTCTTGGGGTTTAGAACGTGTCTCACTCCGTCTATCATTTTCTCTTGTTTCATTATGCTCGTTCCTCCTGATTTCTTCAATTGCATTATGCCTTGTGTTTCTTACAATACTTTCAATTTCAAGAAAAATACTTTTTGAAATTTCTGTTACAGCCTGTCCAATTTCTTCAATGGGATATTTACTTAATCCGGTAAGGTTATTGGGAGACGGCTGCGCTTCTCCCGGACAGCAGCGGTAAAGTAACGAATATGCGGCAGATTCTGCAACTACTTTGTATAAGTCTGATTTATCATCATTTAAATACTTTGCCGTACGCATAAGAGTAATATCATATAGCTGTTCCTCCAGAGTTTCAGAATCCAGATTATATTTCTCAGTGAGATGTTTGGAAACTGATTCGCTGTAATCAATATTCAGCTGACTGTCATTGATTTCCCAGACCCAAGGCAGGGGAGTACCTTCCGGTGCGGACGTCTGGGTGATGTCAAATAAATAACGTATTTTTCCGTTATGTAATGTAGGAACACCGTGTCCCTGCGGCTCACGGCTGAGACTTCGCCATGAACGTGCGTCCGAACATGCAGTAAACTGAGGGTTTTGCAGATTAATCATTATCTGATCGTCAAATGAATGCTTGTAGTGGTAAGAAGATGTATGCAAAAATTTCAGCCAGTACTGAGTATCGGAAAGCTTTTCTTTTTCGGATTTGACAGATTCTTTTATTTCTCTTATTCTTCTGAATTCCATTATACCATACCTTTCATTTATAATCTATATTGTCAATATCAACTGAGTTATAATATTCCTTTATGTATGATTGCTGCGCAGCTGCTTCACCTGCATTTCTGGGGATTATTTCTTCAATACAATACCCTTTTTTATTTATGTCATACTGAGTTTTGATATGGAATTTAACAAGTTCAGAATCTTCAAGATATACGACGAATGAAACGAAACCTTCGGTATCCCGCTTATCGTTGTATATGTACACATTAAAATCTTCAGCGCTGCGCTTTGTTTCATAATCAATACCGAATTCACGGCACTGCATGGCGTATTTTTCATATATGTCATCAAACGACTGATTATATGAATTTTCAATTCCTGAACAGCAGTTGTTGTATGCAGCTTCATCATCTGAAGCAATAGCGTCGATTACCCTGCAAACCATGATTTCAGGACTTTCAGCAAAGCTCATATCTTTTTCTTGTTTCTTGCTTTTTTCTGAACATGAACAGCAGAATATTATTACTCCGGTGGATATAACGGTTAATAGTTTTTTTAGTTTCATAGATGTTCCTTTCTTTTTTTTGATTAAATTT